>JAEAMG010000011.1_pt1 | contig 381298 bp, 335 predicted proteins | sample 8958741 | NCBI WGS metagenome assembly JAEAMG01 (sample SAMN16933256, study PRJNA681125) | bioreactor sludge metagenome | isolation source: anaerobic bioreactor treating anionic surfactant - SDBS | place: India: Bengaluru | collected 2019-02-28 | reverse complement strand
TGATAACGTACCAACAAAATTTTGCTTAATTCGTGATTTGGTCTTAGAATTCACAAAGGAAAACGAAGAACACAGAGGACTGATAACGAGTCATTTAAACTCTGTGACCTCCGTGAATCCTCCGTTCACTCCGTGGTAAATTGAATTTTGACACACCCTCCTGCAAGGGTAGGGTACAATGAAGCACACATGAAACGACAGAGGTGATCGACTGCATTCTGAAATATTTCCCTGACATCACCGACCGGCAGAAGGGGCAGTTTTTACGGCTTTCCCCGCTATATTCCTATTGGAACATGCGGATCAATGTTATTTCGCGCAAAGACACCAAAAACCTTTACCTGCACCACGTGTTGCATTCCCTGAGCCTTGCCCGCCTGGTCACCCCGGGTAAAGGTACCCTGGTATTGGATGCTGGCACCGGCGGAGGATTCCCCGGCATACCTCTGGCGATCCTTTTCCCCGAGGCTAAGTTTCACCTGGTGGATTCCATTGGTAAAAAGATCAGGGTGGTGGAGGATATCATCAAACAGACCGGCCTGGTCAATGTGGTGGCTGAGTGCAATCGCATAGAGAATCTCTCCGGACAGTACGATTTCATTGTCAGTCGTGCCGTGGCCGCGCTCCCGGAATTTTTAGGCTGGTGCCGGGGCAAGATCCGCGCCGAAAGCTGCCATCCGGTCGAAAACGGAATCCTTTACCTGAAGGGTGGTGACCTGACCGAAGAGCTCCGGTCATTGAACCGGTCATTCCGGATTTTCTCCATTGGGGACTGGTTCAACGAATCCTATTTCCACGAAAAGAAGATCGTGTTCATCCCTTTCCGGCAACAGTGACGTATCCCAAATAGTTAACAACTGCTTGGACATGTCAATATTATTTATTTATTTAGCCTGCTAATTTTTACCTAAAATCATTTACCTATGTCAGAACAACGAAAGTATGTGCCGTTTGTATCTGCCGAAACCAACCTGAAGGAGTTTACTATAAGGGCATTGGTTATCGGGTTGGTACTTGCCGTCGTCCTTGGCGCTGCCAATGCTTATCTGGGATTGAAAGCCGGGATGACGATAGCAGCCACTTATCCAGCGGCGGTGATAGGGATGGCTCTGATCAAAGCCATGCGGGGAAGCATCCTGGAGGAGAATTTCACCCGTACGGTGGGTTCTATCGGTGAATCAGTTGCAGCGGGGGCCATTTTTACCATCCCCGCATTTTACATCGTTTACCTTGACTCCCAGCGCCAGGGCGTGGCGGCGGAGAATTTCTTCACGTATGGTACTACGACCATTATCCTGATCGCGGGAGGTGTGCTGGGGATCATGTTTGTGGCATTGCTGCGGCGAGTCATGGTGGAGGACACCGAGTTGGTGTTCCCTGAGTCCATCGCCGCTGCAGAGATCCACAAGTCAGGACAAAAGGCAAGCCGGGGATCGATGTATCTTTTCGCAGCCATGGGCTTGGGCGGACTGATCAAAACGCTGGGAGAATTCAAACTGTTCGCTACCTACTGGGAGAAGTTCTATACATTTTCCAAACAGATGATCACCGGTACCAATTTCACGGGTCATGGTGGCGTACTGATGGCTTCGCCGGGGATAGCCCCTGCATACATCGGTGTAGGATACATCATCGGGCCCAAGCTGGCAGCCCTGAACTTCGCAGGCACATTACTGGCCTGGGGCATGCTGACACCGATGATCCTTTACTTTCTGGCTCCCGGTTTCGACATACAGGCGATCGCAGCCAACTTCATGGCAGCCGATCCCAACCTGACCAACAGTGCGGCAATGGACAAAGCGTGGGTGGATACGGCCTATAAGGTCTGGCGTTTCATCGTTCGTCCCATCGCTATTGGAGGCATGCTGATCAGCGCCATATTCACGCTTTACAAGATGAGAGCCAGCCTGGCTACCGGTCTCAGGCGTTCGGTAGGAGATGTGAGAAAGGCTGCAAAAGGCATCGAAGTGAACGTTCCCCGCACGGAAAAGGACCTGCCGTTCAACTGGATCATCATCGGGATCATAGCTGTTGCGGTGACTACCTTCATCGTGACCAAGTTCATCTTTCATGCCGAATTCCATGTTGCCCTGGTTGCGGCAACCATCCTCATCATCCTGGCCTTCTTCTTTGCGGCAGTGTCCGGCTACCTGGTCGGGATCATGGGATCAAGCAACAATCCGATCAGCGGGCTGACGCTGACAGCGCTGGTGGTGACAGCGCTGATCATGGTAATGCTGGGCGTTCATGGCCAGGAGGGAGTCGCCACGACACTCGGAGTGGCGGCGATCGTGTGCGTTGGAGCAGCCGTGGCCGGAGAGATGTTACAGGATCTCAAGGCAGGGCATATTCTGGGAGGTACACCCTGGCGCATGCAGGTGGGTGATATCCTGGGTGTGGTCGTTGCCGCAGCGGTGATGTTCTTTGTGCTTCGCTTCCTTAACGACGGCGATATTGCCAAGGGAGCTGTGGAAGGCTATGAAGGCGGCTTTGGAAGTACCAAGCTGTCGGCACCACAGGCCAACCTGATGGCCCTGCTCTCACAGGGGATCGTGGGCGGCAAAATGGCATGGCCGCTGATCATCGCCGGAATGCTGATGGGATTTGCCTTCATCCTGGCCCAGGTAAGAAGCCCGATGCTTGTCTGCGTCGGGATGTACCTTCCCCTGGAAACCACCTTCGCCATTTTTGTCGGTGGTATCATTAAAGGCATCGTGGATTATTATACGAAAAAGAGAGGCTTTTCTGCCGGGCAACTCACTGCCTCCGATAACGTGGGGATCCTGCTGGCATCCGGGCTGATCGCAGGGGAAGCGCTGGTGGGACTTATCTTTGCCATCTTTGCCGTCGGTAACATGTTCCCTCCCGGCATCTTCAGGCAGCCAAGTTACCTGGTGGGGATCGTCATACTGATCATCATCGGTTATATCCTGGTCAGGATACCCATGAAAGCAGGAAAAGCATCCGAATAAGAGCCCGCGGAACGTGACGATGAACTTTTTTCAACGGCGCAGGATCCTGAAAGGAGCCAACTACCTGACGCTGACCCCTGTCAGGATCCATGCGCATGAAGTCGGCCAGGACGGGAAAGTGACCCTTTTCGTTCCCAAGTTCAAAAATCCGGCCCTCCGGAGTTGGCTCATCCCCCGCGGCAAATCCGAGCATTTCCGGATCCACCTCGACGAGCTGGGCTCTGCCACCTGGCTCCTGATTGATGGTCAATCCACAGTCGGGGAGATCTGCTCCCGACTCGAAGAACGATCCGGACAAACGGTCAGCGCTGCCGAAACACGGGTCACCCGTTTCCTGACCCTATTGTACGATCAGCGGTATATTACGTTCAGAGAATTGATGGGATAAATGGAGCATTTGGCAGTTTGTCCTGATAAGGGCCGACTCTCGTCGGGATTAACTTCGCGAAATCAGGATTGGCAGTTAGCAATAACCGGAAAGACAGGTTGGAATTTGGAATTTGAATTTTGCTTGGAATTTGGAATTTGGGATTTATAGAATATTAACTTCTGCCTCCAGTTCCACTCCGAATCGCTTTTTCACCGACTGCCGTATCTGGGTGGCGAGCTGTAAAATCTCCTGTCCCGTAGCGTTCCCATAATTCACCAGGACCAGGGCTTGTTCGGGATGTACTCCGGCATCGCCCTGCCGGTATCCTTTCCAGCCGCAGTGCTCGATCAGCCAGCCCGCAGCCAGCTTACACGATCCATCGGGCTGAGGGTATCCTACCAGTCCGGGAAATGCCAGCTTAAGATCATCGTAAATCGTTCCGGACACTTCAGGATTCCTGAAGAAACTTCCGGCATTCCCTGCCCGGGCGGGATCTGGCAGCTTCCTACGTCGAACCGAGATCACCGCATCCCGTATCACCTCCAGCGACAGCTCCCTCACTCCAATGTGTTCTAATTCCAGCTCCAGGGAACTATAACCGATATTAAAAACAGCTTGCTTCGACAGCCGCAGGGTGATGGACAGGATAACGTAACGATCTTTTGCCGAAGTTTTAAAGATGCTGTTCCTGTAACCCAACTGACAGTCCTCTGCCGGTAACACGACCACCTGCGACGACCAACGATCCCAACAGTTCACTTCGATGAGGACATCCCTGATCTCTGCCCCGTACGCGCCAATGTTCTGGACTGGAGCGGCACCTACAGTGCCCGGGATCAGCGACAAGTTCTCCAGCCCTCCAAGATGCCTTTGTACGCAATGCTGGACCAATCCATCCCAATTTTCCCCTGCAGATACCTTGATTTCCGCATAATCAGCCTGATCCTGCATCGTCTGAATGCCCTTAAGATCCATTTTTACCACCAGGCCATCAAAATCATCTGTGAAAAGGATATTGCTTCCTCCTCCAAGGATGAGCAGCCTTTCACCCCGGATCATACTACCCGGGTCAAAAAGCCGGTACACTTCCTCCTCTGTCCTGACCGAGATAAAATATTTCGCCCTGGCTTCGATACCAAAGGTATTGTAGTCCTTCAGTGAAACATCCTTCCTTATGGTTTCTATTCTATCCATATTCCGGGCACGTCATTTCATCAGCAAAATAACAAATTTTAGCGCTATCATCATAATGCAACAAATGCGTGACAGATTCGTTAAATAAGATTAACAGGAAGAAGAGGATTTGAAAAGAGTCATCGTTTCCGTAACCAACGACCTGGTCACCGACCAGAGAGTGGATAAAACGGCGGAATGCCTTCGACAGTGCGGCTTCGCGGTAATGCTTGTAGGCAGGAAAAGAAAAGGCAGCCTTCCCCTGCAACCAAGGAACTATTCCACTAAAAGGATGTGCCTTCTGTTTGACAAGGGAACTTTTTTTTATGCCGAATACAACCTTAGGCTCCTCCTGTACCTGCTGTTCCACAGAGCCAGTCTGCTGGTTTCCAATGATCTGGACACACTTTTGCCCAATTATCTCATCCACAGGATCAAACGGATACCCATTGTATATGACAGCCACGAATACTTCACGGGTGTTCCGGAACTTACCGGCAGGCCGTTCGTGCAGAAATTCTGGAAGAGGATTGAAAAATGGATCTTCCCGCGTCTGGAAACTGTCATCACGGTCAACGACTCGATCGCCGGGCTTTATCAGCATGAATACGGCAATACGTTGCATGTTGTCAGGAACATTCCTCCCAACCGCCACATACAGACGGCCATGACCCGCAAAGAGCTGAACCTGCCCGAAGACCGGCACATCGTACTTTTACAGGGCGCAGGCATCAACGTTCAACGCGGCGCTGAGGAAGCCATCGAAGCCATGCAGTACCTCGACAAGGCCATCCTGTTAATCATCGGCGGCGGCGATGTGATGGGGATATTAAGACAGATTGTCAGCAGCCTGCACCTCAGCGACAGGGTTTTTTTTCTCCCCAAGCAACCTTTTGAGCGTCTTTTTCATTTTACCAGATGTGCAGATATCGGCATAACACTGGATAAGGACACCAATATCAATTACCGGTACAGCTTGCCTAACAAACTCTTTGATTATATCCACGCAGGTCTGCCTGTCCTTGCGTCACCCCTGCCCGAGATCAGGAAGATCCTCGAGCGCTACCAGATCGGGATGACCATCGATTCACATGATCCGAAGCATATTGCGGAACGAATGCATACGATGCTAACGGATGACGCCCGCAGAAAGACCTGGAAAGACAATCTCAAACGAGCAGCAGCAGAACTGAACTGGGACCAGGAACAAACGATTCTTCTTGACATTTTTCGTAAGTATGCCTGAAAAGCATGTACACATCGTGTCGTTTACCATCCCATTCCCTCCGGATTATGGAGGGGTCATCGATGTGTATTACAAGATCAAAGCCTTGCACCAACTTGGAGTGAAAATACACCTGCACTGTTTTGAATATGACCGTAAACCTGCAGCTGAACTGATTGAATTATGCGAATCGGTAATATATTATAAGAGGAAGACCGGCCTGCGGTTTACCCTTGGCCGTATCCCTTACATTGTTTTAAGCCGCCGTTCGGAGGAACTTATCCATAACCTGCTGAAAGACAACTTCCCGATCCTCTTTGAAGGACTGCATACATGTTATTACCTGAACGATCCCCGTCTGAAAGACAGGAAAAAGATCTACAGGGAAAGCAATATCGAACATCATTATTACTTCAGTTTATATAAAGCAGAAAAGAACTGGATCAGAAAGATCTATTTCCTGCTGGCCAGCGTCAAACTGAAACGGTATGAGAGAATACTGCAACATGCCGACCTGATGCTAGCTGTCAGCCGGAGAGATGAAGAATATCTGAGGGAGCAGTTTCCGGAAGTGCCTGTCCGTTACCTACCCAGTTTTCATTCCAACAGCGATGTGACCTGCCGTGCAGGTAAGGGTACCTACTGCCTTTACCACGGCAATCTGTCTGTTGCAGAGAACTCCGTCGCCGCAGCCTTTCTAATCCGTGAGGTATTTCCTCAACTCGGTATCACTCTGAAGATAGCAGGGCACCATCCTCCACGTTACCTGAAGCGACTGGCGCAGAGCAGCAGCAACATCCAGATCATTGAAAGCCCCTCGGATGAGGAACTGTACAAGCTCATCGTCAACGCGCATATCAACATTTTGGTCACATTTCAGGCAACCGGGCTGAAGCTGAAGCTACTGAACACTCTATTTCTGGGGAGGTTCATTCTTGTGAACCATGCTATGCTGAACGGCACGGGGCTCGATGAGCTCTGTAACATCGCCGATTCTCCGGAGGAGCTGCGGAAAGCGCTGGTACAGCTTAGCGATGAGAGGTTTGAGGAACATGAGATCAGCCGCAGGCGGAGCATGTTGTCGGTATACTACTCAAATCCTGAGAACGCAGGGCGGTTAGTAGAATATATATTCTGAAGTATCGATCCTGCCATCCTCGCACTTCAGGGTTCTAGACGGGAATTTTCGGAAAAGGGAATAGTTGTGCGTCGCCATCAGCACGGCGCATCCTGTTTTACTGATGTCGAACAGCAGCTTCATGATACCCTCGGAGGTTTCCGGATCCAGATTACCAGTTGGCTCGTCGGCCAGGATGATTTCAGGGTCGTTCACCATCGCGCGCGCGATGGATACCCGTTGCTGTTCACCCCCCGAGAGCTGGTGCGGCATCTTGAAGCCCTTGGTGCCCAACCCTACTTTCTGAAGCACTTCCTGCGACTGGAACTCCATCTTATGCTTGTCTTCCCAGCCTGTGGACCTCATGACAAAGTGAAGGTTGTCGTTGACCGTGCGATCGGTCAGAAGTTGAAAGTCCTGAAATACGATCCCCAGCTTTCTTCTGAGGTAAGGGATCTCCTTCTGCCTGATGGAGGCAAGGTCGAATCCGGCTACGTGGGCTAACCCATCGACCACAGGCAGTTCAGCATACAAGGTCTTCAGAAGGCTGGATTTACCTGTACCCGTTTTCCCGACCAGGTAAACAAATTCTCCTTTTTTTATCGAAAACGTGACATTGGACAGGATCAGAATGTTCTTCTGAAAGACTGCCAGGTTCTGAAGATCAATGATCGAATCGTCACTCATTTTAGAATATTCTGATTAGCATAAGGCTTGTGGTGTAAAGCTGCTGCCTGAGCCATGTCCGTAAAAAATCCTACCAGCTCACCAGGTTGGCAAATCCCATGAACGCCATGGAAAGGATCCCTGCAATGACCAGGGCGATGGGCACTCCCTGCATTCCTTTAGGAACTTGGACAAGCGCCAGATGTTCCCGGATACCGGCAAAAAGCAGCAGGGCCAGTCCGAATCCCAGTGCGTTCGATATGGCAAATACGACAGCGGGTAATAGGGAAAGGTCACGGGTGATCGTTTGGATGGCCACAGCCAATACCGTACAGTTTGTAGTGATCAGGGGCAGATAAATGCCCAGCGCCTGGTAAAGTGCCGGGCTTGCTTTTTTCAGAATGATCTCAACCATCTGCACCAGTGCGGCAATGACAAGGATGAAGGTAATGGTCTGGAGAAATCCAATGTGAAACGGATCCAGAATGTATCTCTGAGCAAGCCATGTGACGATGGTAGCCAGTGTCATCACAAAGAGAACAGCACCCGCCATTCCGGTGGCTGTGGAGATCCGTGTGGATACCCCAAGCAGGGGACAGATCCCGAGAAACTGTGCAAATACAATATTGTTAACAAAAACAATAAATATGATGATAATGATATATTCCATATCGTATGAGTTTTTATGTTGTCTTCTTAAGTCTGTTCACTAGTGCGATGAGGAATCCCAGGGTGAGGAAAGCACCAGGCTGAAGAATAAAAATGAGGATCGCATCACCGGGAATGAATTTGAAACCGAAAAGAGAGCCATTGCCAAGAAGTTCACGGATGCAGCCAAGGGTTGTAAGCGACAGGGTAAATCCCAGTCCCATGCCCGCTCCATCAATGATGGAGGACAGAATAGTGTTCTTGGATGCAAAAGCTTCCGCCCTTCCCAGAACGATACAGTTTACAACAATCAACGGTATGAAGATCCCGAGCTGCTTATGAAGGGCTGGAGCGTAACCTGCCATGAACAGATCGACGATCGTAACAAAAGCAGCGATGACCACAATGAAGACGGGGATTCGTACTTTATCCGGAGTGACGTTCTTGATGGCCGATATACACAGATTCGACATAATCAGTACGAAGGTTGTGGCCAGTCCCATCCCCAGCCCGTTCATGGCAGATGTGCTCACACCCAGGGTGGGACACATCCCCAGAAGAAGGACCAGCGTCGGGCTTTCCTTGATGAATCCTTTGGTAAAATTTTTCCACTGGTTCATTATTTCCCTCCTTCCTTATTATATGCATCATAGGCCCGCTGGACCGCATCACAGAATGCGCGCGAGCTGATCGTAGCAGCGGTGATGGCATCAACATCACCTCCGTCCTTCTTTACTTTTAGCCTGAATTCAGAAGGATTCTTCCCATAAAACTGCTCCCTGAACTCAGGAGTTTCCATTTTCGTCCCCAGACCGGGCGTCTCTTTCTGTTGCAATACAGCAATCTTCGTGATACATGCAGCCGTGTCGAAGCCGACCATCAGTTCGATCAATCCGCTGTAGCCTTTCAGGGAGAAAGTTTGAACTGCGGTCCCGGCGGGAACTCCGTCCATGTATCCCTCGGAGATGACGACAGGCCTGTCCTGGCCTGGAATGGCAATCTCCCGGGTGACAATCGTGTCAAACTCCGGAATGACCTCTTTGATCGCATTTTCCTTTTTCAGTTTCTCGACTTTTGCGATAGGGTCCTTGGTGATATTGTAAACGCCTGCCAGTGCAAAAGAGGCAACGCCAGTAAAGATCAGAAGGCTAAGGAACATGTTGATAAAAGTCGATTCAGTTTTTTTTGCCATAGCTGGTTTCTTTTCAATAGAACACAATCATCGTTATGCCTGGTTTTTTAATGAACGAAACGTATCTTCATCAGCCGAAGCGTGCTGGCTTAAAGCCCCTGTTGATCAGTGGTGTGACCGCATTCATAAGCAGGATGGCAAAGGACACACCTTCCGGGTAGGAACCCCAAATTCTGATCAGCATGGTGATGATGCCGCAACCGAGACCGAAAATGATCATACCCCGTGGCGACATAGGAGAGCTGACCATATCGGTGGCCATATAGAACACGCCAAGGAGCATCCCGCCGGTGATCAGGTGAAAGAAGGGGGTGATGTAAAGCGAGGGGTTGATCAGGTGCATGATGGAGGCGAAGACAAAGGCTGATCCCAGGTAAGCGACCGGGATGTGCCAGGTGATGATCTTCTTGTAAAGCAGGTACGCTGCACCTAACAGGAGGGCGATGGCCGAAACTTCGCCAATGCTGCCTCCCTGGTTACCCAGCAGGTCATTGACATAGCTTGGCAGCTGGGGCATCAGTTCCTGGACCGATCTGCCTGCCTCGAGGCCCTCTTTCAGGATACCGAGTGCTGTGGGGCCTGTGACCGCGTCGGTGAGCTGGGGCATGAACAGTGCCCTGGGAACGGGCCAGGAGGTCATCTGAACTGGAAAAGAGAGCAGCAGAAACACACGTCCTACGAGGGCCGGATTGAAGATGTTCTTTCCAAGGCCCCCGAACGCCATCTTGCCGATCCCGATCGAAACGAAAGCGCCGATGATGATGATCCAAAGCGGTAGGTTACTGGGAACGTTGAAGGCCAGCAGGACGCCGGTAATAACGGCTGATCCGTCGGTGATGGTAATATCCCCCTTGATCAAGTATTTCTGGATCAGGTATTCAAACAGCATGCAGGAAGCTACGGAAACGACGGTGAGGAGCAAGGCGTCCAGTCCGAAAAAGTAAACCGATACCAGGAACGCAGGAATGAGGGCATAGATCACTCCCGTCATGATCTTACGAACCGACTGGTCGGTGTGGATGTGGGGAGATCCGGAGATGGTTAATGTACTCATAACTTATTTTTTTCCTCTGTTTCTGATGATTTGACCCACTTTGATCTTCCCTACGCGGATATAATCCAGCAGGGGCCGTCCGGAAGGACAGGTATAATGACAAGAACCGCACTCGATGCAATCCATGATCCGTTCCTTCTCTGAACCTTCATAATTCCCGGCAGCAACCAGTTGTGCCAGCAGGTAGGGCTCCAGCCCCATCGGGCAAGCCCCTACGCACCTGGCACAACGGATACAGTTTTGCACCCTGACGCGGACCGATTCGTTGTCGGGTAACAGTACGATGCCTGACATCCCTTTCACAACAGGCGTATCGTATGAGATCAGGGCTTTCCCCATCATGGGGCCTCCGCTCAGGATCTTACCGGTATTTTCCGGGATGCCTCCGGCCTGCTCAATGAGCTCGGAAATGGGAGTGCCGATGCGCGCCAGGAAATTACCAGGGTTCTTCAGGGATTTTCCTGTCACCGTAACGATTCTGTTAATGAGTGGCTTGTTCTTCTGGACTGCCTCATAGACTGCGAAAGCGGTTCCAACATTATGGACGACACAGGACACCTCAAAGGGTAATTTTCCAGAAGGCACTTCACGGTTCAACACTGCCTTGATCAGCTGTTTCTCCCCGCCCTGAGGGTATTTCACCTTCAAGGGCTGCACCACAAAACCGGGGAACTTTTTACAAAGATCCGATATGTGAGCGATGGCGTCGGGCTTGTTCCGCTCAATCCCAATAATCACCTTCTCTACCTGCAGGGCTTTCATGAGGATGAAGGCTCCGATGAGAACCTCTTCACCCCTTTCCAGCATCAGGCGATGATCCGAAGTAAGGTAGGGCTCACACTCCACTCCGTTGATGATCAGCGTGTCGACCTTCCTGCCCTCGGGAACCATCAGTTTCACGTGCGAAGGAAAGGTCGCGCCGCCCATGCCAACAATGCCCATCTGACTGACACGGTCAATGATCTCCTTCGGAGACAGGGATACTTCCCATTTGATCTCATCGGACCGGTCGATTGTCTCCACCCATTCGTCACCATCCACGTCAATAATGACCGCCTGCTTGCGGTAACCACTGATGTCGATCACCTCGTCAACCTTGAACACCTTCCCCGATACGGGAGAATGGATGTTGGAAGAAATGAACGACTCACCTCTGGCTATCAGCTGGCCGGTTCTGACCACTTCACCGTTCTGTACGATGACTTTTGATGGGGCACCAAGATGCTGGGAGACAGGAATGAACACCCGTTTGGGCAACGGGATTTCCCTGATCGCCTGATGGGATGAGATTTTATTTTCTGCTGGATGAACACCTCCAAGCTTGAATGTTTTCAGCATGGATCCTCCTGTGATTATGAACAGATATTATAGTGTTTTGAAGCATAGGGTCAAACACCGACAGCTTCCGTTTGAGATTCTGTATCGATGACTTTTTCCTTCTTCAACGGGAAGTTGATCTCAAGGATGGCATTTGTTGGGCATTCGGGCACGCACTTACGACAGAGCTTGCATTTGACAAAATCGATATAGGCAAGGTTGTTTTCAAGGGTAATGGCATCATAGGGGCATACTTTCACGCATTTACCGCATCCGATGCATGCCACTGCGCAATTCTTCCGCGCAATGGCACCCTTTTCTTTGTTAATGCAGCTCATAAAGATACGCTTGCCTTTGGGCCCCTTGTTCCTCAGTTCAATAATGCTGCGCGGACAGGCGATCACGCACGCTCCGCAGGCGGTACAGTTCTCTTCGATGACCACAGGAAGCCCTGTTTCAGGATCCATATACATGGCATCAAATTTACAGGCTGCCACACAGTCTCCCAATCCCAGGCACCCGTAAGGGCACCCGCTCTCGCCCGAAAAAAGCTGATGTGCAAAGAAACAGGTGGCCGGGCCATCAAAACGGTATTTCGTCGGTGCATTGGCTAGTGATCCATTGCAGCGCACCACCGCCACCATGGGTGCTTTCTCGACAGCCTGCAGTCCCAGAATGGTAGCCACCTGAGCCATGGTGGCGTTCCCACCGACGGGACAGAAAAATCCTTCCAGATTACCTGACTTCACCAGGCTTTCCGCAAAATTCCGGCAACCTGCAAATCCGCAACCGCCACAGTTGGCGCCAGGTAGGATCTCGTTCACATCGTCAATCCGAGGATCTTCAATCACTTTGAACTTCTGGGCAACAAAATAAAGTATGACAGCAGAAACAACTCCGATGGCACAAAGGGATATGACGGCATAAAGCATCACATTGTCCACAGCTGATCTCCTTTTAATGAATTAATTAAAAACGATATCAGGATAGAATCATCACGTGGTACAAATGTAGCAACAATTACGAAAGTCGAAAGAAATGTTTGTTATTTTTTTAACAATAGAACAGCAAAAAAAGGCAGGCCTATTGCATGATTACCTTTTCCGTCCTGATCATGTTTCCAGAGCGTACTTCAATGAAATAGAGCCCTTTCGGCTGATAGTTCATAATGAACTGCTCATCAACTGTCCCTGCTCCTGAAGAACCTCTTTTTGTGAATACCGTTTCTCCCATCTGGTTAAGGAGGCTGATATCATAGGGCTGTGCTCCCAAACCCGTCACCACAACATGAAATCCGGTCGTCGCAGGATTGGGTATGATCTTTATCAGGAAGTCGGGATTCGGATTATCCTGGATCCCTGTACATGGATCGAATTTGATCCTGATCTTATCCGTTCTGGGATCTTCGCAAGGATCCGTGGCATAACCGGTCAGGGTAAGCCTGACCGACTCGTTGCTGAGATCGTATCCACCGGGTGTATAGGTTGCCTGGAGGATGGATGGATCATCAAAGGTGCCGTCGCCTGCTGTCGTCCAGAGGACGCCTGCTGCGTTGGAAACCTGACCGTTCAATGTGACGGAGGAATGATAGCAGATGGTCGTGTCAGGACCTGCGTTGACGGATGGCCAGCGCCCGATGGCGACAAACATGCTGTCCTGGTCAACCAGATCAGGCTCAAAGCCAGTGGCGGTGACCATCAGGGTAAATCCTCCATTGGCAATGTCATCTGGACCACGCAGGTATCCCTGCTCCATATTCACCGGAGGTGCCGGTAGAAACACTCCGTCACCAGTGGTGGACCAAAGCACTGATTTTACATAAATACCCTTGGCTGTGGCCATAAAAGGAGTATCCTCACAGATCGTCGTATCCGAAGCAGCCGTGATCTGGGGCGGCAAAACAGGACCGAAATCGAACGATCCGATGCGGGTGGCCCATCCCCCTTTCATGTATTCCTGTGTATACCAGAACGTGTAATCGTCAACTGGATCAACGGTCATGCAACTGTAGTCGCCCCACCGGTCAAGGGCCGTCTGTGACCCGGAGCCGGCGGCGAGCTCCATCTCAGCATAATTCATCTCTCCCAAAGGCGCATCCGCCGACCGTCCGGTAAATCGGACGGAGGGAGAAGTGTTCGAGCTTGAAACGGTATACCCGAGGGCGATCTCTCCCAATCCGTTCATGGCAATACTTCCCATCCAGCGGCTCTCATCGTCCGGCGCATAGGTTCCCTGCTGGTAAACGTACCAGTCCCCCCCTGCCCTCCGGAGCTCGTACCATCGTACTGCAGCATGATTGCCCACCCTGACCGTGTGATTCGTGAGAAGCACCTCATAATCGTTGAAATTCCTGTACTGCAGCCGGTGCATGAGCATCATGGCAAGATCATCGAGCCGGACATTGGTGTTTGGCTGAGCGATGCCATCCATGTTGGCATTGTAAGGCTCGGTGACAAGATCAGCAATGAGGGTAATGGATGAGTTGGAAAGATTTTCCCAGTCCACCTGGAAGGCATAGACCTCCAGATGCTGATCATCCCATACCCGACGGTGCACCACGTAATTTGGTGAGCCGGCAGGAGGTTCGGGACCGTCAACGTCAGCCGGAAGAAGGCTGAACGTCCCCCACATGTCAAAGTAGACCATCCGGGCGTCAGGATCCCCAATAAGCATCTTCTCCCGTTCAAAAGAGGCCACGGCGCCCCTGGTATTGCCTCCAAACATATTGAATGTTGCATAATAACCATCTGGCCATACTCCCAGCTTCGGGTAATCGTTGAATGCTGGGAACTCAAAAGCATACCGGTAATATTCCCCGAGCGGGTCTCCGGTGGCGGAAACCGCTACCAGTTCCCAGTAGGAACCATCCCCGGTATGGATGGCAAACTGTGAAGCGATCCACCGGTCAGCCATGTGATCATATAAAATGATCGGGTCGCCGTCATTGGTGCCTGTCCAGGGTCCGATGAAACCAGACCACAGCGTGCTGTTGTCAACGGGCCCGTAAAGCTTGTTGCCGTTTTTATCCCAGATCGCAAATGAAAGATTGATCATCTGGAAATAATGGTCGGGCCCCACTTCCCCATCCGTGTCCGGTGGATAGACATTATTCACGTTACCAATCCCCTTGAAGTTCATGACCGGTCCCCTCTGGCTGCGATCGCCCATGCGTGCCTGGACGACCGGGTCGACCGCCTGATCAAAGGCAGCCTTCTGTTCATCAGTGAGGGTTCTCTCAAGGGAAGGATTGGCGATGGCATCATTCTTCCAGCTTCTGATCCGTTCGCCGGGCAAAATGACGGGCATCTCACGCAGAGGAGGAGTTTTGTCGAAATAGGCTGCTTTACTGATACTCACCTGTCCGATCGACTTTTCCTGGGAAAAAGCGTTCAACCCAAAGAATAAACACACAACCACCAGAAATAGAACTTTTTTCATTCGTCAGGATTAAGGGATTAATCGTTTTCTATTGATTCATGCATATTAGTTGAGGATCAGCTTCTCCACCTGTACACGGTTACCACTTTGTACCTTGACAAAATAGATCCCCTTGGGATGATAGGAGAGGTTGAGCTTTTTCAGCAAGTCATCAGTCCGGATGATACCACGCTGTGTGAAAATGACCTGGCCACTGCCATCAAGTATCTGAAGATCAAAAATCTGGTCACTGGAGCCTGTCACATAAACATCAAAAAGTCCGGTACCTGGATTGGGAATGATCTGCACAGGGATCGACCGGCTGCCAGGGCTGTCGATTCCCGTACAGGGATCCAGAGTCACTTTCATCTGGTCGGAATCATCATCGTCGCAGGGATCCACGCGGAAGGCAGTCAGTGTCAGTTTGACGGAAAGATTCATAATATCCTGAGGTCCTGGTGTATAGGTGACATTCAGCATGGAGGGATTGTCAAACGTACCGTCGCCGTTGGTGGTCCATTCCACTGCACTGCAATAGTCAGCTTCGCCCTGCAATGTGAGGACATGGTTCACGCAGATCAGCGTATCATTTCCGGCGTATGCTTCGGGTAACTGCTGGAGATAAAGGACCATTTCGTCCGTGTCCTGCCAACCTTCCTCGTACCCATTGGCAGTCAGGGTAAGGGTTACTGATCCATTGATAATATCCTGATTGCCCCGCAGATAGATCACCGAAAGGCTGGTTGGAGAGGATGGGATGAAATTACCATTGCCTGATGTGGTCCACAGGACACTGGCGGCATGCTTGGCGGCTCCCTGGGTCATGAATGGCTTATTTTCACAGAGAACCGTATCGTTTCCGGCGAGGGCGACGGGGGGCAGCAAGGGACCAAAATCAAAGGAGTTGATGCGGGTTTTCCAGGGACCCTTCATATATTCCTGTGTATACCAAAAGGTTACATCATCGGCCGGATCCACAGCCATCATGCTGTAATCGCCCCAGCGGTTGACTCCCGTCTGGGAGGAGGTTCCGGTCATAACCTCTCTCTCTTCAATGTTCATTTCGCCCAGCGGGGCATCCGCTGTGCGGCCGGTATAACGTATCGAAGGATAAACGGTCGAGGAAGAGATCGAATACCCCAACGCCATATCGCCATCGCCATTCATGGCGATGCTCCCCATCCATCTGTTATGATCATCCGGCGAATAGGTGCCCTGCTGGTAAACGTACCAGTTGCCGCCTTCCCTTCTCAGCTCATACCAGCGTACGCCTGCATGACCGCTCACATTGACCGTATGATTGGTCACCATGACCTCATAGCTGCCAAAATTGCGGTACTGCAACCGGTACATCAACCGGTCGATCATTTCATCCAGCTTCTGAGTGGTACCAGGTTGTGTTATGCCGTCCAGGTTATAGGAAAATGGATCAACGTTGAGCAATACCTGCAGGGTGATCGAAGAACTGCTGGGATTTGCCCAGTTGACGGTGAAAGCATACACCTTCAGCTTCTGTACCTGAAGGTTCATGTTGACAAAATAACACGGTGAACCTACGGGCGGTACAGGTCCGTCAAGGTCAGCCGGGAGCACCTCCAGCGTATTGGAAGGCATGTCGAAGTATACCATCTCGGCAGTGGGATCACCAGCCAGCATCTTATCTCTGTCGAACGCTGCAGCTCCTCCCCTTATATTGGAGCCGAACATCCTGAATGTAGCATAATACGCATCCGGCCAGACGCTCAACTTCGGATAATCATTCATAACGTCAAATTCATAGGCATACCTGTACCATGATCCCAGCGGATCGGAAGAGGTGCTGATGGCAATGAGCTGCCAGTAAGTCCCGTCGGAAGTGTTCACAGCAAACTGGCTGGCCAGCCAGCGATCGGCCAGGTGGTCATACAGGAGGATCGGATCGCCGTCATTGGTACCGGTCCATGACCCGATGAATCCATCCCACAGAGTGCTGTTGTCAACGGGTCCGTACATCAGGACGCCGTCTTTGGTATAGATGGCAAACGAGAGGTTGACCATTTGAAAATAATGATTGGGCCCAACATCCCCTTCCGTGTCAGGAGGAAAGACGTTGTTGACATTGCCCACCCCGTCGAAGTTCAGTATCGGACCGCGGGTTGACCTGGTTCCATGGTATCGTTGAAGGACCGGATCAGTGAAATCCCCAGGCAATCCTGTCTGCTCGGCAGGCTCTATGTCTTTGATATAATTACTTTCGACCAGGCCATCCTTCCATGACCTGTCACGTTCGCCGGGTAACACGACCGGCATATCCGTAAGACGTGGTGTCACGTCAAAATAAGAGGCTTTGGATATTTTGGAAGGAGTAAGGATCTCTTCCTGTGCATTGATGCCGGAAAAAAAGATGAGAGGCGCAATTAGAGCTAAGATGATCTTTTTCATGATGAGGAATTATTTGGATTGAATAGTAAATTCAAACTCTTTTTTTAGCTTGTCCTTGAAATGGTGAAGAACAAGATAATAAGGCACCAGCAACGCCATGGAAAGCAGTGCGGAAATACCTTCCGGAGTTCCTGCGGACAGGAGGACAATGAGGGAAAGCAGGACAATGCCAAAAGGGACAAGATACGCCAGGAGAACAGCCCTGGTCCCTGACGACCGCTGCATCACAACATCCACCGACCTTCCCACCGAATATACCTCATCCTGCTGTTTTTTGACCTCTACCAGTTTTTCCTTGGATTCAGCAAGATTGCATGCCCCTTTCACAGTGCATGATGAACAGGCGGATGAAGACAGGATTTTAACATAAACTGACTGTTTATCAATCCTTTCGATGATCCCTGAATGGGATATGATCTCTCCTGCACGGTTCATGACCTGATACTTTACTGCAAAGATACTTCTTTTAGATATAGAAAAGGCGGTTGACCAACTGTAAAAATGCTTAGGGAGTTGATAAGGAAAGAGGAATGATCCTTCCATTCATGAAATGATGTCCTGTTTTTGCAAAATTGGCGATAAAGGAGGCCATCCCGGCGGGTGATACGGGAGCCTTGTAACCCGGAAAAGCTTTCTGCAACATCTCCGTATCCACAGCGCCCAGAGCCAGCATATTGACCGAAACGCCTGAGGATCTGAGCTCTTCAGCAAGGCACTCGGTAAGGATGGCCAGGGCTCCTTTGCTTGAACTGTACAGCGACAAACCGTTGAACTTCACACTACCCTGAACTCCTCCCATGCTGCCAATGTTGACAATATGGGCCCCGGGATCCATGAGTGGCAGGAGGGCCTGGATCAACAACACAACCGATTTGAAATTCACGTTAAGGATCCTGTCAAGATCATCAGGAGTGAAATCCGGAAATGGCTTTTGGATCAACAATCCTGCGTTATTGACCAGGATGTCGACCTTCCTGACGGCGGATTCAATTTCGGGCAACAGACGGGCTGGAAATGCTCCGTGGGTGAGATCATAGCCAACCGGATAAACGTGAGCCCGGGAAAAGTCGTTTAAACATTCTTTCTGAAGTTCAATCAATGCCGGTTTGTCCCGAGCGATCGCAACGATGTGGTTGGCGGGATCTTTGGCGAATTCCCTGACAAGCGCTTTTCCGACACCCCGGCTGGCACCGGTCACAATCATGTTCATGGCGATGAGGTCTGAACAGGTTAAAGGACAATTATCTTTTCAATGGTTTTATTCAGTCCATCCTCAGTATGCAGGAAGTACACCCCGGGATGAACCTGATCTCCGCCGTTGGTCCTGCCATCCCACATCCAGTGGTTTTGTCCGGCAGGGCAGTTCCCTTCTGCAAATGTCCGGACAATCTGTCCTTTGGCATCCAATAACAGCGCCGAGAGGTAGGCTGCTTTTTCAAGGGTAACATCGATGTGGACAGAAGAGACATTGTTTGCCACCATGGGATTTGGATAGACGCTAACCGCCAGACTGCCAGTGCTGGTTTTTTTCTTTTCCCTGATCCCCACGGTCAGGTCGTCCAGATCGACCTTGTAGATGGAAAGGCCATATGTACCAACGTAGAGAGCGCGGTCGTAATCCAGGATCTTCAGGTCAACGACCGGAACATTTCCCAATCCACCGGAAACGCCCCACCATGTGACCCCTCCGTCTTCCGTAAGGAAAAGTCCGGCATCCGTACCTACGATATAACGGTCCTCCACGTCAGGATCGATAACGATCGCATTGACAGGCAGTTCAGGCAGGTTTCCGCTGATATTCTCCCAGGTCTGACCAAGATCACTTGACCTGAAAGCATGCGGTAGCGGCTCGTCCCAACGGAAACCGGACAGGGTCACATAGATCACATCGGAGAACACCGGATCGCACATTACGCGGGTTACCCATCGCACGGGCAGTCCGGCCGAGATCTCGCTCCAGGAAGAAGCAGCGTCAAGGGACACATGCACATGTCCATCATCAGTACCCGCCACGACGATATCAGGGTCAACAGGAGATATGGCAAGGGTGGTTACCGTATGATATCCGCTGCCATCGTCCCCGTCGGTCATGTCGGTGCTGGTCACGGTCCATTGCGATCCTCCGTTGGTGGTCTTCCATACCCGGTAGGTCCCAAAATAAAGAACGGTGGGTTGTACAGGATCCATCGCCAGCGGCGACGACCAGTTGGTCCTGTCACCATTCATGGAAGAGGCAATATAAGTGAAATTGTTCCCCCCGTTGGTCGACCTGTAGAGCTGACCATACTGGTACTCAGCGTAAATGATGTTGGAGTTTGTATAATTGACCAGTGTATAAAATCCATCCCCTCCCAGCAGGGCTTCCCAGTCGTCCAGTGCACCTGTATAGGTACGTATCGTATTGTTATCCTGGGTTCCGCCATAAAGACGCTCCGGATGAAGATAATCCACCTCAATGGCGTAGAACTGGGTGATGGGCAGGTTATTTACCTTTGTCCATGATTCAGCGTAATCCGTGCTGATATATAGACCGCCATCGTTTCCTTCCAGGTAAAGGCTTATGTTCGGATCCATGTACATGGCATGGTGGTCGACGTGTAAATCATAGTAGCCCATGGTAGTATATTCATTGCCGCCGTCGTTGGACCTGAAGGCATCGACACCATATACATAGATGATATTTTCATTATGAATATCCACCCGTATCTGACCAAAGTACCAGCCAAAATTACTGTTCATGGCCTGTAAATCCCCGTCGTTGGTCCGGTACCAGGATGTTCCCCCGTTATCGGACCGGTAGACCCTGACTTCATAATAATCCATATCATAAAAGGCGTACATGACATTGGGATTGGTCCTTGAGATATCGATCCCGATCCTTCCGACATTGTAACCGGTGGGAAGTCCGTTGGTAATCTTCACCCAGGTGTCTCCTCCATCCTCTGTTTTATAAACACCCGAACTCATGCCAAACGAGGTACGGTAGTTCAATCCCCGGATCCTTTCCCACATGGTTGCGAATAGGACGTTGGGATCCTGCGGATGCTGCACAAGGTCGATGGCGGAAGTGGAATCTGTCAGGAATAGCACTTTTTCCCAGGTATGTCCACCATCGCGGCTCCTGTATACGCCGCGATGTTCATCGGGACTGAAGAGCGTACCGCAGGCCGCCGCAAAGACATTGTTGGAATTGCTGTGATCGACCACGATCCTGCCAATGTAGGCCGAGTAGTCTAGTCCCATGTGTTCCCAGGTCTGACCTGCATCCGTGGATTTATAGATGCCATTGCCCAGGAAACTGAAGCTCGACGCGTTTGCTTCCCCGGTGCCTACGAAGATCGTGTTCTCATCAGCAGGATCAATTTCCAGATCCCCGATCGAGATCAGGGGAGCGCCTTCAAAAACATTATCCCATGATTCTCCACCATTGGTCGTTTTGAAGATCCCTCCGGTCGCAGCCCCTATGTACCAGGTAAATGGCGAATCAGGATGGACGGCGATGTCCGTGATTCTACCTCCGATATTCACAGGTCCCATCAGCTCGTACTCGTACCGATACTGTGCAGCAGCGTGCATCCTGGCAGCCTCCTCAAAGGCCTGAAGATACTGCCCGGTGCTGATCTTTCCGTAAGGGTACGCCCGCTGATACGCCATCCATTCTCCAGGATAGGTTTTTGGGGCACGAATCCGCTGGGGTACAGACGTATCCGCTACTCTTTCCTTGACTATAAAATAGGTTCCGCCCGCCAGGAATAATCCCAGGAACAGAATGATTGGAAGCGATTTTTTTTTCATCATTATGATCGTTTGGATAACATGCAAAGGTAACGAAATAACTATCCTGCCACCCACAAGGGTACTTGAAATTAGGACGAGGAGATTAAGATACCATAAATTATTTTTAATCACGAGTTAAAACTTTGGGTCTGTAGGCGGTGAGGACGCCATCCGCTTCGACTCCCTCGCTGGCGATGAAAAGCACGCCGTTCGCATCAAAACAGATACCCTCCGGCTGAGGTAATACGGCGGGATCAATGGCAAGACGTCCAAGGATTTTACCCCTTTCATCCGTGATGAGGACCATTTTGCCAATATGAGCCAGGATGTAAAGGTTCCCGGTGACCGGGTGAACCGCAATGCCGGAAGGCTGGAAGACTAGGTTCCCGTTTTGGCTCAGACGGTTGGCCATCCGTGCGGAGATCCCCTGGTGCCAGTCCAGGGGTTCCTTGCTGATCAGTTCCTCCATATTGACAGTAATGAATGGTACCGTATCAATAGCGCATGTCTCGAAGCTGAATTTGTAGATCGCCCGGCAGTTGGTCCCGAACTGATCCTTCTTCAGAGAAGGGGATCCCTTGCATGCGATCAGAAGGCTGTTCAGGCCAGGCATATAGCAAAGCCCCTCACAGTCGTTTCTGGCGGAAAGCCGTGTTTTGTACCGGGTGACCGCAGGACTGGTGGTGTCATTCTGTTTTATAGAATAGATCGTGCCATTGCTTTTAAGCACACAGATGGCATCTTCGGTTATTGCAATATCTTCATAATCCCCATTCTCAGAAAACGGAATGGTTTTTTCGATCAAACCGTCAAGGATCCTGAAAATAAAAACACGTCCATATTCGTCCTGCACTCCGGCCAGCCGCAGTGAGTCGAAAACAGCGATCCCAGAGATCTCCCTAAGGATGGGTGGAAGGAGCACTTTGTGATCCGGGATCGTCAAACGGTAGGTAAAGGATTGTTTACCATCGGGAGACAGGTCAGAATAAACATCCTCGTCCGTATTCATCCGGTGAAGGTTACCGGTTGGGTTTTCCCTGTGGCAGCCAGCCAACAGGGCCAGAAACGCCAGGATCATGACCAGGTGCGCCATTCCCGGTTTCCGAACAGTGTGATTGGAATGATTCAAGATGCACATTGTAGTTAAACGAAAGTACTAATTTTCCATATAAAAGAATCAGTTTGTATGACTAAATACATTTTATGTAATTTTACCTGTTTCAGGCAGGGTTTCAACATTGCACATTGAGCATTGACAATTGAACATTGAACATTGACAATTAACAATAAATCCCGTACCATTGAATCTACTGAACGAAACCGAACAATTCTGCATCCGCCGGTTTGCGGACCTTGATCCCGAGAAGTATATTTATCATAACCTGACACACACCAAGGAAGTTGTCGAGGCCTGCAAAATACTGGCCAGGAACGAAGGCCTGAGCCAGAAAGAAACCGAACTGGTCATTGCAGCTGCCTGGTTTCATGATATTGGTTACACAGAAGACTACATGCATCATGAAGAGATCAGTAAGAAAATCGCCACCGAATTTCTATCTTCCATAAACCTTGAACCCGGTAAGATCGCCATCATTTGTGGCTGCATAGATGCCACCAGGATCCCGCAGACTCCAGGGAACAAACTGGAGGAAGTACTTTGTGACGCGGACATGTATCACCTCACCTTCACCAGTTTTTGTGACCGTACCGGACTGTTGCGCCTCGAGCGCAACCTATTCCTGAAAGAACAGGTCTCGATGATGGATTTTCTTGAGGAGTCGGTACGTTTTCTTCAGGCACCCTATTTCACGGAATATGCAAAAAACATGTGGTCGGAACCGAAAGCAGCCAACCTGGAAGAAGTCAGCAAAAAGATCCTGCACCGTAAAGCTGAGAATGAACTGTCCAAATCCGGCCTGGATTATCCGGGTATGATCAGTGAGCTGAAGGATGAGAACAAAATCCTGAAAAGGAAGTTATCGCGGAGGCCTATGTTTACCAGGGGTGTCGACACCATGTTCCGTACAACATCCCGGAAGCAGATCAACCTGAGCGCCATCGCCGATAACAAATCGAACATTCTGATCACGATGAACACCCTGATCATCTCTGTGGTCATCACGCTGTTTGTCAGGCGTTACCAGGATTATCCCCAGCTGATCATCCCGGTATTGATCCTGATCCTGACCTGTCTGGGTTCACTGGTTGCTTCCATCCTCAGCACACGTCCCATCATCCTTAAGGGAGAATTCAAAGAGGAGGATATCAGAAAAAGGGGAGTGAACCTTCTCTTCTTCGGCAATTTCTTCAACACTGCTTTCTCCGAGTATGATAAAGCTATGAAAGAGATGATGAACGACGAGGAGCAAGTTTATACCATGATGATCATGGATCAGTATTCCCAGGGAAAGGTACTGGCCAAGAAATTCAAGCTGCTGCGTATTGCCTACGATATCTTCATGTATGGGTTCATCGTGTTCATCATCACATGCACGCTGGTGATGATCCTGTACCAGAATCCGGCATAAGAAGGGAAGTGGGAAGCAGGAGGCGGGATTGAATCACTTCTTTTCTCCCTTTATTTTCTTTTCTACGATTTCCAGGATTTTCTGTTCCGTCTCTTTCGCTTTCTGTTCAAGTGCAGATCCCTCCCGGATCATCCGTTCTGCAAAGGCCCGGTCGTCCAGTCCGGAGGCATTGATCTTCACATTAAGGTAAGCACCCATCACGGCCGTGCGTGCGCACAGTGTACCGACACCCACATCCGATACCGATGCGGAAAGTCCGCGTTCAGCCATAGCCTTGAGGGCATCCATCGTCTGTAGGGCTTTTCCCATCACCCGATAGGGAATCTGAATGGCATATTTGGATGCTTCCTCGATGGCGTTTTTGCGGGCAAGGATCTCATCCCCGGTTTTTTTGGGCATTCCGAATGCAGCCATGATCCTGTTGAACGCATGTGTGTCTTCATCCACAAGAAACAGGAGCTCATCCTTAAGATGTTGTCCTTTCTCCGCCCATTCCGAGAACTCTTCCCAACGTTCATCCCAGCCTGCCTTATGGGATGAAAGATTCGCCACCATGGTTCCGAGCGCTGCACCGAGTGCTCCCACGGCAGCGGATATGGATCCGCCGCCCGGCGCAGGCGACTCGGATGCCGTCTCGTCGGCGAATCCCCTGACCGACAGGTCGATGAGCTTCTTCTCTGAAGGATCCTCCAAGAGGTATTCGATGATCTTTTCTTTCGGATTGAATGGTTTGAGATCATCCAGTCCCAGGGATCTGACCGCTATTTTAATCAGTTCGCTCTCTGCGACTCCCGTCGACCTTTTCTGTTTCCTGAGGAAATACTTGCCGGCATCCAGCATGGCCTGCAGTGGAATCAGCCCCACCAGCTCCGAGCCGGTCACCCGCATTCCCCGCTGTTCCGCCTTGCGGCAGGCTTCCTCGAAAGCAATATGTACGGGTGTGATCCGGATGTTGGTCAGGTTGACAGAGACCTGGGCAATACCGTATTCCTCAATGTACCATCCGATTGCCTTGCAGGCTTTCAGCGCCCCGGGAATATAGATCTCCTCCCCGTTCTCATCCTTTTTTATCTTTCCGGTGACCGGATGCCCTTCCCGCAAGGGGCGCCCTTTTTCTCTTATGTCATAGGCGACGGCATTGGCACGGCGAACGGAAGTCGTGTTCAGATTGATATTGTAAGCGACCAGGAAATCCCTTGCGCCGACCGCTGTAGCACCGGAAAGAGCAACCTGCGGTGTGAATTCAGCCGGACCAAAATCTGGTTTCCATTTAGGATCCCTGATCTTTTCGGCCAGCCCTTCATACTCTCCCGCCCTGCAGCTGGCAAGGTTACGGTGTTCCTCGGTGAAGGCGGCATTTTCATAACAATACACAGGTATGCCCAGCTCCTCCCCGATCCGTTGCGCCAGCTTCCTGGCGTATCCGGCCACCTCTTCCATGCTGATCCCGCGTATGGGAACCAGGGGACACACATCGGTTGCGCCAAAACGAGGATGTTCTCCTCTATGAAAGCGCATGTCAATGATCTCCGAAGCCTTTCTGACAGCCCGGAAGGCGGCTTCGAGTACGGCCTCCGGCTCACCCACGAACGTCACTACCGTACGGTTGGTCGCTTTCCCGGGATCAACGTCCAGAAGCCTGACGCCCTCCACACTCTCTATCTGTCCGGTGATCTGCCGGATGATCCCCATATCACTTCCCTCACTGAAGTTTGGTACGCATTCGATTAATTGATTCATTGTTCTATCGTTCTATTGTTATTGTTCTATTGTTAATTGAAAATTGACAATTGACAATTAATAGCCGCTAACCACCTCCCCATTCAGGATTACGGTTTCCACTTTGTTTTCACCAAAAGCATAGGGCAGGTAGTGATACGAAGGGATGGGCCTGGTAATGAGCACATTCGCTTTTTTCCCAACGGCGATGCTTCCCAGTGAGTCAGCCAGATCCATGGCATAGGCCGTATTGATGGTTATGGCATTGATGCCTTCTTCGGGCAGAAGCTTGTAAATGATGCTGCCCAGCGAAAGGATCAGCTGCATGTTCCCCGATGGTGAACTTCCGGGATTAAAATCGCTGGCCATGGCCAGCGGCAGTCCGGCATCGATCATCTTTCTGGCGGGTGCGGGTTTCAATCCAAGGAAAAATGCGGCGCCGGGAAGGATCGTGGGCATCGTTCCCGATCCCTTCAGGGCCTCGATCTCTTCCTCACCGGTGTATTCCAGATGATCGACCGACAGAGCGCCAAAACTCACGCCTACCTGTATCCCACCGGAATAATCCAGTTCGTTGGCGTGGATCTTGGGTTTCAAACCCAGACTGACTGCTGCCGACAGAATCCGCTCAGTCTCTTCAGGTGTGAAGAAACCACGGTCGCAGAAGACATCGGCGAAATCCGCCAGCTTCTCCCCGGCCACGTAAGGCAGCATCTCATGCACGACCAGGTCAACATACTTTTCCCTCCTGGAACGGTATTCCAGCGGTATGGCATGCGCGCCCAGGAAGGTAGCCTTTATGGTGACCGGAGTCATTTCCTTTAACCGGCGAATGACCTTCAGCATCTTGATCTCGCCCTCAAAGGTCAGCCCGTATCCGCTTTTTATTTCGACAGCCCCGGTGCCATAGCGAATGATCTCCCCGATCCGTCCGAGCGCATCCTGGAGAAGCACTTCCTCCGAAATTTCAGCTAACCTTCGGGCCGAGTTTAAAATGCCTCCTCCCCTTTTGGCGATCTCTTCGTACGACAGACCCCGGATCTTGTCAATGAACTCCGATTCCCGGCTGACAGGAAAAACCAAATGCGTGTGTGAGTCGCACCAGCATGGCATCACCATCCTGCCGGAGGCATCCATGACCTGGATCGCGGTGGAGTCTCTGCCAACGGGTGACGAATCCAGGTCCTTCATCTGTCCGAAATCCGTAATGATACCCCGATCAATGACAAGGTAAGCATCGTTGACCGTTTCAAGGGATGCCATATCCTGACCGCAGACTCTTGGGCGGGGTACCTTCTCCACCTGGATCAGTTCCCTGATATTCCTGATAAGGAGCATTTTCTGACCGTTAAAAGTTCACCACGGCGAAATTAGTAAAAATCGGCGAAGTTGAAACATTCCGGCTCGCCTCGGTCAATATTCTGCAGTCTGGCCACGATTTTTTGTATCTTAGGGGATTCATTTAAATCGCATCCTCCATGCACAAGAACCTGTTGCTTCTCCTTTCCATCTTCCTGTATATCAGCGTTCATCAGGCCCTCGGGCAACATGTTGCAAGCGACCGGGCCAGGACTGCAGCATCAAATTTTCTGGAAGAACACATCCTTCATTTCCCGGGATCCCTTTCCCGATCGTTTTCCATTCAGCATGAGTTACAACGACGGATCAACGACACCCTTCTCTCCTACATATTTACTACCTATCCTGAAGGGTACATTATTGTTTCTGCCTGGGAAGGAACCCGGCCGGTGATCGGGTATTCTTTTACCGGAACTTACCACGAGGATGCCCAACCCTGTAACTTCCGTTCCTGGCTGTCACACTATGATGAAGAGATCCTGTACCTTGTCCGGAACAGCCTGTCGCCTGGAGACCACAGGAAGGAATGGGAGGTGCTGACGAATGGGCACCTGTCATCTTCGTATTTCACACGGAGCCGGGAGGTTGAACCATTGCTTGTATCGACCTGGAACCAGGACTTCCCGTACAACTACATGTGCCCGGCGGATCCTGCAGGTCCCCATGGCCATTGCCTGGCTGGATGTGTCGCCACCGCGATGGGGCAGCTGATGTTTTACTACCGCTGGCCGCAAACCGGCACTGGATCATATTCGTATATCCATCCTGATTATGGTGAAATATCGGCTGATTTTGGAAATACAACCTACCGGTGGAATGAGATGCCGACTGCCATCTCCACAACCAATGACGCACTGAACGAACTGCTGTTCCACATCGGCGTCTCGGTGGATATGGACTATGGCCCCATATCGTCAGGAATGTGGAATCACAAAGCGGCCTATTCCTACAGGACATATTTTAAGTACTCCCCTGAAACTGAGTACGTTTATCGTGACTCAACGACCATGGACTGGGACAGTCTGGTAGTTGCGCACCTCGACAGGAACATGCCCTGCTATTATGCCGGATGGGCTGATTATACCTACACCAGCGGGCATGCGTTCATCGTTGATGGGTACCAGGGGGAATATTTCCATATGAACTGGGGATGGGGAGGTTATCTGGACGGCTATTTTTTACTGGATAACCTCACTCCCGGCGGCAACGATTTCAACTATGCCCAAGAGCTGATCATCAACTGTTACCCCGATACGCTGAACTATACCTACCCACCTGTCTTCAGCGGTTCGGATACGCTCAGGTCCCTGGTCGGTTCCTTTGACGACGGCAGCGCATCCATGAACGATTATCCCTCTGGTGCCAGCTACTCCTGGTTGATCGATCCGCAGACAGCACAGGACTCAGTGACCAAGATCACTCTTCAGTTCCATCGGTTCCTTACAGCACCCGGGGATATGGTGAAGGTCTATGACGGGAATACGACGGAGGCAGTCCTCCTGGGAAGCTACGATGGCAACGTGGTGCCAGCCCCTGTCACTTCCAGCTCCAACCAGATGCTTGTCACGTTCACCACTGACAATTCGTCAGAAGCGCCAGGATGGTTCTGCACTTACTCAGCCCAGACACCTGTTTGGTGCAACGGTATCACAACCCTCACTGACCCTTTCGGGGAAATCAGCGATGGAAGCGGCACATTCAATTACAAGAACAACTCCATCTGCCAGTGGCGCATCATGCCCCCTGGTTGGAGCGGTATAACCCTGTATTTCAGCGATTTTAACACTGAACCAACTGAGGATTATGTAAAAATATACGATCTTCAGTCACAGACTCTTCTGGGAGAATATTCAGGTGCAACGTTGCCCGGGGTCATCGTCTGCCCCAGTAATAAAATGCTGGTCCTCTTTGCCACCAATGATGCTGTGACAGCAGGCGGATGGGAAGCCGCCTACGAGAGCTTCGTCAACGCGGTGGATACCCCGCAGGGTAAGAGCGCTGTCGCTGTCTATCCGGTTCCGGCAAGGGAAACACTATTTATGGAGATGGAACCTGCACTGGAAAAGCCTGTGACCATGACCCTGATGACCATGACCGGGCAGGTGGCGCGCCATTACCCTGAAACTACACCAGCACATGGCCGTACCACGGTCATCGATATCTCAGGAATTGAACGGGGAAGTTACATCCTCAAAATCACAGTGCAAAACAATACGATCTGTAAAAAAGTATTAATTTACTAATAATCAACGTCTTATAATACAAGAAAGAGATTTTGCATTTAGAGAGGATTTCATATGTAAAAATTAACATTAATTTTGCACGATATTTGATCAAATGGACGCTTCATTTTAAAATTCAAAGAACACATGAAAAAAATTGCACTCGTAGTTGCGTTGTTTCTCGGTCTGATGATCATCAGTTGCAGCAGCACCAGCGGAGAAAAATCCCCGACAGGTGGTACGGAACAGACTGTAGCCACGCAACCTGCTGTTGCTGTTCCTGACATGCCGGAGGGTGAGGATGGAAAGGTGATCAATCTGACCAAAGCCACTTTTCTGAAGAAGGTTTGGAATTATGAAAAGAATCCCGATCAGTGGATCTATGAAGGAGACAAACCCTGTATGATCGATTTTTATGCTGACTGGTGCAAGCCCTGCAAAATGGTTGCTCCTATCATGGATGAGCTGGCCGCAGAATATAAAGGCAAGATCTATGTTTATAAAATCGATACGCAGGTTGAAAGAGAACTGGCCCAGGTCTTTAACGTGACCTCGATACCCAGGGTGCTGTTCGTTCCCAAGCACGGAGAACCTCAGATGTCGGTTGGTGCTTTGCCAAAACCAACGTTCGTGCAGGCCATCAATGAAGTGCTCCTTGCAGATTAATTTGACGAAAACATAAACAAAAAGGGATTAACATGGAACATTTAACCAAGGAGACGTTTCTCCAGAAGGTCTTTAATTACGAAGATAACCAGGAATGGAAATTTGAAGGTAAACTGCCCTGTCTCATTGATTTCTATGCCGACTGGTGCGGGCCGTGTAAAATGGTGGCTCCTATTCTGGATGAGCTTTCAAAGGATTACGACGGAAAGATCAATATCTATAAAGTCAATACGGAAGATGAGCATGAATTATCAGCTGTTTTTGGGATACGAAGCATCCCTTCAATGCTGTTCTGCCCGATGGAGGGGCAACCTCAGATGGCAGTCGGCGCTTTACCGAAAGATTCACTCAGACAGGCCATTGATGAGATACTGTTAAATCATTCCATATCCTGATCATTATTCGTACACACATCAAAAGACGGTCTTGCGGCCGTCTTTTTTATTTTTTACCTACCTTTATCCTCTCCTTCACAAGTTGAATCAATGGAAACCGTCGTTTTACCGACTGCGTACCTGCCTTCCCTGGCCTACTTTGTCTGCCTGGTCCGGAACCAGTCAGCGATCATCGACATTCACGAACATTATATCAAACAATCCTGCCGGAACAGGTGCTACATCTATTCCGCCAACGGTGCGCTACCCCTGATCATGCCCGTTCATAAAACGACCGGGAACCACACACCTGTCAGAGATATCAAAATCTGCTACCTTCAGCGCTGGCAGTCAAACCACTGGAGGGCAATTGAATCAGCTTACCAGTCATCACCCTATTTTCTTTACTATGAAGATGAGTTGAAGTTCTTTTATCAAAAGCACTATATATACCTGGCTGATTTTAACAGGGAACTGCTACAACTACTGTCAGGTTGGGTGAAGATGGGAGTTCAGCCTGGCTATTCCGTGGAGTATTGCGTTGCAGACGCCAAAAGCGTGGATCTCCGAAACGATATATCTTTATCGGATCCTTATTTTTCTCGTTTTGAGTTCTATCACCAGGTTTTTCAGCATAAATACGGATTCATACCCAACCTCAGCATCCTGGATGTGTTATTCAACCTTGGCCCTGAATCTGGTGAGTATACCGAAAGGCAGGATTTTTTTACTTTATCATGCGGATGAAGTGTCCTGAAAGGCACCGTTGGATGAACAATGTAGTAATTTTACGCTTTTGATCATCTCAACTTAATCCTCAATCTGATGGAATTTGGAATTTGCCTTCACAGTGTGGTACCGGTCAGGGCAGAGCCATCTGACAGGTCAGTAATGGTCAGTCAGTTGCTGTTCGGGGAGCTGATCGAAATCAAGGACGTGTCCAACGGGTGGCTTCGTGTGAGCATTGAGCATGACGGATATATGGGCTGGATCGATGAAAAGCAATGCACTTCTCTCGATCAGAAGTCTTTTGTTCACATCAGCGCGCTGGATCTGAGCCTGGTGACTGATCCCGTTGCGTTGCTGGAACACAGTTCAGGGCAAAAGATGCGCGTTGTGGCAGGCAGTTCGTTGCCAGGACTCCAAAACAACCAGCTGGTACTGGCAGGAGATGTCTTCCGTTACCAAGGGAATTCCATAAAATGGAAGGAACTATGCACCAGGCCCATCCTGGTGCACTATGCCATGAGTTATCTGGATGCGCCCTACATGTGGGGAGGAAGAACGCCCTTTGGCATCGACTGTTCCGGATTTACACAAATGGTTTACCGCCTGGCAGGCATTCCACTCCACAGGGATGCACATCAACAGGTAATGCAGGGACAGTCCAGGGCCTTCGCCGACGAGGCTCAACCGGGAGATCTCGCCTTCTTCGACGATGAAGAAGGAAGGATCATCCACACGGGTATCGTTCTCGCAGAAGGTAAGATCATCCATGCCTCTGGATCGGTACGGATCGACACCCTGGATCACCAGGGGATCTTCAATCACGATTCGGGAAGTTACACACATATCCTTCGTGTGATCAGGTACCACCTCTGACCGAACCGGCCGCAACCTCCAGATCAGTCTCATCCTCACCCCTCAGTCCATGATTTTCATTTCAATGACTCCCACATGTATTCTGCCTGGCATTTATTAACATGTTAGTAACAGGCTCGCTCGAAATTTAAATTCCTGTCTGCGTGATCATTAAGCAGAAATCCATGGCCCGGTGCTGCATGTTTTCAACATTTAATTAACAGTTCATTCATATTATCAAATCTTCCCGGATCGTGGTAGCATTCTATGATTCAAATATATAATACACTGATTGATAATATCATAAAAAAATAACATATTAAATAAATAACCATTCATCTTTCATTTAACAGAACTCGTTTGGATGAGGATGATAACAGGACTCTGAATAACTTTAGACAGGATTTACACTCAGTTAACATGGATTTTTTATTTTAGAGGCAGACAAATTAATGCACAACTAAATATTAATTAACTCAAAATTAACTAATTATGAAAAACATCTACAAACTTTTCCTGTTGCTGACAGCAGCAGTGGTGTTTAACATTTCAGCCATGGCCCAGGTGACGACATCCGGGATCAATGGCCGGGTGACTAATATGAACAATGAGCCATTACCGGGCGCAACGGTCATCATCACCCACGAGGCATCAGGTTCCATGTACGGCACGGTGACTGATCCTGACGGATTCTTCAGGATACTGAACATGCGCGTGGGAGGACCGTACAAGGTGACCATCTCCTTTATCGGCTATAAGAATCAGGTCATCGAGAATATTTACCTGAACCTCGGTCAGACGTACGGACTGAACGGCACATTGGTCGAGGAAGTATCCCAGATCCCTGGTGTTGAAGTTGTAGGTACGCGGAATGATCTTTTTGACGGAAACCGGATGGGATCTGTAAGCTATTACACCAGTGAGCAGATATCCTCGCTGCCTTCCATTAGTCGTTCTATCGATGATTATGTCAAATACTCTCCGCAGGTCAACGGGAGAAGTATTGCCGGCCAGGATGGAAGGTATAATAATATTACGGTCGACGGCGCCAATTTCAACAATAATTTTGGCCTGAGTTCCAAGGCCCTTCCCGGTGGTGATGCCCAGCCCATCAGTCTGGATGCGATAGAGGAAGTATCTGTTAACGTTGCTCCTTATGATATTACGCAGTCCAATTTCACCGGTGGAAATGTCAATGCGGTTACAAAATCCGGGAACAACAAACTGGAGGGTTCAGTGTACACTTTCTACAGGAATAAAAAATTCAACGGGAAATACGTTGGAGAAGACAGGAAAGATACGCTTAAACTGACTGATAATTCCTTTTACAACGTAGGTGCCCGTCTCGGTGGACCCATTATTAAAGATAAGCTTTTCTTCTTTGTCAATGGGGAATGGGAAAAATCGATCTTTCCCGGCATTCTATGGAGCCCGAGCGATCCCGAAAACGGAATAGAAGCAGATGCAACAAAATACATCTCCAGGACAACGGTGAATGATATGGAGACCATTAGCAATTTCCTTAAAAATAACTATAATTATGATCCGGGCCCTTACCAGGGATTCGGGGACTTTGCGAGCCAGAACTATAAACTGCTTGCCCGCGTTGACTGGAATCTCCATAAAGATCATAAGCTGACGGTTCGTTACAACTATGTCCATTCCACCAACGATCAGGAGGTTAATGCCACGAGTGCACCACGGCCGCGTTCTACTGATGGACGTATTAGTGCCAAATCAATGGCCTTCGAGAATGCCAACTACAATTTCCTGAACACGGTAGGATCGCTGACCGGTGAATTGAACAGCGTGTTTGGCAAGAACCTGGCCAACAAATTCCTCTTTACCTATACCAAGATCAGGGACACCAGGGGTAGCAACAGCGATATATTCCCATTTGTCGATATTTGGAAAGATAAAACAGCATATATGAGTTTTGGATATGAACTCTTTACTTTTGAGAATGATGTAAAGAACAATATCTGGACGATCACCGATAATATTTCCTATTTCCTTGGGATACATACCATTACTGGTGGGATCTCGTTTGAGCACATGTATTTCGGGAACAGTTACAAGAGATATGGCACCAGTTATTACCGCTATGCCTCCATGGAGGATTTTATGAACGACGCTGCTCCCATTGCTTATGGTCTGACCTATCCCTATGAGGGAGCTGGAAGTGGATATGCCGAGTTGAATTTCGGATGGGGAAGCATTTATGCCCAGGATGAGATCCAGGTGTCGGATAACTTTAAAGCGTCTATCGGCCTGAGGCTTGAGATGCCCTTCTACTTTGATGATCCCTTTGCAAACGAAGCCATTGAAGCATTGACATTCAAAGATCTGGATGGCAATGATGAAACCCTGGATGTTGGCAGCTGGCCGGATTCCAAATTAAGCGTTTCACCCAGGGTGGGTTTTAACTGGGATGCGCTGGGTAACCGTACCCTTCAGATACGTGGAGGTACTGGACTGTTTACGGGCCGTTTACCCTTTGTATGGTTCACCAACCAACCGACCAATAGTGGCACATTACAAAATACTGTGGAAAAAACCGATAGTACTTTCCTATCAAAAATTCATTTTAATACGGATCCTATGGCTTATGAAGGTGAATTCCCTTCAGAAGGGGGTACCACAGCTCCTGGTAACCTTGCTGTTGTGGACAAGGATTTCAAAATGCCCCAGGTATGGAGATCCAGCCTTGCCGCTGATTACAAACTGCCTTTCTGGGGACTCGAGTTCACTATAGAAGGAATGTACACAAAAGACATCACTGCGATCATCCAGCGCAATGCCAACCAGGCAATACCTAATGGAACTTTTAAAGGCCCAGATGATCGTCCAAGATTCATTGGAAAAAATAGTCACCTTGTAAATGAAAATATTCAAAGCGCCATGGTGCTCGACAACGCAGATGCTCTTGACTATGACGAGCAGGGTCATGCCTACTCGCTCACCCTCATCTTGAACAAACCCTTTACCAAAGGATTTTTCGGTTCATTCAGCTATACCTACTCGATTGCGAAAGATATCACGGCGAATCCTGGCTCAGCAGCCAATTCCGCATGGCAGAGCAACCCGGCAGTCATCCATCAGAACGACCCGGGAATCAGCTTCTCGCAGTTTGCTGTTCCCCACAAGATTGTGGGAACACTGTCCTACAATGTTGAGTACGCAAACCACCTGGGGACAACCTTCTCACTTACCTACGTGGGCCGGCACCAGGGCAGGCTGGATTACATCTATTACAACGACATGAATGGGGATGGCAATGCAGCCGACCTGATGTACATCCCAAAAGATGAGTCAGAGATCATCTTTACGCCTATTCAAGATAAAGAAGGTAATGAAATTTATTCAGCAGAACAACAAAATGAAGCCTTCTGGAAATATGTCGAACAGGATGATTACCTGAAAGAACACAAGGGAGAATATGCGGAACGTTATGGGGTCCTGATGCCCTGGCTGGGACGGTTGGACCTGAGAGTACTCCAGGATATTTTTGCCGATTTCGGAAAGGATAGAAGACATACCCTCCAGCTCAGCCTCGACTTCCTGAACATCGGTAATTTACTCAATTCTGACTGGGGCTGCTATAAAACACAGGTCCTCGGAACATACGACATCACACTGCTCAGATACATCAACGTCAATGAAGATGGTGTTCCCACGTTCCAGCTGAACCAGGTGAACAACCAGCTCCCGACGGAAACCTATACCAATGTCCTTTCAACCTCCAGCACATGGGGCGCCCAGATCGGACTGAGGTATACATTCTAAGGATCAACGCTCCTGAACAAAAGCCCTGTTTGATCATTCCAACAGGGCTTTTTTATTATCTTCGCAAAATCAAAGACAACTGACAGATCATATTTAGAATGAAGAAATATTTGCTTTTTGCTCTTTGCTCTTTGCTCTTCCTTTGCACCAAAGGCCAGGATAATTATGTTGTCGTTGTTTCCATAGACGGATTCCGATGGGATTATGCTGGCAGGGCGGATCTGCCCAACCTCCGTTTCATGGCTCAAAACGGGGTCAAAGCCGAGGCACTCATCCCCTGCTTTCCGACCAAGACCTTCCCCAACCATTACTCTCTTGCGACTGGATTATACCCCGACGAACATGGAATTGTCGACAACAGTTTCTACGATCCCTGGATGAATGAAGAGTACTTCATCCGTAAACGCGAGGCCGTGACAAATCCTGATTTTTATGGCGGCGAACCGATCTGGGTCACTGCCGAGAAGCAGGATGTCATCTCAGCAACCTTTTTCTGGGTAGGATCGGAAGCGCCCATTCAGGGTATCCGACCCACATACTGGAAAGAATACTCAAAACAGATCACTTTCAGCGACAGGATCGACACGGTGATCCGCTGGCTGTCACTTCCGCCGGAAACCCGCCCACACCTGATCATGGTCTACATGGAAGAGCCCGATGCCATAGGACATACCTACGGACCCGACAGTCCGCAATCCGACAGCATCATCCGTGTGATGGACAGCCTGGTGGGAACGCTTATCCATAAATTGCAGGTCCTCCCGGATTATCCGCTGATCGACCTGATCGTCCTGTCGGACCATGGAATGGGAAGCATCTCGGAAGATAAGGTCGTCTTCCTCTCAGATTATCTGCAGCAGGGGTGGATCGAAACGTACCAGGGAGGGAATCCCAACTATAACCTGTCAGCGGCGGATGGTTGTCTTGATCTTGTGTATGACGCCCTTCAGAAGGTTGAACATATCACCACCTGGAAAGCCCGGAAAGTTCCGTGTCGACTCCATTACGGGAAGAATCCCAGGTGCGGCGACCTGGTGGTGGTGGCTGACAGTGGCTGGTCAGTGCGGTGGGACAACCGCGGAACGTATGAATCGGGCGGCGCTCACGGCTACGTACCTGAAAACCGGGATATGCATACGATTTTTTACGCTATGGGACCCTCCTTTAAAACAGGCTACGCACAGCCTTCGTTCAGCAACCTGGACGTCTATTCCTTGATAGCCCGCATCCTGGATCTTAAACCTGCAAAAACAAACGGAAGTATGAAAAAGGTCAAAAAAATGCTGCAATGAAACCTGAAGAACTGCTCGAAGAGATCATCGGTTATTGTCAACAAAATGCTGATGAAGAGATCGTTAAAAAGTATTCCCGGTATTTCAAAGGAGGCTACCAGGCCTATGGACTGACATCGGAACTTTTATATAGTAAGGTGGATGAGATCCTTAAAAAACCTGATATTTCGCTTGACCTGATCGTAAAGGCAGGCCATTTACTGGTACAGTTGCCCGAATACGAGATGACCAGTTTCGCTGTGCTGCTTCTGAAGCATTTTAAAAAACAGTTTAACATTGACACATTTAAAGTTGTCGAGGCATGGTTTGAAAAAGGCATCCATAACTGGGCGCACTGCGATATTATCTGCAGTGAATTGTTCCCGGTTTTCTACACCGGGAACCTGATCACTTACCACGACCTGGCTCCCTGGAAAACCGCCGCAAATAAGTTTCAGCGCCGTGCTGTGCCGGTTTCCATGATCAAGCTGCTGAAAATCTATCCGGATCTCAATGCGTTGTTACAGTTCATTGATCCGATGATGATGGATAAGGAAAGGGAGGTTCACCAGGGACTGGGATGGTTCTTACGGGAAGCCTGGAAGGTCAATCCCCGGGAAACGGAAGTTTTTCTCTATAAATGGAAAAACATGGCTCCCCGCCTGATCTTCCAATATGCCACGGAGAAAATGGATCCCGAAGCCAAATCGAGGTTCCGGAAAGAAAAATAAAGGCCAAAAGCTATCTGACCTCCCTTGTGACCTTCTCCTTAATGGCAAACTTCTCCATGGGAACAAAGATCTTCTCAAAAAGCTTGTTCTTTCCGTATCCGCTGAACAGGGTACCCGGATTGATGGAAGAGGTCAGGATGAACTGATTCAGCGTGTCGGCAGCAGGATAGGCTATGATCTCGACAGGAAGCATATTGTTCCCCTCGATTTTAACAGTGTAGGCAGCCGGCTGGTTCAGCGGAATATCCACCAGGAAGTCCTGGCTTGACAAACGGGCGATGGAATTAAGATAAAGAGCCGATGCCGCTGAATCAGCAGCGATGCCGTTGACGGCAAATCCCGTACCCTGCCGTTCCAGCGTAAAAGGCAGGTTGCCGGGATAGGTGAACGTCACCCTCGTGATATCATCCCGCCTGGTCCTGCTCAGGGCCTTATCACGCAGACCGTTGATATTGGACTGCAGACCCATCCGCAGATATCCATCCACCGCATAAACCTCCTTCTCATCATAAAGCCTGACATACGATGTCATGGTTCCCTGGCCCCTTCCGTACATCCCTTCCTGTCCCTGGGCTGGTTTGTAGCTGAATTTACCAATGACGACATCTGCAACTTCTTCCGATCTCTGCCGCAGTTTGATCCGAATGCCTGCAGAATCATCCACCTGGAACTCCTTCCATTTGCTTTCATTCATGGCGGCGACCCGACTGGGTTTCAGGCCGGCGATGGAACGGAGCATGCTGTAGATGGTAGTGGTATCCGCATTGTAAGCCTTCTCACCTGAATACACCTTCCACAGTCCTTCCGTTTCCTTCTGAAGACGCGCCTGCTCACTCTTCAGCGGATCGGGGGTGAAAAGGATCTCCGTAATATCATCCGGATCAAAGGAAACAAGTTCGTCCCTGAAGGTCCGTTCATTCCTGTTTACATATTTTGTAATGATCAACAGGGCCGCCAGGACAAGTAAGACAACAGCAAGAATACGGTAGTTCATCTTTTTAAACATAACCTTCCTCCATTCTTTTGACGCGTAGGTTTCGGTTGCGCTGCATCCGCAGGATTCCAAAAATGACTATTAATAGGATGGGTAACAGAAAATTAACATACTTCAGCAAACTTTTCTTATGGTCTTCGATCTGGTCCAGCGGTCGCGAGGTCACCCCTTTGGTCCGTAGTTCGATCAATCCGGTGTCATCCGAGAGATAATCGATCGCATTGACCATCAGGTTCACATTATCCTGCTGAACCTGCTGTGACTGGTTCCCTTCTCCGCCGACTGCAAAATCGCCGTCAGAGATCAACAGGATGCGGGAGCGGGCACTGCCTGTAATCCTGCCTTCGAGCAAAGCAGCGACGGTAATGGCCGACATAGAGAAGTCGTTCTGTGTCCAGTTCTGCTGGAAATCGAGATAGAGCGGTGCCGAACGTGTGCCGGATTTCTCCGACGTAAACGCAAGAGGTATAAAAGCCGCTGATGTATCGCCGTGGAAGTTGATCGAGCTTACGAACGGGAACATGATGGATTCTATTCCGGCAGTGACCGGATGTTCGGCAAACTTGTTGACTACAGGCAGGTAAGGGAACCTTACGGGTGTAGTGATGCTGTACATTCCCTGCTGTTGCCTCACTCCCACAGTCTGACACTGGGCATCTATAATGAAATTCTCCTCCACGGAAAGTCCTTTTCCCGCCAGCCACGACTCCAGTCCGGTAGTAACCGGTGTGCCGTACAGGGTGCTGAAATCTCCCTTGACGCGGTTCATGGCGATATACAGGTTCCCTCCCCGGGCAAGGAATGCATCCAGCTGGCCAAGGTGGGTGGCCGGGAACGAATCGGTGGGCGCGATGATCACGACTGTCTTGTAGCTGCTCAGGGCATCCGATGTATCATTGAGGTAAACAGGCTGAACCGTATACAGAATATTCAGCTGACCAACGGCTTGCACCATGGCTCCCGGCGAAGGTTCCCCATGCCCCTGGATCAGCCCGATGGCCGGCTTGCTCTTCACCGACAGTTTCTTAATGCAGGACGACAGGGCAAACTCCATGGCTGAACCCTGCTGCAGAAATGGAATGACTTCGGATTCCTCCCCCATCTGGATGACAGCCCCCAGATACGCTTTCTGCTGTTTGATCTGGTCCTTTTCCCTGGCGTTGATCAAAACAGGCTGTATACGCTGCTGCTGCGCCTTCATTTCCGTTTCCTCGTCCTTTGCCGGATCAATGAATTCATACACCACATTTCCTTTGGAGATGTTGGCATATTCCACCAGCAGCTCCTTGAAATCCTTGCGTATCTTCACCATCTGCGGAGGAAGATCCTCGGTGAAATAGGCTGTGACCGTGACAGGCTCATCCAGGTTCCTGAGGATATTCTTTGTGGCCTTACTAAGGGTATACCTGTTATCAGAAGTGAAGTCAAGCCTCGCAAAGTAACTATCCGCCAGGATATTGACCAGCACTACAACACCTATGATGAGCAGGATCTGGTAAAGGAATGATTTTTTCGTTCGTTTCATTTCTTTGATACTATTTGCTATCGTTTAGTATTCGACGATGTTGCGTTTCGATAAAACCGCCTCCGTGGCGATAAGTCCAAGCAAGATGATGCTCAGGAAATAGATCAGGTCCTTTGTGTCGATCACCCCTCTTGAGATGGACTCATAATGTGATGACATGCTGAGGTAGGCGAACAGGTTACCTAAGAATCCGGAAATGTTGGCCGCAAGTACCTCAAAAATGATGTGAAAGAAAATACCAATGAAGAGTGCCAGCAGGAAACCCACGATCTGGTTGGAAGAGATGCTGCTGGCAAACAATCCAATGCTGATATAGGCGGCGCTCATCAAAAGCAGTCCAAGGTATCCTGTCCAGACAGCGCCATGGTCAATGGGGCCCAGGCTTGCCACGGTGATGTAATAGGGCAATGTCAGAAAAAGGGCCACCAGAATCAGGATCAGGGTCGCCAAAAACTTGCCGGTCACCACCTGCCAGTCGCTGACCGGTCGTGTCAGCAGCAGCTCAATGGTTCCCGAACGCCTCTCCTCTGCCATCATACGCATGGTCAGCGCAGGTATGAAGAAGAACAATGTCCAGTAGGCAATTCCGAAAAAGGACTGCAGGCTCGCCTGATCGACCAGACAAACATCCGCTCCGTAGACCCAGGTAAAGAATCCGCTGAAACCCAGAAAAAGGACCAGCATGATGTACGCCATCAGCGAATCAAAAAAGGTGCTTAACTCCTTGGTCGTGATCACCCATATTTTTTTCATGTCTATTGATTATCAATTAATTACAATTTATTGAACATTCCTAATTCATGGTCAGCTCGCGGAACACATCCTCCAGTTTGGTCTGCTGGATGGTCATCCCGGTCAGGAACCATTTATGCTGAACGCAGAGCTGAAAGATGGCTTTTCGGGATGATTGATCAGGCTTGCTGTGAATCTCAAAGCTGTCGGGGTCATCCCTGTTCAGGTCCACCAGATCGACGGATGGAAGGGATTGCAGTGCCTTGAAGACATCGTTGCGTTCTCCTCCCTCGATCGTCACGTGAAGGATCTCGCTTCCCTGGGCACGTTGCCTGAGGGTGGATGGAGTACCGTCGGCAACGATCCTGCCCTTGTTGATGATCAGGATCCGGTCGCAGGTAGCTTCCACCTCGGCTAGGATATGTGAGCTCAGGATCACGGTCTTCTGCCGTCCGATCTTACGGATCAGCTCCCGGATCTCGACGATCTGGTTGGGATCCAGCCCGGCAGTGGGCTCATCCAGGATGAGTACATCCGGATCATGTATCAGGGCTTGCGCCAATCCCACCCGTTGCTTGTATCCCTTGGACAACTCACCGATCTTTTTGTGTTTCTCCCCTTCGAGTCCGCAGAGATTGACCATTTCCAGGATCTTTTCCTTCACCCTTGTTTTTGGGATCTGATACAGGCCTGCGACAAACCTGAGGTAATCAATGACCGGGATATCCGTGTAAAGAGGATTGTTTTCCGGCAAGTAACCAATATGTTTCTTGATCTCCTCCGGATTATCCTTCACCGATATATTGCCCAGTCTTATATCGCCGGCAGTCGGGGCAAAAAAGGTCGTGATCGCCTTCATAGTGGTGGTTTTGCCTGCACCGTTCGGTCCCAGAAAACCGAGTACCTCCCCGGCCTTGACCACAAAGGAAATGTTATCAACCGCTTTCTGGGTGCCATACTTTTTCGTAAAATTCTCGACGACAATATCCATAATCCCTGGATTAAATTTTTTGCAAAATAAATTAATTAGAAAAAAACCAAAAAAAGTAAAAGGCCATTTAACATTATTTAACACTGAAAATCAGCGAAGGGGGCTGCAATATGGCCTCATTATCACTTATTTGTACTGAACTTCAAGCGAGCTTCCTGCCTCATGACGGCAGCTCTTTCCCTGGCTTCACTGAGTATGGCGTCAGCTCTCTGGTCAGCCTCAGAAACCAGAAGGCTAGCTTTGCCGTCAGCCTCTTTCCTGAGCTGATCTGCTGCAGCGTTGGCAGCCATCTCACCCAGTTTACCCTTTTTCTTTCCTTCGGTGGCGAGGCGGGCTGCTGCAGAGTCGGCTTCCTGACGGATCTTTTGCGCTGATTGCCGGGCCAGCGACTTGATCCCGGCCGCCTGTTTTTCGGCATCCGATATGAGCTTCTGAGCTACAGAATCCACTTTCGCAAGGTATCTTTCCGCTTCTTCTTTCATCATGGCTTCCGCTTCCTCCTTCTTTTCCCTTAACTCATCCTCCACCCTGGATTTCAAGTCATCCACCACATTTTTCATCGCTTCTTTCAGGCCGATGGTGACGGTAGGTCTAGTAAAGGTTCCTCCAATGATCACATCCACCTTGATCTTATCTGCTGCCTGAAACTCCAATCCGGTTTTATTGATCTTGCTGGCCAGGTCGTTGATGACATCGTTGAAATGAGTGCCAAACTCACTCCTGGGGATGTCCAGTCCGAGTACGAAGCTCATTTCCTGGTCCAGCGATGTATATCCGCTCAGCAGGGCCCCGATGGGGCCTATTTTAAACAGCAGCTGACTGACATGCACTTTCCCGTCGAGGATATCAAAGGATAAATTCAGGGCATCAATGGTGGCGTTCTTCAGTCGTTCAAGGCGAAGCATGTCAGCTATCTGGTTGAACACCTGGATATCTTCGATCACCACTTTGGAGGATGACAGGTGACCTGATCCTGAGACACTCGCCAGGTCAGGCCGTAGCTGGCTGTTCAGATCCGATTTGAACGTGAAGTCGGCCGAGAAGCTGCCCCTGGTTTTCTGCGCAACGGGGGCAAAGGAGTGGATCATTTGCAGCGTATTATAGGATTGCTGGACATCGAATCCATTCACTTTCAGTGACACCTGCACACCTGCCCGGTTCTGGTCCTGAACAGCATAACTACCATCCATGGTGACTGATCCGCCAAGCAGGTTCATTTTCCACTCCCTGAGCTTCAGTTCACCGTTTCGAATGGTGACCCAGCCTGATGCATTACTGATGTTCATGCCATTGTATCTCAGTTGGTCACATGATGCCTGCAATGAAAAATCAATGTTGGCAGGCACGGTGAAAGCTGCCTGACTGGTATCCTGGGTCTTTACCTCCGGACGTTCGGTAGCCGGTAGGCTGGCCAGCAGCGAATCAATATCGAGTGAGCGAGAGCTGGTCATAAACTCCCCTTTTATCGTCTTGCCGTCCAGCAGATAGGGAATGTAATCCCCTATGTAGCCTTCGGCCTGCAAATCATTTGCACCATAATTTAATGTCAGTTCGGTGATCCATATCTGGTCGGGCTTCAGTTCAAGGTGCGCTGTGGGTATCGAGAGGGTGTGGGGTAAACCGAAAGCGGTCAGCCTGATGTTCTCGGCATCCATTGTGCCACTGGCCAGTATGTTTTTATATAACCGGTTTTCAAAATCAGATACGTTGCCTTTGATCCTGGCATCTGCAGTGAGAATGCCTGAATAGTCCTTCCCGGGCTCAAGGGGGATGATTTTCTGCACGGAACCAAGATCGATCCTGCCTTTTACTGTAGCCTGAATGGCTGGATCCGACACAGGCTGCCGTATGGTCAGGCTGGCATCCACAGGATTATCAGCCATGACAAAGTGAAGGGATTCGACAGATATGACAGTCTGATCCATGACACCGCCGGGATTATCAAGTGAAGCGTTCAGCAATATCTGGGACACATTGGCCGGAAGGCCGGGATACTGAAACATCCCGCCGTCAATCCCCAGCTTGAATCCAAAAGACGGAAGCGTCTCATCGGTATATTTTCCCCTGATAAATCCATCGATGGACAGTGTACCGGACGCCTGCACCATATCATAATCGCGCGTATAGATAGCCGGGATGACGGAAAGAAAATGCTTAAAATCGCTTTTCCCCGAAGCGATCCGGAGGTCCATCTCCACATCTCCTTCTGGTTCAGCATAATAGCCTTCCACAACAAGAGAAATTTCACTTAACCGGACGTTCGACTGGCTGAATGTATATTTTTCTGCAATAAAGTCTGCATGGATCAGCGAATGAAGTTCGGCAGGCACTTCCTGAAGGACAGGGAATCCTTCATAATCAATGGAAAGTTCATTAATGCCCGCATTGAATTCAAGGCTGGTCTGGTCTTCTGTCAGGTCACCCCTGAATGCCAGCTGCATTTGATCAGCACGGATGAGCATACCGGTATATTCGTCAAGGTAGATCAGGCTGGCGTTTACCAGGTCAACGTTCTGCAGACCCAGCGAAAAATGACCGGTTTCTTCCAGTGCAGCCACTGTTTGTCTTTCATTTTCGTCAGGCACAGATTCCTTGAGAATGTCCCAGTTCACCTCCCCGGTTTCATCAACCCTCAGCTTCACGGATGGGTTCTCCATCCTGATCCTGACAATCTCATACTGATCGCTGAACAGGCTCATCAGGTCAAAGGACAGGTACAGGCGTTCTGTCTGAAGGAGGGTGTCTTTAATGAACTGATCCTTGCCAGTGATGTTCAGGGAATCGAGTTTCAGCGATAACAACGGAAAGCTATTCAGCAGTGTTAGGTGTCCCCCGGTAAAGGTCAGGGTGGCATTCAGCTGGTCATTGGCCTGCTGTTTGGCATATCCGATCACCTTCCCTTTGAAGATCACAGGCAATAAGAGGATCAGAAGGATGATGACCGCAATGGTGATCAGGAAAATCTTTATGGCTTTTTTCATATTTCAAGACCGCTGTCCATTGAGGATCTTGATCTTAGCCTCCAGGATCGAAAGTTCCTTTTTCGCACTGTCGATCTTGTTTTCGAATTCTTTTTTCAGGATCTGCGCATTCTTTGAATCGGCCAGAAAACCAATATTATTTTCCCAGAGTGCGATATCTTCTTTCAACTTGCTCAGCTTGTTGATCAGCGTTCCCCTTTCTTTGCTCAGAATACGGTTTCCATCGGGTATATCCCTGACGGATTCATAATGCGCTTTGAACGAAAGTGTACTTATCTCCATAGCGTCGACCTTCAGCTTGTCCAAGTGCTTATTGATCGCCGCCCGGAAGTCATTCTGAAGCTTATCTTTATCCTTCAGAGGCACATGGCCGATTTCCATCCACTGACGCTGCATTTCCTTGAGGATCTGCAGATCCTCGTTTTTATTCCCGGTAAGTTCGTATCCCTGGACTTTATTAACAAGCTCCAGTTTTGCCTGAAGGTTTTCCTCTTCCTGTTTCTGGATGGATGCGAAATAATTGGCTTTCCGGGTGAAGAACTCATCACAGGCAGCCCTGAAGCGTTTCCAGATCCGGTTGGCATGTTTCCTCGGAACCGGACCGATCTCTTTCCACTCTTTTTGCAGCTGGATCAGGTCCTGGGTAGTCTTCCGCCAATCGGTATTGTTTCTGAGGGCTTCCGCCTGAACGCACAGATCGAGCTTCAGGTTATAGTTATGGATCTGCTGATCCTTGACCTTACCGAAATATTCTTTCTTTTCTGTGTAATAGGTATCCAGCGATGACTTGAAACGTTCCCAGATCTTGTCGTTCATTTTCTTGCCTGCAGGACCGATGGACCTCCAAATCTTCAGTAATTCAGACATCTCCTGAGTGGTATTCTGCCAGTCGGCCAGTGTACTATTCCTAATCGTGACGATCTGTTCTGCTTTTTCACACAGTGCAAGCTTGGTATTGTAATTCTCCTGCTGTTCTTCCTGGAGCTTCCTGTAATGCTCACGGCGACGGTCATTGATCCTGTCGGTGGCAGTTTTGAACCTCTCCCAGATCTCATCCTTTTTATCCTGTGCGACAGGGCCAATTTCCTTCCACTCTTCGTGGTACTGCTGAAGCTGTTTGAAAGACCTGAGGATGGAAGTTTCCAGCAGTAATTCCTCAGCTTTTTCGCAGAGCTTCATTTTAGCTTCCAGGTTCTTTCGAAGATCAAGATCTTTTAATTCCTTGTTGATCTTTACTTTGTCAAAAAACTTCTCGACAAGGAAATGATAATTCTGCCAGAGGTTATTCACCTCGGATTTGGGGACCATTCCGATCTCCTTCCACTTATCCTGGAGTGCCCTGAATTGATCGTAGGTTTTCTTCAGGGTTTCTTCCGAGCTGATGAGCTCTTTCAATTCTTCGAGGATCTTCAGTTTTTTGGCCAGGTTTTGCTGCTTGGTCTTTTCCTGATCTTCGGTATGCTTGGCCTTGTTGAGCTTATAGGTTTCAAAAGCCTGTTCAAAACGCAGGTCCAGAGGATCTTCAACGACTGGTACCTCGGGCTTTTCTTCCGTTTCCTTTATATATTTTTCAATGTGCTGTTCCTTGAATTCCTTATTAAGGCGCAGGTACGCCACTTTAATGAGAGCAACTTTCGTCTTGATTTTATTGATGTCAGTCTCCCTCACCGTCTCTTCAAGCAGGCCAACCAGCTGCTCTTTTGAAAGTTCATTTATCCTTTTCAGTGATTCCTCATCTGCTTCACCAATGACCTCAACCTCTTCATCTTCCACCTCTTCTTCCGGTTCCTGCAAAGGGACAGCCTCTTCCGCTCCTGCTGCGACAGGCCTGGACTCTTCCGTTACGATAGGGATCTCTTCTTCAAAGGATGTCTCTCCGGATTCACTCATCGGGGCGGTGATGGGAGCAGTGAGCTCGGTTTCGGGCTGTTCCTCAGCCACGACTGGAATCTCTTCTTCAAAGGATGTCTCTCCGGATTCACTCATCGGGGCAATGAGGGGCTCCGCGAGCTCGGTTTCAGGCTGTTCCTCAGCCACGACTGGAATCTCTTCTTCAAAGGATGTCTCTCCGGATTCACTCATCGGGGCAATGAGGGGCTCCGCGAGCTCGGTTTCAGGCTGTTCCTCAGCCACGACTGGAATCTCTTCTTCAAAAGGTGCCTTTGCGGATTCACTCAGTGGGGCAATGAGGGGCTCCGCGAGCTCGGTTTCGGGCTGCGTCTCCGCTGCATAAAGGACATCTTCTTCTACGGTCATGGTTTCAACCTCCGTTTCAACGATCTCCGTCGGAGGCTCCACAGAAGGTTCAGCGGAATCAGAAAATATAACTGCTTCCGGTTCATTCAGTTCGGATACAGGCTGGTTTGCGGGAATGTCTTCTGCTTCAGGAGGGGTGGTTACCGATGGATCCGGGTTGATTTTCGGGACGATTTTCTCTGCAGAAACTTGATCGTCAGTGAGGGCCTCTTCGTTGATTTGCGCATCTGGTTCTTCCTGCGTCGGATTCGTAGTGAATTCCTGTTCTAGCATAGCTTCTATCATTTAAGTTAGCATTCGCCTCCCTCAGCGAGGGATTATGATACATCAGTTAAGTACCCAAAATTATATTCCCTTTTGGGAATCCCGCCAGGGAAAATGGAAATCTTCACAATCGTGATACGTAAAGACCTCAGTGGAGTGCAAAAATACTAATTAATCAAAATGATGAGAATATTATGGAAAATTCTCCCCCTTGTGCAGCGTTCACTGTCAATCGAGTGCTCTTTTATTGAACAGGATATACCCGATATTCACAATGAACGAAAAGCGGTCCACCTCCCTGTCGTAGTAGTTGACACTCAGGCTGATGGGGCCAACCGGACTGTGGTAGACCGCAGCCGCCGATCCCAGGAAATAATGGCTCTCGAAAAGGCCTCCCATTTCTGCTGAACGATCAGGTCTCTCGAGGATCTCCTGGAACGGGAAGAATGCAAAGGCCTCGAGCCGGAAATGAATGTTTTTCAGTACCTTATAGACCACTCGTGATCCAAGTGCAGCATAATTATATGCCCGGAACTCCGGGAGGAACAACGTCTTGCTTTCAGGCACAGGTTGGAATGCAGGTGCAGCCAGGACACTAGCTACATAATTATTGAAAAGTGGCTGACTCGAAAGCATCACCTCTGAATGAAGGCCAAGCGTTACAGGTCCGATGGGGCGGAAATACGTTTCGTATTTGGCCCTGAATTTCCACCAGTGATGCCGCTGGTAAAAGAAATCCGAATCATTGGACGTTGAACCCGGGACGTTCTCTTCGTCCCCTCCAATGAATCGCAGGGAGATCAGCAGATCATATCCCGAGCTGGGATATGCCTTGGCATTCAATGTATTGATCCCATATGACCCGCCCCACGAATAGCAGTCGAAATAGGTCCGATCGGCCGTATCGCTGCTGCTGAAAACGTTGGTCTGATAATAATCCTCCCGCTGCCTGGCGACGCCGCCCCCCAGGTCGAGCTTAGCATTTGTACCGGTGGGAAATCCTAGGTAAAAGTCCACATGATTCTCGGTTTCAATTAGATAAGAAGGATCCTTGTCTTCAAAAAAGATGGTGGACGTTTCAAAATAGTCCCACTGATTGAACGAGATGGTGGACTTCAGATAAAAGGGCAGCCTGGTGGGAAGCTCAGTCTTCAGGTCGATCTGAGCGGCACTGTAAAATCTGCCGATATAAGTGCTTGCCTTAATACCAAAATAGAAACTGGACAGCAGATTGAACTTCGCTCCGAAGTAGGCTTCATTTATGGGTGATGAGGACAGGTTGCCGCCCAGCTGGAGGGTCAGGTTCTTCTTTTTCTTAAAGTCCAGAGCCAGCTTGTAATACCCTTCGGGATCCTCAAACTGTGCCACCGGAAATACATGTTCGAACAGTTTATCGGTCTGAAGCTTAAAGTATTCCCTCCGTAGCTCCTGGATAGTGAGGGTGTCCCTTTTTCTCATCAGCGAACGGGATACAAATTGCGCCTGGTCAGCGTTGAGTCCTTTCACCTCCACTTTATTGAATATCAGTGCCGGTTTTTTCTCATTGAACCGCTCGCGCCTTTCCATGGCAGAATCCTGCGGATAGTTGCGCTGAATGAACGCTTTTATGGCATCGATCTGCCGGAGCGTCGCCACATAGCCACTATCTATGAATTCACGGGTATGGGTAAAGTCCACGACGTTTACTGATTTCAGTTCAGGCACGATAAGCACTCCTTTTTCAGGAGGAACGTCGTAAACGGTTTTTTCCATCAGCATATTCTGCAGCTGGGATATCAGGTCATCTTCCTCGGGAGCTTCAAAGTTACTGGCACTCTTGCTTCCGATGATCACGTCCGGATCGAATTCATCCATGGCGACATCGATCGGGAAGTTATTGTACATACCCCCGTCAAAGAGCAGTTTACCCTTCATCCGGATGGGTTTGAAATAAAACGGATACGTTGTGGCCGCCCGCAACCCTACGGCAAGGTCCCCATCCCTGATGACAATGTACTTGTTCTCTGCAACATCTGCTGCAACGAAACGCAAAGGGACCATCAACCGGTCAAAGTCTCCCTGGCATACCGTGTTGGCTGGTGCAAACTTTTCCACGATCATGAAATCCAGCATGGTGGGAGAGATCAGGTTGGTCGGTAAGATACTGGTGCTCTGAATGCGCTCATAATCCATATCGATCTCGAACCAGGTCGCATTGGGCTCTTCCTTTTTAAAATATGCCTCATAATAGGAGGGCATCTTGCCCGATATCCACATCTGGAAATCGCTGGAGGAGAACAGGTGGATCATCTCGTCCGTCGTATAGCCGGAAGCGTAAAATCCTCCGATCAGCGCCCCCATGGATGTTCCCGCGATGCAATCGATGGGTATCCCGTTTTCCTCCAGTGCCCTGATGACCCCGATGTGAGAAACTCCCTTGGCTCCCCCACCGCTGAGTACCAGACAGACCTTTTGTCCACCGGCCTGTTGGAATGCCAGCATGGCATGCAGCATGAGTAAGAAGACAACCAACCGTATGTTCAACCTGGACATAGGATAACAAAAATAACTATTTTCACCTGTATGTCAACTAGAGGTATAAATTAACATAACCTGTTCGGTTTTGTACAGGAAAGTGTCCGGTTTCTGACACCTCCCATAGGGTTATCCAATCCATTAATAAATAATTGACTACCTTACAGCCATTTAAAGAATATGGCATATAATTCGCTGTTTTCACAACTTTTCTTATTTTCGATTCATGAATCTAACCCTAACACATTTAACATGAGAAAAACGATTTTTACATTGGCGATGCTGGCTATCAGCATTGGGTTTCTGTCAGCACAGACGGAGACGGGTTTGTTGCGTTTTCCCACGATCCATGGCGACCAGGTTGTTTTTTCCTATGCAGGCGATCTTTACACCGTTACCAAAGCTGGCGGCATCGCAAGAAAACTAACCAACCACGAAGGGTATGAGATGTTTGCCCGTTTTTCACCTGATGGAAACCAGCTGGCCTTCACAGCACAGTATGACGGCAACACCGAGGTATACCTGATGCCCTCCCAGGGTGGGGTACCTGTCCGTCTGACCTACACAGCAACCTTGGGCAGGGATGACATCTCTGACCGGATGGGGCCAAACAACATCGTAATGACCTGGACACCGGATGGTAAAAACATTGTTTACCGGAGCCGGAAGCAATCCTTTAACGATTTCACGGGGCAGCTTTTCCAGGTGAGCAAAGATGGAGGATTATCCACAGAGCTTCCTTTTCCGCGGGGTGGATTCTGCTCCTATTCGGAAGACGGTAAGAAAATGGCATATAACAGGGTATTCCGTGAATTTCGCACCTGGAAATATTACCGGGGAGGGATGGCCGATGACATCTGGATCTTCGACTTTCAGCAGCGCACTACGACCAACATCACCAACAATGATGCACAGGATATCATCCCCATGTGGTACGAAGACCGGATCTATTTCCTGAGCGATCGCGACAGGACCATGAACCTGTTCGTCTATAACATGACCACGGGGGATACGAAAAAGGTGACCAGCTTCACCGATTATGACATTAAGTTTCCTTCACTGGGTGATGATGCCATCGTTTTTGAGAAAGGAGGATTTCTTTACTACCTGGATCTGGCAACCGAACAGGCAAGAAAGATCACCGTACAGATCGCGGATGACTTCCTTTGTGGCAGAAACGAACTGGTAGATGCCAGCAAACATATCGTTTCCTATGAGATCTCCCCGGACGGTAAACGAGCCCTCTTCTGGGCACGTGGCGATATCTGGACCGTACCTGCCGAGAACGGGATCACGCGTAACCTGACCAAATCACCCGGTGTACACGACAGAAACCCACTATGGTCGCCCGATGGGAAGTACATTGCCTACATCTCTGATCAAACAGGCGAGGATGAGATATACATCATCAAACAGGATGGCAGTGAGGTACCCGTGGCCATAACCAGCGACGGCGACACCTATAAATATTCGCTGATCTGGTCACCCGACAGCAAAAAACTAATGTGGGCCGACAAGAAACTGCGGCTGCAGTATGTTGATATTGAATCCCAAAAGATCACCGAAGTTGAACAATCGAAAGTAGGTGAATTCTATTCGTATGTCTTTTCTCCCGACAGCAAGTGGATTGCCTTCTGCCGGCCCGTTACCACCGGAATGAATCCACTTTGTCTGTATAACCTGGAGTCAAAACAGACCCGTGAAGTTACCGATGAATGGTATGGCACATCCAGCCCGGCTTTCAGTGAAAACGGGAAATACCTGTTCTTCGTTTCCGACAGGGATTTCAATCCCATCTACAGCCACGTGGAATGGAACTACGCCTATCAGGATATGCACCGGGTGTATATGGTGACCCTGACCAGGGACACCCCCTCCCCTTTCGCACCTGTGAACGATGAAGTGACCGTCAAAACGGAAGACACTGCGGCGAAAGAGGAGCCCAAAACCCCATCCGGCGATAAGCCCGGTACAGAAAAAAAAGATATTATAGTTGATTTTGACGGCATCGGCCAGCGGGTGATAGGGCTTCCTGTACCGGCAGGTATTTACAGGAGTCTCCGCAGTGTTGGTGAAAAAGTCTATTATGGATATTACTCCTCAACAGGAAGCCGTTCTCTTAAATTTTTTGATCTTAAAGATAAAAAAGAAACGGACCTGAACTTCGAAGGAGGCTTCGAGATCTCAGCAGACAACAAAAAAATGCTCGTTGGGAAAGGATCATCCTATTTTATCATCGATCTGCCCTCAGGACCCGTTAAGACCGACAAACCCCTCGACCTGTCGAATATGAAAGTGATGGTCGACTTCAAGTCGGAATGGAAACAGATCTTCACCGAGAGTTGGCGCCAGATGAGGGATTTCTTCTATGTTTCCAACATGCATGGTGTTGACTGGCCCGCCATGAAGGATAAATATGGCGCACTTCTTCCCTATGTCAATAACCGGAACGATCTGAATTATCTCATCGGTGAGATGATCAGTGAACTGAACGTGGGACACGCGTACATCAGCGGCGGCGATAAACCCCAACCTGACAGGATTCAGATGGGATTACTGGGTGCCAGGCTCTCGCGGGATCCTTCAGGGTATTACAAAATTGACAGGATCCTACAGGGACAAAATTGGGTCAATACGCTCAAGTCGCCTCTGACAGAGGTCGGCGTGGATGTCAGGGAAGGCGATTACATCCTGGCGGTCAACGGAGTGCCTACCAATACCATGAACGACATCTACGCCTCCCTGATCGGCACGGCAGGTAAGCAGGTGGAGCTCACCGTTGGCAGGAAGGCTTCCATGGAAGAGAGCAGGGACGTCATCGTCGTGCCTGTCCGTGATGAGTCGCAGCTTTACTATTACAACTGGGTGCAGGACAACATCCGGAAGGTCAGCGAGGCAACCGGCGGGGAAGTGGGATACATCCACATTCCAGACATGGGTGTTGAAGGATTGAATGAGTTTGTCAAATATTTTTATCCGCAACTGGACAAAAAGGCGTTGATCATTGATGACAGAGGCAATGGAGGAGGCAATGTCTCACCCATGATCATCGAGAGGCTGAGCCGGGAGGTTACCCGCTCCAACATGGCCCGCAATGTCCAGATACCCTCCCAGACGCCGCGTCAGATGATGCGTGGCCCCATGGTGATGTTGATCAACGAATATTCGGCGTCGGACGGGGATCTGTTTCCGTATGCTTTCAAGAAACACGAGCTGGGAAAGGTCGTGGGTAAAAGGACCTGGGGTGGTGTCGTCGGGATCAGGGGCTCACTGCCCTTCATTGACGGAGGGGATCTGCGTAAGCCTGAATTCGCGTCCTATTCGGCTGACGATAGCCGGTGGATCATTGAAGGCATTGGCGTGGAGCCGGATATCTATGTTGACAACGATCCCGCCAGAGAATATGACGGCATCGACGATCAGCTGAACAAAGCGATAGAAGTGATCAAAGAGGAACTGAAGAACTATAAAGAGATCCCGGATATTCCGGCTGCACCTGACAAGACGAAGTAACAAACAAAAGAGGGTGTCTCAGAATGAGGCACCCTCTTCGTTTTCAGGCCTGCGCCGAAGGCCCCCCCAATGCAAAGGGCGGCATGACATCGCCCACAGGTTCCTTGATCGTACCGTGGATGGATTCATATTTAGTAATGTTATCCTTTAGGGCGCGATAAAGCCGCTTCGCATGCTGAGGTGTCAAAATGATCCTCGACTTCACCTTGGCTTTGGGAACTCCAGGCATCATCTTGACAAAATCCAGAATAAATTCTGACTGTGAATGGGTTATGATCGCCAGGTTCGAATAGATGCCTTCGGCAACCTCGTCACTCAGCTCGATATTGATCTGACCCATCTTTTTTTGTTCTTCCATGATGTATTGAATTATTCATTTACTGTAACATCTTCCTTGGAGGCCATCAGCGTTTCGTACTCTTCCCTGCTGCCGACGATCAGGTTTTCATATTCCCTGAGGCCTGTACCGGCAGGGATCAGATGACCGATGATCACATTTTCCTTCAAGCCCTCCAGGTCGTCGGTTTTGGCCCGAATGGCAGCCTCCGTGAGAACCTTGGTAGTCTCCTGGAATGAAGCTGCGGAAATCCAGCTCTTGGTTTGCAGTGAGGCTCTTGTGATCCCCTGCAGAACCTGCTTTGCTGTGGCAGGCTGGGAATCTCTGGCTTCCACCAGCCGTTTGTCTTTCCGTTTCAGCAAGGAGTTCTCATCCCTTAACTTACGGGCACTGACAATCTGTCCGGACCGGAAACTCAATGAATCACCCGGATCCACCACTACCTTTTTCCCGAAGATCCAATCGTTCTCATCCTGAAATTCGTTCTTACTGACAAGCTCTCCTTCAAGGAATTTGGTATCGCCCGGATCGGCCACTTCCACCTTGCGCATCATCTGGCGCACGATCACCTCAAAGTGCTTGTCGTTGATCTTCACTCCCTGCAACCGGTATACCTCCTGGATCTCGTTCACGATGTACTCCTGTACTTTCATCGGGCCTTTGATGGCCAAAATGTCTGAGGGTGTCATCGCACCTTCGGAAAGAGGTGTGCCGGCTTTCACATAGTCGTTCTCCTGGGCGAGGATCTGTTTGGAGGTGGGGATAAGGTAATGCTTTTCCTCACCTGTCTTGGAAGTGATCACCACTTCACGGTTACCCCGTTTCAGCTTCTTTGCCAGGGAAACCACACCGTCAATCTCAGCCACAACGGCAGGATCAGAAGGATTGCGGGCTTCGAACAGTTCGGTGACCCTTGGAAGTCCACCGGTGATGTCACCCGATTTGCCAAAGGATCGAGGGATCTTCACCAGAATGTCGCCAGCCCTTATGTCAGTACCATCTTCCACCTGGATATGAGCTCCGACAGGGATATCGTATGCCCTGATCTCTTCACCGGCCTTTCCCATAATGCTGATGGAGGGATTCTTGGTCTTTAAACGAGACTCGATGATCACCTTCTCATAGTACCCGGTCTGTTCATCAGACTCAATACGGTAGGTTATCCCTTCAATAATACTTTCAAAGACAACCTTTCCGCTCACTTCCGAGAGGATCACCGCGTTCCAGGGATCCCATTCACTGATCAGGTCGCCCTTCTTTACCTCGTCGCCATGCCTGTAATACAGCTTTGCGCCGTAAGGTATATTGCTGGAAGAAAGAACGATACTGGTATTTTTGTCGACGATCCGCATTTCAGCCGAACGGCCGACCACCATCTGGTAGGAGCTGCCTTCCCTGTCGGTGTAATCCACTGATCTGAGTTCTTCGATCTCGATGATCCCACCGTACCTTGCCTCAATCTTGGAAATGATGGCAATATTGGACGCGGTACCTCCGACGTGGAATGTCCGCAGGGTAAGCTGCGTACCGGGTTCACCGATCGACTGGGCAGCAATGACACCCACAGCTTCACCCTTTTGCACAAGCCTTCCTGTGGCCAGATTTCGTCCGTAGCATTTTGTGCAAACGCCCCGTTTGGCCTCGCAGGTAAGCACCGAACGGATCTCAACGCCTTCGACGGGTGATCTATCGATCTCCAGAGCAATTTCCTCGGTGATCTCCTCTCCTGCCCCAACGATGATCTTTCCGGTCTGGGGATGGTACACGTCATGCAGCGATACCCTTCCCAGGATACGGTCCAGAAGCTTTTCCACCACTTCCTCGTTCTTTTTCAGCGCAGTGATCGTCAGGCCGCGGAGGGTGCCGCAGTCTTCCTCAGTGATGACCACATCCTGCGCCACATCGACCAGGCGGCGGGTAAGGTAACCGGCATCCGCTGTCTTGAGGGCTGTGTCGGCCAGACCCTTGCGGGCACCATGTGTGGAAATGAAATACTCAAGCACCGAAAGGCCTTCCTTGAAATTCGACAGGATGGGATTTTCAATGATCTCTCCTCCAGCCGCTCCCGACTTCTGCGGTTTGGCCATCAATCCCCTCATCCCTGAAAGCTGACGGATCTGTTCCTTGGATCCCCTGGCGCCCGAGTCGAGCATCATGAAAACCGGATTAAAGCCCTGACGATCCTGCGACAATTGTTTGATCAGCTCCTGCGTGAGCTGTGAGTTGGTATGCGTCCAGATATCAATGATCTGGTTGTACCTTTCGTTGTTGGTAATAAATCCGTTCGTGTAGTTGCTGACCACTTCGTCCACTTCGGCGTTAGCGTTTTCGATGAGCTTATCTTTGATTGTCGGCACAATGACATCGGCAAGATTAAAGGAAAGTCCTCCCTTGAATGACATCTCGAATCCCAGGTCCTTGATATCGTCAAGAAATTTGGCAGTGGCTGCTGTACCAGTCTTGCGCATGATATTGCCAATAATGTCCCTGAGTGATTTCTTTGTCAGCAACTCATTGATATAACCATATTCTTCCGGAACATAATTATTGAAAATGATCCGGCCGGTAGTGGTTTCGATGATCTTTTCAACCTCCTTGCCGTCTTCCTGGCTGGTAAGTCTGACTTTAATAAACGCATGCAGGTCGACTTTGCCCTCATTAAAGGCAATGATCACTTCCTCGGGGGAATAGAACACCCTACCTTCACCCTGTGTGAGATGGTCAGGTAAGCTGCGGCGGCCTTTGGTCAGATAGTACAACCCGAGAACCATGTCCTGGGAGGGAACTGCGATGGGGGCTCCATTGGCCGGATTGAGAATGTTATGCGATGCCAGCATCAGCAGCTGGGCTTCGAGGATAGCGGCGTTGCCCAGAGGGACATGCACTGCCATCTGGTCACCGTCGAAGTCGGCATTGAAAGCTGTACATGCAAGTGGATGCAACTGTATGGCCTTGCCTTCGATCAGTTTCGGCTGAAAAGCCTGGATACCCAGCCGGTGCAGTGTGGGAGCCCGGTTTAGCATGACCGGATGGCCCTTCAGGATATTCTCGAGGATATCCCATACGACCGGATCTTTACGGTCCACGATCTTTTTGGCAGATTTGACGGTCTTGACGATGCCTCGCTCTAGCATCTTTCTGATAATGAATGGCTTGAACAGCTCAGAGGCCATTTCCTTAGGCAATCCGCACTCGTTGAGCTTCAATTCGGGGCCTACAACGATGACAGAGCGGCCCGAATAATCAACACGTTTACCCAGAAGGTTCTGGCGGAACCGGCCCTGCTTTCCCTTCAGGCTGTCGGAAAGTGATTTCAGCGGCCTGTTGGATTCGGTTTTGACCGCATTCGCTTTCCTGGAATTATCGAAAAGTGAATCGACGGCTTCCTGCAGCATCCGCTTCTCATTGCGCATGATCACATCCGGTGCCTTGATCTCAATAAGGCGTTTAAGGCGGTTGTTGCGTATGATCACCCGGCGGTAAAGGTCATTGAGGTCGGAGGTGGCGAACCTGCCTCCATCCAGAGGCACGAGGGGTCTGAGCTCGGGAGGGATCACAGGGACCACCTTGACGATCATCCATTCGGGACGGTTTTCGATCTTCTTGTTGGCCTCCCGGAAGGATTCAAATACCTGCAACCGCTTCAGTGCGTCCTGTTTTCTCTGCTGGGAAGATTCTGTATTGGCTTTGTGCCTCAGCTCGTAAGAGGTTTTGTCAAGGTCGAGATGGGCCAGAAGGTCGTGAAGGGCTTCAGCACCCATCTTGGCCACGAACTTATCCGGATGGGAATCATCCAGGTACTGGTTATCGGAAGGAAGGCTCTCAATGATCTCGAAATACTCCTCCTCTGTGAGAAAATCCAGGTATTGAATGCCGTCCCTGGCTTTGATGCCGGGATTGACCACCACGTAACGTTCATAGTAGATGATGGAGTCCAGTTTCTTGGTGGAAAGTCCCAGCAGTGCGCCGATCTTGTTGGGCAAGGACCTGAAAAACCAGATATGGGCCACAGGGACCACCAGCTGGATATGTCCCATGCGTTCCCTTCTGACCTTTTTTTCTGTCACTTCAACCCCGCACCTGTCGCAGACGATTCCCTTGTAGCGTATCCTTTTGTATTTTCCGCAATGGCATTCCCAATCCTTTACCGGACCGAAGATCCTTTCGCAGAACAACCCGTCCCGTTCAGGTTTATAGGTGCGGTAGTTGATGGTTTCCGGTTTGAGCACCTCTCCGCTGGATCGTTCCAGGATCATCTCCGGTGAAGCCAGGCTAATGGTGATGGTATCGAAGTTACTGTTGATGATGGTATCTTTTCTGAAGGCCATTTGATTTTATGATTTGACCAAAATAAATGACAAGAACATAGAGTAGGGTATTCCCCTGTACAAGACAATTATTCAAAGGTTACATTCAGGCCCAGTCCCCTGAGCTCATGGACAAGCACATTGAAGGATTCCGGGACCCCTGGCCGTGGCATATTCTCACCTTTGACGATGGCTTCATAAGCGCGGGCGCGTCCCTGCACATCGTCCGATTTGACCGTGAGGATTTCCTGAAGGATATTGGCAGCTCCGAAAGCTTCGAGTGCCCACACCTCCATTTCTCCGAAACGCTGACCGCCAAACTGCGCCTTCCCGCCGAGAGGTTGCTGAGTAATCAGGGAGTAGGGTCCGATGGAACGCGAATGCATCTTGTCGTCCACCATATGGTGCAGTTTTAGCATGTAGATGAATCCGACGGTGGCAGGTTGCTTGAACCGCTCGCCGGTTCCGCCGTCATACAGATATACCCTTCCATTCTCCGGCAGGTTGGCTTCCCGCATGTAGCCGTTGATCTGATCGATCGACGCCCCGTCGAAGATGGGTGTCGAGAAATGTTTTCCAAGCTTTTGGCCAGCCCACCCGAGGACCGTTTCATAGATCTGTCCGAGGTTCATACGGGATGGCACACCCAAAGGATTCAGCACAATATCCACCGGGGTTCCGTCTTCCAGGAAAGGCATATCCTCTTCCCTGACAATCTTGGCGACGATGCCCTTGTTACCGTGTCTCCCCGCCATCTTATCGCCCACCTTCAGTTTCCTTTTCTTGGCCACATAGACCTTTGCCATTTGGACGATCCCGTTGGGCAGTTCGTCGCCGACCGTAGCAACGAATTTCATACGGTTAAACCTGCCAAGTATTTCACGGTAGTGAATATTATAATTGTTGAGAAGTCTCTTCACAAGATCGTTGGTTTCCTTTTCAGACGTCCACTTGTTGGGATTGATCGTTGAATAATCGATATCTGCAAGGATCTTCTGAGTAAACTTAGCCTTTTTGGGAATGATCTCCTCCTTGAACTTATTGAATACCCCGTTGGACTGTTTGCCGCTCAGCAGCAGGGTGAGCTTATCAAGGAGTTTTGCTTTCAGGGCGTCGGAATCTTTTTTGAAGTCCTTTTCCAGTTTCACCAGGTCATCTTTCTCCTTGGTACGGGCTTTCCGGTCCTTGATCACCCGTGAGAACAGTTTTTTCTCGATCACTACACCCTGCATGGAAGGAGGAGCCTTGAGCGAGGCGTCTTTCACGTCGCCGGCCTTATCGCCGAAAATGGCCCGGAGGAGCTTTTCTTCAGGTGTTGGATCACTCTCCCCCTTGGGGGTTATCTTGCCGATCAAAATGTCGCCTTCCTTCACTTCGGCGCCAATACGGATCAGTCCGTTCTCATCCAGGTCCTTTGTCGCTTCGGAGCTGACATTGGGAATGTCGTTGGTGAGCTCTTCGATACCGCGTTTGGTATCCCTTACCTCCAGGGTGAATTCCTCAATATGGACGCTGGTGAAGATATCCTCCTTTACGATGCGCTCAGATACCACGATGGCATCTTCAAAGTTATACCCTTTCCAGGGCATGAAGGCGACCATCAGGTTTCGTCCCAGGGCCAGCTCTCCGTTCTTTGTGGCATAGCCCTCACACAGCACCTGTCCTTTCACAACTTTTTCCCCTTTGCTTACAATGGGCCTGAGATTGACGCACGTATTCTGGTTGGTCCGTGTGAACTTCATCAGTTGGTAGCGCTTGATGTCATCGTCGAAGCTGGTCAGACGGTCTTCCTCGGCGCGATTATACCGGATGAGGATTTCTCTGGCATCCACGAATTCGACCACTCCATCCCCTTCGGCATGGATGAGTGTCCGGCTGTCGCGTGCCACCTGCTCCTCGATCCCTGTACCTACGATAGCAACCTCGGGATTGAGCAGCGGGACAGCCTGCCGCATCATGTTTGATCCCATTAGTGCCCTGTTGGCGTCGTCATGTTCCAGAAATGGGATCAGGGAGGCGGCAATGGAAGCGATCTGGTTGGTCGCCACGTCGATCATACCCACCTTCTGATTGTCGATGTAAGGATAATCAGCCAGGTAACGTGCCTTAATCTTTTCTTCGCTGAAGTTCCCGTCCTGATCCAGCGGGGCGCTGGCATGAGCGATGTTGATACTTTCCTCCTCTTCTGCACTCAGGTACACCGGTGGCTCGTCGATCATCACCTTTCCTTCGACCACGCGTCGGTAAGGTGTCTCGATGAATCCCAGGTGGTTGATCTTGGCGTAAACGCACAGGGAAGAGATCAGGCCGATATTCGGCCCTTCCGGTGTTTCGATCGTGCACAGGCGCCCGTAATGAGTATAATGAACGTCACGCACCTCGAAGCCTGCACGGTCCCTGGAAAGACCTCCGGGCCCCAGTGCCGACACCCTCCGCTTGTGCGTCAGCTCCGATAGCGGATTGGTCTGATCCATGAACTGGGAAAGCTGATTGGTGCCAAAGAAGGAGTTGATGACAGAGGACAGGGTTTTGGCGTTGATCAGGTCTGTCGGGGTGAACACTTCATTGTCCCTGACATTCATCCGTTCGCGGATGGTCCGTGCCATCCTGGCCAGGCCTACGCCAAACTGGTTATAGAGCTGCTCACCTACGGTCCTGACACGGCGGTTGCTGAGGTGGTCGATATCATCGACCTCCGTCTTGGAATTGGCCAGCTCGATCAGATACTTGATGATCGAAATGATGTCTTCCTTCGTCAGCACCTTCACCTCCAGGGGAGTGTCGAGTCTGAGCTTCTTATTGATACGGTAGCGTCCCACATCGCCAAGGTCGTAGCGTTTGTCGCTAAAGAACAGCTTGTCGATGATTCCGCGGGCCGTTTCCTCATCGGGAGGCTCCGCGTTGCGCAACTGCCTGTAGATGAATTCCACCGCCTCCTTCTCAGAATTGGCGGTATCTTTCTGCAGGGTATTGAAGATGATCGAGAAGTCGATGGCGTCTCCCTCCTCCTTATGCAGGAGGATGGTCTTGATCCCGGCATCGATGATCTGGTCAACATGCTTGTTTTCCAGAATTGTTTCCCGCTCGATGATCACTTCCGTACGTTCGATGGAAACTACCTCACCGGTGTCTTCATCCACAAAATCCTCGATCCAGGCCCTGACGACACGTGCAGCAAGCCTGCGGCCAATGTATTTCTTCAGTGCCGAGCGGCTGACCTTGATTTCCTGTGCCAGGTCGAAGATCTCCAGGATGTCTTTGTCCGTCTCAAACCCGATGGCCCGGAGCAGCGTGGTCACCGGCAACTTCTTTTTACGGTCGATGTAAGCGTACATCACGTTGTTGATGTCGGTGGTGAACTCCATCCAGGATCCCTTGAACGGGATGATCCTGGCTGAAAACAGCTGCTGTCCGTTGGCGTGGAAACTGGTTCCGAAGAAGACCCCGGGGGAGCGGTGAAGCTGTGAAACAACTACACGCTCTGCTCCGTTGATGATGAAGGTTCCCTTGGGAGTCATGTAGGGGATCATGCCCAGGTACACGTCCTGGATGATCGTCTCAAAATCCTCATGCTCGGGATCCGTACAATAAAGCTTCAGTTTTGCCTTCAGTGGCACACTGTAAGTCAGCCCTCTTTCGATGCACTCATCGATGGAGTATCGTGGAGGATCGATGAAATAGTCAAGGAATTCCAGAACAAAATTGTTCCGGGCATCCGTGATTGGGAAATTTTCGGCAAAGACCTGGTATAGGCCCTCACCGGCCCGGTCCTCAGGATTGGTCTCCAGCTGGAAAAAGTCCCGGAAGGACTTCAACTGAACGTCAAGAAAATCGGGATATTCTGCTTTGAGTCGTGCCGTGCCGAAATTGACTCGTTGGATATTTTCTAAGACCAAGGTTATATGATTTTAAACCTGCTCTTCACAGGATGAGGTTAATGAATTATGTGGAAAAATATCTTGAGTGAACAGGGGTAACAGGTCCTTCCGGAAACTGGGAAGAAACCTGTCACTCCATGATGTCAACAGTATATATTGTCCTACTTAATTTCAACCTCAGCTCCGGCTTCTTCCAATTGTTTCTTGAGGGCTTCAGCTTCATCTCTTGTGACGCCTTCTTTGATTGCTTTCGGAGCAGCATCCACTAATTCCTTGGCTTCTTTCAATCCGAGACTTGTCAGTTCCTTCACCAGTTTCACGACTGCCAGCTTCGACTGGCCGGGGTGTTTGATGACGACATCAAAACTGGTCTTTTCTTCTTCAGCTGGTGCTACAGCGGCTGAGGAGGCTCCGGGAGCGGCTACAACAGCAGCGGCGGCTGCTGGTTCAATACCATATTGTTCTTTGAGGATCTGTGCCAGTTCGTTGACCTCTTTCACGGTCAGGTTCACCAATTGCTCTGCAAACACTTTTAAATCTGCCATTTTGTTCAATTTTAATTGTTCCTAAACTTTTTAATTTGGCGTAACAGTATATTATTGCTAGGATATTCGTTATTCCTTTTCCGACATGGTCTTGAGGATCCCTGCCAGTTTGCGCGAGGGAGACTGCAAGGCGCTGATCACATTGCGTGCGGGTGACTGCAGCAGGAAGATCAGATCTCCGACCATCTCGTTCTTGGTTTTGAGGGACTCCAGAAATCCAAGCTGGTCATCGCCTATGTAGATCATCTCTTCGACGAAAGCTCCCTTGAGGACCGGCCGGTCACTGGTACTTCGGAATTCACTGATCAGTCTGGCCGGTACGCTTCCAACCTCCGATATCATCAGGGAGGTGTTACCTTTTAAGATAGGATACAATCCGCTGAAATCCTTGTCCACCTTTTCCATCGCTTTTTTAAGCAATGTGTTTTTTACCATCATCAGTTTGACGTTCCGTTTGAAACAGAGTCTTCTCAGGTCGGAAGTCTTTACTGAATTCAGATTGGATATATCCGTCAGGTAGATCGTGTTGTTCACCCTCAGCTGTTCAGCCAGCATATCAATCAGTTGGTTTTTCTCTGCAGTTGTCATGATATCGTTTTCCTTTTTCTGTTTCTCACTCCATGCGGGATTACATCGTTACGGATTTCTGGTCCACCTTCACGCCGGGACTCATGGTGCTCGACATATGGATACTTTTAATATACGTACCCTTTGCAGAAGCAGGTTTGAGTTTGACGATGGTTTGGATGAGCTCGCGTGCATTTTCTGCCAGCATTTCATCGGTGAAGGTGACTTTTCCAATGGCAGCGTGAACGATGCCATATTTGTCAACCTTGAAGTCGATCTTTCCCGCTTTGACCTCGGAGACTGCTTTCCCGATGTCCATGGTCACTGTTCCGGATTTGGGATTGGGCATAAGCCCTCTGGGGCCGAGTATCTTTCCCAGTTTTCCCACTTTGGCCATCACGGTGGGCATGGTGATGACCACATCGATGTCGGTCCAGCCGCCTTCGATTTTTTTGATATATTCGTCCAGTCCGATGTAATCTGCACCGGCTTCTTTGGCTTCGTCTTCCTTGTCAGGTGTGCAAAGTACCAGGACGCGTTTGGTCTTTCCTGTGCCGTGAGGCAGTGTCACGGTGCCTCGCACCATTTGATTGGCTTTTCTTGGATCAACCCCCAGACGAACATCCATATCCACGGAGGCGTCAAACTTCGTCGTGGTGATGTCCTTTATCACTTTTGCCGCATCCTGAAGAGGAAAAGCAACTCTTCTGTCGTACTTGCCCAGTGCGGTCTTTCGGTTCTTCGTTACTTGTGCCATTACCTGTAAAGTATTTCGTTATCGTGCTCCTAATCATTGAGGGCGAAAGGAGGATTCCCCTTGACTTCAATGCCCATACTTCTTGCCGAGCCTGCTACCATTCGCATGGCAGACTCGATCGTAAACGCATTGAGGTCCCCCATTTTGTCTTCTGCGATAATCTTGATCTGATCCCAGGTCACCGTCGCCACTTTATTGCGGTTGGGTTCGGCTGATCCTTTCTGGGTCTTGGTAGCTTCCATCAACTGCACTGCAACGGGCGGGGACTTTACAATGAAATTGAATGATTTGTCCCTGAATACCGTGATGACCACAGGAAGCAGCTTTCCCGCCTTATCCTGTGTACGGGCGTTGAACTGCTTGCAAAACTCCATGATGTTCACCCCTTTTGACCCCAGTGCCGGTCCGACGGGTGGAGAGGGGTTTGCTGCGCCTCCCTTGATCTGGAGCTTAATGATTCCACTGACTTCTTTTGCCATATAGCTTATACAAAGATTAAATTACTGTTCTTTTTCCACCTGCATGAATCCCAGCTCCAGGGGGGTCTTTCGTCCGAAGATCTTAACCATCACCTTGAGCTTTTTCTTCTCTTCATTGATCTCTTCGATGACTCCGCTGAAGCTGTTAAACGGTCCATCGATGACCGTCACATTTTCGCCAATGATAAAGGGGACGCTCATTTCCTCGCCCATTTCTGAAAGTTCATCCACTTTACCCAAAATGCGTTTCACTTCCGCGGGTCGGAGCGGATGAGGTTCACCCTTTGTTCCCAGGAATCCCAAAACGCCGGGCACATTGCGGAGGATATGCGGTACTTCCCCTACCAGGGCTGCTTCCACCAGTACATAGCCTGGAAAATAATTCCTCTCCTTGCTGATCTTTTTACCTTTTCTTACCTGGTAAACTTTTTCAGTCGGAATTAATACCTGTGATATATAGTCCTGCAGTTTCAGCCGGCTGATTTCGCTTTCGATGTATTGCTTCACCTTCTTCTCATTCCCGCTGATTGCCCTGATGACATACCATTTTTTTTCCTGTTCACTCATAGAGATTCCCTGGTGTTGAATAAATGGCAGTTAACTAGATGAGGTCAAAGGATTAAAAGAGCCTGTAAAACTGTTTGAGAATGTTTTCAAAGGAGATATCCATTAAAAACACGACCAAAGCAATAATGAGGGAAGCGACAAATACGACCAGAGCACTACCCTGAAGTTCCTTATAGGTAGGCCAGGAAACCTTATGCATCAGTTCATCATAGCTTTCCTTAACGTATTCTTTAATTTTTAACCGTGCCATCTTTACTGTTTTATTTGCACGGGTGGTAGGACTCGAACCTACAGCCAATGGTTTTGGAGACCACTACTCTGCCAATTGAGCTACACCCGTTCATGTTAGTCATCAAACAGGGTAATTCCCCCATTTCGGGGGAATGCCCTGTCCTGTTTTTTATGTACGATCCCAGATTATTCAAGGATTTCTGTTACCTGGCCTGCTCCGACGGTTCTGCCACCTTCGCGGATAGCAAACCGCAGACCTTTGCTCATGGCGATCTCAGAGATCAGTTTTACCTCGATAGTGATGTTATCTCCGGGCATGACCATTTCCACGCCTTCGGGCATAATGATCTCACCTGTTACGTCAGTGGTCCTGAAGAAAAACTGAGGACGGTACCGGTTGTGGAAGGGTGTATGACGTCCACCTTCTTCTTTTTTGAGGATATACACCTTTCCCATGAAATGTTTATGGGGAGTGACGGATCCGGGTTTGGCAACCACCATCCCGCGGCGGATCTCATCCTTGTCAATGCCTCTGAGCAAAAGCCCGGCGTTGTCGCCGGCTTCCCCTTCATCGAGGATCTTGCGGAACATTTCCACACCGGTCACCACGGACTTCAGTTTTTCAGCTCCCATCCCGATGATCTCAACCGGGTCGTTCACCTTGATGATCCCTGTTTCGATCCTGCCGGTGGCCACCGTGCCGCGTCCGGTGATGGAGAACACGTCTTCAACGGGCATGAGGAACGGTTTTTCCTTATCACGCTGGGGCAGGGGCACCCAGGTATCGCATGCTTCCATCAGTTCCCAGATCTTCTCAACCCACTTGGGTTCCTTGTTCAGGGCACCGAGTGCCGAGCCGCGGATAATGGGTGTGTTGTCGCCGTCATATTCATAGAATGTAAGAAGGTCTCTCACTTCCATTTCAACCAGGTCAAGCAACTCCTCATCGTCGACCATATCCACTTTGCTCATGAAAACGACAATACGCGGAACACCAACCTGGCGGGCCAGCAGGATATGCTCCCGCGTCTGGGGCATCGGACCGTCAGTAGCCGCAACAACCAGGATAGCTCCATCCATTTGTGCAGCACCAGTAACCATGTTCTTGATGTAGTCAGCATGGCCCGGACAGTCCACATGGGCATAGTGCCTGGTTGCTGTTTGATATTCAACGTGCGATGTATTGATGGTAATTCCCCTTTCTTTTTCTTCCGGGGCATTATCAATTTCATCAAAGGATTTAAAAACAGCCAGTCCCTTTTCCGCCAGGTTCAGAGTAATGGCAGCGGTAAGAGTCGTTTTGCCATGGTCAATGTGGCCAATGGTTCCAATGTTCACGTGAGGTTTGGTACGCGCAAATTTTTCTTTTGCCATGATTAAAAATTATTAAATTTAAGTTTAATGATTACGTTTCATCATCCTGATCTGAGCCAATGACGGGATTTGAACCCGTGACCCCGTCCTTACCAAGGACGTGCTCTACCAACTGAGCTACATCGGCGTTACCTGGAGCGGAAAACGGGGCTCGAACCCGCTACCTACAGCTTGGAAGGCTGTCGCTCTGCCAAATGAGCTATTTCCGCGAGACGGGTGTGAGTGTCGATCTGTGTGTGGGCGTGGGGAGAGGAGGATTCGAACCTCCGAAGGCATCGCCAACAGATTTACAGTCTGCCCCATTTGACCGCTCTGGAATCTCCCCGAGGCGGGTGTGAGTGTGTGGGTGTGGGTGTGGAAGTTTGATTTCAAAGAACGACGATATCAGAAGTCAGGATTAGAATAATGATATCGTATGATGAGCCGATGGACGGACTCGGACCGCCGACCGGCTGATTACAAATCAGCTGCTCTACCAGCTGAGCTACATCGGCTAATCAATTTTTTTAGCGCGCAAAATTAAGCAAAATATTAATAAAAAAAGCAGCCCTTTGAAAAAAGGACTGCAAATTTATGAACAATTCAAGTACCAACCAAAGAAAAACGCAATTTTTGTCGTTTTTTACATACGATCTGTCATCTCCTCCGTACCTTATCCTTGTGCTTACTCAACTGTCTTCTCAACGCTTCCACAGCGATATCCGTCGCCTCTTCAAAGGTCTTGCACTGCTTTCGGGCGAACAGATCATTCCCCGGTATGACCAGACGAATCTCCGTGATCTTGTTCTCCTGCGTATCTGACTTGTCCAGCCGCAAGGTCACCTCACCGGAGATCACCCCGTCAAAGATCCCTGATAACTTGGAAACCCGGTCGCTGATAAAAACCTCCAGCTTGCGATCAGTCTTGAAATGAACAGATTGAATGTTAACGTTCATATGCTACCTCCTTTTTTATGCTCGCGGATGAGCCTGGTTATAGATCTTTTTAAGCTTCTCGATCGTATTGTGTGTGTATATCTGTGTTGCCGAGAGATTGGCATGACCCAGCAATTCCTTGACGGCATTCAGGTCGGCCCCTTCGTTCAGCAAATGGGTGGCAAAAGTGTGCCTCAAAACATGCGGACTTTTCTTCTTGAGCGTGGTGACGACTTCCAGGTAACGGACGACCACACTGTAGATCAGCCTGGGGTAGCACTTCTTCCCTTTATTGGTAACAATCAGCCAGGCTTCATTGTTCAACGCCGGGAACTCTTTTTTTCGCAGGTCGATGTACGCAGCCAAAAACGTGATGACTTGGGCAGCAACCGGAATGATCCTTTCCTTGTTCCTTTTACCCAGCACTTTGATCTGCAAACGGCTGAAGTCGATGTCGGAATCCTTCAGGTGGATCATCTCCGACAACCGCATGCCGGTTGCATACAGCAGCTCTAGGATCAACCGGTCCCGCATTCCCGGAAAGCCCCCGCCAAAATCGACGTCGTGAAACAAGGTTTCCATCTTCGCTTTTTCCACAAAAACCGGAAGTTTTTGAGGGTTCTTTGGTGAGATGACCTTCAGGAGCGGATTTTCTTCAAGAATCCCTTCCTTCATCAGAAAATGGTAGTATGAACGCAATGTGCTCAGCTTGCGGTTGATCGATCGCGGACTGACACGGATGTCCATCAGGCTGACCAGCCAGGAACGGATCACCTGGTGATCCACCTGCAGGATGTCGTTCAATCCGTACTGGGCCTCCATAAAGGCATAAAACTGATCAAGATCGGTCTGGTAAGCTATGATGGTGTGATGAGAATACCTTTTCTCGTACCGGATATAATCAATGAATCTCGCCCTCAACATCAAAAAAAGAAGAAATTTTGTCCCTGCCTCTTAATAACGTTAAAAGTATGCAAAAAATATGTAAAAAACAAAATTTATTGAAAAAAAAAAGGCATCGCGTCGCGATGCCTTCCCCAAGATTATTCCTGTTGCTGTTGAAGCTGTTGAATGAAGATGGCTTTCAACCTCTCCTGCCGCTTGAGGACCGATGGTTTGGAAAATTTCTGCCTCTCGCGCAATTCCTTTACCACGCCGGTCTTTTCAAATTTACGCTTCAGTTTTTTTAATGCCCGGTCGATGCTTTCACCTTCTTTAACAGGTACAATGATCATAAAAATACGCTCTCTTTCTTGATTAAGTAATGAATACTAACGTTCTTTTTTATTTTGGGCTGCAAAGATATGGAATGTTTCTTTAATGGCAAAGTTTATTATCGTAATTTTTTGTTTCAAGTTACAGGTTGCAGGTGCAGGTTGTAACCTGCACCTGCAACCTGTAACCATACCAAGTCAAATTCATTTGATCTCCTTGCACAGGGTGTGTATACCGCCCTGAAGCAAAAGGTTTTGGACCGAAAGGAGATAAGGAAGCAGATGGATCCCATCGGCATTCCTCTGGATAAATTCCACATTGACAGCCGTATCGAATCCAAGCGTGTGCATCCTGTCTTTCATGGCCAAAACCGGAATGGTTGTTCTTCATGGGGATTCTCCAAATATTATACAATTCATATACATATCAAAGATAATGAAAAATTAGTAAATTGCGCATATTTACAGTCCGACTATTTGCTGAAGGTATCGAAATCATGTATATTTATTGCCGGACATTTCTAATTATCCAATTATGAGACCGTTGTTATTTTACTTTATCACATTAATGTTATTAATGTGCACTGCAGGCATCCATGCTTCTTCATCAGAGGTGGCTGAATCATCAAATCTTAGTGAATCTGCCTCTTATGTTCCGGATCTTCCGGGCGCACCCCAGGATGCAGGAGGCTTTCTTTGTGGCGATGTGAACGAGGACGGACTGGTCAATGTGCTGGACATCATCTCCATGGTCAATTACATCATGGGCAGCAATCCCAGTCCGTTCAATATGGATGCAGCCGATATAAATGCTGATGAAGGGATCAACGTACTGGATATCATTGCCCTGGTGAACATCATCATGCAGGTGCCGGGGATTCCATGTGGATGTGTGGCACCGGTGCTTTATGAAGGACAGACATATGCCACGGTGCAGATCGGTGACCAATGCTGGCTCAGGGAGAACTTGAATGTAGGGATAAAGATCAATAGCACCCAAGGAGGTTATCAGCAGCAGGATAATGGAACCATTGAGAAGTACTGTTACAACAACGATGAAGCCAATTGTGCTATTTATGGTGGACTGTACGAATGGCCGGAGGCGATGCAGTATGTAACAACCGAAAGCGTACAAGGTATATGTCCTGCGGGCTGGCATATTGCTACAGATAATGAATGGAAGATACTGGAAGGTACAGTTGACAGCCAATACCCTGTTGGAGATCCTGAGTGGGATGGTGCAGGATGGCGAGGCTATGATGCGGGTGGCAACCTTAAAGAGGCAGGAACCTCACATTGGTTTTCGCCCAATACAGGCGCTACCAATTCCAGCGGTTTCACAGGTCTTCCGGGGGGCATCCGCAGCTACAACAGTGGGAGCTTTTACAACCTTGGCGCCTACGGTCACTTCTGGTCTTCCTCGCAGTACAGCACGATCATCGCGTGGTACCGGAGCCTGTACTACAGCAACGCCAGTGTGAACCGGAACTACAGCTACAAGGACTACGGATTTTCGGTGCGCTGCCTCAAGGGCTGCTGGCCACAGCCCGACCAGGCCAATGCAGGCCCGGATCAGTTGGATGTGCCGGGAACATCCGTTATGCTGGCTGCTAATATACCTGCCTTTGGTTCTGGGGTATGGTCAATCGTCAGCGGAACGGGCGGGACCTTTGTGGATCCCTGGAGCCCGACAGCCGAGTTCCAGGGTATTGCTGGCAATGAATATAACCTATCGTGGACCATCACCACCCAATGCGGAAGCTCTTCGGATCAGGTACAGATCAGCTTTGCTGCCGGATTTTCCTGTGGTAATGATCTGGTCTATGAGGGGCAATCCTATGCAACAGTTCAGATTGGCACACAGTGCTGGATGGCGGAGAACCTGAACGTAGGATTAATGATCATCAGTACTTCGGGGGGATTTCAGCAGACAGATAATGACATCATTGAGCGATATTGCTATGAAAATGATCCCACCTATTGTGATACTTATGGCGGATTGTATGAATGGCCGGAGGTGATGCAGTATATGACCACGGAAGGAGCCCAGGGCATTTGTCCGGCAGGCTGGCATATACCCACGGATAATGAGTGGAAAATACTGGAAGGAACGGTTGACAGCAAGTATGGCGTTGGAAGTCCCGAGTGGGATAAAACAAGCTGGAGAGGGTTGGACGCAGGAGGCAATCTCAAAGAAGCAGGAACGGTACACTGGATTGATCCGAATGAGGGTGCCACCAATTCCAGTGGATTCACCGGCCTTCCGGCGGGTAACCGCAGCTACGCCCGGCTGGGCTTCGAACTTCTAGGTTATTACAGTTACTTCTGGACTTCCTCGCAGTACGATACCGACAATGCGTGGACCCGTTACCTGTACTTCAACTCCGCCTATTCATACAGGGAACCCGACTATACCGACCTCGGATTTTCGGTCAGGTGCCTGAAGGACGATTGATTGATGACTCGAGTGATGAGTATCCTTTTGTAAATCTGAAATCACTTTAACATAGGGGCCTTAGATAATCTCAGGGTCTTAACTGAATGTCTGTGATGGTCTAATCTCCCTGGACAATATTTTATATTATTATCAGTGTGTATGTTAAAAGAGGGAGGGCCGGGGGGGAGACTCATAACTCGCTTATTTTGTTGATAACTTACGCTACCTTTCTGTAAACGAGTTCTGGCGGGTAATCCCCGATGGCAGAATGCCCTCTTCTCTCATTGTAATAGTGGATAAACCAGTCACAAACCTGATGAAGATCATGGCCTGTTTCCGGATGCTCCAGGTAAATCCGCTCGTACTTGATGGTTCGGAAAAACCGTTCTATGTGTGCATTATCAGTAGCCCTTCCCTTTCCATCCATGGAAATTTTCACCGTCTCAAGACTTTTGACATAGTCCACATAATCATCCGAAGTGAACTGGCTACCCTGGTCTGAATTGATGATCCCCGGTTTGCCATCAGCTCACATTGATTACAAATGCTCCTTGCTCCTTCATCCCTGTCTATCAATGCCTTGCGTATATCCAACGGAGTCATAGTAGCTTTTTTTTTAACCAGGCATTATCCACCGTAAGCTGTCCGATCTGGTGTACAAGCTCGTCGTTCTCCTTTTTCAGGTTCTTGATCTGCTCGGACTCGTCCCTGACCGTACCGAATACCTTCCCGGCATTCGACAGAAACTCTTTCTTCCAGAGACTAATCAGGTTGGGATGCACCTGGTACATTTGTGCCAGTTCTGAAATGGTCTTGATTTCCTTAATCGCTTCAATAGCCACTTTGGCTTTGAAATCTGGGCTAAATGTTCTTCTTGATTTTTTCATGGGACAAAAAATTTAAAGGTATTAATTTTCTGTCCAGTTTTTTTAGACCACTACAGTATAATTCAGCAAGACTGTTTCGCCTGTGCCTGGAACAGTCCACTCGTACTCGGGTGAGGAAATTCGTTCCACAGTGCCAGGTAATTCGGTGCCGATGAGTCTCTGGCAGGTTGCCTCGTTGAACGTGGAAACGATCGACGCTTTCTTGGCTGTGGCGTAGAAATTTCCGGTGGCGCCGGATTGGAGAATTTCAATCTCTCCTTCCACAAGGAGTGAATAAAATGTCTCGCCTGCAGCATTCACGCGCTGCTTGTAATCAATAATCTGTACCATGATGTTGGAGATTAAAGTATTGATAAATCGAGGGCGGGGCTTTTCCCCGCCGAGGCTTCGCCAGGGGCTACTGGCAAGATGATCAGCGCACTTAAATGGTCAGTACTCTTAGGAAAATTATAAAATAAAATTTCTGCTGCAAGTCGATGGAGCGCCTGTCATCGAAGTTAGCGGACTGTAAGGTCAGGGGGCGAACCTGCTTCTCCCTTCACTTCCCCTTACCCTTGTTTCCTCCGGTACCTCCCCTCTCATTACTTTCGTAAAATTGGTGGACAATTCTCTTGCTGTGTCAATCTAGATCCTGTTATCATTGATATTTCACTTGTAACTTTAAGTTTAACAATTACATACTAAAAGGGTGTTCCTTCACGAGCATTGTACGATTAAATATCTGCTCTAATACTTGCATAAACTACTAAATTGATGTATATTCACTACCTATTCACCCCAGATTCTCTAACCATGAAACAGCATTTATTTCTTATTGCAACCGTAGCCATTCTGTTATTAGGAAATAGCAAAGCAATCCTGGCTAACATGAAGGCTTCAGATGAGGTATTCATCCTCGAAGAGTGTATCGCTTATGCCCCGGATGTACCAGATTTACCCCAGGATGAAGACTTCTTATGCGGTGACGTAAACGAAGACGGTTTAGTCAACGTGCTGGATATCATCTCTATGGTTAATTATATCATGGGGGGCAATCCCAGTCCATTCAATACAGATGCAGCAAATATCAATGCGGATGGAGGAATCAACGTCCTTGATATCATCGCCCTGGTAAACATTATTATGCAGGTGCCAGGTATGCCCTGCGGATGTGTCGCACCGGTGCTCTATGAAGGACAGACCTATGCCACCGTACAGATCGGCGACCAATGCTGGTTCAGGGAAAACCTGAACGTGGGCACGAAGATCAACAGCACCCAGTACGGGTACGAACAGCAGGATAACGATGTTGTTGAGAAATATTGTTATAATAACGATGAGGCGAACTGCGAAGTTTATGGTGGCTTGTATGAATGGCCGGAGGCTATGCAGTACCTGACTACAGAGGGAGCTCAGGGGATCTGTCCAGTCGGTTGGCATATTGCGACGGATGGGCAATGGACTGCACTATCAGACTACTTAGGGGGCTCATCCGTTGCAGGTGGGAAAATAAAATCCACTGGAACCATTGAGGAGGGTACAGGTTTGTGGTATTTACCCAATACAGATGCGACAAATGAGAGCGGCTTCACAGGTTTGCCGGAGGGCTTCCGCTACTACTACGATGGAAACTTCAGCAACCTTGGCTACTACGGGTACTTCTGGTCTTCCTCGCAGAGCAGTGCAGGCAGTGCGTGGTACCGAGGTCTGCGCTACAACGATGCCAACGTGGACCGGTACGACGACACCAAGGAATACGGATTTTCAGTCCGCTGCCTCAAGGGCTGCTGGCCTGAGCCCACACAGGCAAATGCTGGACCTGATCAGGTCAATGTACCAGGAACATCAACAACACTGGCGGCGAATGCACCTGCCTATGGCACGGGTGTGTGGCACATCATAAGCGGTACGGGGGGTGTAATAGCTGATACTACAAGCCCGACAAGCGGATTCACTGGAGTGGCTGACAGTAGTTATTTACTTACCTGGACGATTACTACCCAATGTGGGAGTACGGAAGATACAGTTGTGATCAGCTTTGCATCCGTGATAGGGCAACCTTGTCCGGGTATTCCAACGGTTGAATATGAAGGACAGGTTTATAATACCGTTCAGATTGGAGAGCAGTGCTGGTTCAAGGAGAACTTGAACGTGGGCACTAAAATCAATAGTAACCAGAATGGATATCAACAGACGAATAACAGTGTTATTGAGAAGTACTGCTATGATAATGATGAAACAAATTGTTTAGTTTACGGAGGATTGTACGAATGGCCGGAGGCGATGCAGTATGTGACGACGGAAGGTGCACAGGGTATTTGTCCAGCAGGCTGGCATATACCTACGGATAATGAGTGGAAGATATTGGAGGGTACAGTTGACAGCCAGTATGGAGTGGGTGATCCGGAATGGGATGGTATATATTGGAGGGGTTATGATGCGGGAGGTAATTTAAAAGAAACGGGAACAACACATTGGGCTTCGCCCAATACAGGTGCGACCAATTCCAGCGGATTCTCAGGTTTGCCAGGGGGCTACCGCTACGACATCAATGGGAGCTTCTACTACCTTGGTATCTACGGTAACTTCTGGTCTTCCTCGCAGTCCGATATGATCAACGCGTGGTACCGGCACCTGCACTGCACCTACGTCCACGTGTACCGGGAATACTACTACAAGGACGACGGATTCTCGTTGCGCTGCCTCAAGGGCTGCTGGCCTCGACCTGATTCAGCTAATGCAGGACCTGATCAGCTGAATGTGCCAGGTACATCCACTACCTTGGCAGGTAACACTCCAATCTACGGCACAGGATTATGGACAATTCTTAATGGTACTGGTGGAACGATAGTCACTCCCACCAGCCCGACCAGTGAGTTTCAGGGTATGGCAGGCAATGAATATACACTCAGCTGGACCATTACTACTGCCTGCGGGAGTTCAGCAGATACATTAGTGGTCAGCTTTACCGCTGCTGGTTTTACCTGTGGTGATGATCTGCTTTACGAGGATCAGTCTTATGCCACAGTTCTGATTGGCACTCAGTGCTGGATGGCGGAGAATCTGAATGTGGGATCGATGATTCAAAGCAATAATGGTGGATTTCTGATGTCGAATGACGGAACTGTTGAGAAGTACTGTTATAACAACGATGGAGCGAACTGCGTTATTTATGGTGGCTTATACGAGTGGCCGGAGGCGATGCAGTATGGTACGACGGAAGGTGCGCAGGGTATCTGCCCAATTGGTTGGCATGTTCCGACAGATGGGGAATGCACAGATTTAACGGACTATTTAGGAGGGGAGGCTATTGCCGGAGGTAAGATGAAATCCACTGGAACCATAGAGGAGGGTACAGGTTTGTGGTACACACCCAATGAAGGTGCAACCAATGAAAGTGGTTTCACATGTTTTCCGGGGGGCTGCCGCGAAAACTTCATTGGAAACTTCTCCTACCTTGGTTCCGTCGGTGACTTCTGGTCTTCCTCGCAGGACGATTCAAACCCATGGTTCCGGGAACTGTACTTTTACTACGCCAACGTGTTCCGGAACTACAACCTCAAGGAAACCGGATTGTCTGTCCGCTGCCTCAAGGACGATTGAGAGACTATTTCGGAACAAAGCAGGCCACCCTGCTTCTGAATTTCTCCAAGCCGCAAAGGAAGCTCTTCGGAGCAGGAATGTCGAATTTACCCTTCACACCTAAACACTAGGTCACTATATCATAGTAATCAGTGTTCCCTGCCTGGTGGATTCCATCAGGATGATCCCCTCGTCCTGCAGCTTCTGAAGGAATGTAAACACCTTCATCCTCGGCCATTTCCATTCAGCAGCAAGTTCCCGGATGGATGTCAGCGTAGTGCCCCTGTCAACCTTTACCCAGGTATCATTCCTCGGCAAACGAATGTCAACATGTGTGCACCTGATGATCAGGTCTATTAATGCCCCAGGTTCCGTGTACGAGCACTCGCCCAACTCTGCCATATGATATCCCTCCCTGAGTTCCTGATACAACTTTCTATAATCTATCTGGCCATTCGTGGAAGCGATATCCACATCAGGCACACTTATATCGTATAATCCTGTTTCCATATGCTTAGTCATGAGTTATTAGCTGCTGCTCTAATTGGGGATACACCCCCCTATTTTGGTGTCCGGAGTTTATCAAAAATGGTTACTGAATATCAGCACGTTATGTTTTAAAGTCTGGACACATTTCAGTGATTACAGACACGATCTCCGGCGAGCCGATGCAAAGTACCACCCGGGGTAGAAAATGGCTGAAATGGCCACTTTGTGTCCGGCGATAGTCAGGTGTCGGATTATCCTTCGGGCATCGTAAATATCGCTGTTGATCGTTGTCGCTTCATACAAAGCTAAGAAATGAATACGAGATGACCAAGTTTTATTATCGGGATTAGCTATATATTTCCATTAGATTTTCTCATATTCTACAGTAGGGTCACTAATTTACAATCGTATTAATCATTTGAATAGGAGATGCGGATCATGGGTATGATGCAGATATACCCTGCACTGATACAGGGAAAGTATCAGTCAACGTATGGCTCAATCAGACATGATAAATGGATTAGTTCAATTGCAGGGGCGATGTGTTCCTTATCAATCGGCAAGGAAGAAAGTTATCAACAAATCATTTCAGCTTCTCCACGATCTCCCTGAAGCTCTCCAGCCCAGCTTCCAGGTTCTCGACGATCTCCTGGGCCAGCACGTCAGGATCGGGCAGGTTGTCCAGGTCGGCCAGGCTCTTGTCCTTGATCCAGAAGATGTCCAGGCTGGTCTTGTCACGGGCAGTGATCTCCTCATAAGTGAACCTCCGCCACCTGCCATTGGGATTCTCCTCAGACCAGGTTTGCTTGCGATCATGACGATTGGCAGGATTGTAACATTGGATGAAGTCCTTAAGGTTATCATACTTCAGGGGATCGGTCTTCAGCGTGAAGTGCATGTTGGTGCGCAGGTCGTACAGCCACACTTCCCTGGTCCAGGGATCCTTGCTGGCTGGCTTGTTGTCGAAGAAGATCACGTTGGCCTTCACTCCCTGGGCATAGAACAGGCCTGTGGGCAGTCGCAGTATCGTGTGCAGATCACAGTTCTGCATGAGCTTCCTGCGGACGGTCTCCCCTGCCCCGCCCTCGAACAGGACATTATCCGGCACGACAACGGCAGCCTTGCCCGTGGTCTTCAGCATCGTGCGGATGTGCTGAACGAAGTTCAGCTGCTTGTTGGAGGTGGTAGCCCAGAAGTCCTGACGGTTGTACTGCATGTCCTCCCTCACCTGCACACCTTCTTCATTGGTGATGGTCATGGAGCTCTTCTTGCCAAAGGGCGGATTGGTCATCACAATGTCGAACCGAGTGCCCGTGTCGGCAAGCAGGGAATCGTTGGGCGATACCATCGACTCACCGGTCATCTCCCCGATGTTGTGCAGAAACATGTTCATCAGGCACAGCCTGCGCGTGTTGGGGACGATCTCGTTGCCCGAAAAGGTCCTGTGCTTGAGGAATCCTTTCTGCTCCTTGTCCATGGCATGATGCTGCACCAGGTAGTCATACGCTGCCAGGAAGAAGCCTCCCGTGCCGCAGGCCGGATCGGCGATGCTCTTCATGGGCTCGGGCTGGATGCACTCCACCATGGTGCGGATGAGTGCTCTGGGGGTGAAGTACTGCCCTGCACCGCTCTTGGTATCCTCGGCATTCTTCTCCAGCAATCCTTCGTAGATGTCGCCCTTTACGTCCGATCCCAGCATCACCCAGGTCTCATCGTCGATCATCTGGATTATCTTGTACAGCTTGGCAGGGTCCTGTATCTTGTTCTGCGACTTGGCGAAGATAGCACCCAGCATGCCTGGCCTGTTGCCCAGCTCACGCAGCAGCGTGGAGTAATGCAGCTCCAGGTCGGCTCCCCTTCGCGTCTTCAGGCTGTTCCAGTTGTACTCATCGGGTATGCCGATGGTGCGGTTATACGGCGGACGGGAGTACTCATCGGCCATCTTAAGGAACAACAGGTAGGTGAGCTGCTCCAGGTAGTCGCCGTACCCTACCCCGTCATCCCGCAGCACGTTGCAATAGGACCAGACCTTAGAAACTATGGTAGATGTGTTCATTATGGAATCTTTGATTAATGTAAACTGGCTTGAAATTACAACAGCTTGATCTTTGGCCTGAAGAAAGCGTCATACTTCTCAAGGTTCTCCATCAGCCATTTGTGTTGTTCTTCCCAGTGAGCCTTTAACTTAATGTCAGCTTTGTTATCTATCCTGACTCTGCTTTCATTAGCTTCGGGCAATTCCTTCCATTCGACACTGGCATCAATCTTCTCTTTAGATTCAGCTTCGTACTTATCATGTAGCTTATGATATCTGGCCTTAGATTCTGGTCCGGTAAAGGATACCGTCACACTTATCCTGTTATCTCTCGTATTGACCAGCGCATTCATATAACAGTTACTCTTACCTATCGAGAAATTATACCAGTGCTGTGGTTGAGGTTTAGTGGCTCTAAGTTTAGAATTATTCTTCTCAATATAATCCTTGAAGGCTTGCCAGAAATCCAGCTGCAGTGACTTCGTATCGCTGAGTTCAGCCAGGTCAACGGCTCTCTGAACACTCTTGGACCAGTTATTGGGCTTGGATACGAGGTTGAATCTTGGGGCTGGCATGCTGTCCCCAATCTTGAATAGTTCTATCTCTATTCCGAAGAAATTAATCTTCTCTTCCGTTATCCTATTGAGCCAGTCCAGCGTTGCACGATGCTCATCTGTGAAGTTTCTGGATATCCAGATGATCGTTACAGCATTCAGGCCTGCTGCATAAGTAAGTAGCTGACCCAGGTGAGTATGATCCGTTTTCTCCAGCTGGTTCTCGATTAGGACATAGCTGTCATCCAGAGTATGCTTACAGAGTATGTCTGCCCTGAAAGGACCGACAGACTTCTCCTGGTGCTGGACTTCCAGTTCCATACCGATTGCTTCACCAAGTAAGACAATATTCTCATCCGTGCTCAACCATGGAGTGAAGTCTGTAGATTCGACCGCCCATACGGTACGGGGATCCACTGATTCAAGTTTACCTAGTTTCATGATGCTGATTTATTATGAGGGTGTTCATTAAACTGTGTCAAAAAAAATCCGTAAAAGATGGATAAATTTGACACAATGATTAGGAAAAAGAAGAAGCAGTCCTTTGATAAATTTGATTTCAACGATTTTGAGAAGGAAGCCATTGACCGACTAAAGAGCGGTGAGGAGCTTACAGGCAAAGATGGGATACTGACCCCCTTGATCAAGAAGATCCTGGAGAAAGCCCTTGAAGCTGAAATAGAGCAGCACATGGATGAGGATGATACTCCAAACCGACGGAATGGTCGCTTGAAGAAACAGATGAAAAGCGGTCATGGTCCGTTTGAGCTGGAGACCCCCCGGGACCGCAACAGTACCTTTGAGCCGGAGATTGTAAAGAAACGCCAGACCATCCTTGGTACTTCCCTTGAGAACAAGATTATCTCCCTGTATGCCCTGGGCATGAGCTACCAGGATATCCGGGATCATATCCAGGATATGTACGGTATAGAGATGTCCCAGGGCATGCTGAATCAAATCACCGACAAGATCCTTCCGGAGATCCATGAATGGCAATCCCGTCCCCTGGATGAGGTTTATCCATTTCTCTGGCTGGATGCCATCCACTTTAGAGTGCGTGAGGACGGCAAAGTACAATCCAAGGCTGTATATACCATCCTGGGGTTGAATATCCATGGGATCAAGGAACTTCTGGGGATCTATTTGTCCGAAAGCGAGGGAGCCCGGTTCTGGTTACAGGTTCTCACCGATCTGAGCCAGCGTGGCGTCAGGGATGTGCTCATTGCTTCGATTGATAACCTGAAAGGCTTTCCGGAAGCCATCCAAACAATCTATCCCCAGGCAGAAGTTCAGCTTTTTATTGTTCATCAGATCCGCAACTCGATCAAGTATCTTCCCTGGAAGGACCAGAAAGCCTTCCTGAAAGACCTCAAGGGGGTATACCAGTCAGCTACCAGGGAACAGGCTGAACATGAGCTTGAGGAACTGGACACTAAATGGGGGAAGAAGTACCCTGTTATTCTTAATTCCTGGAAAAACAACTGGGAACAGCTTTCCAACTACTTTAAGTATCCTCCTGAAATCCGCAGGATCATTTACACCACCAACATCATCGAGGGTTATCACCGGCAGATCAGGAAGGTAACAAAAACCAAGGGGGCATTTGCCTCAGAGAACGCCTTGATGAAAATCATTTACCTGGCATCCATGCGAATCATCGAGAAATGGACAACCCCTGTATGGGGCTGGAATATTACGCTTCAGAAATTAGTGATTATCTTTGGTGATAGAATTAAACTTGATATTAACCCGTGACACAGTTTAATGAACATACCCTATGAAAATAATCAGACTTTTAACTTTCGCGACATTGGCGCTCATAATGCTTGGCTGCGTTCCATCAGCCCAACAGCATGAGAAAGCGGCCAAAGATCCCCTGGACCTGTGGAATGAAGGCCCGGTCAAGACATCCATCCTGAACTTCATTAAGACGGTCACTGATGAAACCAACCCGGCTTTCATCCCCGTGCCGGACCGTGTGGCCGTTACGGATATGGATGGTACTTTCCTGCTGGAAAAACCCTTCCCGGTAAATATGGACATCATCATCAGGATGATGATTGAACAAATTGCCGCTAATCCTGCTTTACCTCAGAAACAACCCTACAAGGCCATAAATGAGAATGACTGGGCCTATTTTGACACGCTGGGTTATAATGAAGATGGCATTTACAGCCTTTTGAGGAGTGCAACGGCCGGATATACCGAAGACCAATACCGGGAATATATCCTGAATTATTATAACACGGTCAGGGATAAACGCTTTAATAGACCCTACAACCAGTTGGTCTTTGCCCCGATGGTGCAATTGTTCCGCTACCTGCAGGCGAACCAGTTCGAGATTTATATTGTCTCTGGCTCGGATCCCCAGTTTACACGGACCCTTTGCGAAGAATCCGCGGGCATACCGGTCCAGAATGTCACAGGCACAACGATTTTGACCAAATGGGTTGAGACCGACACCGGATCCGTTTTTGTCAGGGTGAATGAAATTGTACAACCTATCAACGATGAAGGTGGGAAAGCGGTAAATATCCTGTACGAGGTTGGCAAGGTACCGGTGATCGCAATGGGCAATTCTCCTGGCGACTATCCCATGCTTCAATTCAGCAAAAATTCCCCCAATAGCCTACAGATGATCATCAACCATGATGATGCTGAAAGGGAATATGTTTACGATAAGGATACGATGACCACCCTTTGCCAGAATAACGGCTGGCTGGAAGTCAGCATGAAGAATGATTTTAAAGTAGTCTTTAATCAATAACAAGTAAAAAAATATGAAAACAATGCAATTATTTTCATCATCCGTAATGATTATTGCGCTTTTATTTTGCGTGATGAGAGCGGATGCACAGCAGGCCACTTACAAGATGACCACCGACATCCCCGCCTCAATCACCACCTCTGATGTGGTAGAGACTTCTTTAGGCACTTTAAGGTTTTTCGATGGATTCCCCGATGCCGCTACCGTGCAGAAAGTCTATGACAACCTGGATTTTCAACGGGGCGTGCAGGTATTTCTCACCTGCATACCCCCGGCATCGGCTAATGCGTCTCGCACCGGGATACGAACCTTCGGGCCTGACAACCAGACCGTGCTTATTGCCGAGACACTGTTCGACTCCCGCGGTATCATTCTCACGGGAAATACAGAGACTATTTACAACATCACCTGGTTCAATACCAAAGATGGACCTCTGGTCATCGAAATGCCGGCCGGCGTGCTTGGGGTGATTGATGACTTTTGGTTTCGTTTCGTCACCGATATCGGCCCGCTGGGCCCGGATAAGGGCAATGGCGGGAAATTTCTGCTGCTCCCGCCCGATTACAAGGGGGATATTCCTGACGGTTATTTTGTCCTGCACTCACGCACCTACGGGCATTGGTGTTTTTTTCGCGTATTCATTGAAAGTGGCGATATGAAATCAGCGGTTGAATATGCCAGGCAGAATTACCGTGCCTATCCGCTGGCATTGGCGGAGAATCCGCCGGAAATGAGCTTTCTGAACATATCAGGAAAATTTATCAATACGGTCCACTCCAACAACTTTTTGTTTTTTGAAGAAGTTAACCAGGTCATCCAGGAAGAACCGCTCGAGGCCGTTGATCCAGAAGTCCGCGGTCTGCTCGCCTCCATTGGGATCCAAAAAGGCAAGCCTTTTGAGCCTGATGAGCGCATGAAAAGAATACTTACCGATGCCGCGGCGGTCGGCAATGCCACGGCGCGCGCCATTAACTTCGGTACACGCGACGAGGAGGCCTACTACTATCCGAACAGCGCCTGGAAGGCGGTTTTCGAAGGCAACGACTATCGATTCTCACCGGGAGGGGTCCTGAACATGGATGCGCGGACGTTGTATTATTACATGGGCAGCGGCAGCAGCCCCTCATGGGTCGAGAAGATGATCGGACAACTTTCGCAGTATATCTTCACCGAGCATGATGCCACGGGACAGTACCTCGACGGAGGGAAGAACTACAGCCTGCACCTGCCGCCAAATATCCCGGCAAAAAAATTCTGGTCGCTGCTCGTATATGACCCACAGACGCGCTCGATGCTTCAGACCGACCAGCAATTTCCCAGCGTCAGTAGCCTGAAGAAAGGCATCGTTGTCAATCCGGACTCTTCAGTGGATGTTTATTTCGGACCGGAACCTCCTGCAGGCAAGGAAGCCAACTGGGTGCAGACCGTACCGGGGAAGGGATGGTTCCTCATGCTACGGCTCTACGGCCCCCTCGAACCCTGGTTCGACAAGACCTGGAAGCCGGGGGAAATCGAACTGACAAAGTAAAGTACTCGCATGTATGGCTTCCATACGGATCATTAAGAAATGGACAACCCCTGTATGGGGCTGGAATATTACACTTCAGAAATTAGTGATTATCTTTGGTGATAGAATTAAACTTGATATTAACCCTTGACACAGTTTAATGAACATAACCCAGGAAAACGGATCTTGCTCTGATGGTACGACTGGCTCAAAACTTTAAGTCTCTGATCAGCTACCTGGAAACATATACATTGGATCCAGTACACTCCACCATGGTCACTCGTGAAGAGAATGAAGATATTGTTACTCTGATTACTATTCATTCTGCTAAGGGTACAGAGGCAAAGACGTGCTATATTATCAAGGCGGAACCTAGAATATTCCCACATACATTTAGCCTTGGTGATCCTGATCAGGAAGAGGAAGAACGTAGAGTTCTTTATGTGGCAATGACACGGGCTATTGATGAACTGATCATTACTCGTGTTTTAAGATATCAGGGATCCAGGGTATGGTACGGGCTAGTCAGTGGACCAGATGATGGTACACCTTATCTGTTGGATGACATTCCTGAACATCTGATAAAATATGAGAATAGTCCGATAGACGCAGATGATGATATTATTCGACCATGGGATGAGTGAGCGATTCGGTTGAATATTAGACTATTACGTTACTTTCTAAACTGGAGATATACACTAGAGCAGAAAAGAATGCTGAAGGAGAATAGATAAAATCTGGATACCAATCTGGGTACCATTAAAGATATCTCTATATCGTAAAAAAAAATAAAGCCTCACAACGTACTTGTTATGAGGCTTTTATCTCTTGTGGGGCGTGACAGGATCGAACTGTCGACCTCATGCCTGTCAAGCATGCGCTCTAAACCAGCTGAGCTAACGTCCCTTTCACAGTCAGCAGTCAACAGTCAGCAGTGAAATGCAGCGCCAGAATGTTAGCTGAATCGGCTGCAAAAGTAGGCGATAATTTTCAGATTTGCAATAGAATTTATCCGACGACCTTATGTCAAATCATTTTGAACGAAATGGCCGTGATTGAAATATTTGTATTATTGTCAGTCAATTCACCTTTGTACCACCCTAAAAACCAAAAAACCATGAAACGCAACATCATCCTGTTGACTGCAAGTCTGATCTTCATTTCCATTTATTTTTACGCCTGCGAACTGCTTGACGTGGAAAAGGAATTCTGGCTCGAACATACCTTTATCGTGAAGGGAAACAACGCAACGTTCGACGAGGACTACCTGCTCGATGCAGCCGCCGAATCGGACGTCATCGAGGAATATGCGGACCTGATCAAGACGATCGAGATCCTGGAAGTAACCTACCAGGTCACCTACCAAAACGGCCCAGCGTCCCAGCAGATCAATACAGCCACGCTCACCGTCTCCGACGCCTCCGGTGGCGGACCGGTCACCATCGGGACCGTGACCAACCAGAACCTGTCATCCCTGGTCGGCACTGTCAAGAACCTTCCATTCAACCAGGCAGGTGTCGACCGCGCAGCCGACCTCATCAAAAACCCTCCCCATTCGTTCCTGCTGAACCTTGCGGGCAGAGCCAACGAAACACCACTGGACTTCGGAGTCAAGTTTCGCTTCAAGGTGAAAATGGTAGCGAATCCGACCTAAATAATGAGAGGAGAAAGGAGAAATACTTATTTTTTCAGCGAGTGGGTAACGTTTGAGGGGGATGGGGGATTAATGGATAGGAAAGTTCATCGTTTTCTATCCATTTTTCTTTATGAGAACAGCACTGGCTATTGGTATTGCGGGAATCGTGTGCCTGATGACTGCTGTGCACTCCCCTGCACAGAGAAAGGGCAGGTTGGGGGAAAAATCCGCCGGGAGAGACCCTTTGTTTATAGGTTTCAATGACCGGGAAAGGGATACAACGGGCATCCGGATCATATTCTACAACCTGGAAAACCTTTACGATCCGTACAATGACTCCCTGACCAACGATGAAGAATTCACGCCTGAAGGCGCAAAACACTGGAATTATAAACGTTATCATTTAAAATTACAATCTCTTTCCAAGACCATCCTGGCCACCGGAGGATGGGAATCCCCGGAGATCGTTGGCGTATGCGAAGCGGAAAACAGGAACGTGCTCCTCAAGCTTATATATGACACCCCCCTTGCTGTCTTTGGCTACCGGCTCATCCACCATGAGTCTCCGGATCCACGCGGAGTGGATGTGGCTATCCTGTACAGGCCCGACAAGATCACACTACTTGCTGAGTCTGCAATACCGGTCATGTTTGCACCTGATACCGTCTCACGTACCAGGGACATCCTTTATGCAAAGATGCTGGTGATGGGAAAAGACACGCTGCATGTGTTCGTTAACCACTGGCCATCGCGGTTTGGCGGCTACATGCAAACCATTGAAAAACGTGCACAGGCGGCCTCCACCCTGAGGGTAAAAACCGACTCTATCATGGCGGCCAATCCGTTGGCAAACATCCTGATCATAGGGGATCTGAATGACGATCCGGAGGACGAGAGTATATCGGGGATATTGTTGGCGGGAGGTGGGAGGCAGGAGGCGGGACTGGTGAATTTGATGACCGGTAAAACGATCAGCGGATATGCCGGAACACTCAAACACGGCGAAACATGGCATACGTTCGACCAGTTCATTGTTTCTGTACCCCTCCGGATGGGGCTCTCGCGACTTGGCCTTGATCCCGCCCAGCCACTAATCTTTCATGCCCCCTTTCTGCTTACCGACGATCCAGGCCGGTTCGGCGATAAATTGAACCGGACATACCTCGGCCCCCGTTACCTGGGAGGCTTCAGCGATCATCTGCCCATATTCCTGGATATCCATGTGAAATAATCCCGTGAGATTTCTTTTATCATCAGCCGGGATTCGTAATCCTAAAAACCATAACTTTGACACCCTTTACCGGAAAGATTTACAGGAAAGAGCATCATGCAAAAAGGAACGTTTGATCCCAGGGAAAACTATATTCAAAGCCGCCATACCATCGGATATGTCACGCGCAGGGAAGCCACTCAGGCGGATTATGACCGGATTGGATTTAAATCGGGGCTCGAAGTGCATCAGCAGCTCCTCACAAAGTACAAGCTTTTTTGCCGGTGTCCGGCCGGTATTTACAATCATGATCATGAGTACGATGCCGAGCTGATACGGCACATGCGTCCCACGCTCAGTGAACTGGGAGAATATGATGGAACCGCGCTCATGGAATTCAAGACGAAAAAGGAAATCGTTTACCGGATCAAGAATGAGACGGCCTGCACGTACGATGTGGATGACACACCTCCGTTCCGCATCGATACCGAGGCGCTCCGGATCGCCATCGGGATCTCCCTTCTTTCCAAACTGAACATCGTCGGAGAAGTTCACATCACCCGAAAACAATACCTTGATGGCAGCATACCTACCGGGTTTCAGCGTACTGCCATCATCGGGGTGGAAGGTGAAATCCCCTTGAAGCACAAGAAGGTTCGCCTGATCCAGCTCAGCATTGAAGAGGATGCCTGCCGTGAGATGTGGGATATAGGGCATCAGAGGGGCTACAAGACCGACCGGCTGGGTATGCCGCTCATCGAAACGGTCACTTACCCCGATTGCGTTAACCCGGATGAGGTACGGGAAGCCTGCGACTATATCCGTTTCCTGAACCGTTCGACAGGTTTGGTAAGAACAGGCATGGGAGCGGGCCGGGAGGATGTCAATGTCAGCTGCCGCGGAGGATCCCGCGTGGAGATCAAGGGGGTGGCTCATACCAAATGGATCCCGGAGCTCACCCACAACGAGTGTTTCCGGCAATGGGCCCTGCTGCACGTGAGGGAGATCATCCGTCAGCGCGTCAGGAATCCAAAAGACTGGAAGATCGGCTCAAAAGTGCTCGCATACCATCATTTTAACTTCCGCTACAAACCCCTCCGGATGGCGGCTAACGGGAAAAACAGGATCGTCGCCATCAACCTGCCCGCTTTCAAGGGCATTCTTTCGTTCTTCACCCAGCCGGGAAAAATGTTCGCCGACGAGCTCAGCGACCGACTGAAGGTCATTGCCTGCATCGAAAAACCGCACATGTGCCATACCGAGGAATTCACGGCCAACGTCCCGCTGAAAGCCTGGGATTCGATCCGGAAGCTGCTGAAATCAAAAGAGAACGATGCCCAGTTGCTGATCTGGGGACCGGAAGCGGACATTCCCACCGCGCTGGAAACGGTGGAGGAGAGATGCAGGATGGCATTCGAAGGGATCCCCAATGAGACCAGGAAATCGTTTGAGAACGGGACCACCATCTTCGAACGGGTTTTGCCGGGAGCCGACAGGATGTATCCGGATACGGATTCAGCACCGATACCTCTGGAGGACGACTTCATTGAGGATATACGCACAACCATTCCAACTGAGGTGATCCACCGCTATCATCAGCTAAAAGAATGGAATGTGCCGGAGGATACCTACACTTACATCTTTTCCAGGAACCGGTATCCCGATATCGAACGTATTGTCAGGGAACTGAAGTACGATCCGAAACTGATCGGCACTTTCTTCGGGCATCATCTTAAATTTGTGGAGGGGCATTATAAGCAGTCGGCAGAGTTTACCTACGACAAAATATACGAACTGATGAAGTACATCAGGGATCAGCATCTGGATGTCAGGATCGCCGGCGACATGCTACCCGTGATCTTCGAGCATCCGAAGATGGATTTTGACTCAGTGCTTGCCAGCATCAAGTTCAAACGGGTAAACCGGGAGGAGATCCTTGCAAAGGTGGACTTTCTGATCGAGAAATTCAAGAAGGTCGGACAGTCGAAACAGCCCGACGCGGCTGTTCGCTGGGTCATGGGCGAGTTGCGCAGCCTGGCGACGGGGAATGTGGCGCTGGCCCAGCTTAAATCGGAAATCGAAAATAGGTTGCAGGTTGCAGGTTACAAGTTTAACAATAACCTGAAACTGGCAACCTGAAACCAGAAATCAGAAACATTATGTCAGACGACATCTTTCAGGGATACAAAGGAGAGGCGCTCGAGACGTTGAAACGGTTCAACACGCGTGTCTGGGGTCAGGCCAGGATGGAAACGACGCGTGGCACCTTCGTGGGGACCGTTTTACCCAGAGCAGAGAACGACGACGACAAGCATATCGTTCTGAAGATCCCGACGGGTTATAACGTAGGGATCGATATCCGGACCATCACCTCCATCACGGAGACTGGTTATAAAAAGGCGGTGTACAAGATCCCCGAGAAGCAGTTCCCCGTCACGCCAGGACTGCCCAGGGTAAAGCTTCTGGGCACGGGAGGCACGATTGCCTCCAGACTGGATTACCGGACAGGCGCCGTCATCCCTGCCTTCACACCGGGGGAATTATATGGAGCAGTCCCGGAACTGGCGGATATCTGCAACCTGGAGACAGAAAAGATCTTTGCCGTATTCAGCGAGAATATGGGTCCAAAGCAATATATCGCCCTCTCCCAAGCCATCGGGAAGGAGATCGAAAAAGGAGTGGACGGTATCGTCATCGGCCACGGCACCGATACACTGCATCATACAGGAGCAGTGCTGACGTTCATGTGTCAGAACCTGCCCGTTCCGATCATTCTCGTGGGGTCGCAGCGGTCTTCCGACCGTCCCAGCTCCGATGCAGCCCTGAACCTGATGCATGCCATGCATGCTGCAGGCCACGGGGATATTGCCGAGGTCATGGTATGCATGTTCGGTCCAACCTCGGATGAATATGGTCTGCTACACAAGGGAACGCGCGTCAGAAAAATGCATTCCTCCTACCGTTCCACCTTCCGCACGATCGGCGACGTTCCTGTGGCACGCGTGAGCCGCACGGAGATCATCCCCATCCATAAAAAATACAACAAAAGAAGAAATGACCGGAATGTGAGCATATATCCCTATTTCAGCGATGAGGTGACGATGCTCTACTATTATCCCGGCATCAAACCCGATACCCTGGATTCCCTGATCAATGCGGGATACAGGGGGGTCATCATCGTAGGGACAGGTCTGGGACATGTCAATAAAGAGCTGTATCCCGCCCTGGAACGCGCAAAAGCCAAGGGAGTACATGTCTTTATGACCGTCCAGACAATCTGGGGATATGTTCACATGTTCGTGTATGATACAGGAAGGGATATGATGGCCAAAGGAGTGATCCCCGCAGGCAACATGCTGCCTGAGGTCGCCTGGGTGAAACTCAGCTGGATCCTCGGCCAGACGGATGATCCCCAGAAAGTAAGACAGATGATGTTTACTCCGGTCAACGATGAGATTACCCTCCGCGAACCATACAACGGGTATCTGGTGTACCAGGGAGGAGTGCCGGAGGTGGAGGATTTCATCCGCAGAGTACATAAATAGGTATGAACCTGAACATGCTCAACCGGTACCTGTTCAATCAGCGGAAAACATTCGAGAAGTGTTTTCCAAAGATCCAGGATGCTACCGATGACGACGCCATCCACGATATCAGGGTCAGTATCAAAAAAATCCGCACCCTCCTGCTCCTGCTGGATTACATCTATCCCGGCGAATGGGACATAAGGGAACATTACCGACCCTTCAGGAAAATCTTCAAACGCCTTGGATTCATCCGTGACCTGCAGGTCCAGCAAAAACTGGCCGCCTACCTCCGGCAAAAATGTTCAGGGAATTTACAAGGTTATCAGGAATTCCTGGAGGACCATGAAAAAGCCACCCGATTCAACGTAAATACATGGATTAGAATATATTCCATGCCTGACTGGCACACCCTGGAAGAAGATATCCGTGACTGCTATTTCAGGACAGGGAAAAAAATGATCATCCGGAAAGCCAATGACTATATTGAACAAAAGATCAACCAGGCAAAAAAAATATCACACCAGAAAGACCGGGTCACGATCCACTTGATACGAAGATTGCTGAAAGAAGCCAGGTATATGATGGACATGATAGGTTCTGTTTTTAAAGACAGGACCGATTACAAACTGATCCAGAATAAGATCAGACCCATCGAGAATTACCTTGGCGAATGGCACGACCGCATGGTTGCACTGGATTACATCTTTCAATATGAGAAATCGATGCATACGTACTTCCCCCATAAAAAAATCAATACCCAGTCCATGATCAGGCATATCATTCAGGAAAACAACAGCCTGGTCAACAAAGCATTGCGTGAGTTGAACCGCTTAAGCACCGATCCAACTCGGATCGAATACAGCCGTCGGGGAGGTGGCAGATAAGATCGAATATAAGCTCATGGTCGTGATCCGTAACCTCTGAACCGGATAAGTGACTTCCTTACTGTTCATTTCCAGCGTTTTATAAAAGCACCTTTTTCTGAAGTATCATAAAAGCAAACACCGAGAGCATCCGCTTCCCGTTTCCATGCATTTACCCTCCATCGCGGGCTGGACATATCGGCGATGATGCATTCGGTGTCAATGACCTGGGTCAGCTCTTTTAACGATACAGGGGCATTGTTTCTTAAAAGGACGTAATTTACCATGACCTGGTTCCCCTGTACCTTTTTTAAATGTATCTTACTGTCTATCAGCATGATGCTTACATCTTCCAATTGAAAAAGTGACAGATTGTGATTCGTATGCTCCCGGATGAAAGGGGCTCTATCTGAGACCGGTTCTGAAAACGACACCAGCTGTGGTCTTCTGATGCGGTTCTTAATCCAGTGCCCTTCCAACTGCATATCGATCCGGGAGGGATCTTTGAAAAAAACAGAATCCAGCATGAAAACACCCCTCCTTTCACAGATCAGGCCGACGGCCGATGCGCCTGGGATCGAATAGACGGCAAGTTGTTTCTGACGAAGCATTTGTTGCGAAAGGTAAAGTCTATACCCTGAGACGAAGATCAACGCTGCCAGAAGGACATAGATGGCACTTTTCACCCGGTAGACCAGCAGATAGATGACTGCAAGGATAATGATGTAAAGCAGGACCATGCCGATAGCATCCAGCGGCAATTGTGTAAGGGTGGAATACGGCAGCCGTTGGATAAAAGCGACTGTTTCGTTCATACCTTTGACCATGATACCGAAGGTCCAGCACACAATCTTCCAAAGGAACTGTACCGGTTGGGTGGCGAAGAGCAGGATCCCTGCATAGATGATGAATCCCGAGAGGGGAACCACCAACACGTTGGCAAAAAGAAAATAATTGGGAAACTGATGGAACAGGAAGATGGTAAGCGGCAAGGTCATGAGCTGGGCAGCCAGGGAGACCGCCATCAATCCCCATATCCTGGCCAGCAACCAGCCCTTCGGCACCAGCAGTTCGCGTATCCATGGCTCAAGGCTGACGATGCCGATGACTGCAAGGTACGATAACTGAAATCCCGTGTCAAACAGCATCCCAGTGTCGGACGACAGCAGCAGAAGTGCCGAGGAGGCCAGGGTATTGTAAATATTTGTGCTTCGGCTGAAGGCTCTGCCTGCGATCAGGATGGAGAACATGACTGTTGCCCTGAGCACCGATGGGGATAAACCCGTCAGGAATGCATAAAACCAGATGAGCACTATGATCACAAGGTAACGAGCCCATTTTGCTGGTTTACTCCCCGACAGAAATCCAAGCAGGAAATCCAGGATCATGAAGATCACCCCGACATGTAATCCGGAGACACAGAGTATGTGGATAGTACCTGATGAGGAATATGCCTGGTAGGTTTCATCGTCGATCTGGCTCTTGTCGCCAAGAAGCAATGCCCTTGCGGTGGCTCGCTCACGGTCTTCCATGCCCGATTCATCAAGGATGGCGGCTAAACGCCGGTGCACCATGAAAGCCATTCTCTTCACGGTCCATTTTTTATACTGCCCCACGATCTTAAAATTATCCTCCGAGAGATAGGTCTGGTGATAAATGCCGTTTCTCGCCAGATATTTGCTGTAATCGAACTGCCCCGGATTCATGGGCCCCGACACAGGTATCAACCGCGCCCTGATCATCAGTGTATCACCAAGGGCCAGGTCAGGAAAATATTCACCCTTTTTCCCATATACAATGACCTTCCCCCCTGCCCTGGTGAACGTATCCTCCTCCCGAACGGAAATCAATGACAGGGTAAAGCGTATGGACTTTTTACCGGGCCGGGGAGGTTCCGCCACCGTTCCAATGCACATATCCACGGCTTCCTTCCTGTGGACCAGATGCAGCGGATGATTCCGGGGATTATCAGCAAAGGTGAGCAGATACCCGCAGAGCAGATAATACAAAGCGATCAGGACACCCGGGATCCAACGGCATGAATAAGCAAGATCCCTGTAAAAGACAAGACACAATAATCCCAGGAGGCTGACCAGCAAAACAAGTGGCGGGATAAGAGGGAACACGCTTACCAGTGCTGCCAGCCTGTACAGAATGATCCCGGCTATGAACCAGAGTAACAACCTGACCAGGGAGAGACGTAAACAGGACCTCATCGGGAAACTTCATTAGCAACGTAAAGCCAGCTTTCGCCACCTCTTTCCTGTTAATCCCGAAAGTTCGAAAATGTGACCCTGCGGAAGGCTATTTCTTAGCAGGTAAATCCTGAAATTCTACTCCACAACCGAGAATTTCATCACCCTCCTGAAATTCCCGCTGTTGATGACCAACAGGTAAAGACCGGAGTCCGGGCCAAGAGGGATAATGTTCTCGTTTTTTTTGTCCAGCCTGACGTTTCTGATGATTTGTCCCATAATATTTATGATCTCAGCCTGTTCAGGGATCCGGTCAGGCTGGTCACAGAGGATATGCAACCGGTGATTTTCTACAAACAGCCTTATTCCAGGGAGGCTGGCCAACGAGTCGCCTGTCCCTGCCGTCTCCAGCGTATTGCTTGTCAGATCCTCCCAATAATTCAGCACCACCTCGGAAACGGTCACGGACAGTCCGGGATGGTTGCTGACGGTAGTCGTAAGATTCAAGGTGCAGGCGGATGAGGTTTTATATGTAACAGACTGGATATAAACACCCTCAGGAGCATGGTTCAACTGAAAATCTTCTATCTTCAGATCCTTACGTGTAAAATAATCCCCATGAAGCTGAGCGTGGATCAGGTTGGCTTCACCGGAGATAGCAATCCGCGGCTGTGTGATTTGCCCGGGAAGATTATAATCCATCCAGCCAAGGCGGTTGAAAAGGAAATCTTCAAAATAATCCACTTCATCTTCATAGGTGTTGCCATACCAGTCATAATTCGGCCAGACATATGTGCCAAGGATCGGCCAACGGTCATAGTTACGGTCTTTTGCCGCATCAATATGAATGAGTATGGAGTCGATCGTGGATTGTATGCTTTCATTTGTCAGTTTATGCTGCCTCAGCCAGGCCCATCTTGTTTTCGCCATATCCATGAAATAGCTGTCCTCCATGAGCCGTTTCCACCAGAACATAATACTCCAGTCGTAGGGCTCCACCATGTCGTATACCCATCCGGTATAATCGATACCGGGTGTCCAGTAATCCACATTGCCGTAACCGAGGTTAAAATCCCAGGCGGGCCCTGCAAACAGTTTACCACCATCGCTGTCCTTTTCCTTATAGAAGTAGTTACTGTACCGGTATTTGTCCACCTCTTTCGATAGCTCGCTCAGCAACATGAAATCAATAAAGGAAAGCACGTCAAAATACTGCTGGTAGCCTTCGTCCGGATCCTTGAAATTACTGAAAGTTAGCGTATTCTCTGCCACAGTGATGAATCCCTTGATATAATCCTTTTGCTGTTGAACCAACTCATCCGGCTTCGGATCATAGTACTGAAAAATGATATCCATGGCGTTGGGATAGGCGGGTACTGGATTGGATTTCCAGCCATCGTAACCAAAAATGAAGTTCGGATCGATTTTATCAACCCTGAGGATATAGCCACCCGTAAGATCGTCACCCGATACCTCATCCGGATCCAGGGCTGCAATATCCACCCTATTCTTATCCCTCTTGATCTTTTCCATCATCACATAAACACCCCGGTAATCATTGTTCAGAAAAAGTTCGCAAAATACCGTTCGTGTGCAATAATGCCCCATACTGCGAGCTATATAGAAGGTAATCACGTTGCGCAGCATGGACTTGTCAGTATATGGTGCATACAGTACCCAGTCATTTTCGGAGGGCATTCCCAGCAGCGGAACGTTAAGGTTCTCACCGCTGCTGTCGCGGGTTTCGAAGGCAAAGGATTTTTTAGGGAACATCTGTGTGGACTGCCCCCTGATCTCAATGCCAATGTGGCCGTCATAATCCGTAAAAGGATCGTTCAGGTCGTTGATCATCCCGGGCCCATGATTGATGATTCCCATATGAGCGGAGATCTTGGGTTCATCGGGAATAGGGATCCCGTTAGTATTGATCACGACAATGGGCAGGTTTGACTGGAATTGAATCGGCCAGGGAATCTCTTTCAATACATCATCGATATACCAGGCTATTCCGGGAGTGGTACCCTTGAAATCCCAGAAGATCACTATCCGGGTCAGGTTAGGGCAGGCCAGGCCCGTGAAGTCAAACACAAGATCCGTCCATTGTCCGGGCACAGGGGTTTTAACAATTTCCTGTGAAAAAGTGTTGTTGTAATTTTCGAATTTCAGGGCAACATCACCTCCTGAAGGTGGAGCCATGACCTTTATCCGATAGCGGGGATAGAGTTCAAAATTGACTGGTTCCTCCAAATCAGAGATCATAAAATCCCACATCCCGGATCCGGAAATCACTTTAAAGCAAAATTCAGAGGAATTGATGCTATCCGGAGACGGATTGATCACGGGTTCCGATCCGGCAGTGGAAACATACCAATCCCTGACAATCCCATCCCAATTGCTGATCGTGTCGTATTGCTGACCCTTTGTGACGCAGGGCCAGAAAAACGACATACTCATGATCCAGAGGAGTAACAAGTGAACAGACCGGTAAGAAATTTTCATGTTACTCGCCATTATTTACGCTGAAGCTGATCATTTGCAAAACTCATCCAAATACAGGGAAGCATCCTTAATGCCCAGCTCAAGAGCTTTCCTGAAATCGTTGCAGGCCTTAGTATTCTCCTTCATGGCAAGATACGATCTTCCCCTGTTATAGTAAGCGTCACCGTAGTTGGGTTTGATCTCGATGGCCTTGGTGAAATCCCGGATGGCCCTGTCGTTGTTCTTCATCAGCTGCCGTGCGGCGCCCCGGTTATTATAGGCTTCCGGGTTGCCCGGAGCCAGTTCGATGGATTTGGAATAATCCTCAATGGCCCCTTCGTAATCCTTCAGCATGGTCCTGGCATTGCCCCGGTTGTTGTAACTATCCACGCTGGTTGAATCCTGCTCGATCGACCGGTCGAAATCCACGATGGAGCCTTCAAAATCCCCCACGTTTGCCCTGGCGAGTCCGCGGTTGTAATACGCTTTGGGAAACTTTGGCTTCAGCCGTATCGCTTCATCATAGTCCCTTATTGCCAGATCATACCGTTGAAGGTAGAACTGGGCCACACCACGATAATTGAAAGCATCCGCAAAATCGGATTTCAGCTGTATGGCCCTGTCAAAATCCGGAATGGCAGCGGAGAACTGCTTCAGCTCTGTCCGGCAGATCGCCTGGAAAAAATACACTTCAGGGCTATCGGGGAAATCCCTCAGGAACGGGCCGATGTTGGTCAGCGCTCCCGCATAATCCTTTGCGTCAATCTGCTTGAGCACCTGTCTGAAGGTGGAATCCTGCATGATGGAGGATGGTCTGATAACGACCTTATCCTTTGCGGCTTCGTCGACCGGTTTATAAGAAATGATAGCCTCATCGCCGGAAGATCCGGCAGGGACAAGCATGGAAAGGGAATCACTTTTACCCTCCTGCTTTTCTTTCACCGATGGATTACAGGAGATCATCGCCATCGCAACTGCAACTGATACCAAGATCAACAGTGATTTTCTGATATACATAGCTTCATTCAAATGTTAAGAGTGTAAAATTAATGAACTTTATGACATCACCTGAAGGTACCTTAAAATCGAACGAGCTGCTCTTTCCGATGCACCCCTTCCTCCCAGTTTAGACTTAAGCCTCTGATAATCAGTAAGCATCCTGTCCCTTCTGCTCCCCTCTTTCAGAATCTGGCTAAGCTCACCGAGTAGATTCTCATGATTCAACTTACCCTGGATGAGCTCCCTGGCTATTTCCTCACCCATGATCAGGTTGACCAGTCCGATGTAAGGGACCCGGATCAGTTTTCTTGCTATCAGGTAAGATAAGACCTCTCCCCTGTAGCAGATGATCTGGGGAACATCATGCAAAGCCGTTTCAAGGGTGGCTGTACCTGAAGTCACCATAGCTGCGGCAGCATTTCGTAAAAGCGAATAGGTCTGGTCATACACGATCCTGACAGGGTAGGAACCCGTGAACGCCTGGTAAAAGTCGGGCGAGAGTCCGGATAATCCTGCAATGACAAACTGATATTCATCAAACTGGGGTACAACCGACAGCATGACAGGCAGGATCCGTCTGATCTCCTGTTTACGGCTACCCGGCAAGATGGCGATCATAGGTCTGGTGTCAGTGGAAGGCGCTGAGGGGAACGGGGTGGAAACCCCCTGGTGGACCTGATCGATAGCGTCAAGCAACGGGTGTCCCACATATTCGACCGGGTAGTCGTAGTGTGCATAGAATTCTTGCTCAAATGGCAGGATCACGATCATATGATCGACCCGGGTTTTGATCTTTCGTACGCGGGACGGATTCCAGGCCCATACCTGCGGGGAGATATAGTAAATAACACGGAAGCCGTTTCTGCGGGCAAATTTCGCCATGCGCAGGTTAAAACCGGGATAGTCGACCAGAATAAGCACATCCGGCTGATAGGAAAGAATGTCTTTCCTGCAGTAAGCAATCAGGTTCCTTATTTTTCCCAGATGGAGCGCCACGTCGGTGAAGCCCATGAAGGCTGTTTCCCTGTAGTGCTTAACCAGGTCGCAGCCATGTTCCTTCATACGTTCTCCCCCCCAGCCGCGGAACGATGCTTTCGTGTCCAGGCGTTTAAGTTCTTTCATCAGGTTAGATGCATGAAGGTCGCCTGACGCTTCACCGGTGATGATATAATACCGCACGGATGGTATGGTTATCGCTTCGCCAGAAAAATAAAAAACAGCATCATGTAAACAAACGTTACGAACAGGATCCCCCTGCCGGTTCTGTCAAAGTTAAGCTTCACAAAGTAATACCGCATAACGATCAGGTCGAGGGTGATGCTGACCAGCACCAGGGTGTTGAACTTGATATACATCTGATGCACAATGAGTTTCTCGACCAACCAGTTGATCAGGTAAAGGATACCCAGGAAAACAACCGGGGCGACAGCCCCAAGCAGGGCTCCAAAGGGAAAGGAATCTCTACTCAGCATTCCAGCTCCATTTTTTTATCGTTTCAAGGGTATGATAGGCAGTCAGGTCGATGTGTGCAGGTACGACGGATACATAATTGTTCTCCAGTGCCCAGCCGTCCGTATCCCTGCCGTTGGACATACTTGCAAAAGCGCCTGTAAGCCAGTAGTATTCCCTGTTGTGCGGGTCCTTCCGTTCGTCAAACTCCTCCATCCACATTCCCTGGCCCTGTTTGCAGACCAGGATTCCCTTTATTTCATCCGCTGCAATGGGTGGAATATTCACATTCAGGCAGGTACCCTCGGGCAGTCCATGCTTAAACACATTTTCCACCACAACCCGGACATACTTTTCGCAGGCGGAGAAGTCGGCATGATAGGAATAATCCGCCAGTGAAAATCCGATGGAAGGGACTCTGCTGATGACCCCTTCTAGCACAGCCGCCATGGTCCCGGAATAAAGGATGTTGATGGAAGCGTTTGAACCGTGATTGATCCCGGACACGAGCAGGTCGGGCTTTTTCCTCAGCACAACCTGCATGCCCAGCTTCACGGCATCGGCCGGAGTACCGTTACAGCTGTACCTTGAAAAGCCATCCTTCTCTTCCAGTTTTCTCAGTCGCAGGGGATGCCTCACGGTCACTGCATGTCCCATTCCCGACATGGGTTCCTGGGGAGCAACGATGCAAACCCGGCCATAGCTTCGCATCACCTCCGCCAATACATTGATACCGGGGGCATTCACTCCGTCGTCATTGCTGATCAGTATGGTCCTGTTATTCATATACGATATTTTCGATCTTTTTAAGTTCTTCATAAAGCTGATGTACCGGGAGTCCCATCACATTGAAATACGAGCCTTCGATGCGTTCGATCCCTATATAGCCAATCCATTCCTGGGCGCCATAGGCTCCCGCTTTGTCCATGGGATGATACCGGTCAACATAGTACGTGATTTCCTCATTTGAGAGTTCCCTGAACCAGACATCTGTCTGGCAAAAGAAAGAACGTGTGAGCGAGCGGGTACGAAGGCAGATGCCTGTGATCACCTCATGTTTTTTGCCTGACAGCGATCTGAGCATCCGAATGGCTTCTTCCCTGTCAGCGGGTTTACCGATGGTTCGGTCCTCCAGCCAGACGATCGTGTCGGCGGTGATCAACAGTGTCTCGTTGTTCCATCGTTCTTCGGGAAAAGCATTTGCCTTGGCTGTGGCCAGATAAAGTGCAATTTCCTCTCTTTGCAATCCTGCAGGGTATGATTCAACCACCTCCAGGTTGACAGCCTCGAACGGGATATCCAGTTCTTGCAAAAGGTGCCTTCGCCTGGGAGACCGGGAGGCCAGTATAATGTGGTACTTCTTCAGATGCTCAAGATTTTGCATACAGCAAGCGTATGAATATTATTCAATGTGGTTACCAGGTAAATGCCAGGTGATTCATCCACTTCCCCTGGATCTTCATCACCTGTTCGATCACATCCCTTACACAGCCCTGGCCTCCTTTGAATTCCGAGATATACTTTGCCACCGATTTGATCTCCTGGCAGGCATCGGCCGGACACGTTGGCAGACCTGCAGCCTGCATCAGTTCAAAATCGGGTATGTCGTCACCCATGTAAAGAACTTCATCTGCCCTGATCCCGCAACGGGTAAGGTATTCGTTGAACACCCCGAGCTTGTTATCTACTCCGAGAAAGACATCGTGGACCTGCAATGCATCAAAACGGTGTTTGATGGACTGGGAGCGTCCTCCGGAGATAATGGCCACGTGGTAGCCATTCTTCACTGCCAGCTGCAATGCATATCCGTCCTTGACATTGGCCATGCGCATGGCGTCGCCGCTTTCGGTAAGCAAAACATGCCCGTCGGTCAACACTCCATCGTAATCAAAGATAAATGTGGTAATACTGCTTAAAAGCGTCTTATAATTCGGCATGGTCATGTTGTAAGCTATTATTGGTATACGTTTCCAGAATGCACTGTGTCAGAAAGGAATAGAGTTTTCCATACGTCGTCTCCTGACCTAGTCGCTCAAGGTGTTCCGTCAGTACAGCATAGTCCTTTCGAATGGCAGGTCCTGTCTGAGCCAACCGTGGAGGAACGTGTTGCACCTTCATGGCGGTCTCCCGGATAAGGGGTTTCAACAAGTCGAAAGGAAGGTTCTCCTTTTGCAGGATTTCTTCCGAGACCTGGTAGAGGTAGTTCGTGAAGTTATTGACAAAGACTGCGGCCAGGTGGGCTGTCATTCTTTTTTCGGTATCCATCACGTAGATATTATCGGAGAAATGGCGTGTAAAGTCCTTCAGCAGGTCCAGGTCACCGGGTGAGTTTGCTTCAAGGCAGAAAGGGACGCTTGGGAAATGGACAGGGTGCACCCTGGTACACGTCTGCAGGGGATAGAATACTCCATATCGTCCAGAGGCGGTGCTGAGGATGCCCATGGGAGATCCGCCGGCTGTATGGACGATGAACCGGTCGCGTGGCAGGTGCAGGCCGGCCAGTATCTGAGGGAGCGCATGATCGGGCAGAGCAAGGATATACAAGTCAGCGTCCGGATGAATGCTATCCAGGCTGGTGGTAAAGGGTGTTTGTACCTTTTCGCCGAGTGTACGGGCGGAGGATTCGGTGCGGCTCCAGATCTGGTCAAGTTTCAGTTTACTGTTCATCAGGTGACTGGCCAGATGGGTGGCTATATTCCCCGCGCCGATGAGTACTACATGGCTGATTTGCGTATATTTCATACCTTTCAAGAACGGGCAAAGGTACATAATTTATCAGCAAAAAGAGCAAAAGGGAACAAACGAGCTGTCCCTTGTTATGTATGCTGAGAAGGCAGAAAAATCAGTGCTGGATGAACTTGAAGTTCTTTCCCAGGTACCTGGCTGAGTTGCCCAGGATCTCTTCGATACGGAGAAGCTGGTTATATTTGGCAATCCTTTCCGAGCGGCTTGCCGATCCCGTTTTGATCATCCCGGTGTTCAAAGCCACGGCCAGGTCGGCGATCGTGGTATCTTCCGTTTCGCCGGAGCGATGGCTGATGACCGCCGTATATCCGTTCTTGTGTGCCATGTCCACACAGTTGACCGTTTCGGTGAGTGTGCCTATCTGGTTGAGCTTGATCAGGATGGAGTTGGCCACACCTTTCTGGAACCCCTGTGATAATCGTTCTACGTTGGTAACAAAAAGATCGTCGCCCACGAGCTGGATCCTCTTCCCCATGACATCGGTCATCAGTTTCCAGCCATCCCAGTCATCTTCCGCCATTCCGTCCTCGATGGAGATGATCGGATATTTATCCACCCAGTTCTTCCAGTAGTCAACCATCTGGGCGGGAGATAATTTTTCCCCTGTGGATTTTTTCAGGTGATATACATTCTCTTCAGGGATAAAGTATTCGGATGCAGCCGGATCCAGTGCAATATAGACATCTTCCCCGGGTTTATAACCGGCTTTTTCGATAGCCTGGAGGATCACCTTGATGGCTTCCTCGTTGGACTTCAGGTTGGGGGCAAATCCTCCCTCGTCTCCGACGTTGGTTGAGAAGTTCTGGGATTTGAGCACGGATTTGAGGTTATGGAACACCTCGGCGCCCATGCGGATCGCTTCTGAGAACGTTTCAGTGCCAACCGGCATGATCATGAACTCCTGGAAATCGATGCTGTTATCAGCATGCGAACCTCCGTTGAGGATGTTCATCATCGGGATGGGAAGCAGCGAGGCGTTGACACCGCCGATATAGCGGAAAAGATACTGCTGGGATTCCTGGGCGGCAGCATGGGCGACGGCCAGTGAAACGCCAAGGATGGCATTAGCACCCAGTCTGCCTTTGTTGGGAGTACCGTCGATCTCGATCATACGGGCATCGATCTCAGCCTGGTCAGAGATAAAATACCCTTTCAACTCCTCATTGAGTATTTTGTTGACATTCTGGACAGCTTTCAGGACACTTTTGCCCAAGAACATGGATTTATCGTTGTCCCTGAGCTCAACGGCCTCGTGGACGCCAGTAGAGGCGCCGGACGGTACCGAAGCCCGTCCAATCAATCCTGAGCTTGAATAAACATCCACTTCAATAGTTGGATTGCCTCGTGAATCAAGTATCTGTCGTGCTGAAAGGTTAATGATCGTACCCATTTTTTCTCCTTTTATTATTGCTTATTTAATTATTTCTTTTCCGGATTCTCGTCCGTAGCTACCTGCTCTTTCGTCGTTTCGGGTTCAGGAGTGTTCACTTCCGGTTCTTCCTCAGCTTTTTCATGTTTCGCTTTCGAAGCAGGTTTTGCAGCTGCTGCTGTAGCGGCAGTGGTCTTTTTACGGCCCAGTCCGCGTCTTCTTCTGGCACCTGCCTTTTCTTTCTTTTCGTCCGTTTTTGTGCCGAGCATGTATTCGTTATAATCGACCAGTTCGATCAAAGCCATCTCAGCGCTGTCGCCAAGGCGGTTGCCGGTTTTCAGGATGCGTGTGTATCCCCCGGGACGGTTGGCCACCTTCTGGGAGATATCCCTGAAAAGCTCGGTAACTGCTTCTTTATTTTGCAGGTAGCTGAACACAATACGCCGGGAGTGTGTGGTATCCTCTTTCGAACGGGTGATGATCGGTTCGATGTAGATCCTGAGCGCCTTGGCTTTGGCCAGCGTCGTATTGATCCTTTTTTTCAGGATCAGGGATGCCGCCATGTTGGATAACATCGCCTTCCGATGCGTAGATGTCCTGCTCAAATGATTAAAATTCCTCCTGTGTCTCATGGTGATTATTCCTTTTCTAATTTGTACTTTGCTGTATTCATCCCGAAATCAAGTCCTTTCGATTTCACCAGCTCTTCCAGCTCCGTGAGGGATTTTTTACCAAAATTCCTGAATTTCAGAAGGTCCGTTTTGTTGAACGTGACCAGGTCGCCCAGCGTTTCAACGTCGGCTGCCTTCAGACAGTTCAGTGCACGGACGGAGAGGTCCATGTCGACCAGTCTGGTCTTCAGCAGCTGACGGATGTGCAACGTATTTTCATCGAATTCCTCGGTAACGGATTTCTCTTCCGTATCGAATGTGATCTTCTCATCGGAGAACAGCATAAAATGCTGAATGAGGATCTTGGCCGATTCTTTCAGTGCTTCCTTCGGATGGATTGAACCGTCGGTGGTGATCTCCATGACCAGTTTTTCATAGTCAGTCTTCTGTTCCACACGGTAGTTCTCGACATAGTACTTCACATTCTTTATGGGAGTATGGATCGAATCCAGAAAGATGATCCCCAGAGGGAGGTTCATCACTTTATTTTCCTCAGCCGGTACATACCCTCTTCCCTTATCGATGGAGATCTCCATGGACAGTTTGACATTCGGTTGCATGTGACAAATGATCAGGTCGGGGTTCAGCACCTGGAAAACCGATAAGAATTTATTCATATCCCCTGCTTTGAATACAGACTGATTCTGGATCATGACCGTCACTTTCTCACTGATTTCCGAATCCAGTTGCCGTTTGAAACGGATCTGTTTCAGGTTAAGGATAATATCCGTAACATCTTCCACAATTCCTTTGATGGATGAGAACTCCTGATCCACACCTTCGATACGGATGGAGGTGATGGCATATCCTTCGAGCGAGGACAGAAGTATCCGGCGAAGGGAGTTGCCAATGGTAATACCGAAGCCAGGTTCAAGGGGTCTGAATTCAAAGGTACCCTTGAATTGATCGGCCTCGATCATGATGACCTTATCGGGTTTCTGAAAAGCTAGAATAGCCATTTGTCTAATCTGTAAGTTTTACAATAACGATTACTTCGAGTATAACTCAACGATCAGTTGTTCTCTGATATTTTCAGGGATCTCTGACCTTTCCGGGTAAGTCATGAATCTACCGATCAGTTTATCCTCATCCCATTCGAGCCAGCTGAATTTCTGGATCCTGCCTGCCAGTGAATCGGTGATGATCTCCAGGGATTTGGAGCGGTCTCTAACGCCCACCAGATCACCTGGCCTGACGGAATACGAGGGGATGTTCACCACCTCGCCATTGACGAGGATGTGCCGGTGGGTGACCAGCTGTCGTGCGGCAGCCCGTGACGGGGCGATCCCGAAGCGGAACACGACATTATCGAGCCTTGCTTCGCAAAGTTGCAGCAGGTTCTCACCGGTGATCCCTCTTTTGCGTGTGGCGCGGTCGAACGTGTTCTTAAACTGGCGTTCCAGGATGCCGTAAGTGTATTTCGCTTTCTGTTTTTCCTGGAGCTGGACGCCATACTCGGATTGTTTCCGTCTTCTTTTGGTGGCGCCATGCATTCCCGGAGGATAATTTTTCTTTTCGTACGTTTTGTCAGGCCCGTAGATAGGGTCTCTGAATTTGCGGGCAATTTTTGTTTTCGGTCCAATATATCGTGCCATTCCCTTAATGATTTAAGATTGTTGCGGTTTTATACTCTTCTTCTTTTGGGCGGTCTGCATCCATTATGGGGAATTGGAGTGATGTCACGGATTTCCGTCACTTCGATGCCATTGGTGTGGATGGTGCGGATGGCGGATTCGCGTCCAGCTCCAGGTCCTTTAACAAATACTTTCACCTTACGTAATCCAAGTTCATACGCTTGTTTTGAACAGTCCTGCGCAGCCATTTGGGCTGCATAGGGAGTGTTTTTCTTTGAACCCTTAAATCCCATTTTTCCGGCAGAAGACCAGGAGATAACCTGTCCTGCGCTGTTTGTCAGGGAGATGATGATGTTATTGAAGGATGCCATGATATAGGCATGTCCAATCGGATCAATCCTGACCACTCTTTTCTTGACTGATTTTGTCGATTTAGCCATAGATTTATTGTTTCGCGCTGATCAATTGATGAGTTAGTGATTTTTAACCTTTGGGAGCCTTTTTCTTGTTGGCGACTGTTTTTCTTCTTCCTTTTCGCGTCCGTGCATTGTTCTTGGTACTCTGACCCCGGACGGGCAGTCCCAGACGATGGCGGATGCCACGGTAAGCGCCGATATCCATCAACCGTTTGATGTTCATCTGCACTTCGGACCTGAGTTCACCCTCCACTTTCATGTTTTCGTTAATGACGGTCCTGATTTTTGTCAGTTCCTCGTCGTTCCAATCCTGTACTTTCTTATTGATATCCACCTCCGCCTGTTGGAGGATATGACGTGCGCTGCTCCGGCCAATGCCGTAGATATAGGTCAGGGCAACTTCGCCGCGTTTGTTCTTTGGGATGTCAATACCCGAGATTCTAGCCATGGTATGTTGTGTATTATGTTTTTTGATTTATCAGTGCAAGATGATCGTTCCTTATCCCTGCCTCTGTTTCAGCTTGGGATTTTTCTTGTTGATAACGTAAATCCTGCCTTTTCTTCTGACAATCTTGCATTCCGGAGTTCTTTTCTTAACGGATGACCTTACTTTCATTGGAGTTTATTTTTACTGTTTCAGACTGTTCCTGTTTACTTGCCGCTGTATCGTCCAGCATTTCGTCTATTTATACCTGTAGGTAATCCTTCCTTTGGTCAGGTCGTAAGGTGACATAGCCACTTTCACTTTATCTCCGGGCAGGATCTTGATGTAATGCATGCGCATCTTGCCGGAAATATGGGCAGTGATCACATGCCCGTTCTCCAGTTCAACGCGGAACATAGCATTACCAAGTGATTCCTTCACAATGCCATCCTGTTCGATTGATAACTGCTTTGTCATTTAATTCCTGAAAATATGCTGATTCACTACTTCCTCTATAAATTCAAAGGTTGATAATAGTTCACATCCGTCCTGCCTGATCACTACTGCATGTTCATAATGGGCAGATGGCTTTCGGTCAGCGGTGCGGATGGTCCAACCGTCTCGTTCCTGCACCACGGCCCTTGTCCCGAGGTTGATCATAGGTTCGATACAAATGGTCATTCCCTCCACCAGTTTGACACCTGTCCCCCGCTGGCCGTAGTTGGGGACTTCGGGTTTTTCGTGCAGATTTCTCCCGATGCCATGTCCCACCAGATCTCTGACGACGCTGTATCCAAAGTGTTCCACCCAGTTTTGCACGGCATATCCTACATCACCCACACGCTTACCTGCCACGGCCACCTCAATGCCTTTATAAAGCGCCTCTTTCGTTCGCTTCATCAGAAACAGGGCTTCTTCAGACACATCCCCGACCGCAAACGTATACGCCGAATCGCCATAATAATCATCCTTAACTGCACCGCAATCGATGGAGACGATATCCCCTTCAAGGATCTCACGTTTACCGGGAATTCCATGCACCACCTGTTCGTTCACAGAGATGCACAGTGTCGCCGGGTATCCCTCATAACCTTTGAACGCCGGTCTGGCGCCATGGTCGCGGATGAATTCCTCGGCGATCCTGTCCAGTTCCTCCGTCGTAATCCCCGGACGTATATGCTTTGCTACTTCTGCTAGAGCCTTCCCAACAATCAAAGAACTGATCTTTATATAATGAATCTCTTCTTCGGTTTTCACCATCATCTTCTCAAACAATTCAGTCTCCCCCTTTAAGGTTAAGTGCCCATGCTCATCGACGAACGTCCCTTGATCCTGCCGGTCTTGGTCAATCCATCGTAATGTCTCATTAGCAGGTGGCTTTCAATCTGTTGGAGTGTATCCAGCACAACACCCACAAGGATAAGCAGGGAAGTGCCCCCGTAGAACTGCGCAAATTGTGTATTGACACCCAGTAACCTGACAAGAGCAGGCATGATCGCAACGAATGCAAGGAAAATAGATCCCGGCAGCGTTATGCGCGACATGATGTTGTCAATGAATTCTGCAGTTTTCCTGCCCGGTTTGACACCGGGGATGAATCCTCCGTTCTTTTTCATATCCTCAGCCATCTGGTTTGGATTGATCGTGATGGCTGTGTAGAAGTACGTGAAGAGAATGATCATGATCGCATACACAAAGTTGTACCAGAATCCGTTCATGTTGCTGAACGTGGCAGCAAAACCCGACATTCCCTCCGAGCCGAAGTTGGCGAAGGTCAATGGCAGGAACATGATGGCCTGGGCAAAGATGATGGGCATAACCCCTGCAGCATTCACTTTCAGGGGGATATACTGCCTCACACCTCCATATTGTTTGTTTCCCACGATTCGTTTGGCGTATTGCACCGGGATCTTTCGGGTTCCCTGCACCAGGAGGATGCATAGCAGGATGACCAGGATAAGTACGGCGATCTCGACAAAGAATACCACCAGTCCGCCTCCCTGTGTTTCCAGGCGGGAAATCAGTTCCCCGAACAGTGCAAATGGCAGACGGGCGATGATTCCGATCATGATGATGAGCGATATCCCGTTTCCGATGCCTTTATCTGTGATACGCTCACCCAGCCACATGATAAACAGCGAACCTGCTGTCAGGATGATGATGGAGGATATGCCGAAGAACGAAAAGACCGAATGCGACGTGATGTCGGACCGGAAGGGATAGATTCCTTCCGGGGGGATCTGGTTGACGATGTTGGCTATATAGGCTGGCGACTGGAATAGCAGGATAGCCACCGTGAGGTAGCGGGTAATCTGGTTCATTTTCTTCCTGCCGCTTTCACCTTCCCGCTGGAGTTTCTGGAAATACGGGATGGCCATTCCGAGCAGCTGTACGACGATGGATGCGGAAATGTAGGGCATGATCCCCAGAGCGAAAATGGAAGCGTTGGAGAATGCACCGCCGGAAAACATGTTCAACAGGCCCAGCAATCCTGATTTGCCCTGGTTTTGAAGGCCTGCCAGCTGGTTCGGATCGATACCGGGCAGCACCACATAGGCTCCCAACCTGTAGATCAGGATGATACCGAGTGTGTAGAGAATCCTCTTCCGCAGGTCCTCAATCTTGTAGATATTCCTTAAGGTCTCGATAAAACGTTTCATTAAAACTAGATTTTTGTTGCAACACCACCGTTAGATTCGATTGACTTCTTTGCTGAGGCAGAGAATGCATGTGCTTTCACATCCACTGTTGCCGTAAGTTCTCCTCTGCCCAGTATTTTGACCTTATCGTTCTTGTCAGCCAGGCCATTTTGTATAAAGATTTCCTGATCGAAATAGGTGATCCCTTTGGCATCATACAATCGTTGAAGGACATCCAGGTTGATGCTTCGGAATTCCACCCTGTTGAAGTTGCTGAAGCCAAATTTGGGGACACGGCGGTGCAATGGCATCTGCCCACCCTCGAAGCCGACTTTCTGTTTATATCCCGATCTGGATTTTGCTCCTTTATGGCCTCTTGTTGACGTGCCTCCTTTACCTGATCCCTGCCCTCTTCCAACACGTTTGCTTTTCTTTACCGAACCTTCCGCCGGTTTCAAGTTACTTAGATCCATCATAGTCTGATATTGTCAATGATTCTTAAGATATATTATACTTCCTCCACCTTCACAAGGTGTCGAACCTTTTCGATCATCCCCAGGATCTGGGGCGTAGGTGTAACCTCGACAGTCTGGTGCATGCGACTGATTCCCAGTGCTTGAAGGGTTCTCTTCTGGCGTTCCGGTTTCCCGATGCCGCTTCTAATCTGTGTGACTTTCAGTTTATCCATGGGGTGTTTGCTTTTATCCGTTGAATACTTTTTCCATCGGGATATTTCTCAGCTGTGCGACAGCATAGGGGTCCCGCATCTGCATCAGTGCATTGATCGTTGCCTTGACCACGCTATGAGGGTTGGAGGAGCCTTTGGATTTGGCCAGCACGTCCCTGATCCCGACGCTTTCCAGCACCGCGCGCATGGCACCTCCAGCGATGACGCCGGTACCAGGGGCAGCGGGTTTGAGGTAAACCAGGGCACCGCTGTACTTTCCAATCTGCTCGTGAGGCAGTGTGCCTTTGAGTACGGGAACCTTGATCAGGTTCTTTTTGGCATCGTCGATCCCTTTGGCAATGGCTGCGGTCACCTCTTTGGCCTTACCCAGTCCGTGGCCCACCACGCCATTTTCATTCCCTACCACCACCACTGCCGAGAAACTGAAGGTACGCCCCCCTTTCGTAACTTTGGTCACGCGCTGTATGCTCACAAGCTTATCCTTGAACTCGATTTCGCTTGATTTTACTCTTCTGACGTTCAAATTTGCCATTTTCTGTTAAAATTTAAGTCCGCCTTCCCTGGCTGCATCAGCCAATGATTTTACTCTTCCGTGGTACAGGTATCCGCCTCGGTCAAACACGCATTCGCTAATCCCTGACTCCAGTGCTTTTTTTGCCACCAGCATGCCCACCTGCTTGGCCTGTTCAATCTTGGTGGTTTTCTGGTCCACCACATCCGGCTGGCGGGAGGATACCGAGAAAAGTGTCCGCCCGTGCATGTCATCCACAAGTTGAACGTAGATATCACGGTTGCTTCTGAAAACGCTCAATCGGGGCCGCTCAGCCGTACCTTTGACGACCTTTCTGATCCTCATCCGGATCCTCGACCTCCTGAATTCTTTATTGCTGCTTATCGACATTCTTACAATATATTTATCGATTGAAAAAAGGTTATTTCTTTTCTGCCGCTTTGCCGGCTTTTCTTCTCAGTTCCTCGTTCTCGAATTTAATCCCTTTGCCCTTGTAGGGTTCCGGTGGACGCAACGACCGGATCTTGGCTGCTACCTGTCCGAGCAACTGCCTGTCGAACGACTGCATGATGATCAGGGGGTTCTTTCCCCTTTCGACCTTGACTTCGGCTTTAATCTCCGGAGGAAGCTGAAGGACAACGTTATGGGAATATCCGACCGATATGTCAAGCATTTGCCCCGTCAGCACAGCCTTGAAACCCACGCCTACCATCTCCTGGGTCACCGTGAACCCGGAAGAAACACCTTTGATCATATTGGCCAGCAATGCACGGTAGAGACCATGTTTGGACCTGGGATCGATTTCGTCGGAATGCCGTATGACGTGCAGGGTGCTGTCTTCAATTTTCACTTCGATCTGGGGATCAACCCGTTGGCTCAGTTCGCCCAGTTTCCCCTTAACGGTCACCAGGTTGTCCTCGGTGATGGTCACCTTGACGCCATCGGGAATGGATATGGGCAATTTACCTATTCGTGACATTGCTTGTTCTCCTGTTTTAGCTGATATAACATAATACTTCGCCGCCAATATTCAATTTACGCGCTTCCTTGTCGGTCATCACCCCCTGTGAGGTGGAAATGATAGCGATGCCCAATCCGTTGAGGACACGGGGTAATTTTTCCGCATTCACATATTTACGAAGGCCGGGTTTGCTCACCCGTCGCAGAGAGCTTATCGCCGGTAGTTTGGTGGTGGGATGATACTTCAGTGCAATTTTGATGATGCCCTGGACCTGATCATCCTCAAATTTATAATTCAGGATATATCCTTTATCAAAGAGGATCTTGGTCATCTCCTTCTTGATGTTGGATGCGGGGATCTCAACGATCCGGTGGTTGGCTTTCACCGCATTCCTGATTCGTGTCAAGTAATCTGCAATTGGATCTGTCGTCATTGTTCGTATCTCTGTTTGTTTTTGATCAAAGCAATTTTCATTACCAGCTGGCTTTTTTCACACCTGGGATAAGTCCTTGGTTGGCCATCTCCCTGAAGTTGATACGGGAGATACCGAACTGGCGAATGAATCCCCTGGAGCGTCCGGTCAGTTGACAGCGATTGTGAAGCCTGACACAGGAGGAGTTTTTGGGCAGTTTCTGCAGTGCCACAAAGTCCCCCTTTGATTTCAGTTCAGCTCTTTTGGCCGCAAATTTCTTGACCATCATCATTCGTTTAATTTCGCGGGCCTTCATTGATTCCTTTGCCATGTAATCTTATTTTTGAGTTTTAAATGGTATTCCAAATTCCTTGAGCAGGGCATATGCTTCGTTATCGTTTCGGGCAGTGGTCACAAAAGTGATGTCCATTCCGTTGATCTTGGCCACCTTATCGATATCGATTTCAGGAAAGATGATCTGTTCGGAAACGCCGAAGGTAAAGTTGCCCCTGCCATCGAAACCCTTATCACTGATCCCCTTGAAATCACGGATACGGGGGATGGAGACCGAGATGAGGCGGTCGAGGAACTCATACATGTTGTTTCCCCTGAGAGTCACGCGAATACCAATTGGCATCCCGCGGCGCAGTTTGAAATTAGAGATGTCCCTCCTGGATTTTGTGGTCACTGCCTTTTGACCTGTGATGGAGGTCATTTCAACGATTCCTGTTTCCAGAAGCTTTTTGTCGGTTATGGCTGATCCCATTCCCTGGTTCAGGCAAATTTTCACCAGCCTGGGCACCTGCATGACGTTCTTGAATTCAAACTGTTTCATCAATGCAGGAGTGATGTTCTCCTGGTACTGTTTTTTCAGACGCGGCTCGTACTTCATCACTTGATTACCTCCCCTGATTTGATTGAATACCGCACTGTCTTACCTGATTTGGCATCGCTTCTCCGTCCAGTGCGTGTGGGTTTACCGGAGGAATCGATCACTTTAAGGTTGGAAATATGGATGGGTGCTTCTTTGTGCATAATACCCCCTTTGGGATTCTGTGTACTGGGCCTGCTGTGCTTGGAGATCATGTTGATCCCTTCCACGATGGCAGTATCCTTGTCGGTATCGACCTTCAGGATCCTTCCCTGCTGGCCCTTGGAGTCACCCGCAATGACCATCACCGTATCTCCTTTTCGGATATGGAATTTCTTTTTCATTTCTGTTCTTTTTTGAAAGCTAAAGTACTTCCGGTGCTAATGAAATGATCTTCATGTATTTCTTGTCACGGAGCTCGCGGGCGACCGGGCCGAATATACGTGTCCCTGCCATTTCTCCTGCATTGTTCAGAAGGACCACCGCGTTGTCGTCAAACCGGATATACGAGCCGTCGTTACGACGGATCTCCTTTTTGGTCCTGACCACCACGGCTTTGGATACGGTTCCTTTCTTGATGTTACCAGATGGGATGGCTGTTTTGACCGTGACGATGATCTTGTCGCCGATGGTCGCATATCGTTTGCGGGTTCCACCCAGTACACGGATGCAGAGCACCTCACGGGCGCCGCTGTTATCCGCAACTGTCAATCGTGATTCTTGTTGTATCATGGTTACTTTGCTCTTTCAATGATTTCCACTAATCTCCAGCATTTTGATTTGCTTAGGGGACGGGTCTCCATGATCTTTACCGTATCGCCCGTCCGACATTCATTCTTTTCATCATGCGCCGCAAACTTGGAGGTCCTTTTGATGAATTTGCCATAAATCGGGTGCTTGACCTTTCGAAGAACTTCCACTATGATGGTTTTTTCCATCTTATCGCTGACAACGACGCCGATTTTCTCTTTTCTTAAATTTCGTTCCATTTCGGTATATGGTATTATTTTGCAGACTGTTTGTTCAATGCCCCTTGCAGTTCCCGTTTCCTGAGTTCGGTCATGATGCGGGCAATGGCTCTCCGGTAGGTCTTGATCCTGTTTGGATTATCAATGGGAGAAACGTGATGGTTGAGCTTGAGTTTGGTCAGCTGCTTCTTCTCCTCCTCCAGCCTTTCCATCAGCTCGGAGGTTGACAATTCTTGTATAACTTTCTGTTCCATCGTAAATTAGATTGTTTCTTCAATATAATCTCTTCTGACCACGAATTTGGTACGTATGGGCAGTTTCTGAGCGGCGAGTCTGAGCGCTTCTTTGGCAATTTCAAGAGGTACGCCATCGGCCTCAAACATGATCCTGCCCGGGGTGATGGGAGCCACGAATGCTTCGGGTGCTCCTTTGCCTTTCCCCATACGGACTTCCGCCGGTTTCTTGGTAATGGGTTTATCCGGGAAAATACGGATCCATATCTGGCCCTCACGTTTCATATGACGTGTCACAGCCTGACGGGCAGCTTCTATCTGACGGCCTGTGAGCCATGCTTCTTCCATTGCTTTGATGCCAAAGGAGCCGAAGGCAATCTGATCGCCCCTCTGGGCGTTTCCCTTCATCTTGCCTTTCTGTTGCTTCCTGTATTTGGTCTTTTTTGGTTGTAACATAAGTGATGGATATTACAATTACATTTCCTTCCTTGGTTTACCTCATTCCCCTGGGTTTGTTCCTGGGCCTGGGTTTCATGCCTCCTGCCGGTGCAGGTTTGGCCTTGGGTGTTGCTGCAGGCACGAACTCCTGTTTGCCATAGACCTCACCCTTGCAGATCCATACCTTCACGCCAATTCTTCCGTAGGCCGTATGGGCTTCACTGATCGCATAATCAATGTCGGCACGCAGGGTATGCAACGGGATCCTCCCCTCCTTATATTGTTCACTCCTTGCCATTTCAGCTCCCCCCAATCGCCCTGAGATCTCCACCTTGATGCCTTCCGCTCCGATACGCATCGAAGAAGCGATGGCTGTTTTGATGGCACGTCGGTACGATATCCTGCCCTCGATCTGTTTGGCTATGGTCGAGCCCACGATCAGTGAGTCCAGTTCCGGCCGCTTTATCTCAGAGATATTGATCTGGATTTCCTTTTTCGTAAGCTTCTTGAGTTCTTCTTTCAGTTTATCCACTTCCTGGCCTCCCCTGCCAATGATGATACCCGGCCTGGCCGTGTTGATGGTCACGGTCACAAGCTTCAGGGTGCGTTCAATCACGATCCTGGAAACACCAGCCTTCGCCAGACGGGCGTTGAGGTATTTTCGGATCTTTTCGTCCTCCACCAGTTTACCTACAAAGTTTTTCCCCCCGTACCAGTTGGAATCCCATCCTCTGATGATCCCTAACCGGTTGCCTATTGGATTTGTTTTCTGTCCCATTAATTCAGTTGGTTATTGATTTTACTTGTCTTAAATGGTTATGCTTCTTTGGTTTCCGCAGCCTGACGGCTGTCCAGGATCAGCGTGACATGATTGGAACGTTTTCTTACCCGGTGGGCGCGTCCCTGCGGGGCAGGTCGGATACGTTTGAGGATCCGGCCGCTGTCGACGGAGATCTCTTTAATGAACAGATGGCTCTGTTCGATACGTGCGCCTTCATTTTTGGATTGCCAGTTGGCAATGGCAGAAAGCAGCAGTTTCCGTATGCGCAGGGAAGAATAGGTCGTGGAATTCTTCAGTACATGCAGTGCCTTCTCCACCTCCATGCCACGAACCATATCGGCAACGTACCTCATTTTGCGCGGTGAAGTCGGACAGTTTTTCAGTCGGGCGAAGTAGGCCGATTTTCGTGCCTCTTTATTCGCTTCAGCTGCTAGTCGTTTTCGTGCTCCCATTATCTGCTCTGTTTATTATTTCTTTCCTTTACTACCTGCATGGCCCCTGAAAATACGCGTCGGGGCGAACTCACCCAGCTTGTGTCCCACCATGTTCTCAGTGACATAGACCGGGATAAATTTATTACCGTTGTGGACAGCTATGGTCAGGCCTACGAACTCGGGAGAGATCACCGAACTCCTCGACCAGGTCTTGATGACTGCTTTCTTCTTGGTCTCCTGCGATTCCCTGACACGCTGGTCCAGCTTATAATGAATGAACGGACCTTTTTTTAGTGAACGGCTCATGGTTATCTTGATGTTGAATTATTTCTTCCTTCTCTCAATGATATACTTGTTCGATGTATTTTTCAGTTTCCGGGTCCTGTATCCTTTGGCAGGAACGCCATTTCTGGACCTGGGATGCCCGCCGGAGGCACGACCTTCGCCGCCGCCCATGGGATGGTCAACGGGATTCATGGCAACGCCACGTACCCTTGGCCTGTGCCCCATCCACCGTGTCCTTCCGGCTTTACCAGAGGTCTCCAGCGAATGGTCAATGTTGGATACCATGCCGATCGTGGCCTTACATGTCTGCAGGATCATGCGCGTTTCACCTGACGGCAGCTTGAGGATAGCAAACTTCCCGTCGCGTGACATAAGCTGGGCGTAAGAACCTGCGCTGCGCGCAATCTTGGCACCCTGCCCGGGCCTCAGCTCAATGTTGTGAATGATGGTACCAAAAGGTATCTCACTCAGATACATCGAGTTACCAATATCCGGCGACACCCCCTTGCCACTGACGACCTGCTGGCCTACCTTCATACCGTGTGGAGCTACAATATAACGTTTCTCACCGTCGGTATAAAAAAGCAGGGCGATGCGGGCAGAACGGTTCGGATCATATTCGATCGATTTCACCACCGCCGGTATTCCTTCCTTGTCACGCTTGAAGTCCACCAGACGGTACCGCTGTTTATGCCCACCGCCAATGTAGCGAATGGTCATTTTTCCTTCGTTGTTCCTGCCGCCAGACTTCTTCCTGGTGATCAACAATCGCTTCTCAGGTGTGGAAGATGTGATCTCTTCAAAGGCGCTGATCAATTTAAAGCGCTGACCTGATGTTGTCGGTTTAAATTTCTTTAAAGCCATTTATCTAGATATTGCTGTAAAAATCTATTGTTTCTCCTGCTGCCAGTGTGACGATCGCCTTCTTGTAGGCGTTTGTCCGTCCGGAAAGTGCTCCCCCTTTGGTAAAACGGGTCTTCATCTTACCGGAATAGCTCATGGTGTTCACATCAACCACCTCAACTCCGTACAATTCCTTGACGGCCTTGCGGATCTGAAGCTTATTGGCCTTTTTGTGCACAATAAAACCGTACTGGTTCAATTTTTCCCCTTTCTGGGTCATTTTCTCCGTTATGACCGGTCTCAGTATAATTTCCATGGTCCTGAAATTTATTGTTAGTAGTGAACCTCAATGTTAGCTGGCCAGTACTTTTTGCAGTTCCTGCAGGGAGCTTTCGACAAAGAACAGATGCCGGGCGTTCAATATGTCATAGGTATTCAGGTCAGAGGCCTGGATTACCTTGACCTGTCGAAGGTTCCTGCTGGAAAGGATGATGTTGCGGCTAGGCCTGGCCAGTACGAACATGGTTTTCTGATCGGCCACGCTGAAATTGCTCAGCACTTCCATGAAGGATTTCGTCCTTGGCGCTTCGAAGTCAAAATCCTCCAGTACGATGATCTGGTTCTCTTTTGCCTTATAGGTGAGCGCTGATTTACGGGCCAGCCGTTTGACTTTCTTGTTCAGTTTGAAGCTGTAATCCCGTGGCTGGGGTCCAAAGACACGCGCTCCGCCCGGGAAAAGCGGGGATTTGGCGCTACCTGCGCGTGCCCCGCCGGTGCCTTTTTGCCTTTTGATCTTGCGCGTGCTGCCCGAAACCATGCTCTTCTCTTTAGTAGCATGCGTGCCCTGCCGCTGATTGGCCATGAATTGCCTGGTGTCAAGATAAATCGCATGATCATTCGGTTCGATACCGAAAATGGATTCATCCAGCATCACCTTTCTGGAGGTCTGCTGACCATTTATTTGAAAAATTGCTAGCTCCATCTTTCTAATATTAAATATGAACCATTGGGACCGGGCACCGATCCTTTGACAACAACCAGGTTTTTTTCAGGAATGAGCTTCATGATCTGAAGATTGATCATCTTCACCCGTTCGTATCCGGTATGGCCGGCCATCCGCATCCCTTTGAGTACCTTCGACGGATAGGAAGAAGCCCCGATGGAGCCCGCCGCTCTCTGACGATTGTGCTGCCCATGCGTGGAATTGTTCACCCCGCCGAAATAATGCCGTTTGACCACTCCCTGAAATCCTTTTCCCTTGCTGATACCTACCACATCTATGTATTCGCCTTCCACAAACACATCCACCGTAAGGATATCACCGAATTTCTTCTGATGCCCCACCTCAAAACGAGTGAACTCCCTGATAATCTTTTTGGGGGTGACACCTGCTTTTTTAAAATGACCAAGAAGCGACTTGGTGGTATGCTTCTCCTTCTTGTCATCAAAGGCCAACTGGATGGCGTCGTATCCATCGGTGTTCTTTACTTTGATCTGGGTTACCACACATGGACCCGCTTCGATAACGGTACAGGGTATATTTTTACCATCCGCATCGTAAATGCTGGTCATCCCAATTTTTTTACCAATCAGTCCTGACATTTTCTATCTATTTAATGCCTGCCTCCAGGCACAATTATACTTTAATCTCAACTTCCACACCACTGGGAAGTTCCAGCTTCATCAAGGCATCGATGGTCTTGGACGTCGTACTGTAGATGTCCAGCAACCGTTTGTATGAGCACAGCTGAAACTGCTCCCGTGATTTTTTATTGACAAAGGTCGCCCGGTTGACCGTAAAGATCTTCCGGTCAGTAGGCAACGGGATGGGCCCATTTACAACGGCACCCGTTGATTTGACTGTTTTTACGATCTTTTCGGCAGATTTATCAACCAGGTTATGATCGTACGATTTGAGTTTTATTCTGATTCTCTGGCTCACTTGTTCATTGATTATATGGTGACAAATAGGTTTAAGTGAGAATATATCCCTTTATTTTATATATGATTTCCTCTGTAAGTACATCCGGGACAGGCTCATAATGAAGGAATTCCATTGATGATGTAGCCCTTCCCGATGTGATGGTTCTTAAGGCTGTCACATAGCCGAACATTTCCGACAGGGGTACCTTGGCTCTGACCACTTGTGACCGAATACGCGCGTAAACGTCATCCACATGTCCACGGCGCCGGTTCAGGTCGCTGGTGACATCACCCACGTATTCATCCGGGGTAATCACTTCCAGGCGCATGACAGGCTCGAGCAGGATCACCTTGCCTTTTTTGCATGCTTCCCTGAAGGCCAGGTTGGCAGCGATCTCAAAAGACAGCGCGTCAGAATCCACCGGATGGTAGGATCCGTCGAGTAGCCGGACCTTCATGTTGTGCATGGGGAATCCCAGCAGGATGCCATTGTTCATGGCTTGCCTGAATCCCTTCTCAATGGAAGGGATGTATTCCCTGGGGATGCTTCCTCCCCTGATCTCATTCAGGAACTGAAGCCCTGGCATACCATTGTCAGCAGGACCGAGTTCAAAGGCGATGTCAGCGAACTTGCCCCTGCCTCCTGTTTGTTTTTTATAAATCTCCCTGTACTGGACCGGACTCACAATGGCTTCCTTATAGGCCACATGGGGTATCCCCTGGTTTATTTCCAGGTTGAACTCCCGTTTTAGGCGGTCGATCAGGATCTCAAGATGCAGTTCACCCATTCCGCTGATGATGGTCTGCCCGGTTTCCGGATCCAGCCTCACTATGAAGGTGGGATCTTCTTCTGACAGCTTGGCCAGCCCGGCATCCAGTTTCTCCACATCCTCCTGTGTCTTGGGTTCGACGGCAATCCTGATGACGGGTTCCGGGAAGCGGATGGGTTCAAGGGCAATCGGATGCGCAGGATCGCACAGGGTATCTCCAGTACGTATCAGCTTGAATCCCACAGCTGCTCCGATATCACCCGCTTCGATGCGTTGCAGGGGTTTCTGTTTGTTGGCGTGCATCTGCATGATGCGCGAGATACGTTCCCGCTTGTCGGTATGGGAATTCAGCACCGATTCTCCTGCTTCCAGTGCCCCGGCATAGACCCTAAAGAACGCAATGCGTCCTACAAAGGGATCGGTGGCTATTTTGAAAGCCAGTGCTGTGAAGGGTTCTGAGATGTCAGCTTTTCTGATCTCTTCCTTATCGGTGTAGGGGTTCAGGCCAGTGACGGGCGGTATGTCCGACGGACAGGGAAGATATTGAACGATGGCGTCGAGAAGGTTCTGTATGCCTTTGTTCCTAAGCGCTGCTCCACACAGTACAGGTGTGATCTGCATGTTCAGGGTAGCTTTGCGCAATCCCTGATAGATCTCCTGAACGGTAATTGATTCCGGATCGTTGATGAATTTCTCAAAAAGGTGCTCGTCATTTTCGACTACACCTTCGACCATTTTCATCCGGTAGGTTTCCACCATGTCCGTCATATCGACGGGGATGGACGTTTCATAGTACCGCATTCCCAGGGATTCCACATCCCACTGGTACGCCTTACGCCGGACCAGGTCCACCACGCCGGTAAAGGTCTCTTCATGCCCGATAGGCAGCTGGAGAGGCACCGGGTTGGCTCCGAGTTTGTCTTTAATCTGGGCAATGACATTGAGGTAATCTGCTCCCGGGCGATCCATTTTGTTAACAAAACTGATCCGCGGCACCCTGTACTTATCCGCTTGTTTCCACACCGTCTCCGACTGGGGTTCCACTCCTCCGACGCCGCAAAAGATGGCAATGGCGCCATCCAGCACGCGCAGCGAACGCTCCACCTCGACGGTAAAATCCACATGCCCGGGTGTATCAATGATGTTGATCCGGTATTTCTGGGCATCCATGTCCCAGAAAACCGTCGTGGCAGCAGAAGTGATGGTGATGCCCCGCTCCTGCTCCTGCACCATCCAGTCCATGGTGGCGGTTCCCTCATGCACTTCGCCCATCCGGTAGTTGATGCCGCTGTAGTACAGTATGCGCTCTGTCGTTGTGGTCTTACCCGCATCGATATGAGCCATAATGCCAATGTTCCTTATATGTAACAACCTTTCCGACATCGTTGTGCAACTACCTGTTCACATGCTTTACCGTTCAAAACCTGAAATGAGAGAATGCTTTATTCGCCTCGGCCATACGATGGGTGTCTTCTTTCTTTTTAAAAGCAGCCCCTTCTTCTTTGAAGGCGGCCAGTATCTCTCCGGCAAGTTTTTGCCCCATGGACTTCTCATGACGTGCACGGGAGTATTTGATCAGGTTCTTCATACCGATCGACATCTTCCGTGACGGTCTGATCTCTGACGGGATCTGGAAAGTGGCACCACCGATCCTCCTGCTTCTCACTTCAACGGAAGGAGTGACGTTGGCCAATGCTTTCTTCCATACTTCCAGGCCGTCTTCACCCGAACGTTCGCCGACGGCTTCGATGGCCTCGTAGAACACCTTATAGGCAAGGTTCTTCTTTCCCCGGTACATCATGTTGTTCACGAACTTCGTGACCATGACATCATTGAACCTGGGATCCGGAAGTACTTCGATCTTTTTTGGTTTACTTTTTCTCATGGATCATTATATAATGTATCTTACTTCTTCTTCGGACGTTTTGTGCCATATTTCGACCTTCGCTGGTTACGGCCCTCCACACCGGATGTATCGAGAGCACCACGGATGATGTGATACCTCACCCCCGGAAGATCCTTGACCCTGCCTCCGCGGATCATGACAATGGAGTGCTCCTGAAGGTTGTGACCTTCCCCGGGGATGTACGCATTCACCTCCTTGGTGTTGGTCAAACGCACCCTGGCCACCTTGCGCATGGCCGAATTAGGCTTCTTGGGAGTAGTAGTGTAAACCCTGACACATACCCCCCTCTTCTGCGGACAAGAGTCCAGGGCCGGTGATTTACTCTTATCGGTCAGTGTTTTTCTTCCTTTACGGACTAACTGCTGAATCGTCGGCATAGCTACGATTTTTATTCACATTTAATGATTTCTGGAATATCAGGGAAGGATACAGTAAGATTTGCAGACATAACCGGCAAAGGTCAGTGCGGATACCTTGCGGTTGAAACCTATAACCGTCTTACTTTATCAGGTTTCCTGAATATTCTGGGAATATTTCTCTGGCTTAAATAAATGAAAGAACCTTTAAAATAAACCACTTCTAATTAAGCGGGTGCAAAAGTACAATTAATTTTGTTATAAACAATCTTTTCATCATTTTTTTTCCAACCGTTCATTTGACTCAAATCTATTACTTTTGCGGGACTTGATCCAAAACCGATGAACATCCTGGAAGAGTTGAATAACGAGCAGCGGGCAGCTGTCGAACATATCGAGGGGCCTGTTATGGTACTGGCAGGGGCCGGATCAGGTAAAACCCGCGTGCTGACCTACAAGGTGGCACACCTGATCAACCTGGGCGTCGATCCCTTTTCCATCCTTGCGCTGACCTTTACCAACAAAGCTGCCCGGGAAATGAAAAAACGGATCATAACCCTGGTGGATAACCATGATGCACGGAATGTATGGATGGGGACCTTTCACTCGATCTTTGCCCGGATCCTCAGGATCGAAGCGCATCGCCTGGGCTTTCCCTCCCATTTCACCATCTACGACACCGACGACTCCAGAAACCTGATGAAATCAGTGATTACTGAACAGGAACTGGATACAAAGATCTATACTCCTGCCTATGTGCTGAACCGGATTTCTCAAGCCAAGATCAACCTGGTCACGCCAACGGTTTACAACAGTGATCCCCAGCTGCTCCTGCAGGACAAGATCGCCGGCAGGCCAAAAACCGGCCATCTTTACTCGCTCTACCAGAACAGGCTGATCAAAGCATCGGCAATGGATTTCGACGACCTGCTGCTGAATATGCACCGACTTCTGGAAGAATATCCCGACATGCTGTATAAATACCAGCAGAAATTTTTGTTCATTCTTGTGGACGAATACCAGGACACAAACTACGTACAGTATGCCATCCTGAAGAAACTGGCTGCCAACAACGAGAATATCTGCGTGGTAGGCGACGATGCCCAGAGCATCTATGCCTTCCGGGGAGCAACGATCCAGAACATTCTCAATTTCAAGAGCGACTACCTGGATGCCTTCACCTATAAACTGGAACAGAATTACCGTTCGACTAAAACAATCGTGAAAGCTGCCAACGGCGTCATCGTCAATAATAAAGATCAGATATTCAAAGAGATATGGACAAATAACGAAGAAGGTCATCTCATCGGTCTGCTGAAGGCTACAACCGACAGCGAGGAAGGCGCACTGGTCGCCAACGCTATCTTTGAGAATAAAATGAACCACCAGCTCAGGAATGATGCCTTTACCATCCTCTACCGTACAAATGCGCAATCCAGGGCCTTTGAAGAATCTCTCCGCAAACTGAACATTCCCTACAGGATCTACGGCGGACTGTCCTTTTATAAGCGAAAGGAGATCAAAGATATGCTGGCTTATTACCGGCTCGTGATCAACAACCGTGATGAAGAGGCCCTGCTGCGGATCATTAACTACCCCGCCCGTGGCATCGGTAAGACAAGCTGTGAGCGGTTAGCCCTGGAAGCCGACAGAAGCAAAACGAGCATCTGTGAAGTCATTGAAAGAATGCCCGACAGGCTCTTTGACATTCCCATGCCGACGCAGAAGAAAATGAATGACTTTATGGTCATGATCAAGAGCTTTTCGATCCAGCTAAAGACCAGGAATGCCTATGAGCTTGCCCGGGAAATCGCATCCGCCGCAGGTATCCTGAAGGAATTGCATGAGGATAAATCACCTGAGGGAATCAGCCGTTTTGAAAACATCGAAGAATTGCTCAATGCCATCCATGATTTCTCTGAACAGCAGGAAAGGCTCTCTCTGACGGCGGAAAACCTGGAAAATGTACCCCGGACACTGGACGAATTCATGCAGGAAGTAGCGCTTCTTACCGATGCCGACACACCGGACTCGGAAGATCCGGATCACGTCTCGCTGATGACCATTCACGCGGCAAAAGGACTGGAATTTCCGTATGTCTATATCGTAGGCATGGAAGAGAACCTGTTTCCCTCCATCCAGTCACTGAATTCACGCGCCGACCTGGAAGAGGAAAGACGCCTTTTTTATGTAGCTCTGACGCGCGCTATGAAGAAAGTGACCCTCTCCTACGCTGAAAACAGGTATCGGTGGGGCACACTGACCATCAGCGAGCCCAGCCGTTTCATCGATGAGATCGATTTCGCTGCCTTTGACATACCGAAAAAGGTATCGTTCATTCCGGAAGAGAACAGATTCATGACCTCCGGAAGCGACATGCAGGGAACCAGGGACCAGAGGCATCCGTTCAGGAAAAATTTCAAGAGGATCCTGCCCTCTTCCGGGGATGATCTGCCTGCCCCGGGCGACGACACCGACCTGATCCAGGTTGGCATGAACGTCGAACATGCCCGTTTCGGGACAGGGAAGGTGATCAGTATGGAAGGCACCGGACCCAATAAAAAAGCAACCATCTACTTCCAGAACATCGGACAAAAACAGCTTCTGCTGAAATTTGCCAAACTCAGGATTCGTTGACTTTGCCTGGCTTATCCTCTTAGCTGTTAATTCTTTATAAAACTTGCATATTAAAAAATAATCGTATATTTGCAGCCGATTCCTCCAAAAACACACGAAAATCTGACTGTAATCGTTTTACGGTTACTTCCATCGACAATTTCCGCGTCTTGTGAGAATTCAACGAACGTAATCATCTAATCGGAGAACTAATGGAGTACAACAGCACCCGTAACAGGCTCATCCTCAGGGAATATGGTCGGAATGTACAAAAAATGGTCGAAGGCCTCATGGCCATCGAAGATATAGAGATCCGAACACAATCGGCAAAAGCGATCATCAACGTGATGGCACAGCTGAATCCAACCCTTCGTGAGGCAGGAGATGTCCGGCATAAACTCTGGGATCATCTCTACATCATGTCGGACTTTAAGCTGAACGTGGAAGGTCCGTTTGCGCCACCCTCGCCGGGAGAAATCTTTAAACGGCCAAAGCGACTGAAATACCTTGGCAGAGAGATCAAATTCAGGCACTACGGCAGCAATATCGAGCTGATCATCCAGAAAGCCATCGAATATCCTGAAGGACCGGAAAAACAGGCGCTGGTGCATACCATCGCCAATCACCTGAAAAAATCCTACCTTAACTGGAACCGGGAGTCGGTCACCGATGAATTGATCGCCCAGCATCTTGAGCTGCTCTCCAAAGGGCAGCTGAAACTGGGAACTGAAGATAAACTCAGCCACACCAACGACATCCTCGCGCGGAACAAGAAGAAAAAATTTATCAAAGAGGTCTCCGCAGGGATGAACAAGAATCACAATCACGGCTTCAAAAACGGATTCAACCACAACTTCAACCAACGCCCGAGAAAAGACAGGCGGCCCAAGTCACAGGATTAAAGAATTCTCTATCTTTGGAAGCTAAAATTTCCAGATGAGCTCATTCATTATCCAGGGCGGCACCCAACTCCACGGCAGCATCCATCCGCAGGGTGCCAAAAACGAGGCATTACAGGTTATCTGTGCCTGTCTGCTCACAGATGAACCGGTCACTATTGAGAATCTCCCTGACATCAGGGATGTCAATCACCTGATTGAACTGCTGGCAGGACTGGGAGTCAGGGTGGAACGAAAACCACCTTCAACGGTCACGTTCCAGGCCGATGGTATTCATCTCGATTACCTGCGCTCGGAAGAATTCAGAATGAAGTCACAGAGCCTCAGGGGTTCCATCATGATCCTGGGACCGCTGCTGGGCAGATTCAAAATCGGATACCTGCACCAGCCCGGCGGTGACAAGATCGGCCGGCGGAGACTCGACACCCATTACGTTGGATTATCAGCACTTGGGGCGAACTTTGACTATCTGCCCGGTGAAAATTCATACAAGGTCTGGACAAATGGGCTCATGGGCACCTATATGTTGTTGGATGAGGCCTCGGTGACCGGAACTGCAAATATCGTGATGGCGGCCGTTCTCGCTGAAGGTACTACCACTATCTTCAATGCCGCCTGTGAACCCTATGTGCTCCAGCTTTGCCGTATGCTCAATGCCATGGGGGCCCGCATCTCGGGAGTGGGTTCCAACCTGCTCACTATCGCTGGGGTCAAAAAGCTGAGAGGATGCACCCACCGTCTCCTACCGGATATGATCGAAGTAGGGAGCTTTATCGGACTGGCAGCCATGACACGGTCGGAGCTGACCATACGGGAAGTGGAACTGTCGCAGCTGGGACTTATCCCCGAGGTCTTCCGCCGGCTGGGCATCAAGGTGCAACAGTCCGGCGAAGACCTGTACATCCCCGAACATGACCACTACCAGGTGGAGACCTTCATGGATGGCTCCATCATGACCATCGCAGATGCCCCATGGCCTGGATTCACCCCCGACCTTATCAGTATCGCCCTTGTCGTTGCTATCCAAGCTAAAGGCAGCGTCCTTATCCATCAGAAAATGTTCGAAAGCCGGCTCTTCTTTGTCGACAAGCTCATTGATATGGGAGCTCGCATCATCTTGTGCGATCCCCACAGAGCAACGGTCATCGGTCTGGGCCATGAACATCCTTTGAAGGGGATCGATATGACCTCCCCCGATATCCGTGCAGGTGTTGCTCTGCTGATTGCCGCACTTTCCGCAGAAGGGAAAAGCGTCATCCACAATATTGAACAGATCGACAGGGGTTACCAGCATATTGACGAACGTCTGAACAACATCGGGGCTTCCATTCAAAGACAATAGAAGCGTATCCTGCCATTTTGTCGCAAATTTCGACGTGGCAGAGATATTGATGAGCCGGCAACGCCGATTCTGTTTTACAACAGAAAGCGAGTGTTTATTTATTTACCGAAATCAAGACCATGAGCGAGAAAGAAAAAAACAAACAGGAACACATCCCCTCAGAAGAAACCCCGGAGATACATAAACCCGAAAAAAGTTCCAAAACCCATAAAAAGCAATCCGCCCAGGATGCCCTGATCGCTGAACTGCAAGGCAAACTGGAAGAACTTAATGATAAGTATATCCGACTCTATTCCGAGTTTGACAATTTCCGTAAAAGAACCCTGCGGGAAAAGATCGAACTGACCAAGACTGCATCTCAGGATGTCATCTATGATCTGCTGCCGGTTCTGGACGATTTCGACCGTGCCCTCAAGCATGCCGAAAACGCAGACAACCTGGTTGCACTGAAGGAAGGTGAAAAGCTGATCTTTGCCAAACTCAGGACGATCCTTGAACGCAAAGGCCTGCAGGAAATCAAATCAATCGGCGAACCTTTCAATACGGATCTGCACGATGCCATAACCAATGTTCCCGTGCAAAGTGAAGAGATGAAGGGAAAGATCGTTGACCAGACCCTGAAGGGCTATTTACTTAACGGAAAAGTGATCCGGTACGCCAAGGTGGTCGTGGCGAGCTGACGGTTTAACAATTTAACAATATAGCAATTTAGCAATTTAACAGTTTGCTAACATCAAAGGATGTCCAAACGCGATTATTACGAAATACTTGGAGTTACGAGGAATGCCGATGAGACCGAAATCAAGAAGGCATACCGGAAAATGGCTCTGAAATATCATCCGGATAAAAATCCGGGCGACAAGGACGCGGAAGAGCATTTTAAGGAGGCTGCCGAGGCATACGAAGTGCTCAGCAATCCCGAGAAAAAGCGCCAATACGACCGGTTCGGCCATGAAGGGGTCAGGGGTAGCACCGGTGGCGGTTCAGGTGGCTTTGGTATGAGTATGGAAGACATCTTCAGTCAATTTGGGGATATCTTTGGCGATGCTTTTGGCAATTTTGGAGGCTTTGGATTCGGGACAGGGACACGCGAAAGGCAAAAACGGACCACACGCGGCACCAACCTGCGGGTCAAGGTTAGCCTCACCCTGGAAGATATTGCCCACGGGGTGGAAAAGAAGATCAAGGTGAACAAATATGTATCCTGCGACCAGTGCCGCGGAACCGGTGCAGAGGGCGGCAGCTCCTACCAGACCTGTTCCGCCTGCCGGGGCACAGGTCATGTCACACGCGTCACCAGCACGTTCCTTGGGCAGATGCAAACGACATCCACATGCCCCAACTGCGATGGGGAAGGCCAGATCATTACCAACCGCTGCATGAAATGCGCCGGACATGGCATCGTCAACGGAGAAGAGATCATCACGATCAAGATCCCGCCCGGTGTATCCGAAGGAATGCAACTTTCCCTCAACGGGAAAGGTAATGCCGCTGCACGGGGAGGCATCCCTGGTGATCTGATCGTACTCATCGAAGAAGAAAAACATCCCTACCTGAAACGGGAAGAGAATGACCTGATCTATGAACACTATATCAGCCTGCCGGAAGCAGCGCTGGGAACCTCCATCGACGTACCCACCATCGACGGCAAGGCCCGTATCAAGATCCCACCCGGGACACAACCGGGTAAAGTGCTGAGACTCAAAGATAAAGGCATCCCTGTCCTGAATGGTTACGGACAGCGGGGCGACGAACTGGTGAACATCCAGGTATGGGTGCCTAAAACCCTGACGCGGGAGGAACGGCAAATGATGGAAAAGTTGATGTCATCGGACAATTTTAAACCCAAACCCACCGGGCACGATAAGAACTTCTTCGACCGGTGGAAAGATATGTTCAATACCTGACCGATTCATGCAAGAAGAGATCCTTACCGCGACCAATGTCACCAAACGCTATGCGAATCACACTGCCCTTAAATCGGTAACACTGGGCGTGCCCAAACAAAGCATTTACGGACTGCTGGGACCCAACGGAGCAGGTAAGACGACCTTCATCCGTATTGTAAACCAGATTCTTGCCATGGATGAAGGGACCATTACATGGAACGGTGAAAAGCTCTCGCTCGACCACATCTTCCGCATCGGTTACCTCCCGGAAGAGAGAGGTCTCTACAAAAAAATGAAGGTCGGGGAACAGGCACTCTACCTTTCCCAGCTGAAGGGATTGAGCCGCAGCGAGGCAAACCAGCGTCTGAAACGGTGGTTCGAACGATTCGACATCATGTCGTGGTGGAACCGTAAAGTGGAAGAGCTCTCCAAAGGAATGCAGCAAAAGGTCCAGTTCGTGGTGACAGTGATCCACGAACCCGAACTGTTGATTTTCGATGAGCCTTTCAGCGGATTCGATCCCATCAATGTCAATATCCTTAAGGAGGAGATATTAAGGCTGCGCGGACAAGGTGCCACGATCATCTTTTCCACTCATAACATGGCTTCTGTGGAAGAACTCTGCGACCACATCGCATTACTGAACCGCTCCGAGAAGATCCTTGAAGGAAGGATGGCAGATATCAAAAAAACATTCCGGACCAATTCCTACGTCATTCAGTATGATGGAGTCAAAGGTTCTCTTCGTTCCATCCTTCATCCATCCTACGAGGTGCTGGAAGAAGTCATGGAAGAGAACCTGAGTACAGCACGTATCCGCCTGCCGCAAGGCACAGGCCCCAATGACCTGATCGCTCACCTGCTTCCCCACGTCACGATCCATGGATTTTCGGAACTTCTGCCCACGATGAACGAGATCTTTATTTCAAAGGTGAATGAATACAGTGCACTGCCAAGATGAATAAAATAAAGCTGATCATACAAAGGGAGTACCTGTCCCGCGTGAAGAAACGTTCATTTGTGGTCATGACCATCCTGGGGCCCATCCTGATGGCAGCCATGTTTGTCATACCGGTGTATGTCTCCACACGTCAGGGTGACGTAAAGAAAATTGCCATTCTGGATGAAACCGGCATCTTCAGGGATAAATTCACGGATACAAAGACGATCCTGTTCACTAATGCGACGGGACCTATCGCCACGCTGAAAGAACAACTTTCCGACAGTGGATACTATGCAGTACTTCATATTCCCAAGACCGAAGCGGTCATCCCCTCCTCAGCCATCATCTATTCAAACAAGCAGGCCAGCGTGACTGTGACCGGCGCCATCAAGAACACCATGCAAAAGGAGGTGGAACGACTGAAACTGGAAGCCTCCGGTGTGGATCCGGCGGTCATCGACAGTGCAAAAACAAAGATACAGCTTGCCTCCTTCAAGATCGATGAGGAAGGTAACGAGGAAAAAAGTTACACCGAGGTCAGCATGGTGATCGGTTATGTGGGAGGATTTCTGATCTATATCTTTATTTTTATGTACGGATCCCAGGTCATGCGGGGTGTCATTGAAGAAAAAAGCAATCGCATCGTCGAGGTGATCCTTTCTTCAGTCAAACCCTTCCAGCTGATGATGGGCAAGATCGTTGGTATTGCCATGGTCGGGCTCACTCAGTTCATCCTGTGGATCCTCCTTACCGCTGCGCTGGTGACGACTTTTACAGCGATGACCGGTGCCTCACTTTCAGAGGCCGGATCAGCACAGATGGTCATGACAGAGAACAGCCGACTGGTTCCTTCCGATGCCATCCCTGACGAAGACGAGCCCGGCAGCGATGAACTTCAACTGGTCATGGAAGCCCTGCATTCGATCAATTACGGGACGATCCTGGGCTTTTTCCTCTTTTTCTTCATTGGCGGGTACCTGCTTTATGGAGCTCTCTTCGCCGCCATTGGTGCAGCGGTCGACAATGAGGCCGATACACAGCAGTTCATGTTGCCCATAACCATCCCGCTGATACTGTCGATCATACTCATCCCCTATATCATCAATAATCCTGAGGGTCCTCTTGTCTTCTGGGCATCCATCATACCCATCACCTCACCCGTCGCCATGATGGCGCGGATACCCTTCGGAGTTCCCTATCTTGATCTCATCCTTTCCGTTGCTCTCCTCACCCTGGGTTTCCTTCTCACCACATGGATAGCAGGACGCATCTACCGTACTGGCATTCTCATGTACGGGAAGAAAGTCACATACCGCGATCTGTGGAAGTGGGTATCGTACAGGGGATAGAAGACGCTGGCGATAATCGGGGGATTTCAGGGGGAGAGGGAGCGGGTCATTCATGGTTATTTGTGGTTATTCGTTGTTATTGAGGATTATATGCAGGCATTGGTGGCAAGTTATAATTATTTGTTGATAACCGAAGTGGCCGGTGGGGGTGGTTTTCTACGGTATTTTGTAATTTAGCCGCATAATTCCAGAGGAACTGAACGAATAATGAACAAGCAGCTGATCGATCCAGAAAGTATCGTTGTTGTAGGGGGCTCAAACGATATATCCAAACCAGGCGGCAAGGTCCTGAAGAATATAAAAGAAGGTAGTTTCAAAGGCCAGCTTTATGTTGTCAATCCGAAAGAATCGGTCATCCAGGGGATCCCGTGTCATTCCGGCCTGACCACCCTACCCGGGGTTGACCTGGCTGTCGTTGCCATTGCCGCACGCTTTGTTCCGGAAACCGTTGAATACCTTGCTCAAAACAAAAACACCCGGGCCTTCATCGTGATCTCTGCTGGCTTCAGTGAAGAGAGCAGAGAGGGAAAAGAGCTTGAAGAAAGACTGGTCAGAGCAGTCAATTCGGTGGGTGCTGTACTCATCGGACCTAATTGTACGGGCGTATTGACACCAGGGCATCAGAGCATCTTCACACTGCCAATCCCAAAGCTATCGTCCAAGGGATGCACCCTGGTATCAGGATCAGGTGCCACAGCCTGTTTCATCATGGAACTGGGGATCCCCCGGGGGCTGACTTTTGCAGGAGTCTATTCGGTCGGGAACAGTGCCCAGATCGGTGTGGAAGAGGTGGTAAAGTACCTGGACCTGAACTACGATCCTACCACCAGTTCCCCTGTAGTCCTTCTGTACATTGAAAACATACGAAATCCCAAGCTGCTGCTCAGGCATGCGTCTTCTCTTACCCAGAAGGGCTGCCGGATAGCCGCCATCAAAGCAGGGTCATCGGAGGCCGGCATGCGGGCCGCATCATCGCACACCGGCGCACTTGCCAGCAGCGATCTGGCGGTGGACTCCCTCTTTCACAAAGCCGGCATCATCCGTTGTTACGGAAGGGAAGAGCTCATCACCACCGCCTCCATATTTATGCATAAGCCGATGAAGGGGAATAACCTGGCCATTATCAGTCATGCAGGCGGACCGGCTGTCATGCTCACCGACACCCTTGAAAAGGGAGGATTGAATGTCCCGCACCTGCAGGGCCCCGTGACCGATGAGCTTAAAAAACAACTCTTCCCCGGATCCTCGGTGAACAATCCGATCGATTTCCTGGCAACCGGCACAGCTGAACAGCTGGGTCTGATCATCGATACGGTCGACAGTAAACTGAGCGAAATAGACGGTATGGCTGTGATCTTTGGAACACCCGGACTCAGCAAAATTCATAATGTGTACGAGCTACTCGACAGGAAAATGGATTCAAGCCATAAACCCATCTTTCCCATCCTTCCTTCCCTCGTGACCGCATCCGAAGAAGTACAGTCGTTCCTCGACAGGGGGAGGATCTATTTTCCAGACGAAGTGAACTTTGGCAATGCACTGGCCAGGATCAATATAAAAGAAATGCCTGCATCGGGCAAGGCAAACTACCCCGAAATCGACACGGCAGAGGTACGCAACATCATCAGCAGCTCTTCATCGGGATACCTCCCGGAGACCAGCCTTCAGAAACTGTTGGATGCTGCTCGGATACCACGAATTCAAGAGGTCATCATCACCGACGAAAAGCAGGTCACGGATGCTTGCCGTCAGGTAGGCTTTCCGGTTGTCATGAAGGTGGGCGGCCTGCTGCATAAATCCGATCTGGGTGGAGTCAAGCTGAACATAACAGGGTACGCCCTTGCACTAACCGCATTCAGGGAACTGATGGCGATCAGCGGAGCCCACAGTGTCCTGATTCAGCCGATGGCAAAAGGAATGGAACTCTTTATCGGCGCGAAAGAGGATCCTGCCTTTGGCCACCTGGTGCTCTGCGGATTTGGAGGGATATTCATTGAGGTACTGAAGGATTTCCAGGCAGCCCTGGCTCCCTTTGGGACCGACCAGGCAGTATGGTTGATCAGGCATCTGAAAGGCTATCGGCTCCTTAAAGGTGTACGGGGCAGACCGGGTGCGGATGAAAATGTTTTTGCCGATATCGTTTCCCGCGTGGCAGCCCTTGTCACGGCAGCTCCTGAAATCAGGGAGATGGATCTGAATCCACTGATGGCGTTCAAGGAATCCATCATGGTGGTCGACGCAAGGATCCGTATCGAAAAGTAAACCTTTTATCAGACAATCGGAAGACCATGCCGTTTGGTAAAAATTCTTACCTTTGAAGGCTGTTAACAAAATGATCGTTCCACACAAAAAAGGAGGTTGGAGAAATGAAAGATACACCCATTAATTGCGACATCGTCACACAAATAATTAAGAAACTCAACATCCCCGACATGGGTAGGATCACTATCCGTATGCTCAAAAAGCTGGTTGATGAGATTGAAGCAGCAACGGGTGAAAAATTCATACGGATGGAAATGGGCGTGCCGGGATTGCCTCCCTCACAGGTCGGGATCGAAGCGGAGATCAAGGCGCTGCGAACGGGAATTGCCGCCCTGTATGCCGATATTTATGGCATACCGGAGCTGAAAAGGGAAATGGCCAGGTTTGTCAAGCTTTTCATGAATATTGACGTGAGTGAGGAAGGATGCATTCCAACCGTAGGATCGATGCAGGGAGGTTTAGCCACATTTGTGACTGTCAACAGAATGTACAAGGAAAAGAACACGACCTTATCGATCGATCCCTGTTTCCCCGTGCACAAACAGCAGCATATGGTCATTGGCAATCCCATCGAAGCTTTTGATGTATATAATTACAGGGGCGATAAGCTGAAAGCCAAACTGGAGTCCTATCTTGAAAAGGGGAACATCTCCTGTATCCTTTATTCAAATCCCAACAATCCATCCTGGATCTGTTTCACTGAAAAGGAATTGAAAATCATCGGTGAAATGGCTACTACCTATGGTGCGATCATTGTTGAAGACCTTGCCTACTTCGGCATGGATTTCAGGAAAGACTACTCCAAACCCGGACAGCCGCCCTATCAGCCATCGGCTGCCAATTACACCGATAATTACATCCTGCTTATTTCCAGCTCTAAAGTATTCAGTTATGCAGGGCAACGGATCGGCATGATGGTACTCTCGGATAAAGTTTACTCCTTGCGTTCCCCGAATCTGTTGAACTATTACTATTTCGACCAGTTCGGTCCTTCAATGATATTCGGCACCCTGTATGCTATGAGTGCCGGCACTGCCCATTCGCCTCAGTACGGGCTTGCCGCCATGCTTAAAGCTGTAAACGACGGAACGGTCAACCTTACACAGGATGTCAGGGTATATGGCGAGAAAGCCCGCATCATGAAAAAGCTGTTCATGGATAACGGATTCAGGATCGTTTATGACATGGACGATAATGATCCTGTTGCCGATGGATTTTACTTTACCATTTCCTACCCGGAAATGGATGGAGAAGAACTCATACGGGAATTGATCTATCACGGTATCAGCGCAATATCACTGTCCATCTGCGGCAGCGAGCGTTCCGAAGGCGCCCGTGCATGCGTATCCCTGGTCAGAGAGTCGCAGTTCCCCGCACTGGAAGAACGGCTGAAGAAGTTCAGGGAAAATAATCCGAGGTGATTTAACGAAGATGAAAAATGAAGAATAAAGGATGTCCAATTAAATATATTTATTTTTAAATTTTTTATCATATTCTTCATTCTTAATCCTTTAAAATATTTCTTCCCTCCTTTGGCTTTCCAATTGAGGAAAAATCAGTAATTTCGTGGGGCATTAAGGTTTCAGGTTGCAGGTCAATTTCAGCTTTTTAACTTTCAGAACGTGAAACGTGCAACGTGCAACTTTAGCGCATAAGTATCACTAAAAGAGATAATTGACATGGCAAAAGTTCGAGGAGCAATCATCATTGATATAGAAAAATGCAAGGGATGCGAGGTATGCATTGAAGCTTGTCCAACGGAGGTGATCGGGCTGGCAAGCCAGGTGAATGGCAAAGGATACCGCTATACCTACATGAAGAATCCGGAAGCCTGCACCGGTTGCACAAATTGTGCGATCGTTTGCCCGGACGGCGTGATCACGGTGTACAGAATGAAAGTAGAAACTGAAACAGTAAAATAAATTGATCATGGGTGAATTACGTTTAATGAAAGGCAACGAGGCGATAGGTGAAGCAGCGATACGTGCCGGAGTGGATGCCTATTTCGGATATCCCATCACCCCTCAGTCCGAGGTCATCGAGTACCTGATGGCTGAAAAGCCGTATGAGCGGACAGGCATGGTTGTATTGCAGGCCGAAAGCGAAGTGGCTTCGATCAACATGGTGTATGGCGCTGCAGCCACGGGGAAAAAGGTAATGACCTCATCCTCCAGCCCAGGTGTCAGCCTGATGATGGAGGGAGTGTCTTACATCGCCGGGGCAGAACTTCCCTGCGTTTTGGTGAACGTGGTCAGGGGTGGGCCTGGCCTGGGTACGATCCAGCCTTCCCAGGCCGACTATTTCCAGGCCACCAAGGGAGGAGGCCATGGGGATTACAGGATGATCGTGCTGGCGCCTGCCTCCGTGCAGGAAATGTCCGACTTCGTCAAACTGGCGTTCGAACTGGCCTTCAGGTACCGCAATCCTGCCATGATCCTCTCTGACGGGGTGATTGGACAAATGATGGAAAAAGTGGAGCTGTTTGATCCACTCCCTCGCTGGACGGAAGAGCAGATCACTAAATTGTCGCCCTGGGCAACCACAGGCAAGCCCAGTACCAGGGAACGCAACATCATCACTTCCCTCGACCTTAGGCCCCATGTTCAGGAACAACGGAACATCAAGCTGCAAAACAAATATGCCATCATCCAGGAAAAAGAAGTCCGGTGTGAGAAAATCGCCTGTGATGATGCTGAATACCTTATCGTTGCATATGGTTCCAGCGCCAGGATCGCACAAAAGACACTGGATATTGCACGGGCGCAGGGTATCAAGCTTGGTCTTCTGAGGGCCATTACGCTGTGGCCGTTCCCGTCAAAACAGATCCATGAATTACTGGATCATGTGAAGGGTATTCTCACAGTCGAACTGAGCGCAGGCCAGATGGTCGAAGACGTCCGACTGGCAGTGGAAGGGAAGGTCAACGTGGCATTCTACGGAAGGATGGGAGGAATGATCTACACTCCTGAAGAGATCCTGGATGTTCTTAAAGCAAAAATCATAGGAGAATAAACCATGGCAGAAATACGAATGGAAGATATTACCCGGCCCGAGAACCTGGTGTACAAAAAGACTCCACTGATGACCGACAACATCCTGAGTTATTGCCCCGGGTGCGGTCACGGTACCGCTCACCGGATCATCATGGAGGTCGTCGAGGAGCTGGGATTGCAGGAAAACACCATCGGAGTATGCCCTGTGGGATGCTCTGTGCTCGCCTACGATTTCATGAACGTCGACATGCAGCAGGCCGCCCACGGCAGGGCACCCGCACTGGCAACAGGCATCAAAAGGACGTGGCCCAACCGGACCGTCTTTACCTACCAGGGTGACGGCGACCTGGCAGCAATAGGTACAGCGGAAACCATCCACGTCTGCAACCGGGGAGAGAATTTCACGATGATCTTCATCAATAATGGCATCTATGGGATGACCGGAGGACAGATGGCACCCACCACGCTGGAGGGTATGAAATCATCCACTTGCCCATACGGAAGAGATGTACAGACGATGGGACACCCGCTAAAAATGACCGAAGTGGTCGCCACCTTACCGGGAACGTTCTTTGTCAGCCGTCAGGCCGTCCATACCCCTTCTGCGGTTCGTAAGGCTAAAAAGGCCATCCGCATGGCATTTGAGAATCAACGGGATAAAAAGGGCGGCATCTCCTTCGTCGAGATCGTCTCCAACTGCAACTCCGGCTGGAAAATGAGACCGGTGGACGCCAACCACTGGATGGAACAGAATATGTTCCCTTTCTTCCCCCTGGGGGATCTGAAAGTGGACGGGAAATTAGTAAAATAGCTACAAGCTACAAGCTGCAAGCTTCAAGCTACATAAATGCAGCTTGACTGTAAGCCTGTAGCTTGAAGCTTGAAACTTAAAAATAATCTTATGACCGAAGAAATCATCATCGCCGGCTTTGGGGGACAGGGAGTTCTGTCGATGGGCAAGATCCTGGCCTATTCCGGAATCATGCAGGATCAGGAAGTGAGCTGGATGCCATCCTATGGACCAGAAATGAGAGGAGGGACCGCCAACGTAACGGTTATCCTCAGCGATGAACGCATCAGCTCTCCTATCCTTAATTTCTATGATTCTGCCATCATCCTCAATCAGCAATCCATGGACAAGTTCGAGCAGTCGGTAAAACCCGGAGGAGTGCTGATCTACGACGGTAATGGCATCTCACGCCATCCCGCCCGGACCGATATCAAAATATACCGGGTAGACGCAGCAGATGAAGCTGCCAGACTTGGGCTCACAAAAATCTTTAATATGATCGTGCTGGGAGGCTACTTAAAGGTAAAACCGATTGTCAAACTCGAGAATGTCATCCTCGGTCTGAAAAAATCCCTTCCCCACCGCTATCATAACCTGATCCCGGATAATGAAAAGGCAATCCTCCGCGGTATGGAGATCATTGAGGAAGTCAAGGTATGACCATCAATGACCACCATCGAACTGAAATCGTTCCTCGATTATAAAACCGACCTCTACAACCGCAGGGAGTTCATTTCGGATGACCCTGTTTCCGTTCCTCACCGCTTTCAAAAGAAAGAGGATATCGAAATTTCAGGCTTCCTGACTGCAGTCATCTCCTGGGGACAGCGCAAAACCATCATTCGTAATGCAAGGAAATGGATGGCACTGATGGAGGACTCTCCTTATGATTTCGTCATGAACTCTTCAGCCGATGATCAAAAACCCTTGTTTTCTTTCGTGCACAGGACCTTTAACGGGGAAGACTGCCTGTATTTCATGCATTCATTGCGGTGCCTTTATCAGCGGTTTGGAAACCTGGAGAAGGCATTCAGCCATCCGGCCGGGGACAATGACCTGCACATGGGAAGGATCCTTTCACGGTTGAAGCAGCGCTTCTTTGAATCCCCGCATCTGCCCCGGACTGCCAAACACCTCCCCGATCCAGTGAGGGGGTCGGCAGCCAAACGCATGAACATGTTCCTTCGGTGGATGGTTCGCAGCGACGACAGAGGCGTGGACTTTGGCCTGTGGAAGCAGATCCGTCCAGATCAGCTCTGTTGCCCGCTGGACGTCCACTCAGGGAACATAGCCAGAAAACTTGGCCTCCTGACCAGGAAGTATGACGACTGGAACGCCGTTGAAGAGCTGACCAGAGCGCTCCGGTGTATGGATCCTGCCGATCCGGTCCGTTATGATTTTGCACTGTTTGGAATCGGAATGTATGAAAATCCCTAAGCCTTCTTTGCAGAAACACCTGGCACCCAAAACAAAATATCATGAAAATAATCCATCAAATCCGGGAGTACCTTTATGAGAACCGGATTAAAATCTTAAGGGAGAGACTGAAGCTTCGGCGGATCATCTTTGAAGCGGATACTCCTGAAGGAAAGATGTTTGATCTGGCCCTGTTGTTCACGATCCTGTTCAGCGTTCTGATCGTTATGCTCGATAGCATACCCGCTGTCAAAGCCTCCATCGGCGGATTCCTCAAAGCGATTGAATGGACCGTTACCGCACTCTTTACCCTGGAATACTTGCTGCGGATCTGGACCATCGGTCGGCCCATAAAGTACATAACCAGTTTTTACGGTATCGTTGACCTGGTTGCCTTACTCCCGACTTATTTAAGCTTAATTCTTGTCGGTTCCCAGTACTTGATCATCATCCGTATCATACGGATGCTGAGGATCTTTCGTATCCTCAAACTTGGCCGTTTTCTGGCAGCTTCCAACGTTCTTGTCATCGCCATGAAGGAAAGCAGGCACAAGATCATCGTTTTTCTGGAAGTCATCCTCACCATCGTGGTGATCGTGGGAGCATTCATGTACCTGATCGAAGGTCCGGAAAGGGGATTCACCAGCATTCCGGTGAGCATCTACTGGGCAATCGTCACCATAACAACCGTAGGGTACGGGGATATATCACCCGCCACACCTCTGGGCCAGATCATAGCTTCCGTGATCATGATCATCGGTTACGCCATCATCGCAGTGCCCACGGGAATTATAACCATGGAAATGTCGAAAGCACAGCAATTGCAAAAGAAACAAAATGACGCAGCCATGATATACTGCTGGTCATGCGGAGAACATAACCATGAACCCGGGGCGAGTTATTGCAAGAAATGTGGAGTGAAACTTACCAGAAAGCCAGTGAAGCCTAATAAAAGAAAAAGAAAGTGAGTCCTTTCTTCAGCCCCTCCCCTGTTGCCGTCTCCACCAGGCGTTTGTATTTCTTGAACACCTCACGTGGCTGCTTTGCGCCATTGACCGACATCATCCCTGAATCAATAAAGACAACATAACTCCCATCATTGATAATGATCCCATCTTTCAGCAATTCGCCTTTCATGATGGTCTCCGTCTTCTGGATAGCATGCTGGTAAGGTATTACATAAATTTCTTCAAGATCGGGTACATCAGGAAGCTGCAAGTCTTTAAACTCCGGCAAATCTTCCAGGTCAGGATAATTATAATAGATATCAGGAAGTTTCAGGTCATACGGGATCGGGTATTTAAATCGTATATCCTCCAAATCGGAGTCCGGATCCAATGGATCAGGAAAAAAATAAAGTCTCCCGGGCAGAGAGTCGGTGAAAAAGTAAGGATGCTTGCGGAAAACACTATCATCCGGCCATGCGAATGAATGCATGTCAGGTCCGAAATCGAAATAGAAACCGTCCGGAGAGTAGATATCCGGAGGTAGCTTCAAGCCATCCGGTGGGAAGAAAAAATAAAGTGTTTTTTTGTCCAGGCTATCTTCCAAGTATAACTCCTGCATCTTTTTCTCTGCCTCTTTCAATGCCTCCTTGTACTGTTGCATCCCAAATTCATACTGTTGGCGACAGGTCTCCCGGTATTGCTCAATGGCCTCCTGATGTTCCTTGATAGCTTCCTGCAGGCGCTCGCGTGCCAATTCCTGCTGCTGAAGCTGTTTCTCATACTGCTCCTTTGATCTCCGTTCCTGGTCGGCCATCGCCGTATCGGTCCTGTTTGTCGTATCCTTTATAACAGTCATCGTTCCGCCGTCCTCTTGACCAGGCTTTTGGTAAGGAGAGGCCTGTCCAGGATAAAAGGCGATGGTTCCAGAATGCTTGAACGATAAAGGTTGGATATCGCCGATGCCGGGCAGAAGCTTTGAAACGTTCTGGCCCGGATCTGATTTGATGGCGAGGGCAGCGCTGGCAGCGACTGTGACGATGGTAAATGTCAGCAGCAACATGATGGATCCTCCTGAATTAATAGGTTTATAGGTATGTGGACTGATCATTCTTTTTATCCGCATCAAGAGTTGATCTTTACCCGAAGTCAGGGCAGCAGCGAAAAGGGGCGGTCGCTGGGACGACACCTGGATGCTGGTAAGGGCCTTTATATAGATCAACGGATTCTGGCAGTACGCCAGCGCAAGGTCATCGCATATGAATTCCCTTTCGGTACGTATCCGGCCGGACAACCACCAGACGACCGGATGGAAAAAGAAAAATGCCTCAACAACAACCTGAAGCAGGTTGACCAGATAGTCTTTTCTGAGAATATGGGCCAGCTCATGGACAAGGACTGCTTCAAGCTGATCGGCAGGTATCTGCGTCAGCACGCCGGCCGGGACAAGGATCACCGGTCTGAAGAATCCAATAACGGATGGGACGCTAGTTTTTAATGACTCCGCCAAACGTACATTGCACCTGATGCCCATCCTTTTCCGCAGTTCCTCCAGCCTCTTTTCCCAGTTGTGGCCGACATCAAGAACATGACGGTATCTCAACCGGTGTGCACAATAATAACCGCCTGTCGTTCTGATAAGGAAGAACAGTATCCCGGCGATCCATCCGGTAGCGATGACGTCCATGTGGCCGTTCAGGAATGCCAGCAGAGAACTGTACCATGTCCTGATACTGAGTTGACCAGGAATCAGGTCTCCGGTATAGGAAATGAATAGTGCTGATGCGGTCCGTGTAATGGGATCCGTCTGGCTAACCGGGGATGAAACGGCCGAGGGAACGTATTGTCCAGGGTAAAGCACTGCAAAGGTGATGACCGCAGAAAGGGGTATCAGAGACAGCGCTGCCACCGAAAGAATATACCTTGATCTTATATGGGAAGGATGTATCAACATGATGATGGTCCTGTATACTATAAAAATGACCAATCCCTGCCACAGGGAATGGAGAAGGGTCCAGCCCAGGGTATGGACCAGGGATTCCTGTATCAGAATTCCCAAAGTATTCATAGGCTCCCTCCTTCCAGTTTGTTGATAAGAGCCTTGATTTCAGCAAGTTCTGATTGTGATGCCCGATAATTTCCAAGAGCCTGCAATACCAGCTGTTGTGCAGAACCTCCAAAAACAGCGTCCATCAGTTTTTCCAGGAGCTGGTTCTGTACGTTTTCTTTCTTCAGGTTAGCGGTATACACGTGTGTCCTGCCATCCGCATGACGGGTCACGATGCCTTTGTCGGTCATGATCTGAAGGAATTTCAGTGTGGTAGTGTACCCCACCGGCCGGATCTCATTCAACTTGTCATTGACAAACCTGACCGTACAGGGTCCGCTGTCCCATAGGATGGATAGTATCTCCAGTTCAGCGTCGGTTGGTTTGGGGATCATGGGTTCATTCTTCATGTCGTTAAATCTACGAATGATTTCGTAGACAAAATTAATTCTATAACGACCAGAAATCAAGTTTTAGTACGAAAATTTTCGTAAAAGAGTGTTAAAAAATGTTAACACCTCTCAGGTGGGGAATAACTGACACATTGTCAAATTGTTAAATTGTTCTATTGTTCTACCGTTGACCGCTGACTGGCTACCGTCAACTCCCTCCGATCCGCTCCCTCCGGTAGGACCGCATCACCACCCAGATGCCAACCAGCAGGGAAATCATTGCGATGATGAAAGCGCCTGTAAAACCTATCCATTCGTAAAACAACACTCCCACAAGAGGGGCGAAGATACCGCGGATACCGGTAAGGGCCAGGTGCACTGCCTGGTAGTCGGCGGTTTCCTCCCGCGAACAGAAATAGGCTGAACCGATGTACCAGAGCAGGGCCATCATGGCATCAAAGATGCCGAACAGGACGACAAAAAAGATCAGTAAGTAATAGACGCGTATATCCCACATTTCATAACTGGCAGGGATATATTCGGTAAGTACGACAGCCAGCAGGGCCAGGAAGAGGGCAGCAAAGGTAAATGCGCCAAACTTTCGCGGATCCATCACGCCAAGCAATCGCCCGAAAAATGGCAACAGGAGGATGGAAAGAATAGTATACCCGTTGCGATAGAACGCCACACTTGTATAATTCAGATGCAATGCTTCTTCGTAGAAAAGTACGATCAGTGCAATGGATATCATATATCCGAATCCATAGATCATAAATGCTAGCTCAAAACTCCAGAAAGGTTTATTACTGCGCAGGATCCTGATCATTTTGGCCACCGAGCTCCCAATGGACTGGCCAATGGTCTGTGGCAATGAAACCTCCGTGGATTCCCGGTAATCAATCCGCGATAAGAGATTGATGGAAATGATCCCCAGGATGGCGATGACAGGAAAGATGTATGTAAACGCATAGTGATCCGCATCTAGGATCAGACCGTAGACGAAAGTGGTGATGATCAGAATCAGCTTGTTCAGGGCAGTTGCGATGCCATAAAGCCGTCCGAAATGGTGATGGGTGTAGTTGGTCTTTAAAAACAGGGTGATCAGAGGGTAAACGACAGGCGTTGAAAGATAGAAGAACAGGAAAATGGCCAGAAAGGCCATATGATAAAGCATTCCATCGGTGTACATTGCCTGGGATGCCGGAAACAATACCAGCAGAAAAAGAGGCGTTCGCGTAATGAATGCCGTGATCATCAACAATCTCTTCCTGTTTTTGATCCTGCGAAGGAATTCATTGGCGACGATCAGCAGCAGGTAAACGATCACCGAAAACTGGAAAAGAATCCCCAGCTGGTAGCTGGAGCCTTTGAGGCTCTTGATAAAGACAAATTCATTCAGAGCCAGAACGCCGAGTATGACGCCTTCGATCGCAGAATAGGCAATATGAAGGCGGAACGTTTTCTTTTCGAGGGGAGTCAACGCTAATCGTAGCAATTCCATACCTGTTCATTTCGGGTCGAAATTTAGGGAAATTCGTGTAACGGAAATCATTTACCTGAAAATCGCCAATCTACGGAAGGGCTACCGACATTGGGCTCCATCGGAGCCCAATGTCGGTAGAAATGATCCAACGGCCCCATATTGCATTTTGCGTGCCGTAGGCACGCCATGTTTAAAAATTTCGTCAAAACAGGGTAACAAAATAAGCCCATACCGGATTAACAATAAAATCATGTTGTCATGCCAAACACATATTCACAACTTTATATTCATATAGTTTTTGCAGTCAAACACCCGAAAGCCCTTATCGATTCAAATCTGAGGGAAGAACTGCATAAATTTATAGCAGGGATTTTGACTAACAAGAAGCATAATGTCATTAATTATATACTGAACCAACAGGAATAGCATCGAAAAAAGACATTCCATTATGAATACCTTGAATTCTTGAAGCTATTTGAAATTGATTATGATGAAAAATACCTTTTCGAATTTTTTGATTGATATCTCGTGCGTATTGCATCTCACCCTTTTAATAATCATCCTTCGGGCAATACGGTGGTGAAAATTCACCATCATCGGTTTCCCAGCCTGAAAAGATCATCAGCTGGATCATGGAATAAAGCCCTGAAAAGCATCTGTTTTTATTGCTTACCTTCGCCGTGAAACTCACATACAGTGAACCGGCAGATCCTCAGGCTTGCTCTTCCCAACATCATCTCCAACGTCACCGTTCCCCTGCTGGGGATGGTTGACCTGGCGATCATGGGTCATCTCGGTTCAGAAGTATATGTAGGTGCCATCGCACTGGGCGTGATCATTTTCAATTTCATTTACTGGGGCTTCGGATTCCTGCGCATGGGAACCAGCGGCTTCACTGCACAGGCTTATGGGGCGAGGGATCTGCGCGAAATGATCGTCATCCTTGCCCGGTCGTTGGTGGTTGCGCTGGGAGCCGGGTTACTGATCGTCCTTCTCCAAAAACCGATCGTCTCTCTGAGTTTTTACCTCATTCAAGGCACAGAAGAGGTGGAGGTGCTTGCAAGGCAGTATTATTCGATCCGGATATGGTCAGCGCCGGCAACATTATGCCTTTATGCCTTTACAGGCTGGTTTCTGGGAATGCAGATGGCCAGGATGACCATGATCATCGCCATCACGGTTAATGTGCTCAATATCGGATTGAATTTCCTTTTTGTCTATGGATTGGGGATGAAGGTAGAAGGTGTGGCCCTGGGTTCCCTGCTTGCACAATACGGGGGGCTGCTCCTGGCTGTCATTCTTTTTCTTCGGTATTATTCCAGGCTGGGCAAGTACTTCGAGATGGCAGCACTCAGGCAATGGGATGCCTTCCGGAGGTTTTTCGTTGTTAACAAGGATATCCTTCTCCGGACGCTATTCCTGATCGTCACCTTTTCCTTCTTCACCGCACGTTCGGCCGCCGAGAACAACAGCATCCTGGCTGTCAATACGCTGCTGCTTCAGTTTCTGTTCATTTTCTCCTATTTCATCGACGGATTCGCCTATGCGGCCGAGTCGTTGGTAGGGAAATATGTTGGCGCAAGGGATCCGGTGAGGTTAAAAGCCGTGATCCGTCACCTTTTCGTCTGGGGCTTTTTCCTGAGCATACCCTTCACGATCATTTATCTTGTCTGGGACGAAGCTATTCTGAGGATCCTGACGGACAACCAGCCGCTCATCTCCCTGGCAAAGGACTATATGCCATGGGTAGTGCTGGTCCCCTTTCTCTCCTTTGCGGCTTTTATCTGGGATGGAGTGTTCATCGGAGCCACAACGGCCGCACCCATGCGAAACACCCTCTTCGTGGCGACATTCCTTATCTTTCTTCCCACCTATTTCATTTCCAGGGAATACATCGGTAACCATGGGCTCTGGCTGGCGATGATCCTGTTTATGGTAACGCGGGGTGTGATGCTAGGTTTTTACGCAAGGAAGGTTCTGGTGATCAGTAGGCAGTAGGCAGTTGGCAGTTGGCAGTTGGCAGTTGGCAGTTGGCAGTTGGCAGTTGGCAGTTGGCAGTTGGTAGCTGGAAGTTTGTAGCTTACCCTTCCATTTTTTAACAAAACATTAACCTACCACCGAACAACTTTATGAGTCATTCATGGTTTACTCATTATTCATCAAAATTAGATTCAATGAAAACCTTAATGACAAAGCTAATCCTGGTAATTTCAATTCTTACGCTGGTCCAGATAAATTCCCATGCGCTATCCACCCCCTCCTATCCCCTTCTGATCGGCGATACGGTTCCATCGTTCAAGGTGGCCACATCGCAGGGGATCATGTATTTCCCGGAGGATTATCAGGGAAAGTGGAAGATCCTTTTCAGCCATCCGAGCGACTTCACGCCCGTATGCACCTCCGAGCTGCTGGAATTTGCGCTGATGCAGGATGATTTCAAAGCGCTGGGGTGTGAGTTGATAGGACTTTCAGTAGACGGTTACGATAACCACATGGACTGGATCGCTTCGATGGAAAATCTGGAGTACAGGGGCCACAAAGGCATTCAGATCCGGTTCCCGATCATTTCCGATGTCCGCATGGACGTTTCAAGAATGTTTGGGATGGTCCATCCGCACGCAGCATCCACCCGGACCGTGCGTGCCGTTTACATCATTGATCCGTTCAATGTCGTGAGGGCCATTCTCTATTATCCACAGACCGTGGGACGCAACATGGAAGAGATCGAACGGCTGCTGATCGCTTTGCAGACCGTGGACAAGTATCAGGTGAACACTCCTGCCTCCTGGCAGCCGGGAGATGATATCATTGTGGCAAGCCCGGAGACCATTGAGGCTGCCAAGAAACGCGAAGAGGATTACAAAAAAGGGGAGCTGCGTTGCCTGGACTGGTATTTTTGCTTTAAGAGGCTGGAGTGAAAAGAAGCGAATGGGATCCGTATCCTCACCTCCGTCCCCTTCCCGCTTGCCACTTTCATCCCGCAAATCAACGATCTCCTGCTCAATGGCAATATGGCACAAAGGTTCGAATAACGCAAAGATCTTTTTCATGATCACGAATCCCCTGTATGAGCTTTAAATTTCAGAATAGCCTGTAACAATTACCTGTTCATCTCCGTCCTATATCGCAATCATATCAATCTCCACCATGAAAAACTCAATTACCTCCTCGCGAGTGATCTTCTTACTTTTACTATTTACAGGGGTACTAAATGCTGGTTTTGCTCAGCCCTTAAACCATTATCTATTCGGAGTTATCACCACCAAAGACGGTCTTTCCTATAGCGGCCCCATCCGCTGGGGCAATGAAGAGGTGATGTGGACCGACCTGTTCAACTCCACCAAATCGGGAAATGATTACTTACCGTACTTTTCTCGTCTAGATAATAATAAAGTTGTAGTCATTGAGGACGCCAGGGGTGGTGAATTGCTTAACATTGAAGTTGACCAGGCATTCATGCAGATTCACACTTTTGAATGCCAGTTTGGGGATATCCGTTCTCTTGAAGTGATCAGCGATTCAAGGGTCGATCTGCAGCTGAAGAACAATTTTATTTATCACCTTAAGAATGGCTCCAATGATGTTGGCGCCACGCTCCGTATCATTGATAAAAAAGAAGGCCAAGTCAAACTGACCTGGGATGATATTAAAAAAGTTGAATTCATGGATGCGCCCGCTGAACTTACGGAACGTTTCGGTAATCCGCTTACCGGTACTGTCTATACGATGCTGGGTGAATTCACAGGCCAGATCGAATGGGACCAGGACGAACGGCTGGCAAGCGATGTATTGAACGGTTATAACGATGATGAAAAGATGGGAGTCCTCTTGGGTACTATTCACTCGATCATCAAGCAAAGAGAAGGGTCACAGGTGATCCTGGTCACGGGTGAAGAGTTCATGCTGACCGGCAGTAACGACGTAAACAAAGAAAATAGGGGCATCGTCGTGACCATCGAGGGGATAGGGCGAATCAAAATCCCCTGGGATCAGTTCATCAAGGCAACGTTTGATTGGAATACCACACACGAAGGTCCCACCCGTTGCGATTTTCCAGAGATTGAATCCCTGCGGGGCATTGTTTTCACCAGGGGGGGACAGACCCTGTCGGGAGGCATTGTATATGACCTGGATGAAGCCTTCGATGCGGAGTTCCTTCAAGGTAAGACAGGGAACATCGAATACCAGATCCCTTTCCGGAATATCAGCTCGATCATGCCGCTGGATGATCTTTCTGCTCAAATCTCGCTGAAAAGCGGAGAAAAATTGATCCTTGGCAACATGCAGGATGTTTCCCGCGCCAACGACGGGATCCTGATCATCGGGGATGATGCTTCACTGGTTAAAATTAGCTGGGACGAAGTATTGGAAGTGAGGTTTAAGTAGCCATGAACAATTTTACCCTATTTTTGTTTCCACGATCGTAACCTATCATCGGGCGTGGAAATGAAAAAACCAGCATATTCACCAAAAAAGAAATATCCATTCAATAAAAAGGAAGTCCTGTACGACTTCCAGATTGCACTGGAGAGTCGTCAGGCCAGCTTGCTGGGACGGAGAGAAGTGCTTTCGGGTAAAGCGAAGTTTGGTATCTTCGGCGACGGGAAGGAGGTTCCCCAGCTGGCCATGGCCAGGGTGTTCCGCAACGGCGACTGGCGTTCGGGATATTACAGGGATCAGACTTTCATGATGGCCTCAGGGCTGATGTCACCGGAGGAGTTCTTTGCGCAGCTTTACGGGGATACCGACCTGGAAACGAATCTCACCAGCGGTGGCCGCATGATGAACAACCACTTTGGTACGCGGATCCTCGACTCGGCTGGGAACTGGAAATCCCAAACCCAGCATAAGAACGTATCAGCCGACATCTCTCCGACAGCAGGCCAGATGCCCCGTTTGTTGGGGCTGGCCCTGGCCTCCAGGATCTACCGACAGAATTCTGACCTGGCTGGGAGCTCTGAGTTTTCTGTTCACGGCAATGAAGTTGCTTTCGGAACGATCGGTGATGCCAGCACCTCGGAAGGCCTCTTTTTTGAAACGATCAACGCCGCAGGTGTACTGCAGGTCCCCATGGCCATGTTCATCTGGGATGACGGATACGGCATCTCGGTGTCGAATGAGTACCAGACTACCAAACAAAGCATCTCCAGAGCACTGAAAGGCTTTGAGAAAGAAAAGGATACGAATGGGTTGCACATCTACCAGGCAAAGGGCTGGGATTATCCTGCATTGCGAAAAACATTTACCGAGGCAATCGCCATCTGCCGGAAAAACCATATTCCTGTCGTGCTCCACGTGACTGAACTAACGCAGCCACAGGGACATTCCACCTCGGGATCCCATGAACGGTATAAAAGCCTGGAACGGCTGGAATGGGAGCTGGAATTCGATTGCATCCGCAGGATGAGGGACTGGATCCTGGCCGAGGGTATTGCCACCGAGGCAACATTGGATGAAATGGAGATAGCGGCCACCGAGAGGATCAGGCAGGCCCGCGACAGCGCATGGGAACATTTTATGGCGCCCTTTCGTGAAAAACGGGGCCACTTCATCAGGCTGGTCGATCTGGCCGGCTGCAACTGCGCCAAAACTGCAAAGATCGAATCCATAAAAACCGATCTCGTAAAGATAGCCGACCCCATCCGGAAGGACATCGTTTCCTCAGCCCGGAAGATCCTCCGGCTGATATGCGACAGCTGCTCGAATCCTGAAAATTCTCTCAGGGAAAAAGTGACCCTGTGGCTGGAGGCGGAAATGAAGGAAGGCCATGAACGATATAGCTCCTTCCTTTACAGTGAATCGGACCACCGCCTGTTGAACGTCACAGAGGAGATCAGCCCCATTTACACCGATAGCTCGCCCTGGGTGCCAGGCAGGCAGGTTCTACGTGACAATTTTGACCAACTCTTCAAACTTTACCCGGAACTGATCATTTTCGGAGAGGATGTCGGTAAGATCGGTGGCGTCAACCAGACACTGGAAGGATTACAGGCCAAGTACGGGGAGTTGAGGGTGACCGACACGGGCATCCGCGAAGCCAGCATCGTGGGTCAGGGCATTGGTATGGCGATGAGGGGATTAAGGCCGATCGCCGAGATCCAGTACTTCGACTACCTATTGTACGCTCTCCAGATCATGAGCGATGACCTGGCCACATTGCAGTACAGGTCCAGAGGAGGTCAGAAGGCACCCCTGATCATTTCCACAAGGGGGCACCGGCTGGAGGGGATCTGGCATTCGGGCTCACCACTGAGCATGGTCATCAACTCGATTCGCGGGATGCACGTACTGGTGCCCCGCAACCTCACACAGGCGGCCGGCTTCTACAACACGTTGCTGACTAGCGATGAGCCGGCACTGGTCATCGAGCCCCTGAATGCCTACCGGCTCCGGGAACGACTACCCGAAAACCTCGGACACTTCAGGATCCCCCTGGGCGTTCCAGAGATCATTCACCAGGGAACAGATGTGACCATCGTCACCTACGGATCCTGCGTGAGAATTGCGGAAGAGGCCCTGGAGCAGCTTCATCAGTTCAGCATCAGCGCTGAGCTGATCGATGTTCAGACATTGCTTCCGTTCGATATCCACCATGTCATCGCCCGCTCGCTGAAAAAAACCAGCCGCATCCTGTTCTTTGACGAGGACGTGCCAGGCGGTACTACGGCCTATATGATGCAAAAAGTGCTAGAAGAACAAAAAGGATTTTATCATCTTGATGCAGAACCCCGCACGTTGACTGCCAAAGAGCACCGCCCGGCCTATACCACCGACGGGGATTACTTTTCCAATCCCAGTGCAGAGGATGTCTTCGAAGTTGTGTACCAGATCATGCACGAGGTCAATCCCTTCCAGTATCCGAAGATCTTTTAGACTTCTGGCATAGAAATTGAGTGGAAAACGCCCAAATTTGAGATTTTTATTATCTTTGCCAACTTTTTCATGAGTAGTAAAATTCATAGTAGGTTTAATAAAAAAGATTAAAAATGAGAGTGTTATCGTTTTACCGTGCCCTGATGGTCACGTTACTTGCCGGTTCGACGGTGTTCCTTACCGCCCAGACCAAAGAGGATGTCATCAATACGTACAATGCAGGTGTTGCATTGGCCAACACCGACCTGAAAACTGCCATCGACAAATTCAACCTTGCGCATGAAATGGCGCTGAAAGTAGGAGCTGAAGCTGATACCCTCAGAAATATGATCGAAACACAGCTGCCACGTCTTCAGATCAATTATGCTGCGGATCTGTATAAGGCTAAGAACATTGCTGAAGCTATTCCCAATTACATTATGGCCATTGAACTCGCGGAGAAGGCAGGAAACAAAGAGATAGCGGCCAAAGTAAATGAAATTGTCCCTAAGCTCTATTTCAGCCAGGGCAATGATCTTTACAAAAGTGAAAAATATGACAGCGCTCTTCTATGCTTCGACCGGGCACTCTCCTACGATTCGACATACGCCAAGGCGTATCTGACCAAAGGACTGGTTTACAAAAAGCAGGACAATACCGATGCAATGATCGCGGCCATGGATAAGGCCATTGTATATGCCAGGTTATCCAATGATGAAAAAACAGCCACCACTGCAGGCAATGTGGTCAGGGACAACCTGCTGGTGAACGGGAATAAAGCCGTCAAGGCAGGCAATTTTCAGCAGGCCATACCCCTGTTGAACCTGTCCAGAACCTACGGCGAACCCAAGTCCGATGTTTTCTATCTCCTGGCACTCTGCCACAATAAGGATTCTCAATGGGATGCAGCCATCGAGGCGGCAAATGAGGGGATCGCACTGGAAAAGGAATCGGCCAGCGAAACGAAAGCGAAATTCTACTACGAGCTGGGAAACGCCTACCTGGGAAAGGGAGAAAACACCTCCGCATGCGTATCGTATAAGAATGCCCTGTTCGGGAATTACCTGGAGTCAGCTAAATACCAGATCGAGACCGTGCTGAAATGCAACTAAGATTCTTGTTAAAGGGTGCAGGTTAATTTCTGATTTGATATTCAACCTGCAACCTGCAATAAGACACTTCACCCCAATATGCGTTATCTTTGCCTCACCAAGTAGCCAATGAGTGCATACCATTGAACCTTTTTATGCATGGAGGCACGAGTATGTAGCCTCAGAAGACGAATGGTCGCCATTCTACGGAAAGGAATACAGCGAATTCGAGTTCAGCAATTGCGTTTATAATTATTATATTCATCCCCAATGGGACGAAATCGGCTCTCCTACCCTGTACATCAAGATCCTTTTCACTGACTATGCCCTGGGATACTGTATCATCGAAATGATCGGCGAATGGAATGATGCCATCAACAACGACATCATGTACCTCAAACGTAATATCATCGAGCATCTGATAAGCCACGGCATCGACAAGTTCATCCTGATCGGGGAAAATATACTCAATTACCATTTCTCTGATGATGACTACTACCAGGAATGGTTTGAAGATATCGAGAAAGGCTGGATCGCGGCTATCAACTTCCGCGACCATGTAATACGGGAGTTCCAGAATGCCAATGTCGATTATTATATCGCATTTGGCGGCAAACTGAACGATCTTGACTGGCGCCTGTTTACCCCTCATCAACTGTTTGATAAGGTTACTTCATTGATGATGAAGCGCTTATCCCCATAACATGCGATCGGTTTCCATCTGTATATATGGACGGGTGCAGGGAGTCAGTTTTCGCTATTATACCCTGCAGCAGGCACGGTTGCATAATGTTAAGGGTTATGTACAGAACAGGCCGGACGGCAGTGTCCATATTGAAGCAGAAGGACCGGAAGAAACGGTCGAATCATTCATCCGCTGGTGCCACGACGGTCCTCCCTGGGCCATCGTTGAAAACATTGAGATCATGGACCAGGAACCCAGAAATTTCACCGGATTTACTATCAAGTGAGCCGTCCGTATGAAGGATGAAGAATGTAGAATGAAATATGAAATATTTAATACTACATTCTTCATACTACATTCTTCATCCTTCATACTACATCGTTTCTACTTTTCCCTGTTTTTCCCCTGAGGATCTCCCGTTTGCCCGGCGGTCCGGGAAGCTTCTCAACGATGAATCCGGCCTGAGTCAGCGCCCTCCTCACCGCACCCTTTGAGGAATAGGTAACGAGGATACCACCCGGATTCATGTGCTGATGAATCCTGAAAAAGATCTCCGGCTCCCAGCATTCTGGCTGAACCTCAGGAGAAAAAGCGTCATAATAGACCAGATCATAGAAATCATGGAAATCATATTCCTCGATCCTTGCCACAATCTTAAGGAGTGAAAAATGACTGCCGATGTCAACAGGTTCCCCCCATATTGATCCCGTTATCCTTTGATAAACTTCACCAGCGTCCGGATAACCAAGGTATCCGGGATAATTCAGCTGGGATATATCATCCTGCCCAATCGGAAAAGCATCAACAGCGGTATACCGTATCTCTTTATCACCACCGATCGCATGGTAGTACGTTAAAAAAGCATTCAGCCCCGTGCCAAATCCCATTTCAAAGATGCGGACGGTATGCATTCCTGCAGGCAATGACATGAGCCCGCAGGCTATGAAGACATGACTGGATTCCCTTACCGCACCATAGATAGAGTGATAGTGTTCGTTCAGTTCCGCAACATACAGGGTTGAAGATCCGTCAGCTGTCCGGACAACATTCATTTGCATCGGATTCAATTTTTCAGGTTCATCCGGTTGCAAATGTAGAAAACACTTATCTTTGCGCCTTCTTAAAATAAAGACCATGAAGAAGAAATCATTAATTCTACTCATAGTCAGTGCGTTGATCTGGACGAATGCGGCTGAGGCCCAAAAGAAAGGTAAAGCCAGGGAAGTCAAAACAGAGCCCAGGGTAGAGCACATAGTGCTGACCACTTGGATGGACACGATAAGCTATCTGGTGGGTCATGATCTTGGGGTACGATTACCAGGATTCATGAAGGAAGTCAACCTGGATATTCTGACCTCCGCCATCCGCGATGGATTTAACGGAAGTGCAAGCTTATTCACCAGAGAGCAAACCGACTCGCTCATGACCATCTACCAGACGACGCTTTCTGCTGAAAAACAAAAGGAGGATAATGTTATCCTCGAACAGAACAAGGCTGCCACTGCCGCATTCCTGGCTGAAAACCGCAAGAATAGTGGCGTAATGGAATTACCCAGCGGCTTGCAGTACAAAATGATCCAGGAAGGTGAAGGTTCAAATCCAGTTCCCACATCCAAAGTGACGGTTCACTATAAGGGCACATTGATCGATGGCAGTGTATTCGATTCATCCTACGACAGGGGACAACCGCTGACATTTCAGCTGGATGGCGTCATACCGGGATGGACGGAAGGGCTTCAACTAATGAAACCCGGAGGAAAATGCATTCTTTATATCCCACCCCACCTTGGTTACGGAGACCAGGGTGTTGGTCCGATACCCCCTGGTTCAACTCTTATCTTCGAGATCGAGTTACTTAGTTTTGAATAACATGACCCGTCTGGTTTTTGTAACTCAAAACCATCATAAACTAACCGAGATAAGGGATCTTTTTGCAAGTACACAGCGTTATTTCCCACACCTGAACCGGTACCAGCTGCTTAGTCTGAAGGATATCGGTTACCTTGAGGATATCCCCGAAACTATGGACACCCTGGAAGGGAACGCCTCACTCAAGGCATGGACGGTTTACAGGATTGCTGGAATCCCCTGCTTTGCAGATGATACCGGCCTTGAGGTGAAGGCCCTCGGCAATCGCCCGGGCGTCATCTCTGCCCGTTATGCAGGGGAAGAAAAGAATTTTGATAAGAACATGGACAAAGTGCTCCGGGAGTTGGAAGGCTCCTTGAACCGCAGAGCCAGGTTCCGCACGGTCATATCCCTCATTATCGACAGGAAGGAGGCTCAGTTTGAAGGAGTCGCACAGGGAACGATCATCACCGAAAAAAGGGGCACGGAAGGTTTCGGATACGACCCGATCTTTTTGCCTGACGGATTCAATCAAACCTTTGCTGAAATGAACCTGGAGCAGAAGAACCAGGTCAGTCACCGGTACAGGGCTTTTCGCAAGCTGATGGACTATCTTAACGCATCTTCGATGGCCATGGTGTAAAGCTCTGTTAGCGACAATCCCATGGCGATCGCCATTTTGGGCACGATGCTGTTCCGGGTAAAACCGGGAATGGTGTTCACTTCAAGGAAATACAGATCCTCCCCGCTGACAATATAATCAAACCGGACTATTCCGCGGCAATTCAGTTGTTGATACAAATACCGCGACAGCTCCTGGCACCTGTCCCTAAGTCCGTCATCCACGGGTGCAGGTGTGATCTCCTCAGCCATACCATCCGTGTATTTTGCTTCATAGTCGAAAAAGACTTTTCGGCTGATGATCTTTGTCAGCGGAAAAACGATCAGCCGGCCTCCGGAGCGTAACATCCCGCAGGTAAGCTCAAACCCGGGAAGATACGCTTCGATCACAATCTCGCTGTCTTCATGGAAAGCCTTATGGATGGCCAGGTCCAGATCACCAGGCACCTCGACGCGGGAGATGCCCACGCTGGAGCCTCCGTTATTGGGTTTGACAAAACAGGGCAGACCTAGTGTCCGGATGATCTGCTGGTGATCAACCGGCTGTTCCGATGTAAAAAAAAGAGCATCAGGAGTCCGGACTCCTATCGCCCGGGCTATCCTGTTGGTGAAAAATTTATTGAACGTGACACTGGAAGTAGTCCGGCCGCAGGAGGTGTAGGGTATGTTTAACAGATCGAAATACCCCTGGAGCTTTCCATCTTCTCCAGGTGTGCCGTGTATGGCAATGAACACGCAATCGAATGTGTGTCGATTGCCTTCCACCGAAACAGAGAAGTCATTCCTGTCGACAGGATACCGGTCTCCGGTATCGGTGATATAAAACCAGTTTTCCTGACCAATATGGATCATGTACACATCGAACACCGACCGGTCGATATGCCTGTAAACTTCCTGCCCGCTTTTAAGTGAGATTTCTCGTTCACCCGAATAACCACCAGTAACGAGTGCAATCCGCTTTTTCATAACCTGGTTATTGCCCCGTAAAGGTAATGACATAATTTGTATCTTTGCGCCGCGAACAATATTTAACGATTTTTCAAGTTAACCAGTATATTTAACCTCTGAAAACAGGCTATTCTCAACAGATGAACTTCCTGCGGTTTTTAGCGAGCAAAACTTTTTTCAAACATTTACTCATTGCGATCCTGCTGACCATTGGCCTGGCCCTTTTGGTCTTTAAACTGCTTGACAACTATACACTGCACGGGCAAAGCATCTCCCTTCCCGATTTCACAGGAAAGACCGTTGATGAGTTGGGAACGTATGAGGACACCTATAAATTCAAGTTCACCGTTATCGACTCGGTCTACAACACCAAAAACAGTCCTGGCAGCATCCTGTTGCAGGATCCTGTTCCCAACTCCCCGGTGAAGAAAGGGAGAAACGTTTACCTGACCGTTGTGGCGAAGCTTCCGGAAAAAATCGAGATGCCTGACCTGAGGGACCTATCGCTCCGACAGGCCGCGTCACTGCTTGAGACCTACGGATTGAAGTCTGGCAAGCTGACGTTTGTAACGGATCCCGATATTGAAAGCGGTAATTTGATCAAGTACCAGATCTATGACAATGACACCCTTGAGCCGGGAACGGTTGTGCACAAGGAGTCGACCATTGACTTAATCGTCGGTAAAAGCTCAGACCAAACCGATGTTCCGGTCCCTCTGGTCACTGGAATGACACTTGATCAAGCCTCACTGACCTTGCACAAAGCCGCGTTGAATGTTGGGAGCATTCGTTTACTGGATCAGGATGAAGCGGAGTTCTACCGTGTTTACAGGCAGGCACCTGAGTTCACGGGCAGTCTGAGTGCCACTATAGGATCAGAGGTTCATCTATGGCTTCGCTCAGAGAGAAATTTCAATTTCGAGTCACTGGTCAGACGTTACCAGACAACGGATACTACCGGGAGTCAATACACCAATGACGAACTGTTACAAATGGATTCAATCGATTGATGAGAAAGATACTGGTTATATTGGGCGCGTTGATCACCTGTGCATCTGCCTTTTCGCAGGAAGTCATCACGGAGTTGCAGACCAATTCCGTCATGTTACGCAGTAAGCCTGTCATCGATGCTTCCCTGCTAAAAAATGCCAGATCCACGGTGGAGGCACCCGTCACTCTTCCATTCCTGGATGATTTCTCCGACAGGGACATCTTTCCGTCATCCGAAAGGTGGCAGGATCGGTTTGCTTTTATCAATACCGACTATCCTGTCAATCCACCGAACTTGGGAGTGGCAACTCTGGATGCCATTAACGATAAGGGAGAGATCTACCCGGATGCAGTCCCGGGACCCGCTGTATTTCAGGCAGATGCCCTTACCTCCCGGTTGATCCGGTTGGATTCTGTTTTTTCACCTGTTGCACGAAAAATTACAACCGCCGATTCGATTTATCTCAGTTTCTACTATCAGCCCCAGGGCCGCGGCAATGCCCCTGAGCTTACCGACCTGCTTGAGCTTGACTTCGGTGTCTACACAGGCGATTCGGTTTTTGTCCGGGTCGATTCAACCATTTATACCATTGATAAAAATTATTACCCCGGCGACTCCCTGCTTTTACCATGCAGCCTTCCCGGCGACCCGGTCTGGATTTCCGTGAATCCATACCTGATCCTTCACGGAGGACAGTATTCTCTGATCCCGGGAGATCAGAGCACCCTGCCCTGCGATTCTGTCTTCGAACCCGAAGTGGACTGGGATATCATCTGGGCTGCCACCGGCCAGAAACTCGACACGAATTTTTATGTAAAGGATAATCCCCTGTCCTATTTCAGACGTGTTATGATCCCGGTGGTGAACGAGAAGTGGCTGCGGTCAGATTTTCGGTTCCGGTTCAGGAACTATGTCAGCCTGGCGGATAACTCCCTTCCCAGCTGGCAAAGCAATGCCGACCATTGGAACATCGATCTTGTCTATCTGAACATCAACCGGACGGTTCATGATACAACCTTCAAGATCCTGTCGTTTGTCGACCGTCCTCCATCCATGATCAAACAGTATGAATCCATGCCATATAGCCAGTATATGAGTGATCCGACGAACATGATGAAGGATTCGATCGAAATGGTCATCACTAACCTGGACACGCTTATTCACAACACGTCTTACCGTTATGTCCTTTATGATCAGAATCTGATCCCGCTGGACACCTGCCTGCGGGGAAACTGGGATATATCTCCTGTTTATCAATCGGGGTACCTGGATTACCTTGATTTTGCCAAACCTCCGGTTTGCTTCGGATTTTTTCCAGTCGAATACAAAAAAGACAGTGCCATTTTCAGGATAGCTCATTACCTGACCACGGGGTCAGGCAGTTATGAAGGTTTGAACGACACCCTATGGGCCACGCAGTTTTTCGGGAATTATTTTGCCTATGATGATGGCACTGCAGAAGCAGGTTACGGCCTGACCCCTGAAGGATCACAGCTGGCTTACCGGTTCACCCTGAAAGAACCTGATACGCTAAGGGCCATCCAGATGTATTTCAACGAAACCCGAACCGGAGCCAACCAGGAACAGTTTTACCTGGGGGTGTGGAAAGATGACAATGGGGTTCCCGGAGAACGTAAATATCTTCAGGAGGTCAAAAAACCTGTATTTACAAAGACTATCAACCAGTTCCACACCTATGTCCTTGACACCGCCATCGCCATCGCCTCGACCTTCTACATCGGATGGATCCAGACAACCGATGACAACCTGAACATTGGATTCGACAGGCATAACCAGTCGCAGCAATATCTTTTTTACAACACGACAGGCGAATGGACCCAAAGTATTCAGAACGGAGCCGTCATGATGCGTCCTGTCGTCGGAAAGTCCTTGACTGAAAAAGAACCGGCTCCTGCGGAACAGAACCAGAAGTACCTTGTAGTTTACCCGAATCCGGCACAAACAGGGACGATCCATCTCCGTCTGCCCGTGGAGCTGAACGACCTGGCTCTGTTTGACCATCTCACTCTTCAGGTACTGAATCTGACTGGTCAGCTGGTTTTTGAAGGATCCTATTCCAGTGAACTGAACATAGATCCATTGAGCGAAGGCATGTATTTCGTAATCCTCAGGGGGACCAATCCTGCCCAGTACTTTACCGGCAAACTGATGATCATTCGTTGAGAAGATGAACTCCCTCACCTTCTTTGATCCCCGGCCTGATGACACTGACGATGTCCAGGAAGAACAAAGTGAACTTTTTGAACACTTCAGCCTTCGCGTCGACAAAGGTCAGGGGCTGCTTCGCATCGACAAGTTCCTGACTACGCGCATCGAGAATGCCTCCAGAACAAAAATACAAGCTGCCGCTAAAGCAGGCAACATCCTGGTGAATGATCAACCAGTCAAGTCAAACTACCGGATCAAACCCGGTGACCAGATCTCCATCGTCCTGAGCTTTCCACCCAGGGAGATGGAGATCATACCAGAAAACATCCCTGTTCAGATCGTATATGAGGACGACGACCTGGTGATTGTCAACAAGGAAGCAGGTATGGTTGTACATCCGGCCTTCGGTAATTATACGGGCACACTGGTGAATGCATTGACCTACTACTTTGAACATCAACACAAAATAGGGCTGAAAGCCACGCCATACCTGGTTCACCGTATCGACAAAAATACCTCCGGGATCCTGATCATAGCCAAGAATGAAGTTGCTCAGTCGCTGATAGCCAGGGAGCTGTTTTACCACCGGATCGACCGGAAATATACGGCACTGGTGTGGGGAGACCTTAAAGAAGATAAGGGTACGATTACCGGACATATCGGCAGGAGCCTGAGAGACAGGAAGACGATGTCGGTTTTTCCCGGAGGGGAACATGGAAAGCACGCTGTTACGCATTACAGGGTGCTGGAACGTTTCCGGTACACAACCCTGATCGAATGCATGCTTGAAACAGGACGGACGCACCAGATAAGGGCGCATATGAAATTTATCGGTCACCCTGTGTTCAATGACGAGACCTATGGCGGCAACCAGATCCTTAAAGGTACTACCTTCACAAAATACAGACAGTTTGTCGGCAACTGCTTCAGGATCATGCCTCGTCATGCACTGCATGCACGCTACCTTAGCTTCAGGCATCCGGCGACAGGCAGGCTGCTGGAGTTCGATACCGAACTGCCTCCCGATATGGCACAGGTAGTTGATAAATGGAGATCGTATGTTCAGTAGCCAGTAGCCCCTCCCCAAGGGGGTGGGATTTGTTTGGAATTTGGTCCTAGGGATTTGGGATTTATAGGCAGCTACGGTACCAACCAGAGCTTCCCTGTAAACGAATAGGATTCTGCCCTTATCCGGACAAGGTACATCCCGGCCGACAATCCTGCCAGATCAAGTGTAAGCGTCGATGAACCGGTGCCGCTAATCAGGAATTGAACCTTCTGGCCCAGGGTATTGAACACTTCGATCCGGTCGGGCGTGTTGCTTTTGTCTCCACAGAAGATCCGGAATTCATCATGGGAAGGATTGGGGACGACGACAGGTTCGACGCGGATGTAATCCTTTAGGAAAAGTGTATCCGAATTGACCTCATTACCGCAGATCAGCCTGACATCATATGTGCCATAGGAAGAATATACGATCCCTTCCGGATTCTGCACTGTAGATACAGACGGGCTCCCCCCTTCAAAATACCACTGCCATTGTTCGGGCTTGCCCGTTGAAAGATCCACAAAATCAGTCATTCCATTGATCGGGACCACGGTCGTATCCGATTTAAACAGCGCAACGACGATATTCTCGTAGTAAGTTCCCCCCAGTACCAGAATTCCTTCCTGGTCCGGATCCAGCCAGGGTTCAAGCTGTTCACCCAGAGTTGATCCATTGGACTTCCAGTGGTAAGAAAATTTACCGTAAAAGTCAGCACCTCCAGTATTGCCGCAGGATGACTCTCCCCCTGTCAGCGTACCCACAATCAGACCATGTTCGTTGAAAAGAGGCGAACCCGATGAACCGGACTCCGTAACGCCATGACCATGGGATGTCTCCGTCCAGTTGACCAGCCAGTGCGACTGAAGCCCGTTGTTTGACCATTGTGTGGAAATGGTGGGCTGCGTGTAGGTCGATATTTTCTTGATGTCTCCCTGCGGATGATGAATGCCCACACCTTCCGGTGATGTGACATTTTGCCGGTCCCAACCCAGGAAAAACGGCTCATATGCAGCCGGCACGATGTTATTGAGGCATACTAGATAAAAATCAGAGCCCGTATCACCGGTGCTGCCCCCGTGTGCTTTCAGGGTCGCTCCCACCAGCGTATTGTAATCCGGTTCCGATAGGGGATCAGCACAGTGGGACGACTCATAATTGAAATAAAACACCCACTGTGCCAGGTCGGAGGTGCTGGCATACTGATCATTGTAAAAAGCGCAGTGGTCAGCGGTCAGGACATAGGGAGTAAAATCCAGTTTCACATTATTAACTAACGATCCGGTGCACCAGAAAAGGGATGAACCCACCCTGCTCAGGATCCGGACCACTCCTTTCTTTTCATCCCTCCAGCTGTTCCCCTCATCACAATTGACATTCACCTCGCAAATGCCCGAATTGCCAAAGCCCCTCTCAGACAGATCACCCCCACCATGGATGCCCCGATAGAAATAGCCTATGTCAGTTATGTGCAGCTTTAAGGATTCACCAAGTCCATATGGCTCAAAATACTCCAAAGTGACTGAGTTGCCAGCGACAAACTCAGTGGCAAATGATTGGTACGGTGGATTATTGGCAGCTGTATAGGCACCAAGGATACTGGATGCCAGGTCATTATACAGATACAGTTCACCCCCGTCGGGTATGTAAAGAAGATCAAAGTAAGGTGACAATGCCTTTGCACCCTCAGCCCTCAGGGTAAGATGCCACAACCTTCCTTTTCCGGGAATAGAAATCCATTGTCCGGTATGGTCCGGATCAATATCTACAGGAATCAGGACTCCAATCCGGTATGGATACTCCCCTTCTTCCCTCGCCTGGTCATCCAGTCGGATTGACTCCAGGTCGACGGCAGCGATCCGTAATTCATGGGTATCCAGTGTCAATCCGTACCGTATGGAAGGTAGTAAGCCGGATTGTGACGGCTGGAGGTGAGCCTCTGTTCCGAGAAAAAAAAGGAATACGATATACCCGTGCGGTAAATACCCCCAAAAGATGCGGAAACGCTTGATCATTATCCTCATTAAACGCGTTCCGGATCAGCTTATTTCACAAGGGCTATCCTTTTGATGATGACATCCTCTTCCGTCTGCACCCTGAGCAGGTAAACTCCGGGAGGATTACCTTCCAGATCGATCTGCATCCGGTAAAGGGTAACGTCTTCCCTGGGTATATCCAAAACACGCCTGCCCGTTGCATTATAAAAGCTGATTTGGACTACGTCCTTCACATTGCCATTCATTTCAAGGGTAAAGGTACCGGTGGTTGGATTGGGATAAAGTTCAATCCTGTCTGAAGTAAGCGTAACATCTTCCATCCCGACATACCCCACCTCGACAAAATCATTCCTGACTTCCGTATCCTGACCGTAGGAATTGGTCACCGTTAATGTAACATCAAATTTTCCGATCTCATTGTAGGTAATAGCTGGATTTTTAACAGAGGACGTTCCCGGCGTTCCTCCCTCGAACACCCACGACCAGGTGGTGGGATTGTTGAGGGTCAGGTCAGTAAAATTGATGCTCTGTCCGGCCGCGATGAATGTTGCACTGGCCGTGAAATCGGCCTGTGGCGTGTCACCCACATGGATATAGTTGGATTTGGTAATGGTTTCCGAGCCGAAATCATTGGTTGCAGTGAGCTTCACGTCAAAATCACCCACCGAATTATAAACGATCTCACCGGGATTCTCCTGATCCGATGTAGCGGGAGTACCACCCTCGAATTCCCAGAGCCATGCAGTGGGATTGCCGGAAGTCATGTTGGTGAATGTGGTTGATGTTCCAGCCTGGATATAACGGTTGGGAGAGTTAAAGTTCGGTATAGGAGCAGACACCACCTTGATATAACCAACCATGGTGGTGTCGTCCGTGGCGATGTCGCTGGTCACCGTCAGCGACACATCGTATTCGCCTGCTTCATTATAAACAATGTTCTGCGGATTCTGTTCAGATGAGGAGGAAGGTTCACCCCCCTGGAAGCTCCATTGCCAGGAGATGGGGTCTCCTGTCGACAGATCCGTAAAGTTCACTGAACCTCCAATGGGAATCGTTGTCTCGTTGGCTGCAAAGTTGGCGCGAGGAGGTCCCAGCACCGTGATGTAGCCTTCCTTTAGTTCGGTGTCGTTACCAAAGTCATTGGTGGCAATCAATCGTACCGGATAGACACCGGCAGTATTATAATAAATCGGACCCGGATTCTTGACCAGGGAAGCACTGGGTGTACCACCTTCAAAAAGCCAGCTCCATGATGTAGGATTATTGGTCGAAGCATCCAGGAAATAGGCAGGATTTCCTGCGATGAGGGTCGTTTCCTGAGCATAGAAATCAGCGGCGGGTGGATCCCCGATCACGATGTAGGCGGTCTTGGTCTCCGTATCGGAACCGTACGGATTGGAGGCTGTCAGCTTCACGGTGTACGAGCCGTAGGAGTTATATACGATATCCTGGGGATTCTTTTCCGTGGAACTGGAAGGTTCTCCTCCGGTGAAGGTCCACGACCATTGGGTGGGATTTGCCATCGAAAGGTCGGTGAAATCGATTGGTGTGCCCGGGGGGACGGTAGGATCATTGGCCTTGAAATTAGCGATGGGAGCCACACCTGATGTTCCCGACAGGTATTCCTCTCCGGTATTGTCCGGATCGAGCCAGTATTTCAGCTGCTGGTTCGAAGCACTGCCCATTTTATCCCAGGACCAGTATACTTTTCCGTAGAAGGAAGAATATCCTCCGGGATTGTCGCAGTCCAGTGCAATATAGGATCCGGTCAATCCGCCGACGATCCTGTGTTCGCTGTCAAATAGCGCAGAGCCGGAAGAACCGCCTTCCACCACCGATGTCCCGTTCTCGGTCTGTGCCCATTTGACGATCCAATGCGAGGGTACTCCGTTATCGTTCCATTCTCCGCTTTGAAGCGTGGTGGTATACGTAGAAATCTTCTTGATATCCCCATTGGGATGATGAATGCATGCTCCGCTCTGGCTGGGTGTATTGGTACGGTTCCACCCATTCCAGAAGGGTGCGTGAGATTCAGGAGGATCCTGATTCAGAAGGTACAAAGCAAAGTCAGAGCCGGTATCAGCACTTCCTTCTGCTTTGAGTGCACAACCGTTGATGGTAAAATTGGTTGGCCCATTCGTTCCCGAACACGTGGCAGCTTCATATTTAAAATAAAAGATCCACTGGTTGAACATGGTAGGAGTGCATCCATCGCCGCAGTGCTGAGCTGAAAGCACATAAGGAAGGAGGTTCCATCCTGTGTTGTTGATCAGGGAGCCCGAGCACCAGCCGATCCATCCGTCAGGCAAGATCATATACTGCCTGACCACCCCCCTCTTCTCTTCCTGCCAGTTGTCGCCTTCCGGGCAATTGACATTGATCATGCACCATTCCGACTGATCCCTCCCGCTTCCGGGCACCGTTTCAAAGGAGACACCCCTGACAATGTATGCCATATCCGATATACTGATGATCGGTTGCAGGGCGGTCAATGCCGGCTGGAAATATTCCAGCGTCACGGATTCACCCTGGATGATCTCCATGGAAAACAACCCTGTAGGATCATTGTTGAAATCGGTAAAGGCGCCGATGACTTGGTTTTTCATGTCATTATAGGCGTAGAGTTCGCCGCCTTCAGGCAGGAAGAAATGATCGAAATAAAGGCTCACCGCGAGTGCACCTGGAGCTTGTATCTTTAAACGCCACACACTGGCTCCGTCAGCCATATCTTCCCACAGGCCTGCGTTATCACAGGTCACCCCCACTGGAAGCGTTTTCCCGATGCGGTAGGGCCCGGGGCCGTCTTTGAGGTTGTCGTCGAGGGTTGCGATCACATCGGGAGACAGCGGCTCCAGGGTAATCACAGGTACCTCGGATGACAGCCCTTCCAGCGAAAAACTGGGAGGCACTCCCTCGCGACTGATCTGAGCCTGGCTCAATGATGTCAAAAATAAGGCAGCGATGCCGATATAAATTCGTAAAAAATTGATATTCAGTCTATTCATACAATTAATTTTTAATAGGTATTGACATGCGAAGGTACATTTTTCTGCGATTTAACGGCAGACCCTCCGTCAAAAAATTAATTTGATCCGTAAAGTTGATCAAAGGTGCAGGGTTGTTGTAAGAACCGTTGCTATTTCTTCTTGTTGGGGTCTTCCAGTCCGTAATGTTTGATTCGCTCTTCCCTGCGGAGCAGGAAGCCAAGAAAAATGGCCAGTACACCGAGACCGGCAAAAACGAGCATAGGAATTGTGTAATCGTAGGTTGCAGGTTCACCTCCCTTAATTTTTTCAGCAACACCCGGATTTACCGCTTCAAGAAGATATCCTATCAGCCAGGGTATCAGCAGCAATCCGATGTTCTGGATCCAGAAAACAAGTGCGTATGCGGAGCCTAAATATTTCTCTTCCACGATTTTCGGCACCGATGGCCACATAGAAGCAGGTACGAGGGAGAATGCTATTCCCAGAACTATAATGGCAGTGATGGCAATGAACATATTCAGGGGCACGAGGGCAAAGGTCAGGTGCGCCAGGGTAAGCAAGACCGCCCCGAAGATCATCATGGTCGCTCCTTTCCCTTTGTTGTCAAGGTAGGTCCCGATCAGAGGAGTCAGAATGATGGTCCCAACCGGGAGCAGACCCGAGATCATTCCCCCGACCTCGGCTGAGACGCCCAGTTTATTCTGCATCATGTTCACGGCGTATTTCAGGAAGGGGAAGACACCGGAATAGAAAAGCACACACAGCAGGGCGATGAGCAGGAATCCCCTGTTGGTGATGATCTTGCGCAGATCTCTTACATGGAATTCATCCGTAGGATCCGCCACCGGGCCGATTTGTCCGGTCTGTTTATCCAAACGGGCATCCATGAACGTATAGGTCAAAAATGTCAGAAAGCCGATGGTCACCAGCGCAATCCCTACCCAGACAGGATTCAGGACATTTCCTTGGGGGATGCCGGCGATGGTCTTTACACCCGCCATATGTGCCGAGAAAAAGAAAGCCACGGATGCACCCATCCTGGCAGTAGCCAGCTGCATCCCCATGGCAAAGGCCAGCTCCCTGCCCTTGAACCATTTCACAATGGTCCTCGATGTGGTGATACCGGCCATTTCAACCCCTATCCCGAAAATCCCGTAACCCAGTGCAGCCAGCTTAGCTGTAGCAGGCATAGCAGTCCAGAAGGAATTGAAAAAGTCGAATCCGAAACCACCGTTGCGAAAATAGGATGTAAGGGCGTACATCTTGATCAATCCTCCTCCCAGCATGACCAGGGTGGCCAGTAGACCGGTGAAACGGATCCCCATTTTATCGAGGATGATCCCTGATATGATCAGAAAACCCAGCACGTTCAACAGGTACTCAGAACCCGAGAAGAGACCGTAGCTCCTCGGCGACCATCCATAATTGACCTCAAGAAGGGACTGCAGGGGGGCAATCATATCCACAAAATAATAGGCTGCCAGCATCGTGATGGACACCAGCGCGAGCGCTGTCCACCGTGCAGCCTTTGAGTCGCTGAGCAACTGCTTTACTTTTTCAGTCATAGAAGTGATAATTAATGATCAGTAAAAAATTGAATGTGCAAACCTAATCAATTTATTTAATGTAAAAGATCATGATATACGTCTGAATAAAAAAAACACGGTATATGAATTTAACAGTTTCATCGTTTGATTCCTGATAAATATCCATTATCTTTACATAAACAAATCACAGAGAGCATTACCTATGATCGTTGTTACAGGAGCCGCAGGTTTTATTGGCAGTTGCATGGTCAACAAGCTGAATAACAAAGGCCATAAAGAGCTGATCGTTGTGGATGATTTTTCCAGATCCCTGAAAAACAATAACATCAATCATAAAACATTCCTGGAGCAGGTCCCGCGGGATCAGTTCTTTGGATGGCTCAGGGATCATCGTACCGATGTTCAGTTTATCATACACCTTGGAGCGCGTACGGACACCACAGAGTCAGATAAGCGTATATTCCAGGAACTTAATCTGGATTATTCCAAATCGCTGTGGGATCTTTGCAGCGAGTTCCGGATACCGTTGATCTATGCTTCCTCGGCGGCTACTTACGGCCTGGGTGAACTGGGGTACGACGATGCCCATGAGTTGGTACCCAGACTCAGACCGCTTAATCCCTACGGAGAATCAAAGAATGAATTCGACAAGTGGGTTCTTCTGCAGAAAGAAAAACCGCCCTTCTGGGCAGGCCTGAAGTTTTTTAATGTCTACGGCCCGAACGAATATCACAAAGGACGGATGGCTTCGGTCATTTTCCATTCCTACAACCAGATCATTTCTACAGGCCGAACCCGCCTGTTCAGGTCGAACCACCCTGGCTATAAGGATGGCATGCAGCTCCGGGACTTCATCTACGTTAAGGATGTCATCAACGTGATCCATTCTATGATGAACCGTAGGCCCGACAACGGGATATACAATCTGGGAACAGGGAAGGCCAGGACATTCATCGACCTGGCCAGAGCTGTGTTCAGGGCGATGAACAAAGAAGAAAAGATCGATTTCATCCCCTTGCCTGATGATATCGGATCACGTTACCAGTATTTCACCGAAGCCAGGATGGATAAGCTGAGAAACACAGGTTACGACGTTGGATTTTATACCCTGGAGGAAGGAATTGACGAATACATCAAAGGGTATCTGACAGAGGGCCGGTACTTCTGAAATCCCAAATTCCAAGCACCAAATTCCAAACAAATCCCAACCTCCAAAACCTAAAGGTACTGACTGGCTACTATCGCCGACCGCCTACTGTTTCCCCTCCCCGGCCAGGATCCTGTCGATCTCCTCTAAAAATCCGCGGATACGGGAAAGGGATTGCGACACCTGTGCACGACGCTGCACTTCATCATAATTCTGGCCCAGCTGATTCCTTGCACCTTCCAGAGTGAATCCCCGCTCTTTGACAAGATGATAGATAAGGTATATGTTTTCAACATCTTCCTGGGTGAACAGCCGGTTTCCCTTTTTATTCTTCGTGGGCCGCAGGATATCGAATTCCTTTTCCCAGAAACGGATCAGAGAGGCATTGACATCAAACATCGCGGCAACCTCGCTGATAGAGTAGTAAAGTTTTTTGATCCTGTGGGGTTTGTACGGCATGGATAAACCTGGAGTCATCAATCCATCGTCTGGCTGTCACGCGACGAAAGAACAAGGATCTCCTCAAAGTCTGCTGGTGAAAGATCGTTGAAAAAGTAGAAGATCGGATTGACGGGAACACCGTTCTTGTGAACCTCGTAATGACAATGCGGTGCGGAAGATTTACCGGTACTACCAACATAACCGATGACCTGCCCGCGTTTCACCTCCTGTCCGGGTTGTACCGCAAACCTGGAAAGATGGGAATACTGTGTATGATAGCTGTACCCATGGTCGATGACGATGGTCCTGCCATAACCCCTCGCAGAACTACTAACCTCTACGACCTTGCCATTTCCCGTTGCATAAATCTCTGTACCGATGGGTGCTGAAAAATCGACACCGTAATGGAATTTTTTCACCTTGTAAAATGGATCGGTCCTGACTCCGAAATAGGAGGCGATCCTTCGCAGATCAAGGTTATGAATGGGTTGGATGGCAGGAATGGAGGCCAGCATTTTTTCTTTGTTCCTAGCAAGTTCATAGACCTGGTCGAACGAAACGGATTGAACATAGAGCTGACGCATGGTCTCGTCCAGCTTGCGCGTTGTATTGATCATGATCTCCGAGTTCTTATAACCCTCCAGCTGATCGTACCGGTGAGCCCCTCCGTAACCGGCCTTGCGGATACCCGAAGGGATCGGCTCGGATTCGAAAATCACACGGTAAATATTGTCATCCCTGTCCTGAAGGTCATTCAATACATCCGAAACAAGCTTCATCCTGTCACTGAGTACCTGATACTGAAGAGAATATTGCTCCAACTCACGCTTGAGCATTTTTTCCTCCGGTGAATCGAAAATGGAATAGGCCACCGACATGACCGCCACGGAGAAAACCAGCCCCGTGGCGAGAACGGTAAGAAAACGCTTGAGACGATCCCTGAATGACCTTCTGAACTTTTTGATCTGGAGAGAGTTTAGATCAATCAGAAATTGATTTTTGGCCATAAGCGTTCGATCTCTTATCAGTCAGGTTATGGGTAATTAAGGTATGACTGTGGTGCAAAATTAAGTAAAAAAACTAATTTTGCAACTCCAAAATTCGTGAATACTTATTAACATTTTATTTATAAGGAATGAGGTCAGCAGTTGTCAGAGAAACCTTCCTGGACTTCTTTAAATCCAAGGGGCATCATATCGTCACATCCGCACCGATGGTCATCAAGGATGATCCCACGCTCATGTTCACGAACGCCGGAATGAACCAGTTCAAGGATGTTTTCCTCGGACATGCCCAGAGCAGGTATCCCCGCGTTGCCGACACACAAAAATGCCTTCGGGTTTCAGGTAAACATAATGATCTGGAGGAGGTTGGACTCGACACCTATCACCACACCATGTTTGAAATGTTGGGTAACTGGTCTTTCGGGGACTATTTCAAGAAGGAAGCCATTCAATGGGCATGGGAACTGCTGACGGAAGTCTATCGGATCGACAAAGACAGGCTGTTTGTTTCGGTCTTCGGCGGGGATCCGGAGGAAGGTCTGCCTGAAGACAAAGAGGCCTATCAGTGCTGGCGCGGGATCATCCCGGAAGACAGGATCATCTATGGTACCAAAAAGGATAACTTCTGGGAAATGGGAGACACAGGACCCTGCGGACCATGTTCGGAGATCCATGCCGACCTTCGCGACGACCTGGAAAGAAAGGAGATCCCAGGACATACCCTGATCAACCGGGGACATCCGCTGGTCATGGAGATCTGGAACCTGGTGTTCATCGAGTTCAACAGGACCTCCGGCGGAGCACTGGTAAACCTGCCTCAGAAACACGTGGACACGGGCATGGGATTCGAACGGTTGTGCATGGTTCTCCAAAAAAAAACATCCAATTACGATACGGATGTTTTCCAGCCGCTCATCCGGGAGATCTGCCGCATAACGGGCGTCTCCTACGGACATTCCATTGAAAAGGACATCGCTATACGCGTTGTGGCTGACCATTTCAGGGCGATCGCATTTGCCATCGCTGACGGACAGCTGCCCTCCAATAAGGATGCGGGCTATGTGGTCCGCCGTATCCTGCGAAGAGCGGTAAGGTACGGGTTTACGTTCCTGGATCAGAAAGAACCTTTCATCTGTGAGCTCGTGCCGGTGCTGGTTAAGGAAATGGCGGCCGTTTTCCCGGAAATCAGTCAGCAAAAGGATCTGATCGGAAAAGTGATCGCCGAAGAAGAAACAGCATTCCTCCGAACCCTTTCCATTGGCATTAAACGTTTTGAACAATATATCCAGACCCGGCCGGTGACACAACACATCGACGGAAAGTTTGCATTTGAACTTTTCGACACCTACGGCTTCCCAATCGACCTGACCCAGCTCTTGGCAAAAGAACTCGGGAAAGAGGTGGATATGGACGGGTTTCAAAAGGGCCTCCATGACCAGAAAGAACGGTCGAGGAAGGCTACCCAGCTGGATACCGACGACTGGATCATCCTCGACGCCCGGGCACCCGGGACCTTTACTGGGTATGACCAGACCCGGACAGAGATCAGGATCGCCAGGTACCGCCAGGTCAAAGCCAAAGGATCCATAAGCTACCAGCTGGTCTTCGACACCACACCCTTCTATGCGGAAAGCGGAGGACAGATCGGCGATACCGGATTTATTTCCAATGAGAATGAGCGTATCCCCATCCTTGATACGAAAAAAGAGGGTAACCTTATCCTTCACATTACCAGTCACTTGCCCTCCGATCCAGCGGCATCATTCACGGGGACGGTCGACCTTGAAAAAAGGATGCAAACCGCCAGGAATCACTCAGCCACACACCTGTTGCATCATGCGTTGCGCGAGGTCCTGGGAAAACACGTTGAACAAAAGGGATCCTTCGTGGGATTTGACCATCTTCGGTTCGACTTCAGTCATTTTCAAAAGGTAAGCGAACAGGAGCTTGCCCGGGTGGAAGCCATTGTCAACCGGCAGATAAGGGAGAACCATACCCTGCAGGAAAACAGGCTGGTACCGATGGAAAAAGCACTGGAGATGGGCGCACTGGCATTCTTTGGCGAAAAGTACGGAGAACAGGTGAGGGTGATCCGCTTTGGCGAATCCGTTGAGCTCTGTGGCGGTACGCATGTGCACGCTACCGGACAGATCGGACTGTTCAAGATCGTCGCCGAGGAGGCCACAGCCGCCGGAGTCAGAAGGATCGAAGCTGTCACTGGAGATACGGCATTGAACTTTATCAATGGCCACATAACCACCGTAAAAGAGCTGAAAAACCTGCTCAAAAATTCGCAGAATGTGGTGAAAGCAGTGCAGGAACTGCTGGATAAGAACATCGGGATGCAGAAAAAGCTTGATGAACTCCACAGTGAAAAAATTCAACACCTGGAAGAACGCCTCCTCCTTCAGTCAGAAAAGATCGGCCCGATCACTTTTATAGCCGATACTGTCGATCTCGACGCAGAGGGTATCCGGGACCTTGCCTTCCGCCTGAGGGACAAAGTACAGGACCTGTTCCTGGTCCTGGGAGCGAAAATCGGGAACAAGGCTCACCTGGCCATCATGATTTCGGACAGCCTTGTGCAAACCAGGAACCTGCATGCAGGAAATCTGATCCGCGATCTGGCATCGGAGATACAGGGAGGTGGAGGTGGACAGCCTCACTTTGCCACTGCAGGCGGGAAAAAACCGGATGGAATAGCTGATGCCCTCAAAAAAGCAAAAGCGAACCTGCAAAAGGTTTAAGCATTCCTATTTGCATAATTCCCTCCTTTTCCGAAACATTTGTATAATTGTATTGTTTAATGGATAGAGAAAGACCATTAGACAACTTCATTGCCATGGCACAAGGAACTTACCTTATCAAAGACCTGGAAAAGCTCACGGGTATCAAGGCGCATACGATCCGTATCTGGGAAAAGCGCTACAAAGTGGTAAGACCAAAAAGAACCTCCACGAATATCCGGTATTATTGCGATAACGATCTCAAACGGCTGCTCAACATTTCGGTGCTTTTGAAGCAGGGTTTCAAGATCTCGCAGCTCAGCGAACTGTCGGATGAAGAACTGGGAGAGAAAATGATGAGCCTTTATTACCATCCCCAGGCTGAAGAGATCAGGATCGATAACCTGGTCACGGCGATGGTGGATCTGGACGAGCCCCTATTCGAAAAGACCATCAACCTATCGACACTCAACCTGGGCTTTGAACATACAGTGCTTAAGATCATCTACCCATTCCTTGAAAGAATCGGCATTCTCTGGCTTTCGGGAAGTATCAATCCCGCACAGGAACATTTCGTCACCAACCTGCTCCGGCAGAAGTTGCTCGTGGCTATTGACAGCCTGGTCGTCGGACCATCCAGGGATTCCAAACGGTTTATCCTGTTCCTCCCCGAGAACGAGCTTCATGAACTGGGACTTTTATTTTACAGCTACCTGGTGCGAAAAGCCGGCCACAGGATCATCTACCTGGGGCAGTCCGTGCCTTACAGCAATGTACTTGAGGTAGCCCGTTTCAAGGATCCCGACGTGCTGGTCACTTCCCTGGTCGCAGCTATGAATGTACCCGACGCGGAAGCCTATGTCAGACAGCTGGCAGATGACTTTCCATCCAAAATCCTTTACATCACAGGCAATCAGGCCCTCCAACTTACCGATCCCCTGCCGTCCAACGTGATCAGGATCAACGATCCCATCCATTTTAAAAACCTCATCACTCCCCACTGACATTACTCCCCATCAATAACCCCCATACCTTAATAAAAAAATTCCTTTCTCCTCTCACCTATCTCCTCTCTCTTTTCTCCTCTCGTTTAACATTTCAAAACCCATATTAAACTTTATATATAATCAATCTATTCTCACTGATTATCAATAACTCGGTAATTTATTGCATTATTTAACAATTTTTTAAGAACTTTTCTTTCATAATTATTGATTGTGCTCAATTTTTGTTTAGTTTTGTCTCGAAATTATTAAACAGTAATTAAACACTCTATGCCATGACACAGTTCGAATTCAACTATAAACTGATCAGCCTGAAGGATAACCTGAGTTACTTTGCCAATCTGCTTACCTCAAACGAGGAAGACGCAAAGGACCTGGTTCAGGATACGTTTGTCAAGGCACTTACCCACCGGGAACAGTTCCAGCCTGACACCAACCTGAAAGCCTGGGCTTACACCATCATGAAAAACACTTTTATCAACAATTACCGCAGGAATGTCCGGGCCAATACCATCGTGGATACGACCGACGACCTGTACTATATGAACAATACTAGCATTTCAGAGGCTGAATCCGCAGAAAGCCGGATAAACACCAAAGACATCCTGCAGCGTATTGCACAGCTTGAAGAAAACCATCGCAAGCCTTTTGAAATGCTTACCAATGGTTTTAAGTACAAAGAGATCGCCGAGGCGCTTGATCTGTCTATCGGAACGGTAAAAAGCCGTATCTTCTTCACACGGAAAAAACTCATGGAAGAACTGAAAGATCTGGAATACGCCAACTAATCCGAAGAACGGTTAAGGTTGAAAATGGCAAAGACCATCACTGCGGCGCTGACCCATTGGATAGCGGTGAGCAGTGTGCCGTTGAAAATATAATCGAACAGGATGGCTGAAAAAGGGAAGAAAAGCTCGCAGACGGAGGCGACGATGGCCTTGATGCGTGTCAATCCAAAGTAATAAAGGAAGATGGCCCCGGAACCCGTAGTGAAGGCGATGATCAGGAAAATCAACCAGTTCGCGGGAGTCGTTATGCTCAGTTGATTCGCTTTTCCGGTGCCAAGCACCCAGAGCAGCATGATCAATGCTGTCAATCCGTACCGGAAAAAGGTGGCTGTCCTGAAATCAAACCGCATCAGGATCTTCTTGCTCAGAACGGTCGAGCTCCCGAAAGAAGCAGCTGCAAGCAGCGAGTACAAGGCTGCGGTGAACGTCCTGGAACCTGTCGAAAAATCGGGCAAGCGCCAGCCGAAAGTCAGGAAATATCCCGACAGGATTGCAAGGGCAGACCAAAGGATAAATTTCCTTCCGATAGCTTCGCGCAGCAAAAGAGCAGAAAGGGAAATGGCAAACACTGGTTGAAGTTTCTGAAGCAACACGATCACGGTCAGGTTCTGGAAATTTACAAGGAACAGCGCCTTCACGATGGCCATCGTACCGATGACCCCGCCTGTGAGCGCCACCAGGCTGAACAGGATCCCATCCCCGGCGGTGAACCGCGACAGGTGGCGGTATTCACGGAACATGAACAGGTTCATGATCAAAAACGGGATCAAATGCAGCATGAATACCACATAACCGATATTGAGGTTATACAGTCGCGGCGTCAGCACAATTCCGTCCAACCCCCACAGCATAGCGGCGACGCTTACTGCAGCAGCGCCGATAAAAGAAGATCGTTGCTTTTCCACAGAGTTTTATACTAAGGATCCGTTATACAATGGTATCATTACCATGAACCACGGAAAATCCAAAAGTAGTGGTTTTTTTATTTCATCTCCCTGAATTCTTTCTTAAGCAAGCGGATAGCCTTTTCATAAGGGAGATCATCTTCCTTTTGGAGGTCCCCGAAAAGGACCGATGCCAGTTCATGCGACGGAGCATTTAGCTCAATCCGTGTTGCGGCTGTGTTGATCATCCGGATCAGGTCCTCCCTGGCTTTTTTGATCTGGCCCCAGGCTTCGTCGGAAAGGTACAGCTGCTGGGACAGGTTGTGATCGAATTCCTCCCGAATGGTCCGGACCATCACCGTTTGAAGTTGTTCGGCATCCATTTCCGGCTTCGACACTCTCATGATCAGATTGGCCGGCGTGATCCGTTCCAGGTAAAGGATCATCCGCTCATAGGCCTGTAAACGGAGTGAGAGAAGTGTTTTGTCCCATCCGGTACGGCGTTCCGCTTCCAAATTCCTCTGTTCATTCTCCAGGAAGGAACGTATCACAAGATAGGCTGTGACCAGTACCACAAGGGATGGCAGGATGTATTTGGCAATGTCAAGGAAAGTTTCCATAAGGTGGCTGGTATAATTTGTGCATCAAAGATAATCATTCGGAACGATTATTTTCTCTACCTTTGTTCATCCGCTAACAATGTAATTTTTTTCATAAAACTGAACTGGTAATGATACGTTTGTCTGACAGAGTGAACGGTTTATCTGAATCCGAAACCCTCGCCATGTCGAGGATGTGCAGGGAATTGGCTGCACGGGGCAATCATGTGATCAATCTGAGCATCGGGGAGCCGGATTTCTATACTCCGGATTATATCAAGCAGGCTGCTAAAAATGCCATTGACCTGAATTATACCTTCTATTCTCCCGTTCCCGGGTACAAAGATCTTCGCGATGCCATCTGCCTTAAGTTCAAACGGGATAACAACCTGGATTTTACCGCCGAGCAGATCGTGGTCTCGGCAGGGGCGAAACATTCCATTGCCAATGCGGTACTTTGCCTGGTCAATCCTGGTGATGAGGTCCTCCTGCCCGCCCCCTACTGGGTGAGCTACCGTGAGCTGGTAAAGCTGGCACAGGGCATCCCGGTGTACATCCCTGCCCTGATCGAAAATGATTTCAAGGTGACCGCACGGCAGATCGAAAATGCACTGACGGACAGGACACGGCTGATGATCTTCAGCAGCCCCTGTAATCCCACAGGTTCGGTGTATACCAAAAAAGAGCTCCAGGAGATTGCCATGGTCCTCTCTTCCAGGGAGGAGCTGTATATCATCTCGGATGAGATCTATGAGCTCATCAATTTTACAGGCACGAATGAAAGCATTGCACAGTTTGATTTCATCAGGGACAAGGTCGTTACGGTGAACGGTGTTTCCAAGGGTTTTGCCATGACGGGCTGGAGGCTGGGTTACATGGGCGCGCCTCGGGAGATCGCGGCAGCATGCGATAAGCTCCAGGGTCAGATGACCTCCGGGACGAGCAGCATCGCGCAACGGGCAGCACTCAGCGCATTACTGACCGATCCCAGAGAAAGCAGGGACCTTCGCACGATGATCCATGCCTTCAGGGAAAGGCGCGACCTGGTGATCAAAGAACTCAACACGATACCCGGATTCCGGACCAATGTACCGGAAGGAGCATTTTACGTCTTCCCGAACATCCGTCAGCTCATCGATAAAAGAGCAGGTACAACCCAGATCAGAAGCAGTGACGATCTATGCAATTACATACTCAACAAGGTGTTCGTCGCTACCGTCCCCGGGACTGCGTTCGGGGATCCTGATTGCATCAGGATATCCTACGCCACATCCGTGGAACAGCTCACAGAAGCCATGATCCGCATCCGTCAGGCAGTGACTGAACTGAGTTAACAGAATATCAAACGCCATCAATCACTTCCTATGCTTGGCAAAAAAGATATCAAAAAGTATTTCAATGAGGCAGCCAGTCTCAACGTACTGATTGTCGGTGATGTGATGATTGATTCCTACATCTGGGGAAAGGTGGACCGGATCTCACCGGAAGCTCCCGTACCCATCGTAACCGTCAACCGGAGGGTAAGCCTGTTGGGAGGTGCTGCCAATGTCGCCCTGAACATCAAAGCCATCGGCAGTCATCCCATCCTGTGCTCGGTCATCGGCAATGACCCCAAAGGGGATGAATTCCTGCAGCTACTTGAAAAAGAAGAGCTGACCACCGAAGGCATCGTTCGGAGCAGGGATCGGATCACTACCACCAAATTCCGCATCATCGGCAACAACTACCAAATGCTGAGAGTGGATGAGGAAAACGATACGGATTTGCATGCCAGGGAAACCGAAGACCTGCTCCAGCGGTTCACTCAGCTGGTTAAGACATGTCCTGTGGATATCATTATCATACAGGATTACAACAAAGGAGTGCTCACCGATAAAGTGATCCAGAAGATCACATCACGGGCAGGCGAGTTGCACATACCCGTAGCCGTCGATCCGAAAAAGCGCAACTTCAGCGAATATCGATCCGTAGCCATGTTCAAACCGAATCTGAAAGAGCTCATTGAAGGCCTGAAGATCGACTTCGATCCCGACGACACGGACCATCTTCGTGAAGCTGTTCAGGCGTTCCAGAAAAAACAAGACATCGACCACATGCTGGTCACCCTCTCGGATAAAGGTGTATTCATCAGCTCCCGGATGGGTGTACATGCCTATATCACACATTCAGTCCCCGCTTATGTCAGGAGCATCGCCGACGTTTCCGGTGCAGGAGATACGGTGATCAGCCTGGCTGCATTGTGCCTTGCGTTGAAAATGATACCCCTCGACATCGCCACGGTCTCAAACCTTGCCGGAGGACTGGTCTGCGAATCGGTTGGAGTGGTCCCCATCGACAAAGCACGCCTTCTGAATGAATTGATGCATCTGGCACCATAGTCAGGAAAATTTGCCTACCTTTGCCAGCCAGTTAAAAATAAATCTCTCCCCGAGCCGTTTTGTAAAGAAATTCAAACCGATATCATTGAAGGACATTTCAACCATATCCATCCGTTTGCTGATTGCCCTGATGCTTTACTCATTGAACGGATGGACGCAGGTAAACAAGGTACCCAACCTGCAGAAATTCGACAACGCGCCCTATCACTTCGGATTTACCCTGGCCATGAACCAGATGTTCTTTTCCCTCAAACCAGTGGACAACCTGGAGGAAATCTGGTTCAAAAAACAATACGTCCCGGATATCTTCGTGGCTGACAGCGCCCGGGTGCTTTCCCTCGACAGCAAGGCATCGTTTGGTTTTACTATCGGGATTGTTTCTAACCTCAGGCTGGGAGACTACTTTGACCTCAGGTTCGTCCCCGACCTCGCCTTTGGAGAACGTGACCTTGTCTACGAGATTGAATATGATGACCAGAACTTACCAGGCTTCTCACCCGACACGTTGGTATCTGATAAAAAAGTGTATTCAACACTTGTTGAATTTCCAATCCATATTAAATACAAAGCCATGCGGATCCAGAATACCCGCGTGTATGTCCTTGCCGGAATGAAATATTCGCTGGATCTTGCCAAGGAATCCAAAAAAATGGCCGATGAAGCTGAGAACAAGCATGTGAAGATCAGCATGAATGATCTGCTGGCCGAAGGAGGTATCGGATTTGATTTTTACACCACCTATTTCAAGTTTGGCGTGGAACTGAAAATGGGATATGGATTCAAGGACATCCTGGAAAGAGAGGACAATATTTACACCGATTCGATCGAAGAGCTCCGGTCAAAGATTTTCCAGCTTACATTCACGTTTGAATAGAGTTGCCCCGGTCTATCCGCTGCATACCGTCAATAATGATTTAATTTTCATAACCATGAAAGGAAAATACGAAGAGGTCTTCAACAGCCTGATCAAAAAAGGTTCCCTCAAACAACAGGTCTACCGAAATACCTACCGGACATTCCAGGAATTCAAGAACATCATTCGCGAAATGGCCCAGGAATATTCCCAAAGGACCGCACGCGACAAATCCAATATCCCTTTTGAGTTCACGGACAAAGGTGAATTTCAGATGGAACTGAAATTTGCCGGCGACATCCTGCTCTTTGTCATGCATACCAATGTCTTCGAGTTCTCCCGATACCATGAGGTCATGAAGACTCCATACGTCAGGGAAGATAAGGATCGGTCCTTCTGCGGAGTGATCAACATTTACAATTTCCTCTCCGATTCATTCAAATACAACCGTGTCAACGATATCGGCTACCTTATCGGACGAGTTTTTATCAACAAGGATATGCATTATTTCATCGAGGGAAAACGTGAGATCGGTTTTTTGTTCAACAACTTTGGCAATACGGTGATCAACAGGGAAGCAGCCCGACAGATCATCGAGTCTTCGATCCTTTACACCATCAATTTCGACCTGCTGACACCACCGTTCGACGCAGTGAAAGAGGTAACCGTAGATGAGATGCGGACCACACTCGACAGCATGCTCATCAAAACCGGCAAGCGGCTGGGATTCCGGTTCCAGGGAGATCATGCGGAGTTTGAGAGCGGTAGGTAGTTGGCAACTGGCAATTGGCAATTGGCAATTGGCAATTAGCAATAGAACAATTGAACAATAGAACAATTGAACAATTTATCAAGATACTCATTGCCATCGTTCCGAGCCTCTTAATATTTTTTATATAAATTTCTTTTTGTAAAAAAAATATCTCTACTTTTGCACTCCTGTTTTTACCAGCAAAAACGGCCCGTTCGTCTAGGGGTTAGGACGTCAGGTTTTCATCCTGGTAACAGGGGTTCGATTCCCCTACGGGCTACCAATCAAAAGATGTAAGGAAATGGCGAATCACAAGTCTTCACTGAAAAGAATCCGGCAGACCGAGAAAAAGAAAACCAATAACCGTTACTTTGCCAAGACCATGCGCAATGCGGTTAGGGATTTCAGGGCATTGACCGACAAAAAATCTGCCGAGGAAAAGTTGCCCGGCCTCATCAGCCTGATCGACAAAAATTCCAAGCGGCTTCTTGTGCACAAGAACAAGGCCGGCAACCTCAAATCGAGCCTTACCAGGCATCTCAACGAGCTGCAATAGCCTATTGCGATGCATTGAAGCACAAAGCCTTCATTCCTATTTCTTCTTTCCTTTCTTCATTCTCTTTCTCCTTCCAGTTCTAATTCCACTTCGAATGTTCTGTGATGGAACCTCTTTCCCACAGGGTAACATTTTGTCTGTTTCCGTATTAACAGGTAAACAGAGTTCCCATGAACCACCTACCCATCAGCAAATGGGCCGAGGATGACCGGCCACGCGAAAAGCTGCTGATCAAGGGCAAGCATTCGCTCAGCGACGCTGAATTGCTGGCCATCCTTCTGGGTACGGGATCCCGGAATCAATCGGCACTGGATCTGGCAAAAACGATCCTTATTGAATCCCGGAACAACCTGATCGAACTCTCGAAGATGCAGATCAGCGAACTGATGCATTTCCGGGGTATTGGACAGGCGAAGGCCATCACCATCATTGCCGCACTGGAGCTGGGGCGCCGCAGAAGGGGTTCTGAAGTGATCCAGCGGAAAAAGATCCAATCGAGCAAAGATGTCTTCGAGTTCTTCCAGGTCGAACTGGCTGAAAAAAAATACGAGGGATTCTGGCTGCTCCTGCTGGACAGGGCCAATAAGATCGTAGGCCAGGAAAAGATCAGCGAAGGAGGCACTGCGGGGACCGTAGCCGACCCCAAACGCATCTTCAAGGTCGCCATTGACCGGTTCGCCTCCTCGCTCATCCTGTGCCATAACCACCCCTCGGGTAACGTGGAACCCAGCCAGGCAGACATTACCCTGACCAAGAAACTGATACACGCCGGAGCACTCCTGGACATTCAAATTTTGGATCATATCATTATCGGTGAAGAGAATTATTTTAGCTTTGCAGATGAGAACATGATGGTATGATGCATCTTACAACAGTGGTCGGAGCTAGACCTCAGTTCATTAAAGCTGCAGCGGTGAGCCGTGCGGTCAGGGAAATCTTTTCCCCGGAAATAACCGAGCGCATCATCCATACAGGTCAGCATTATGACCATGAAATGTCGGAAGTGTTCTTTGAAGAGCTTCAGCTGCCCCGTCCTGAGGTAAACCTGGCCGTGGGCTCTCACAGTCATGGGAAGCAAACTGCATTGATGATCAGCCTCCTGGAAAAGGAGTTCCTGACCAATCCTCCTGATGCCGTGCTGGTATATGGCGATACCAATTCCACCCTGGCCGGCGCACTGGCCGCCTCCAAACTTCATATCCCTGTCATCCATGTCGAGGCAGGTATGCGCTCCTACGACAAGTCCATGCCGGAAGAGATCAACCGGGTACTCAGTGACCACGTTTCCACTCTTCTGTTTACACCCACCGAAACAGGGATGCGCAATCTGAAAAAGGAGGGACTTGTTCATCATCGGGGCGCTTTCCACGACCCCGATCATCCCGTGATCTATCATTGCGGAGACGTGATGTACGACAACTGCCTTCATTTCCAGGCTCTTGCCGAAGAAAGATCACGGATCCTTGAAGAGTATGGGCTGGAACCTGGCCGGTATCACCTGGCCACGCTCCACCGCGCACAAAACACAGACGATCCCGCACGGTTGACCAACCTGTTCACTGCCCTTCTCGAAATCACGCACGCGTCGGGCAAAAAAACCATCGTCCCTCTGCATCCACGGACATCCTCCCTACTCAGAAAGTCAGTGCCCGATCCATTATTGAAAGCACTTATGGCCGGAGAATGCATCCTGGCCACGCCCGTTGCGTACTTCGACATGCTGGTTCTTGAAAAAAATGCCCATCTGATATTGACCGATTCAGGCGGCGTGCAGAAGGAAGCATACTTCTTCGGCAAACCCTGCATCATCCTCAGGGCAGAAACCGAATGGAAAGAGATCACTGCCACGCGGTCGGCCATCCTGGCTGATGCAGATCCCAAAAAGATTAGGAAAGCCTACCAACGGTTTGAGTCGTCCCCTGCCCTTTCCTTCCCTCCCATCTTCGGCGACGGACACGCTGCATCGTTCATTTGCCGGACCATGCTGGATTGCCTTGGATAAAATTTCAGCACAGTTTGGCTATTAATCAAATTATTCCTACTTTTGCACTCCATTTTTAAATACCTTAATCCTTAATCTAAACTATTGAAGATGATCAACCAGTATGAAACCGTTTTCATTATGACTCCCGTTTTGTCTGAAGAACAGATGAAGGAAACGGTTCTTAAATTCAGTAGTTTTCTCAAAGAAAAGGGTGCAGAGATCATCCATGAGAACTACTGGGGATTGCGTAAACTGGCATATCCCATACAGAAAAAATCCACCGGATTTTACCATCTGATCGAGTTCAAAAGCGATGTAGCCATCGTAAAAGAGCTCGAGACCAACTTCAAACGCGATGAACGTGTCATCCGCTACCTCACGGTCAGGCTCGATAAACACGCCGTTGTGTATAATGAGAAAAGACGCAGCAAGAAAGAAGCGGAACTTCCTAAAACTGAAGAAAATGCAGAGGCGTAACATTTAATACCAGAATGCGATGACAAATCAGGGAAATACAGAAATCAAATATCTAACCCCCATTGCGGTTGATATCAAAAAAAAGAAGTACTGCCGCTTCAAGAAGAACAGGATCAAGTACATCGACTATAAAGATGCCGACTTCCTGCTGAAATTTGTCAATGAGCAGGGCAAGATACTTCCGCGTAGGATAACCGGCACCTCTACCAAGTACCAGAAGAAAGTCGCTCAGGCGATCAAAAGAGCCAGGCACCTGGCTTTACTCCCCTATGTTGCTGATCTTTTAAAATAAGGAGGATGCTATGGAAGTTATTCTGAAAAAAGACATACCCAACCTGGGTTATGAGAACGAGATCATCCACGTAAAAGATGGATATGGGCGAAACTATTTGATCCCTAAAGGTTTTGCCATTCCTGCCACCGGATCCAACAAAAAGATGGTGGCCGAAATCCAAAAACAAAAAGCCTTTAAGGAAAACAAGACACGTATGGACGCCGACACGCTGGCGAAAGCGCTCGGTAACCTTACCGTGAAGATCGGTGCCAAAGCTGCCCCCACAGGGAAAATATACGGTTCGGTAAATGCCATTCAGATCGCTGAGGCAATCAAGGAACAGTTCAACTATGAAATCGACCGGAAAAAGATTAGCATCGACGGCGATAGTATCAAAGAATTAGGGACCTATGAAGCGATGATCAACCTTCATAAGGATATCAAGGTTAAACTGAACTTTGAGGTTGTTGCCGAATAAGGGTCCTGTTAAGTAAACATTCTCCCGGTACACTGCCGTTATTCGCTCAGTTTACCGGGATTTTTTGTGATTTACGCAAAACATGCTTTCCAAATCCTCCATCCGGTTCATCCGGTCACTGAAAACCGGCAAATTCAGGGAAACGTCAGGATTGTTCATTGCAGAGGGTACCAAGACCGTTCTGGATCTCCTCGAGAGTTCACTTGCCATCCACAGCATCTATGCCACGCAGGATTGGATAGCACGCTATTCCGATCATCTCGGGAAAGCCGCTGACCGCTGGAGCACCATCACTGAAAAAGAAATGAAAGCAGTCAGTGCCCTGGTCACTCCCCAGGATGTCCTGGCATTGGTTGAAATACCCGACTCCGTGCTTGTCCCATCAGCTCTTGCCGGTGAACTTATCCTTATGCTTGACGAGATCCGTGATCCAGGAAACCTCGGAACGATCATACGTACGGCTGACTGGTTCGGTATCCGTCATCTCCTCTGCTCCACAGGCTGCGTCGATGCATATAATCCGAAGGTCGTCCAGTCATCCATGGGATCCCTTGCCCGTGTCCATGTGCATTCCATCGTGCTGAAGGATTTTCTCGACCTTCACAATCCCGGGCTGACCGTCTACGGATGCCTGCTGGATGGGATGGACATACACCAGGTACCATTGGGCAAAACGGGAATCATTCTCCTGGGAAATGAATCAACCGGGATCTCACCAGAATTGCTGCCCTATGTCCAGGTCCGGCTGACCATTCCATCCTTCCCACCCCATGCAGGAATCTCCCCTGCTGCACCTGAATCACTCAATGCTGCCCAGGCATGTTCAATCGTTTGCTATGCATTCCGCAGCTGATTTACATGAAGAAAAAATGGATCATAAAGAATTTTTATTCTTTTAACAAAAGAGTTCTTGCTTTCCGTATTCTTATTTATTATATTTGTGTCGTTTTTTAACGCAACCCAGTTTTAATCTGTACCTCCTCAAACCACATTGCTATGGCCACGACACTTACTAACTATCACATCGAGGAACTGAAAGAGTTTGCCGGATTGTCGGAACGAACCAAGAACGTTTGTATCAAAGGCTCTCTGGAAACTCTTTACAAAATTCTTTTGTATTATCTGAAGAACGAGAACTTTAAAAAGATCCGGAATTGCGGCGAAAAAACCAACCTGGAGCTTATGGCTCTGGCCAGGAAGTATATTGAGGAGTATCATGTGAGCATCGAGGATCTGGAAGTCAACGATGAAGATATTACGTTTGAAAAATTCAAATTCTTCTGTTTTGAAAATTTTGGGATCCCCTCCGCAAAAACTGAGGTGTACCGAAACGACTTTTTTGAAAAACGTTTTCCTTTCTTCAGATACTTTCTGCTGATATTCAGGGAAATATTAAACGAAAGGGAATACTTCATCTTTGAACATAATTTTGGATACTTTGGCGACAAGACCAAGATGACTCTTCAGTCCATCGGTGATCTTTATCATATCACCCGAGAACGGATCCGTCAGATCTCACAGCTGATCCCCTACAAGATCGAAGATACCATAACCCGGTTCACCAGGGAACAGGATTACCTGAAAAGCTATTTTCAGTATAAGCTCAGCAGTAAAAGCGATTTCATACTGATCGACAGTTCGGTCGCTGACAGGATCAACGCAAAGGAAGAGCTTAATCTCACACCCAAGTTCTATACCCTCGTTTTTTCAATCCTCCTGTCCAAAAGTTACAGTACCTTTCAGGATAAAGAGTTCACCTACAAGAATTATTACCTGATCAGGAACGAAAATTTTCATATTTTCGATTTCGTATCGTTTTACGATGACCTTTATCAGCGGAAGAACAAACGGATTGATCGAACCTATCGGCTAGACCTGGATCAGTTTCTGCGGCCATTTCTGAAAGAGGATGATCCTTCCCTGCTCGACCGCATCCGCCCTGTATGCATCCATATCGCCCAGGAAGAGCTTCAGATCGAGATCTCGTCCGATAACCAGCTGGTGATCGCCCGCAATACACTTGTCAAGCTTTCGGAATACATCATCGATATTTTAACAAAGCATGGCAAGCCGATGCAACTTTACGACATCCACAGGGAGCTGGCGGCCATCACACCAAAAACCCCCCATAACATCGAATCCCTCCGGTCATCCATCCTTAGCATCGACGAGATCATTGCAATCGGGAAGACCAGCACCTATTCACTGAAAAAATGGAAGGAGGTCAAAACCGGAACCATCAAGGAACTGGTGCAGGAATACCTGTCCCAATACAATGAGCCACGTCACATATCTGACGTGACCAACTATGTGGTTCAGTTCAGGGATACCAGCGATAAGAATATCCTTTCCAACCTGAAGCTGGACAGGTCTAGCAATTTTGTATTCTTCAAAAAAGGGTATATTGGCCTAAGAAATAAAAAATACAAACGTTTGTCGGGAAAATACGGACAACTGAAACTTCTGTAGGATAACAGAAGAAAATTCCAAATTCCAGGAGATAAATTCCAAACAAATTCCAATACCCAAAACTGGTAAAAGATAGTTGCACATAATGTTTAAAGTACTTCTAATAACCATCATTCTACTGGCCCTGGCCTTCGCCGGTATCGCCATCAAAATGTTCGTAAAAAAAACAGGACAGTTCGAAAAAAGCTGCAGCTCAGTTGATCCCACGACTGGGGATAGAACCGCATGCAGTTGCGGTCACGGAGATGGGGGACCTGACTGTGAGAACAAAAAGAGAGAGAACTGAATGTTTCTGCATCCTGTCACTCATTCATGCTCCTCTTCTGCAAGGATCTTTTTGAATCCTCTGGTAATCGTCGTTTGGAGTGCTCCGGAAGAGTCAGCATAGATCAGGTAAGCATCCAGGTCATCATCGGAGGCCAGATAATCCAGCGATTTGTCGAGTCCCATCACCATGAATGCAGTTGCGTATGCGTCTGCTTCCCAGCAGCTTTTCGCTCTTACAGAAACGCTCAGCAGGGAATTGCGGGCGGGGTATCCTGTTGAGGGATCGATAGTATGGGAGTACCTGATCCCGTTTTCCTCGTAAAACTTTCTATAATTGCCGGAAGTGGCTATTGCTTCATCCATCACTTCAAGGATGGCTTTCAGCTGACGGTTATCCGATGGATCCGAGGCCGGTTTTTCAATGCCTACCCGCCATTTCGATCCATCCGGTTTCAATCCGCGGGCAAGCACCTCACCTCCGATGTCGATCAGGAAGATCCTGACCTGTTGCGATTCCATGAAGGCGGCGAGCACGTCGACCGCATAGCCCTGGGCGATGGCGTTGAAATCGATGCGGATGCGGGGATCCTGCTTGACAACTTTCCCATTCTCCAGTCCGACGAGCCGATAGCCGACAAACCGGAGAATGCTGTCAACGTTTGCTGAGTCCATCGTGTGCCGGTTCTCCAACCCAAATCCCCATGCGCTGACCAGCGGTCCAACGGTCATGTCAAAAGCACCGGATGTCTTACGCGACACCTCCTGGCTCTTGTGAAACAGGTCAACAAACCAATCATCGAGAACGACGGCGGAATCGTTGTTATTCACCCTGGTGATAATGGAATGGTTGTTCCAGAGCGACACCGACTGATCGAAGGCCATCAGGATCGAGTCGATAGCGGGCCGGAAATTCCTGCCCTCATAATCATAATAGGTGACCGCATAGTATGTTCCCTGCGTCTGTCCGTTGATGGTCATTTTCTTGTAGATCTTTGAGCATCCTGCTCCAAGGATGATCAAAACAATACCTATGGTACACCACCTGATCATAAGGGGTCATTTGTATGTTTATCCGCCGAAGTCATCAAAAGCGATCATTTCCTTGGGTACCCCGTAGTCATCCAGCATCTTTAATACGGCCTGGTTCATCATGGGCGGTCCGCACAGATAATACTCGATCTCTTCGGGCTCAGGGTGACGGGAGAGGTAATTATCCAGAAGCACCTGGTGAATAAATCCAGTATATCCGTTCCAGTAATCCTCAGGTTTGGGTTCAGAGAGAGCGATAAAGAATTTGAAGTTCGGGTGGGTCCTGGCGACCTCCTCGAAATCCTCCATATAAAACAGCTCGCGTTTTGAACGGCCGCCGTACCAGAAAGTAGCTTTACGGCTGGTGTTCCGTGTCTTGAACTGGTCAAAGATGTGGGAACGCATGGGTGCCATGCCGGCTCCACCGCCGATGAACATCATTTCACGGTTGGTATTTTTGATAAAAAACTCTCCGTAGGGGCCGGAAATAGTGACCTTGTCGCCCGGTTTCCTTGAAAACACGAAAGAGGAGCAAATGCCGGGGTTGACATTCATAAAACGGCCTGTTTTGCGATCGAAGGGGGGAGTGGCAATACGTATGTTGAGAATAATGATGTTGCCTTCAGCCGGCTCGTTGGCCATGGAATAGGCACGGAAGACCGGCTCACTGTTCTTCATCTTCAGATCCCACATGTGGTACTTATCCCACTCATCCCGGTATTCCTCCTCCACGAAGATATCCTTGCCGTAATCCACCTCACACGGCGGCACGTCGATCTGAATATAACCCCCTGACCTGAACTCCAGGTGCTCGCCTTCAGGAAGCTTCACTTTGAATTCCTTGATGAAGGTGGCGACATTGCGGTTGGAGATCACCTCACACTCCCACTTCTTGATGCCGAAGATCTCCGGATTGATATGGATCTTCAGATCCTGTCTGACCTTCACCTGGCATCCCAGGCGCCATTGATCGTGTTGCTCCCTCCGGGTGAAATAATTGACCTCCGTCGGCAGGATGGAACCCCCGCCTTCCAGAACCTGGCAGCGGCACATGGCGCAGGTACCCCCTCCTCCGCAGGCAGACGGAAGGTAAATATGCTCGTTGGCCAGCGTCACCAGAAGCGAAGAGCCAGGTTCCACCTCCAGTTCCTTCTCATCGTTGATCAGAATGTTCACCTTACCCTGCGGGGTAAGCTTCTTCCTGGCAAAAAGCAGGATCCCGACAAGAAGCAGAATGACCACCAGGAACGCCACTGTCCCAGAGATGATCACTGATCCGGCACCGATCTGTAAAAGCATTGTATTGCAGATTTAGTTCTCGTTATAATTTAATTCCCAGGAAGCTCATGAAAGCGATGGCCATCAGGCCGGTCAGGATGAAAGAGATCCCAAGGCCTCGTAATGGCCCGGGAATGGCAGAATATCGGATCTTTTCCCTGATGGCGGCTATGGCAATGATCGCCAGTGCCCATCCGATGCCTGAGCCAAGCCCGAAGGCGACCGTCTGACCGAAATTTTCAAATTCCCACTCCTGCATGAAAAGAGATCCCCCAAGTATAGCACAGTTTACGGCGATTAAAGGTAGAAAAATCCCCAACGAATTGTAAAGAGCAGGGGAAAACTTCTCGATGATCATCTCCACCAGCTGTACAATAGAGGCGATGACTGCTATGAACATGATGAAACTCAGGAAATTAAGATCCACATCGGCCAATTGCGGACTGATCCATGTCAGAGCCCCTGGTGTTAGCATGTATTTGTTGAGCAAGTAATTCACCGGCACGGTGATCACTTGCACAAAAATAACAGCGATCCCGAGTCCGACAGCAGTCTTTACCGATTTGGACACAGCCAGGTATGAACACATGCCCAGGAAATAGGCAAAGATCATGTTATCGATAAAGATCGATTTGATGAATATGTTGATGGATTCTTGCATGGTCGTAATGGTTACAGTATGATCAATACTCTTCGATAAGGCTCCGGTTCCTGGAACGCTGTATCCAGATAATGGTCCCCACCAGGATCAATGCGGCCGGCGGTAAAATAAGCAGTCCGTTATTGCTATACCCTGCTTCATAAAAGGATTGAGGAATGATCCGGTATCCCCAGAGGGTTCCATTACCAAAGAGTTCCCTGAAAAAGCCAAGGGCTATCAATATCCAGCTATATCCCAGTCCGTTACCTATCCCATCCAAAAAAGCCGGCCATGGTTTGTTGGCCATGGCAAAAGCTTCCAGACGACCCATCAGGATGCAATTTGTGATGATCAGGCCGACAAAGACCGACAACTGCTTACTGACATCGTAGACGAATGCTTTCAGGACCTGGTCGACAAGAATCACCAGGGCAGCCACCACGGTCAGCTGGACGATGATCCTTATTCTGGGCGGAATACCATTCCTTAAAAGGGATATGACAACATTGGCCAGTGCAACCACTACAGTGACCGACAAGGCCATGACGAATGCTGGTTTAAGCTTTGTCGTGACTGCCAGTGCAGAGCAGATACCAAGTACCTGGACAGTAATCGGATTCTCAATACTCAAAGGATTCCTGATCAGTTTGCGGTACCTCGGCGAGAAAAGCGATTCCCTCTCTTTTTGTTGCTTACTCATGGATCATAACTATTTAGTAAGATAAACGACATAAATTCCCATCACATCCTCGATCATGTTGCCAAGTCCGTTGCTGGTGATGGTACCTCCTGAGATAGCATCCACTCCATGAATCCTCTGGTTCTCCGGCAGTTTCCCAACGCCACCCTTGATCGGCCTGACTGAGATAAATTTCCCGTTCTCGTCGAAGATCTGTTTTCCCTTGAATTGGTCGCTGAACCAGTGCTGATCGATCTCTGCACCCAGGCCCGGAGTTTCCTTGTCGTGGAAGAACCTGGCTCCCCCAATGGTATTCCTGTCCGTCTTAAGTGCAATATTCCCGTAGATAGGTCCCCATAACCCCCTCCCCTGCACCGGGATGACCAGTAATGTATCATTCTGGTTGATGTACATGTACAACGGTAAGATATAATCCTCGCCGGCTGCTTTCCGCTTGAGCTGGATTTTCAGGTTGACATCGAATGCTCTTGTATTGCCTGTGATGAACTGCTTTGATTTCATGTCATAGATGCTGATCTCCTCCCCCCGGGGATCGATAACAACTTCACGGGCAATATAAGTTTCATACATCGGGACAGCATCCTCAGCAGTCGGTTGAAGATTACAGGCCTCAAGAATACCCCGCATCTTCGAAATGGCAATGTTCTTGTCCTGCAACGGCTTCAGGATCATTGCAGCTGAGGAGAGAATGACAGCCACCAGTATCACCATGATGGCTGCATATCTGAATATATACGAATTGCTCATAAACTTTTGTATTTCAGGTTACTTAACGATATGTACACGGGCGGCTTTCGCTCTCTTTACCCGATAGCGGATATTGGCCTGAATGACATAGTGGTCGATCAACGGTGCAAAAACATTCATCAGTAGGATGGCTAGCATGACTCCTTCAGGATATGCCGGATTGAAAACTCTGATGATGATGATCAGTGCACCCAGCAGAACGCCATAGATCCACTTACCCCTGTTGGTCTGGGCGGAGGTCACAGGATCCGTAGCCATAAAGACCAAACCGAATGCAAAGCCACCCATCAGGAAATGAAAATAGAAGGGCAACCTCATGTACTCATTGGCCCCGATGGCGTTGACCAGTAAACCAAGGGCCGTGGCTCCCAGCATCGTTGCCAGCATGATCCTCCAGCTGGCAATCCCCGTAAAAAGAAGAATAGCCGCTCCGATGAGGATCGCGATCACGGAGGTCTCGCCAATGGATCCGGGCTCCAGGCCGATGAACATACCCATCGGATCATTGATCTGGTCGGAATTGCCGATCATGGCATGGCCCAGGACGGTTTCACCGGAATAGGCATCGGCTTTGCCGGCAATCCAGACCTTATCGCCGGTCATGGCTGCCGGATAGGCAAAAAACAGGAATCCACGGGCCAGCAAGGCAGGATTAAGTACGTTCATCCCGGTACCACCGAACACCTCCTTGCCAAATATAACCGCAAAGGCGACAGACAACGCTACGATCCATAAAGGAATATCCGGAGGCAGGATCAAAGGAATCAGCATTCCTGTGACCAGGTATCCTTCATTGACCTCGTGACCACGATACTGGGCAAAAATAAATTCGATACCCAGTCCGACTCCGTAAGACACAACGATAAGAGGCAACACTTTCTGAAGCCCGTAGCCAACGATCTGCCAGAAACCGGGATGCTCGCCGTAAGAAATATAATGCTGGTAACCAACATTGTAAATACCAAATAACAGCGCAGGAAGGAGGGCTACAATGACAGTCGACATGGTCCGCTTAAGGTCGATGCTGTCTCGAATATGGCTGCCCTTAAATGTGACTTTATCCGGGACGAACAAAAAGGTCTCAAATGCATCAAAGGTAGAATGCAGCTTTTCAAACCTTCCCCCTTTCATGAACTGGGGCTTTATCTTATCAAGGTGCTTTCGAAGTGATTTCATTCAAAAGATACTAGGTATTATCGTCGGTTTAGTTCATTTCCTGTCTCATAAGGTCCAGCCCGTCTCTTATGATGGACTGGATCTCTGTTTTTGATGTATCGATAAATTCACACAGGGCAAAATCCTCCTCATCCACTTCATAGATCCCCAGGTTCTCCATCAGGTCAATGTCCTTGATCAGGATGGCCTTAATGAGCTGAAGCGGGTAGATGTCCATTGGGAAGACTTTCTCATACTGACCGGTCATGACGTAGGCTCTGGTGCCTCCGTGCAGGTTCGTGTCAAGACGGTAGCTCCTTCTTGGCCAAAACCAGGAGAAATATGTATGGCTGAAACTGAATTTGTCAAATCCCGGTTTGGCCCAGCCTAGGAATTCATGATGATTCCCTTCGGGCAGCACGGTGATGTGGTGATCATAATATCCCAAGTAGCCAGTCCGGTCGATCCTGGACCCAGTCAGCACATTGCCCGACAGATACCGCACATTTCCCGTACGTACATTCCCCTCAAGCATTTCTGAAATCCTTGCCCCCCTGAACGTTTTATAGTATTGAGGATGAATGATCTCTGATCCGGTGAGTGCAACAAGGCATGCAGCATCATAGTGACCGGTCAGAAACAACCTGCCGATGAGTGCAAGATCCTGTATATGCACATACCATACTGTTTCCCCCTTGTTTATCGGATCAAGATGGTGAATCTGAACACTGACATTACCGGATGGATGTGGACCTGAAAAATAAACCACCTCCACCTTCGGACCGGGATTAAAATCCATACTCTGCCCGGTGCCATGTTTCAGACACAGATAGACCTTCCCATCAGTAAGCATGGTGAGCGCGTTGATGCCGGTCTGACACTCCATGCGAGAATCTCTCAGGACAAATTCGGAGTCAGGAGCAAGGGGTGCCGTATCAAAACCGGAAATAAAGATTGATTTTGGAGGTTGTAGCAGATTCGCAATGACCGTATAGGGTCTTTGACGGATAACCGGCCAAATCCCACTGCCGGTCAGCTTGTCAATGACCTCCTCCCTTGCCAGTTGGCTTGGGTCGGCAATCCCAAAATCTTCATACTCCATCTCCCCCTCATGCTCGATACAAATCTCCTGGATGACTCGTTTGGCTCCCCGCAGGATCTGCACAACCGAACCGCTCACAGGGGAAGTGAAAACCAGGCGTTCGTTGTTTTTATCATGAAAAAGGACGGAGCCCGCCTTGACACGATCGCCCTCCTGTACGTCCAGTTTGGGTATGATTCCACGAAAATCGGTCGGCTTTAAAGCAAAATATTTCGTTGCTTTCTCTGCGACGGTTTTGCTGGCCTCACCTAAAAGTTTAATATCCAGGCCTTTACGAATTCGAATGGTTTTTGGCATACCAGATAATTAAAAGGGACCACATTCCGGTCAAAGGGTTAATAAAAAAAACGAAACTAACCAAATCAATGAGCAAATATAACAGAATTATCATATATTTTAATACTATACACATATATTAATAGTGATCAGCGACCCTACTTTATTTTCTACCTTTGCACGATAATTGCATCGTCGATCCCCACAATGAAAAATTGGTCTGTTAATAAATTAACAATGCTCTGCCTGATGACTGTTAATGTGGGAGTGGCCATACCACAGGTCAGTCCGGACGGTGATTATTTCATCGAATCCTATTTTCGCTACGAGGATTATATCTATCACCCTTCCATAAAAACAGTTCAACTTTACCGGTCCGGCTTTGAGCTTTCCAATCCTCTTATCCGTTTGAACTCCGATGAAAGACTCATGTGCACCTTCGACGATCTCGACGGTGATGTCAAGGATTACCGTTACACGGTCATTCATTGCGGGGCCAACTGGCAGGCCAGCCCTCTGGTGTATACGCAGTACCTTTCCGGCTATGAAGAAAATCCAATCACCGAATTTCACTCCTCATTCAATACCGTACAGCCGTACACGAATTATCGCTTCACGGTGCCGTCGGACGACATGCAATTGCTGATCTCGGGCAACTATCTGCTTAAGGTTTATCTTGCCGGAGAGACCCAACCTGCATTCACGCGAAGGTTCATGGTTGCTGATCCCAGGGTCGGTATCGATGCCCGCATCAAGCGGCCGATGGTGGTAGAGGACAGGGAATCGAAACAGGAGATCGATTTTTCGATCATCTCACAGGGTTATTCCATCGAGGATCCCTACCGGAGCCTACATGTAGTCGTGATGCAGAATAACCGGTGGGACAACGCGATCCAGAACCTGAAGCCAAGGATGGTGATCGATAATACGCTCAACTATAATTACGATAGGGAGAATGTTTTCGATGGCGCAAACGAATACCGGGATTTCGACATCAAGAGCTTGACGTACAGATCGTTGAGAATAAAATCCATCACTTTTGAAAACGACACCCACCAGGTGGTGCTCTGGGAAGATGAACCCCGTTCTTTTCGCGTCTATCATTCAGAGACCGACATCAACGGCAGGTTCCTGGTCAGCTGTGAGGACGCCCATGACATACCCACCGAATGTGACTATATGAATGTCCGTTTTTTCCTCCGGTATCCCCAGCCCCTTGACAATGGCAGTCTGTATGTCTTTGGAACGATGACCTGCAACCAATTCACCAGGGAAGGACTGATGACCTATGATCCGGTGAAAAAAGGGTACGAAGCGGAACTCTACCTGAAGCAGGGTTTTTATAATTACATGTATGTTTTCCTGGGTAACAACAGTTCAAGAGGGGATGCAGCTTTTGTGGAAGGGAATCATTTTGAGACGCAGAATGAATACATGATACTGGTCTACTACCGTCAACCTGGTTCGATATACGACGAGCTCCTCGGTGCCAGTGTGATCAATTCTCCCTTCTGAACCGGTCATCACTCGTATCGCAGCGATTCGATCGGATCGAGCCGGGCTGCCTTGTTGGCAGGGATGAATCCCGAGAGAAGGGCCACCATCAAACACAACAGGACGCCTGTAAGGATCCACATCCACGGAATGAAAAAATTAGAACCGATCTGAGAGGCAATTACGTTTCCGATGGCCACACCCAGTACGATTCCCACGATCCCTCCCAGCTGGGCGATCACAATGGATTCAATCAGGAACTGAAACCGGATGGTCTTTCGTTTGGCACCGACAGCCTTGCGTATCCCGATCTCCTGCGTGCGGTCGGTCACCGACACCAGCATGATGTTCATCAGGCCAATGGCTGCTCCCACCAGGGTGATCAGACCGATCAGGGTGGCCGCTATACGAAGGTACTTGATGTTCTCAAACAACATCTCCACCAGGCTGTCACTCTTGGTGATCTCAAAATTCTGCTCCTCATGCACATTCAATCCCCTGACGACCCGGAACAATCCCGTGGCCTCCCCTTCAATGGTCTCCAGGGTGATGTTGCTGGCCGCCATGACATCGATGTTGAAGGATCGGTTCGGCCTTGGAAACCGCTGCCTCACATTATTAATGGGCACGACACAGGTATTGTCGCTGCTGAATCCTATTCCGGAGCCTCTGGATTTGATCGTGCCAATGACCTTGTATTTTCCCGGGCCAATGGATATCTCCTTGCCTATGGGATCTTCTTTGTTCTTGAACAGTTTACTGACAATACCCTGACCAATTATAACCACATTGGATCCGTAAAACACCTCATGAGCCGACATGTTCCTTCCCTTCCCGATCTCATTACCGGAGGTAGTCATGTAATTTTCATCACCACCCAGTACTCCAACATTAGGATTTGTTTTGCCGGATTTGTACCTTACGGTGGCCGTACCGGTTGCCCAGGCATATACCGAAACTACCGCGGGAATATCGAATTGTTCCTGAAATGAAACGGCCTCATCATAGGTGATCCGGGGATAGAACGTCTGCCGACCGCCGCCGTGAAAGAACATGGACCGGTTCCTGATCGAGATCGTGTTGGCACCCATGGCAGTGAAATTATCCTCAAGCCAGTACTTGATGGCGTCGATGGAAGTAAGGATGCCCACCAGGGCCATAATGCCGAAGGAGATGATAAGAATGGTAAGCACTGACCGCAGCATGTTGCTCCGGATGGATATCAGTGAGATGCGGATGTTCTCGAGCAGGTTGCTTTTCATTGCCAGGCTATTTAATCACCTTTTTTTCCAAAAGCCAGGTCGCCCGCATCACCCAGTCCGGGTACAAGATAAGCCTGAGCAGTCATCTCTTCATCGACCGCACCCGTCCAGAACGTGATCTGGCTGGTGTTGAGATTTTTCTTCAGATGATCGATGCCTTCGGCACTGGAAAGGACAGTAACAATATGGGTATGAGCAGGTTGACCATAGGTAAGAAGTTCTCTGTAACAGAGTTCCATGGAGTATCCGGTAGCCAGAAGGGCATCGGACAGGATCAGGACCTCTCCACCCAGATCCGGGCAGGACACATAGTTGATGTGGATCTTGAAATGGCCGTCTTTGTAAACTTTACGATAAGCAGAGATGAACGCACTGCCCGCACAGTCGAAATAATTCATCAGGCCGGAATGGATCGGGAGGCCCGCTCTCATAATCGTTGCCAGGACGGGAGGATTCTTCAGCACCGGGATCTCTGCTGTCCCGAATGGGGTGACCACCTCCCGCGTGCTGTATTCCAGCGTTTTACTGATCTCGTAGGCAAAAACCTGCCCCATTCGTTCCAGGTTCTGCCGGAACCGTGGTGAGTCGCTTTGGATCTGCACATCCCTTATCTCAGCGATGAACTGATTCAAAATGGAGCCGGCACTTCCGAGGATGTTTATTTTCATGGCAGTAGGATTTCAGGATCAGGATCCTGTATGTAAAAAAAATATGTTCACTCTTCATCCGGTTTTCACTGATGATCTTTGATCACCTCGATGAGTTCTGGCAGATCCATCCCGATCTTCTTCAAATGTTCAATTGTCGGGACTCCGTTGGCATTCCATCCCCTTCGGAGATACACAGCGTCCAGGAGCTTTTCATAGCGATCCTCCCTATATTTCCTCAGCGCCGCCATCTTCTCTTGCGTCGTCTTACCTTCCGGATCGAATCCTGCCAGTGTCTTGAGCTGATGATCGTACCGCTCGGCACGGGATTCATATTCCTCGGCTGTCACCGGTCCAGCCGCCCGGTAGGGTTGTGCATCATATTTCCTCGTCCCGTATCCCCTGCGCAGGTTGAAAACACGCTGGAAATTATATACACGTTCTGATTGCCTGATCAGCTCATGTTTATCGAAAGGTTTACCCGTCACAGCCTTGTAAATGGTCACATAGTTGTCGACATGCTCAGGGACCTTGGCAGGTTCATCGGTCTCGGCATTGTTTACTGGTTCAACGTCGTTCCACGGCAATTTGCAGAGCCCAACCAGCCCGAACCAGGTTCGGAACATGGGGAAATAATGAAGCGCTTCGGCTTTATCCTCAAAGGTGGGTATCTGGTTGTTCACCATGTCCATAAAGATCAGCCACGCCTCATCATGCTGCGGGCCTTTGTTGGTCATGGCAAAGCCACCCTGCTGGGCGAGGGATTCCTTTGACACGTACTCGGAGTATTCCAGACCCTTGTTCTCCATGCCGATATCCTGCAGGAACCGTGGATCTCCCCACCCTTTCTCGATAAATAATTGTTTCATCTTTCGGACACCTGTCCCGATGATCAGGCCAAATCCCTCTCCCCTGGCCAGCTGGTGCATCGCTTCCAGGGAAGCCTCTGCGTTTCCGAAATTCAGCTCCAGGCCCCCTGTCCGCTCCTTGTTCAGTATGCCGTTTTCAAAACACTCCATGGCAAACGCCATCACCGTGCCCCAGGTGATCGTACACAAGCCGTAGGTATCACAGTAAAAATTAGTTTCAATGATGTAGTCCGGGTCGAAGATAGCACAATTTGCCCCCAGTCCGCCGGCATTTTCATATTCCGGTCCGTCCACAAGGACTTTGTGACCCTTGTAGGGGCCGGTTTTCAGGGTAAACTCATCAACGCCCTTGGAGCAGGCCATGTTGCACCCGATCCAGCATCCGTCGGGGATGCTCTGGGTGAATTTATCTTTCCAGACATTGCCGTGTATGCGATAGGCTTCCGGGTGACTGCCATACTTGTAATTCTTAACCGGAAGCAGGTCATAATCGTTCATGATGTTGACCAGATGAGCAGTTCCTTTGGTCCTCATTTCCGCCTGGCTGTCATCCAGGTCCCTCATCTCCTTATTGAAACGCAATCCCCTCTCAATGATAGCGTTCAGGTCCACTACATTGTTCAGGTTGCCTTTTATCCTGGGGACCTTCACCACCAGCGCCTTGATCTTCTTGTTCCGGAAAACGGTTCCGATGCCACCACGCCCGGCCTGTTTGAGCCTGACCTTGCCCCTCCTGGAATCGTAAAAGCTGAAATTGAGCATCCCGATCAGCGAATGTTGTGCCGCCGCTCCGGTCGAAACAACGCCGATGTTCCTCTTGTCCTTCTCGTCGTCGGCGTACATCTCCGTGAGCTGCTCGGCAAGAATATGACTGTCAATGGCTTCTTTCGGAGCCTCGTTGATCTCAATGTGATGATTGATCCCATCGATAAAAATAATGACGTCATCTTTAGCCTTGCCCTGGATCTCTAGGGCATCAAATCCCGAAAATTTCAGGAATGGCCCGAAAAAGCCACCTACATTGCTGTCGATCACCGAGTCGGTTTGTGGGGATATAGAGACCACCAGCGACTTTCCCGTCCCTGAATATTGCGTTATTCCCCCGACCGGTCCCGAAGAGATGATGATCTCGTTCTCCGGATCATTCCATCGGGTGTCAGGCCTTGTCGCATCCCAGAGCAGCTTCAGGCCATATCCACGGCCTCCGATGAACTTCTCCTTCATCTCCGGAGGTACATCTTTGGACCGGATATCATTGGTCGACAGGTTGATGTACAAAATCTTATCCGTATACCCCCTGGTCAACGGTGTCCAATGGTAATTCCAGTCCTTCAGCAACTTATGGGCTGTTTTTATGGCAGTTATATCCATACGTATGATGATTGCTCTGTTTTACAATGGTTCACAAAGGTAGTAATTTTAGGCAGACAGGAACCTCATACCCGGGGATTTTACATAAATTTGCTGCAGGAACAGGACAATGCAGCGGAATGTCGAAGAAATACTTAGAATCCACACCGTTGGGATAGCAGGATGCGGGGGCCTGGGTTCCAACTGTGCGGTAGCACTTGCCAGGATTGGGATCGGCCACCTGGTCCTTGCTGATTTCGATGTGGTCGAACCTGGTAATTTAAACCGGCAATACTATTTTCTTGATCAGATCGGTCAGAAGAAAGTGCAGGCGCTCAAAAGCAACATACTCCGGATCAATCCCTGCCTGCGAATTGACACCTATCCTGTGATGCTTGATCCTGATACGATACGGGACATATTCAAGAAATGCGATGTGATCGTCGAGGCTTTTGACCGGAAAGAGATGAAACACATGATCGCTGAAACTGTGCTGATGCACATGCCGCATATCCCTCTGGTCATGGGATCAGGGCTTGCCGGGTGGGGTCATAGTGAACTACTCGCGGTACGACGTTCCGGCGATCTGTATGTTTGCGGGGACGAAGCTTCAGAGACCTCCGATCAGTTGCCTCCCCTTGCTCCCAGGGTTGGGATCGTGGCCAACATGCAGGCTAATGTTGTATTGGAGATACTGATGGGGAGAGAGGAGTGATGCTAAATTGTTAAATTGTCAAATTGTTACATTGTTTAATTGTTAAATTGATGAGTTGGAAAATGGGAATTAAGATAACATGAGGATTATTTTAAATAACACAGAAGAGGAGATTAGCGCTAATAGATTGACTATCAGTGAGTTACTTAAATATAAGAATTTTACTTTCCGTCTGCTGGTTATAAAGATCAACGGTAAACTGGTAAAAAGGGAGGATTATGACGCTGCGGTGGTACGGGATGGGGACCATGTTGTGGTGATGCATCTGGTCAGCGGAGGGTAAGGGCCTCCGCGACGACGAACGTACTGCCGCCCACAAAGACAATATCATCGTGGCGAGCGATGAGACGTGCGCTGGCCAGTGCTTTCCTGACCGACGAATACACTTTCCCCCGCAATCCTGCCTGGTGGGCCTCCAAAGCAAGCTGATTTGGGTCAAGTGCCCTGGGAATGGCAGCCTGGCAGAAATAGTAGACCGCGTCACGGGGAAGAAGTGAAAGGATCGCCTCCCGGTCCTTGTCAGCTACCATTCCCAGCACAATATGCAGCCGCTTGTGATCCATGGCCGAAAGCTGACGGACAACATAACCGATCCCCTCCCTGTTATGCCCTACATCCACGATGGTCAGAGGATCGGTACCGATGGTTTGCCAGCGTCCCATCAGGCCAGTGTTCGGAATCACCCTGCGGATGCCTGTCTTCACTTTATCCAACGGTATCTGGTAACCTGCCCTGTTCATCAGTTCGATCCCCTGCACTACCGTGAGGATGTTCCTCGACTGGTAATCGCCTTTCAGCGGACTCTCCAGGGAGGCCAGGTATGTTTTGCCATGCCGGAGGACATCAAAGCCATCGAGCAGGTTTCCCGTTTTGTTATCCTGTGAAATCTGAAGTGAATAATGCTGATCGGCCAGGGAGATGGGAGCGTTAAGTTCCCACGACCGGTGTGTGAAAACGCCTATGGTCTCCACCTGAGTCTCTCCGATGACAACGGGAATCCCCGGTTTGATGATCCCAGCCTTTTCCAAAGCGATTTTTCCCAGTGTATCCCCCAGGAATGCCTGGTGGTCGTGACCGATGTTGGTGATCACCGAAAGTACGGGCATGATGACGTTGGTGGAGTCCAAACGCCCTCCCAGGCCGGCTTCGATCACCGCTACGTCGATCCTTTCCTCTCTGAAGTACGAGAACGCCATCCCGACGGTCATTTCGAAAAATGACGGCTTTATCCGTTCAAATGCTTCCCTGTAGGATTGGACGAATTCGATGACCTTTTCTCTGGGTATCATGATCCCGTTGATACGGATCCTTTCCCTGAAGTCGATCAGATGGGGGGAAGTGTACAGTCCAACTTTCAAGCCAGCTTCCTGCAGTATACTGGCAAGGAAATGCGAGACGGAGCCTTTGCCGTTAGTGCCTGCCACATGCACGGAGGCGAACGTTTCGCAGGGATTTCCCAGGACCTTACACAGAGCAATCGTATTGGTCAGGTCCGACTTATAGGCAGGTGCACCGATTCGATGAAACATCGGCAACTGGCTGTAAAGGTATTGGATTGTCTGGTGGTATCCGGGCACAGGACAGGATTCGATAGTGATCAGTTCATTTTGATGAAAACATAGGTGACCGTACCGGTCTGTAATTCGGGCGCGTCGGGAGAGGGAGAGAAGGTGGCTTTCAGGGCCGCATTCTTCGCCTGCGTGCGCAGGCTTAGGTCGGCAATGGTGGTTCCTCTGGCTCCTGGCTCAGCTTTTACGACACTGCCTGTCCTGTTCACCCAGATGGTCACAACGATCCTTCCCTGCTCATCCGAGGAATATTCGGGTTTGGGCAGGTTCCTGGCCTTTCTTCCCGACAGGTCATAGGAGATCCCGCTTCCCGAGCCCCCCGATCCTTCATAGTTGCCGGTGTTTTTAGTTCCGTCAGGCCTGCCCTGGTCTCCCGGCTTACCGGTGACTCCCTGTCCTCCCTGGGTGGAGCTTCCTTTTGCAGGGCCCTTGTAAAGGGCATCCGGATTCACCTGGGGCTCAGGTTTTTCAGGTATTTCGTCAGTCGCCTTTTGCTGTTTATCGGTAACTTCCTGCTCCACAGTTTCCTTCGGTTTCTCTGTCTTAGGCTTGCTGACCGGAACTTCCTCCACTTCCTGAGTGAGCACCTCTTCCTCTGGTTGAGGTTCAGGCACCTGGGTCTGGGGTTGCATTTCTTCAGGGACGATCATTTCGTCAGGCTGAACCAATCCCATTCCCTGGTCAGAATATCCCAGATCGACCTCCACTCCTTCCTCTCCGGGAAGAGGCAATGGGGTTTTCAGGGCCATCAGCAAAAAGGCCAGCAGGATGACGAGGTGGCCTACGACCGTACCTATGATCCCTTTGATCTTATCTGAATGCTCATTCATGGGAGCTTTTGGGCTGTGTTGCCAGGATTACTTTATGCTTGGTATTATATAATCGGTTCACGCTGTTCACCGCATCAATGACGGTCACCACATACTGAACAGCCACGGTTTTGTCTGCACGCAATACGACGGAAGCATCCTTCTGGCCCTGGAGGATAACAGCCAGTTCTTTACCGATGGACAGCGGTTCGACCGGCTTGCCATCAACATAATATGCCATTCGTTCGTCGATGTAAACGGTCACTGTGGCTGGCTTTGCCAGGGTCTTGCTGTCGCTGCTGGGCAACAGAAGTTTTACGGCATTGGGAGCAACCAGCGTAGAGGTGAGCATAAAAAAGATCAGCAGAAGAAAAACCAGGTCCGACATGGAAGCCATGGAGAATTCAGCTTTGCGCTTATTTCTGAGCTGTATTGCCATTGCATCTTAATTTTCATTCATTTATCAAAGGAAAGGGCACCCTTATTTTGCCGGTTCATGAAGAAGATCCATGAATTCGGTGGCCCTAGCTTCCAGGATGAAAACCAGCTTTTCGATACGGGCGACAAGTATGTTGTATCCCAATAGCGCAATGATCCCTACGATCAGTCCGGCGACGGTGGTGATCATCGCCTGGTAAATACCTGTCGACAGCAACTGGATATCAATGTTGTTACCGGCCATCGACATATCGTAAAAGGCCCTGACCATCCCCAGTACAGTACCCAGAAAGCCGAGCATGGGAGCGATCCCTGCAATGGTGGCCAGTCCGGTAATATTCTTTTCCAGGCGGGCGACCTCAAGCTTGCCCACATTTTCGATGGCAGCATTGATATCATTCAGGGGTTTACCCAGGCGGGCCAATCCTTTTTCGATCATCCGGGCAATGGGGGTCGAATAGCTTTTGCACAGCGCATTGGCAGCATCCAGTCGCCCACCATGGACAAAATCGCGGATGTTGTTCATAAAATTCCGGTCGTCCCTGGAGGAACGGTTGATGATAAGAAAACGTTCAATAAAGATATAAACGGCTATAAACGACAGCAGGATTATGGGAAGCATGATCCAGCCGCCTTTGAGCATCAGCTCCCAGACAGACAACCGGATTACATTTTGCTGGGTGGACAGGACCACGTCCCCTGCACCCTGAGTTCCCTGGACAATTTGCAACAATATACCAGTCATATAGGTAATGGTTTTGTAAAGTTAAAATTACGACAATACCCTGTCACCCGGATTTCCTGGTCTGTCTTTTTTCTGACACCGGAATGTTAATACTAACTCCATTTTGGGGAAATTAGTATAATCAGGCGCCGATCATCGCCATTCAGGGCAAATAAACAGCTCCGCCGCAGGAGTCCTCCGTGGCTCCGGTGGCCGAATGCAGGCAGTTTGATTGGCTTCTTGACCGTAACACTCCCAGGAATGCAAAGATGAGTGCCTCCTTGTACTGAATGACCAGGCCGTCTGGAATGAAGACCGGATTATGCGTATGGTCCCGGATGCGTTCCATCAGAAATGTGTTGTATGCTCCTCCGCCGGTTACAATCATCGGATGTCCGGGATCCTGATCCAGCACCCTGGTAATCTGAAATGCAGCATGTTCGGTATAGGTTCTCAACAGATCATGAACGGTAAGGCCGGAATCATTGAACAAAGGAGTTATATTTTTTTCAACCCATTCTCTTCCGAGGGATTTGGGCGGTTGAAGATGGTAAAAGGCGAGTGCATTCAACCGCGTGAACAGGTTCGCATTTATTTTTCCAGAGCGGGCTAGGTCTCCGTCGGGATCATAGGGATGGCCGAGCCTGATGGCAAGGCTATTCAGCACAAAGTTCACCGGGCAGATATCTCCTGCAATGCGTTTGTCGTCCTGCTGAAAGGATATGTTAGCAAATCCTCCCAGGTTCAGGCAAAAGAAATAGGATCCAAACAGGAGTTGGTCGCCGGCAGGAACCAGAGGGGCACCCTGCCCGCCTTTTGCAACATCCGTGGTACGGAAATCACAGACGACAGGTAAACCTGTTTCGGCTGCCAGGGCGGCCCCGCTTCCAATCTGCAGGGTCATCCTGGCGGAAGGCTGATGGAAGACCGTATGCCCGTGCGAAGCGATCAAGTGAGGCCTGACTGATAGCTGCTGAAGGAACTTTCTTACCACGCTTCCCAGATAATGGCCATAGGATGTATGCAACAAAGCAAGCGATAATCCGTCATACGTATGCGCATTACGGAGATGTTCGGTCCACTCGGCAGGATAAGGATAGGTAACGGCTTCCTTGATCTCAAAGGTCCAACGGCCTTCGTTCTCCGTAAAATGACACAAGGCCAGGTCGGTCCCGTCCAACGACGTTCCTGACATAACCCCTATTGCCCAGTACGTATTCATGTTCAAAGCAGATCGGTCAGCTGTTCGAGTCCAATAGCCCTGGAGCCCTTCAACAACAGGATTCTGTTTCTTAGCGGCTGTTTCACGAGGTATTCGCGTGCCTCACCAACAGTCAGAAATGCCTTGAAACCATCCGGTATGGTAAGCGAGGAAAACTGCTCCCCGATGAGGATCCCCTGAGCCAGGTTGAGTTCGGTTGCAAATTCCATGATTCGTTGGTGTTCGTCGTGGCTGAAGGATCCAAGTTCCAGCATATCCCCCAGGATCAGGTATTTGCCGGGATCGCTCAGGGAAGCAAAATTCCTCAGGGCGGCTTCCATACTGGAAGGATTGGCATTGTAGGCATCCATGATCACACGGTTGTGGCTTGTTTCCAGTAGCTGCGACCTCATATTGGCCGGCATGTAATCCGAAATGGCCTCGGCCATCTTGTCTAAGGGAACGTGAAAATACCTTCCGACTGCCCAGGCAGCCAGGATGTTCTCAAGGTTGTAGGTTCCGGTCAAACGCGTGTTTACCAACCGTTCTTTTCCATTATCGGTCTGTGCGATGCTGACGGTCAGGTACGGATCCATGGATTGGCAGGTCGCCATGACTGACGCCGGACCTGAGGAGCCATACGTGATGCGTGGTATTGTGGCCGAAAGGGAATCCAGCAGGGCATTGTCCGTATTGACAAACAACGTGCCCCCGGTATTGCTAATATATGTATAGAGCTCGTTCTTTGCACGGATGATCCCGTCGCAGTTGCCAAAACCCTCCAGGTGGGCTCGTCCGATGTTGGTAATGATACCCAGGCGGGGCTGGGCGATCCGGCACAGGTGGCTGATCTCGCCAGGGTGGTTGGCTCCCATCTCAGCGATGGCTACATCTGTGTCATCTTGAATGGAAAGGATGGTGAGGGGCACTCCGATATGGTTGTTGAAGTTACCCTTTGTGGCCACTACGCGGTACTGTTTCGACAGCACTGCATAACATAGCTCCTTGGTTGTCGTTTTGCCGTTGGTACCCGTGATGGCGAGTACGGGGATACCGGTGTGCTTACGATGGAATGTTGCCAGTTGTTGCAGAGTATCAAGGACATTGTCAACCAGAACGAACCGTTGGTTTCTGGCCACTCCGGGATCGTCGACCACGGCATAGGAACAGCCTTCTCCGATCGCTTTTTCCGCGAACGCATTTCCATCAAAGGAGTTTCCCTTCAACGCAAAAAAAACGGAGTCCCTGACTATCTTCCGGCTGTCGGTGCAGATGAGGGGATGTCTCTTAAAGATCCTGTATAGTTCTTCGATGGGCATTTTCTTCAAAACAAAACCCCATCCGGAGTCATCAGGATGGGGCATACAAACAGAATTGATTTCTTTCTTTTAATTCCCCCTGTAGGATGATCCCATCCTGGTCATCGCACATCGGAAGCCGATGTTGTTGGCCGACTGGTTCTCATCGAGGTATCTTCTGACGGATGGACTCAGGTAGTATGCCGGATCCCTCCATGAGCCTCCTTTGTAGACCCGCGACTTATCGCTGATCAGCGAGGTGTTGCCATAATCATACATGAGTTGGGTGGTATTGCTTTCAGCAGATTCAGCGGTCCAGTCCGCAGCGATGGTGGAGGAATAATCACCGTCTTTGTAGTTGATGTTGTCCGCTTTACGGTAGTTCTTTCTACCGGCAGCCTCTTCCGGAGTGACTTCCCTGTATTTGAGTCTTCCCAGGCTGTCTTTGGGGGCCAGGAAGCCATCCTCATCTGTTTGCTTAACCGTAAAGATGTTTCCCCTGAAGGGCTGTAGATCAGCTACATCCTGGAAAGTGAGGGGACGATAAACGTCAAGCACCCATTCCGCGACGTTACCTGCCATGTTGTAGAGTCCGTAGTCATTTGGCCAGTAGGAGGCGACTTCCGTAGGGATAAGGGCTCCATCGTTCAGGTTGCCTGCAACCCCCATATAATCACCCCTCCCTCTTTTAAAGTTGGCGATGAAATTGCCATAGTATTTCTTCTCGTCGGTCCTTACATAATTTCCGTTCCACGGATAGGATTTCCGTTCAACGATCCGTTCATTCAGCGTATTGCCGACGAGGCCGTAAGCTGCATATTCCCACTCCGCTTCGGTAGGCAGGCGATATTCGGGAAGAAGGATACCGTCCTCGAAGCGTACAGGACGACCGTCGGGATTGCCATTGGGGCTGAGGTCGGGCAGGTTCTTATTGACAAGTCCCTGGTATTGCCCGGCCAGATATGCATCCGTATTGAAGTTGTTTTCATTGCGCTGGTCAGGATCGGGCTGCAGGATCCCTTTCTTGATGAGGAGCATTTCATTGACACGGTCCGTACGCCATACGCAGTAGTCGTTGGCCTGCACCCAGGATACGCCGACCACAGGATAATTCTTATAGGCCGGATGACGCAGGTACGTGGTCACAAAGGGCTCATTGAAGGCCAGGCGGTCACGCCACACCAACGTGTCGGGTAATGCCTTTCTCACTACTTCAGGATAATCGGTTCCGAAAACCCTTTCCAGCCAGTACATGTATTCCAGGTAATCAACGTTGGCCACTTCCGTTTCATCCATGTAGAATGAACTGACGGTCACTCTTCTGGGAACATTGTCCCAATCATACAAGACATCCTGCTGGGTGGAACCCATCACGAACGTACCTCCTTCAACATACACCAATCCAGGGCCTGTGATCTGTTCAGTTTCCTGGGCAACTTCAAATCCGCCCCATTTGGAATCGTTGTATACCCACCCTGTGGTGTTGGAAGTCTGCTTCTTACCCATCTTGGATATCCCATCCTTGCCACATCCTGAAAAGACCACCACCAGCGCGGATATGAATAAAAGTCCTAAAAATTGATTTCGCCTGATCATATTGCTTGACTTAAGTTGAACCTATCAATAACTAAAAACTTGGTGAATTTATTACTTTAATCCTTCTTTTTTTATAGTCCTCTTTATAGATGCAGAATTCCCAGCGGAACGAGACCTCATGGGCTCCGCCCGAACTGATCCCGATCTTGGACAATGTGTAGTCGAAACTGTAACCGATTTGGTAGGTAGGTTGTCTGAATCCGAGCAATACAATGATCGCATCAGGATTTTCAAAATTGTGTCTGAACCAAAGTCCGGCGACAAAGGGATTGATTTTGCCATACAATCCGACATTCAGCTGGTGAAACTCACCCTGTTGCTGATACAGGAAATTGGGAGAAAGCGTGATATCATCCTCCTCAGCATCTCCAAACCGCATGGTCGAAAGGTTGAATTCAGCGCCCCCGTGCACAGTGAACTTTCTGCTGAGTTTGCTTTCGGAAGGTTCTGTAAAACCATTTTCGGGCTCGGCCAGGTGATGAACGGCAACTCCCCCGTAGAATTTATCCGAATAGCCTGCGATCACTCCGGCAGAAAAATCTACGAATCCTACTGACCGTGAATCATAGAACTGGGGATCATGATAGGCCGGATCGATGGTACCGTTACTTGGATCAATGGCATCCCCTAAGACCAGCTTATCCACGTCCACTTTCATCTGCTGATAGGTAGCCTGCGCACCGAAGTCAATGCGCAGATTGTCGGAAGCCTGTAATTTAAAGGAATACAGACCACTCGCCATCAGTGATGTGATGGCACCGCTTCCCTGCCGGTCGGCAGTGAACATCACCCCATATCCGCTCTTGATCTTTTCCAGGAACTGATCGTAACCAACGTTGTAGGTTACATATCCCTTGGAAATTGCCGGCCACTGATTGCGGTAATTCAATGTCAGACGGCCACAGTATGTGGAACCCGCCATGGCAGGATTCAGGTACATCGGATTGGCATAGTACTGCGAAAAAGCAGGATCCTGGCCGTATGTGAACGTAGGCAGCATAAAGGTGAACAACAGGACTAACACTGAAAGTTTCCTTATCATCCCGGCTTTTTCAGAAAATTGGGTACAATATTACAAATATTTTCAATCGGCGACGGCCTATGTTGATTATTATTTAAACTTAAAACAGTGAAAATTATTGCCACACAAGCAGAATCTGTATAAGAGAAATCCATGTGCAAACTTTTTGTTCATAAAATTGTCAATCTGCCAGGGCAATAATCCGGGTTTGATCCGCGCTTTACATTACATCAAGCAACGTTTTGTGGTTCCAAACCGTCTATTAACGAATGACACCGAAAAAATTCGGATATTTGCAACCAATACTTCACGGATGAGATTCAAAATCTTCATCATCACATTCATCCTTTCGGGCATCCATTATACGATGACCGCCCAATCCCTGCCGCGTCAAATCGAGGGATTCAGGGTTGGCACGATGAAGTACACGGAAACGGACTCTGCTGTTTTCATTGGTTTCGAAGGGGCTGTTTACACTTCTGAATCAGGAAGTCTGCCGGTTTATTCTGAAAGACTGGGTTGGGACCCCTCCTGGCAGGATCCTGAAATAAGGCTGACCAATATGATCTTCGACGCCCTGGACCATGCAGATGAAAACCTGATCCCTGATCTTGCCCGTGTGGGAGAGGAGATACAGGTGTCCACTACCATTTCGTATGAAAAGAAAAAGCCTTTTCTGACCTTTTCGTTCATCCCTCTCAGAAAAAACCCCTGGCTGGGCATTGTCGAGAAACTATCCTCTTTTCAGGCCGAAGTCGTTGCACGTCCATCCGCTTCTTCTCCCGGACTGGCACAGGGAAGGGTATACTCAGCTACCTCCCTGCTGGCCTCAGGAACCTGGTATAAATTTGCTGTCACCGAAACCGGGATGCACAAGATCACCTACAGTCAACTGGCAGAAATGGGCATTGCGGCTGCGTCCATTGATCCGAGGAATATCAGGATCTTCGGTTACGGCGGCAGAATGATGCCCGAAAACAGTGGTCAGGCAAGGTATGACGACATGCTGGAGAACAGCATCTATGTCTCGGGTGAGGTAGATGGCAGGATGGACCCACAGGACTATATTCTTTTCTACGGGGAGGGAACCGTGACCTGGTCGTACAATTATTTTCGTGAAGCATTTGAACATACCAACCACCTGTATGCGGATGCCTCCTGTTACTTCATCACCTGTGACCTGGGTCCGGGGAAAAGGGTCAGGCCGCTGGAAAGCACATCCGAACCAGCCACAGATAATGTATCCACGTTTAACGACTATGCTTCCCATGAAGTTGATAATGTCAACCTGATCAAATCGGGCAGGGTATGGCTGGGAGAGACATTTGACGTGGTTACCGATTACCCGTTCCCTTTTGAATTCCCAAACATTGATAAAAGTACACCGGTTAAAGTCAAAACCCACCTTGTAGCCAGGTCAACTATCAGCAGCTCGTTTCGCATCCAGGCAGCGGATCAGGTCCAGGTGGTTACCATTTCCGCTATCCTCTCCTCATACAACAGCCTGTACGCCAGAGAGGCTGCCACCACCATGGAATTCCTGCCGCTGGATTCCAGGGTGAATGTTTCGATCAAATATAACAAAACCACTGTCACGTCGATCGGATGGCTAAATTACATCGAGATCAATGCCCGAAGAGCGCTCAGCTTCACGGGTAATCAGGTGGCTTTTCGCGATGCCCGCTCTTCTGGACCCGGTAAGATCGCTGATTTTACGCTTTCGAATGCCTCATCATCTGTCTCTGTCTGGGACGTAACAAAATGTTACGACATCCGTGAAGTCAAAACGAAATCCACCGGAAACAACCTCACCTTCCGGCTCCCCTCCGATACGATCAGAGAGCTGGTCGCCTTCACCGGAAACGATTTTCCCCCGGTCACTTTTCTTCAAAAAATAAACAATCAGAACCTTCACTCGATCGGACAGGTGGATTATATCCTGATCACACCTGAAATATTCCTGGATGCCGCCAACCGCCTGGCACAATTTCATAGTGAAAGGAACGGACTGACACCGATCGTTGTGACATTGCCAGCGATCTACAACGAATTTTCCTCGGGGATGCAGGATATCACCGCCATCCGGGATTTTGTGAAGATGCTGTATGACCGCTCGGAAGAAGGTCTCGAACCAAAATACCTCCTGCTGTTCGGTGACGGATCGTATGACGACAAAAACCGACTTACGGGCAACACCAACCTGATTCCTACGTATCAGTCGGCCGAGAGCTTCAGCCCTGTGCTTTCGTATGTCACGGACGATTACTTTGGCATCCTGGATGACGGGGAAGGCACAGGGGAAAATGACATGATCGACATTGGCGTGGGGAGGTTGCCTGTTGTGACGGTGGAAGAAGCCGATGTGGCTGTGGATAAAATCATTCACTATGCCACCTCTGCCTCCAGGGTAATGGGTGACTGGCGAAACGTTGTCGCCTTTGTCGCCGACGACGAGGACAGCAATATCCATCTTGATGATGCCGATAACCTGGCCACCTATGTCGATTCCAATTACACCGATTATAATGTCACCAAGATCTATCTTGATTCCTATACCCAGGTTTCCACGCCTGGCGGACAACGCTACCCCGACGTCAATGCAGCCATCAACGATCAGGTAAAGAAAGGGGCACTGATCGTCAACTATACAGGGCACGGAGGTGAGGTGGGATGGGCTCATGAAAGAGTGCTGGAAGTGGCCGACATCAACAGCTGGACCAATTATGACAACATGCCTGTCTTTGTGACCGCCACCTGTGAATTCAGCCGTTTTGATGATCCCGGGAGAACCTCGGCAGGGGAATTTGTTTTCCTGAATCCAAAGGGAGGAGGGCTGGCCCTGTTCACGACAACACGGGCAACTTTTGGCAGCCCGAACTTTACCCTAAACAAAAGCTTTTACTCCTATGCATTCCGCAAGATCAACGGGCGTTATCCGACCATGGGGGACATCATTCTCTATTCCAAGCGGCAGAGCGGATCGAATAACAACGGCAGGAAATTCATCCTGCTGGGTGATCCGGCACAGCGCCTGGCCTATCCCGAATACGACGTGGTGGCCACTGCCATTAACTCCCGGCCTACGGATGGCCAGCCGGATACCATCAGCGCCCTGTCCACCGTTACGATCACCGGAGAGATCAGGGATACGCAAGGACGAATCATGACCGGCTTCAATGGCGCCTTGAGCACCACCGTCTTTGACAAGCCTCAGACCATCATCACCCTGGGGAATGACGGTGGCAGTACTAGAGGATTCAGCATGCAGAAAAGCATCCTCTACAAGGGAAAATCCACTGTGGTGGACGGCGCTTTTAAATTCACCTTCATCGTACCCAAGGATATCGCCTATAAGTTTGATTTCGGCAAGATCAGCTTCTATGCTGAAAATGGAACATGTGACGCCAACGGCTATTTCAGCAATATCATCATCGGCGGATTCGACGAGACTGCGTACACCGATGTAACCGGACCCAGCATCAGTCTGTATATGAACAATATCTATTTCAGAGACGGAGGGATCACGGATGAAAATCCGATCCTTCTGGCCCTGGTGGAGGATGAAAGCGGGATCAACACCGTGGGAAACGGCATCGGTCACGACATTGTTGCCATACTCGATCAGAGCAACGATGAACTCAAGGTGCTCAACGATTATTACCAGGCCAACCTCAATACGTACCGAAGCGGAGTGATCACCTACCCCTATTTTAACCTTGAGGAGGGCGAGCATCATATCCGGCTGAAGGTATGGGACGCTTTCAACAATTCATCCGAGGCGACCATCCGGTTTGTCGTGAAAAACTCAGGCAATCCTGTGATGCAGGATCCTTCGAACTACCCGAATCCCTTCACCGACAGGACATGGTTCACTTACGAGTTGAATCATTATGATGAGGAGATGGAAGTTGAGATCATGATCTATGACATGATCGGGCAGCTGGTCACTGTGATCCATCGTGAGACATACGGGGACGGATACCGTCCCGAACCCATTGAATGGGACGGAAAGAACCAGAACGGTAACTACCTTCGCGGAGGCCTGTACGTCTACAGGATCCGGGTGAAGGACAACAACGGAGCGGTATCGGAGGATTCAAACAAACTGGTCATCATCAGATGACGACAAGTCAGGAACTCATTGATATGATGCTTGTAAGAAAAATCAGAAGATTGGTCTTTTTCCTGGTCATCCTGGTAACCTCCGGCTTCATGACCATGGAACAGGAACCGGTCCGCGTCATTGTCTGGAATGGATTTCATGAGTATCCACTTGGTGAAAACATGTCCTACAAGACCTTTGATTTTAAACACGCCCGCTTTGATCCCTCCGCTTATGGATTCCTTCCTCTCTATTCGGAATCCATCCCGATGGATAACTGGTACGATACGGTTTATGTCAGAATTGCTGATATAACATCCGAAGAGATCCCGGCCGAAGAGATCACACAGGTTGAAGGACACGAAACCATTACCACGGACTGGCAGATCAAAAGCAGGATCATCACGCACAACGGTCAGCCAGAACTGCTGATCGATGTACTTCCCTTTGTCAGGTTACAGGATGAGGAGGTTTACCGCAGGCTGATCTCGTTTACCATCGATCTTGAATTTGGTCTGCTGGTCAACAAAATACCTTATGTCAATCCACTGCCTGTCATTCCCAATTCAGTCCTGAGCAGTGGCAGCTGGTTCAAAATAGGCATCACAAAATCAGGAGTTTACAGGATCACCTACCAGGATCTTGAATCCTGGGGATTGAATCCGACATCCCTTGATCCCAGAAATTTACGGATCTACGGCAATGGCCCGGGCATGCTGCCGGAACCCAATTCTCTCCCCAGGACTGTGGATCTTGCTGAAAATGCTATTCAGGTTGTCGGGGAAGAAGATGGCCTCTTTCATCCGAATGACTACATCTTCTTCTATGGCGCATCACAGACCGGATGGACATACAATCCCTTCAGGCTCACGTTTGAGCATTCGGTCAACCTGTATACCGACACCACCTATTATTTTCTCACTACTGATCTGGGTCCGGGCAAGCGAATCGGGGCCATCCAGCAAAGTATGTCTCTCCCCACCGATACGATCACCGATTTCAATAATTATGCGGTATTCGAAGAAGACCTGGTCAACCTGATCAAATCAGGAAAAGTATGGTATGGAAAGAAATTCGACATGATCGACTCGGTGCAGCTGGTAAGCTTTTCCTTTCCGGATCTGAAGACAAAAGTACCGGTCACCATTAAGTTTCTTGTTGCAGCACGATCAACGGTCAATTCAGACTTCACCATCTACTACCAAGGCGAAGCTGTGTCCAGCGCCACAGTGACGGGAATACAGCCTTCCTCCAAGGTGTTTGCATATAAAAGCCAGGACAGCGACACCTTCCTTGCTGAGGACGGGACCCTGGACATACGCGTCAGTTATAAAGCACCGACATCCACTTCCTTTGGCTGGCTGAATTACATCGAGCTGAATTTTATCCAGGATCTGATCTTCCGGGGAAACCAGCTAACTTTCAGAAACGCTTCAGCCGTGGGGAGAGACAGGGTGGGGAAATTCATCCTTTCCAACAGCAATTCAAAGACCGTGATCTGGGAAATCACCAATCCGAGGGAGGCTGTAGGTATCCTTGCGCAGCTCGAAGAAGACAGGCTGAGCTTTGTGCTGCCCGTGGATTCCTTGCGGCAATTCATCGCATTTGACGGTTCCGATTTCCTATCACCTTCTTTCATTAAAAAAGTGGAGAATCAGAACCTTCATGGTGTGGAAAGCGCCGATATGATCATTGTTTGTCCTCCCCGTTTCAGGGATCATGCCCAGCGTCTAGCTGACATCCATCTGGAGAGGGATCAGTTCTCGTCCCTTATCGTGTTCCCTGAACAGATCTATAACGAATTCTCATCCGGAGCAAAGGATATCTCCGCCATCCGGGATTTTATGAAATTGCTTTATATCCGTTATCCTGAAAGCATCGTGCCGAAATACCTGCTGCTTTTCGGCGACGGTTCGTTTGATCCCAAGGAACGGGTGGTACCTGGATCGGATCTTATCCCGACATTCCAGTCTGCCGAATCACTGCTGCTGACCTCTTCGTTTGTTTCCGATGACTATTACGGCCTTCTGGATGAGGAGGAGGGGAGTGACGCCCACGGCATCCCCGATGTGGGCATCGGGCGATTCCCCATCAGCACTGCCGAAGAAGCAGAACATATTCTTCATAAGATTGAGTTCTACCTCAACCATAAAGAACAGGTCCTTGGCGACTGGCGCAATAATATCTGCTTCCTGGCCGATGATGAAGACGTCAATTTGCATTTCAAGCAGGCCGAAGAGTTGGCTTCATACGTAGATAGCGCTTATAATCAATACAATATAGACAAGATATACTTTGATTCGTTTCAACAGGTTCCTTCCCCCAATGGGCCACGTTACCCCCGTGCCAATGAAGCCCTCAACCAACGGATGAAAGAAGGGGCCCTGATCATCAATTACACGGGTCATGGGGGCGAAACGGGCTGGGCGGACGAACGTGTCCTCGAAGTATCAGATATCAACAGCTGGACCAACATCGACCGGCTCCCCCTGTTCGTTACGGCAACATGCGAATTCAGCCGATTCGATGATTTTGAGCGGACTGCAGCTGGTGAACAGGTATTTCTGAACAACAACGGCGGCGGCATCGCCCTGATCACCACAACGCGCTTGGCCTTCGCACAGTCCAACTTTATCCTGAACACACGGTTCTACAAGTATGTCTTCGAAAAGATCAACGGACACTATCTCAGGCTGGGCGACCTCATCCGGCTGTCAAAAAGCTTCCCCGAAAACGATAATGTCAGGAATATAGTACTTTTGGGTGATCCGGCCCTTCAGCTGGCGTACCCGATGTACGAAATAAAAACGACAGCCTTCTCAGGAAGTCCATCCGGTGTCATGAAAGCCGACACAGTGTATGGCCTGTCAAAAATGACTGTGTCAGGGCAAATCCAGGATGAAGAAGGGAAGATCGTCACAGATTTCGATGGGAACCTTTACCCGAAAGTTTTTGACAAAGCTTTCACTATCCACATGCAGGTCAACGATCCGCGCAGCAGGCCCGGAGAGTTTACCATACAGAATACCGAACTGTTTAACGGCAACGTATCCGTCAGGCAGGGGAAATTTACGTTTTCATTCTTTATCCCCAAAGACATCTCCCTGAACTTTGGCACAGGCAGGATCAGCTATTATGCCATGGACAGCGTGGTGGATGCCAGTGGATATTACGAGGACTTTATCATCGGAGGCACTGATGAGAACGCGCAGGTGGATGATCAGGGCCCGTTGATCCGTCTGTTTCTCAATGACTCGACCTTTGTCAATGGTAACTGGGTGAGTCCGCAACCCACCCTGATCGCTGAGCTCAGCGATGAAAACGGGATCAACGCCCTGGGCAACGGCATTGGCCACGACATCGCGGCTACGTTGGATGGCAACTCGGATGAAGGGATTGTACTGAATGAACATTTTCAATACAGAAGGGATTCCTACCAGAAAGGAGACATTCGGTACACCATGCCCCTGATGCAGCCGGGAGCTCACCAACTCACGCTGAAAGCCTGGGACCTGCAGAATAATTCGTCGGTCGCCCTCATTGATTTCTTCGTTTCTGACAGCATCAACCTCCGTATTCAGAATGCAATGAATTATCCCAACCCTTTCCGGGATTACACCTATTTTTCATTCAACCACAACCAGTACAACGAACCCCTAAGCGCAGAGGTCTGGATCTATCACCTCAACGGAAGCCTTATAAGAAAACTTGGCCCGGTCGAGATACCAGCAAACGGATATAATGCATACACTCTCCTGTGGGACGGCACTACCGACTCAGGCACAAAGGTAAGGTCCGGGCTGTATATCTACCATATGATCGTTGACAACAAGAAAAGTTCCCTGGTACAGCTCTCAGGAAAACTTATTGTACTGGATTAAGCAATATCTTCTCTGAACTTTCGTTTTGCTACAAATAATTTTATATCTTTGCCGACGCAAAACTCTAATCATTTTATGCAGCACTACAGACTGAGGATCAGCATCATCAGTATTACCGGACTTATGATGTTATCAATTTTTGGGTACGCACAGAAGCCCAATTATCTCGGACAGCTAAATACCATTACTACTGCTGTGCCGTTTTTACTGATCGCTCCTGATGCACGTGGAGGAGGAATGGGTGATGCAGGTGTCACCAGTACCCCGGATGCCTCCTCGATGCACTATAATCCGGCAAAGTACGCATTCATCGAAAAAGACATGGGCTTTGCCATCTCGTACAGCCCCTGGCTGAGAGCCCTGGTGAGTGACATTAACCTTGCCTATCTGGCTGGATACAAACGCATTGACGACAAACAGACCATTGGTGCCTCCCTGCTTTATTTTTCACTGGGAGATATCACCTTTACCGATATCGTTGGCGAAGTGATCGGTAATTATAAGCCGAATGAATTCAGTATTGATGCAACATACGCACGTAAACTGGGCCCGGTGTGGTCAGGAGCCATTTCGGCACGCTACATCTACTCTAATCTCACGCAGGGCATACCCGTTGCCGGCTCCTCAACGCATGCAGGTTGGTCCATCGCCACTGACGTAGCATTCTACTATACGAAAAAGATCAACCTGAAAAACGTCGACGACGCATGGCTGAACCTCGGATTCAATATCTCCAACATCGGTGCGAAGATTTCATACAGTGACAGCAATACGGATAAAGACTTCATCCCCACCAACCTGCGTTTCGGCCCGTCACTTACCATTGATTTCAATGAATATAACCGTTTTTCATTCATGATCGACGCAAATAAGCTCCTGGTGCCTACGCCACCTTATTATGATTCCATCGGAAACATCACCAAGGGGATGAATCCCGATGTGGGCGTGGTGAAAGGAATGTACCAGTCATTCTATGATGCTCCGGGAGGATTTAGCGAAGAGATGAATGAATTCAGCTTTTGCATCGGTACTGAATACTGGTATGACCAGCAGTTCGCGATACGGGGAGGATATTTCTGGGAAGCTGCATCCAAAGGCAACAGGCAATACTTCACCCTGGGCGCCGGCCTCCGCTACAACGTTTTCGGACTGGATTTCTCCTACTTGATCCCGACCGATCAAAAAAATCCACTGGAAAACACTCTTCGCTTCACGCTTTCATTCGACTTTGAAGCGTTCACCAAAAAGACCGATGAAGAATTCACCGAATGACCTTCGGATAGGATTCGGCTATGATATTCACCGGCTGGTCGAAGACCGTCCCCTCTGTCTGGGGGGGATGATGATCCCCCATACCAAAGGATGCCAGGGACATTCCGATGCAGATGTTCTGATCCACGCGATCTGCGACGCACTGCTGGGAGCTGCGGGCCTGCGCGATATAGGCTTTCATTTCCCGGACACCTCTCCGGAATATAAGGGGATCGACAGCACGATCCTTCTACGGAATGTGATGCAACTTGTTTACGATAACGGTTTCCAACCGGTCAACCTCGATACTACGATCGTACTGGAACGACCAAAGCTCTCCTCCCACATCCCGGTTATGAAAAAAATTCTGGCAGGTATCCTGAAAACCGACGAAGCGGCCATTTCTATCAAAGCAAAGACCAATGAAGGTTTGGGACCTGTCGGCAACGAAGAGGCCGTCGCCGCCTATGCCATCGTCCTCCTGCATCCCTCCTCCCCCCTCTGATCACTTTGTGCCTTTGTGCCTAAAAAAAATACCCCTCCCCAAACCCCACCAGAAACAGCTTTTCCGTTGCACGCGTCAGCGCCGTGTAAAGCCACCTCATGTATTCCACATCGGGGATGTCATCCCGCACAAAACCCTGATCGACGAACACCCATTTCCATTGACCTCCCTGGGTTTTATGGCATGTCAGCGCATAGGCATATTTCACCTGTAATGCATTGTAATAAGGATCATTCCTGACCTTTTCAATACGCTGCTTTCTCCTGGGAAGGTCAGCGTAATCTTCCAGGATCGTCTGGAAAAGCTTTGCGCCATCCTGGATGGACAGGGAGGCTGCCTCAACATAAAGCGTATCCAGCAGCAGTCGGGTGTCGAATTCCTTCTGATCCGGGTAATCGATCATCCGAACCGTCACATCGGCGAACCGGTAGCCGTACATTTCCTGTATGTTCCTGATCTTTAGTATCTCAATAATATCGCCGTTGGCGATGAATCCCGCTTCAGAATCCGGCGGAAGCCAGAAATAATTATTCCGGACCACCATCAGCAGCTCTCCTGCAGCAAGCTCATTTTCGAAATACAGGATGCGCCTCCGTATTTCACGGTTATAAATATTGGCCCTTTTATTCGACCGCGTGATGACCACCGTGTCGGTCCGCCCGGTCGTAGCATACCCCTGATGCAGCAGATCCTCCATTTCCATGGAATGAATGCGGCGGATATCGTTGAACCCGCTGAGAGAGAAAAAAGGTACGGACGGAATGTTTCCCGTGATCTTCTGCCTCAGTTGGGTTGCATTGTGAAGGATGCCGGAATCCCGGGATTGTCTCACCACTTCGGTCAATTCGAACAGCTCGGTCGATGTGTGGTAGGTTTTGTCCAGATAACCGGGATCCAGGGCCTGGCTCATAACCTGGCCTACAGGCGGTAGCTGGGCCAGGTCACCCACCAGGATCAGCCGGCAGTTCTCTCCCTTGTTCACATAGTTAAAAAGATCATCCAGCAGGTTGCGGGGCGAAAACAGGCTGAAATCGCCGGTTGCAGTATCATTCTGGATCATGGAAGCTTCATCCACGATGAAAAGGGTGTTTCGGTGCTGATTTTCTTGCAGGGAAAGAACCAGGCTCCCTTCAGGGGTGGTTCGTGCAAAATAGATCTTTCGGTGGATCGTATGGGCCGGATGTGAAGAATATCCCGCCAGCACCTTGGCAGCCCTTCCCGTGGGGGCCAGCAGCACCGACCTGCGGTGCAACAGGGGAAGCACCTTGACCAATACGCTGATCACCGTCGTTTTCCCTGTCCCGGCATACCCTTTCAGCATAAACAGGGACCCGGGATCTTCCTTGACCAGAAAATCTGCCAGCCGCCCGATGAGCTCCTCCTGCCCCGATGTGGGGGAATACGGAAACTGAGAAAGCAACAGCTTACGTACCTGTTCTGACTTCATGGTATCTCCTCAAATTATCTCCAGCTCCTTTCTCCTCTCTAAAACGGATATCCGATCCCCAGGTTCCACACTACGTTGGATTTCATATCCGAATCAAAAATCCATCGGCTTCCTTCGGGCAGGTAGGGATCCCTGATCTGGGTGGCCAGGTCAAGGCGAATGATGAAGAAATCAAAATCCAGCCGGATGCCAAGACCGGCGTCTATCGCAAATTCCTTGTAAAATCTCTTGATGTCAAACTCACCACCGGGAAACTGTTCGCTTTTCCTCAGGAGCCATATGTTGCCAATATCCGTAAACACGGCACTTTTTAACATCTTATAGATGGGGAAGCGGTACTCGATGTTTGTCATCAATTTCAGATCCCCTGCCCTGTCAAAATCGAGGGTGTCAGTGGCATAACTGCCGGGTCCCAGCCGTCTGAAGATCCATCCCCTCATATCGTTGGCCCCTCCGGCAGGAAACGCCCGTTCATAGGGCATGACCAGCGAATTGCCATAGGGTATTCCAAGCCCTGCGTATCCCCTCAGCACCACGGTATTCTGGGAAAGGGTATAGTGATAGTACCGGAAATCAACTTCCTGTCGCAGGTATTGTGCAAAGGGCATTTTAAAGATCGTATACTTGCCATCCTGTGTGGGTGCTTCTGCCAGGTTCTTGATCAGCTGGATCAGATTGCCCCCTGTTTCCAGCTGGTAGTTCAGGTATATGAAATCAATATTCCTGTTCAGCTGCTGGCTGCTGAAGATGTAATTATACCGGGATGAAATGATGAAGTGATCCGAGTATTGCTCTTTCAGCCAGGGATCATTGGTTTCCTTGATATATTTATAGAAATCGGATGAGTCATCCGGAAAGATCTTGACGGAGGTCAGTTCCAGGGGCACGATCTCATGATGCGTTTGCGGGTTATGCTCCCAGTTATACCCGAAGGAGCCGTTGGACAGATGCCTCACATAATCAGGCTGAAGCTCGTAGTTATAGCTGACGGTGATGCTGGTCCTGGGCCGGAAATATTTTGGGAACCGCATCTGAGAAAAGGGGATCAGGAACTTCGGAAAGTGAAGGCTCACTTCGATGCCTGCTTCTACGGTATTGAAAAACAAAAATTGCTTCTCGGCCTCCTGAGCCGACCGCTGGAGTTCGGTGGCTCCCCGGAGGCGGACACGGAACAGCTCAGCACCTCCGAACAGGTTCTTGTTCTGAACCACCAGGCTGCCTGCGATACCGGGATTGCCCGCCGAATTCGTGATATCCGTTTCAATGGAAAAACTGTTGACAGGCGCATTGGTGATCATGATCCGCGCGTCCAGATAGGCCTGATCATCTGGCAACGTATCCCGCTGCAGTTCCACAGGTTCTGAAAATGTCAGGTTCACCAGCCGGTTGATCGCCATGCGCGTGAGCTGCGTGCTGGTCTGGTTCGCATCACGAAGCCGGTAGAATGATCCCTGGGTGAAATACACCGACTGCGCGATGACAGCAGGCTTGATCTTCAGCATCCCGGGATAGATAAAAACATAGTGGTCCAGTGTATCTTTCTGCTTATGATTAAGTTGATAATACGTCAATGTATCCAGATGAACACTGGAGGGGCGGAGAGGATCAAAATGTGGCTCAATATAGATATGGCCAATCCGGTACCGCGTATGATTCGTCTCCACGACCGAATCCTTTGTACCGGCCTGGATTCTGCGGTTGTTCTCAATGATCATGAGAAGGTCCATCTGGTGACTGTTCAGGCTGCTGTCGAGCTCGTACCGGATGAAGTCCTTCGAAAAATGATAATATCCATTGTTCCTGAGCATTTCCGTGATGCGCGCCCGTTCATTATCAAGGGTATAGGCATTGTAATTGAATCCAGCCTTGAGCAAGGTATGCGGGATCACCTGGTCGACCAGGTGCGCCAGGGTGTCGTCTTTGATCATGTAACTGACATTTCGCAGGGTATAAGGCTTGCCGGCGTTGATGATATAATTCACCCGGGCCTTGTTCTTTGTCATTGTATCGACCGTGGTGGAAATGCCCGACTCAAAATAGCCGATATTGTTCATGTAACGCTTCATATCCCGGGACGACGCGTCGATCCTGCCCTGGTCGATCATGACCGGTTGTTCACCGAATTTCCTGCGGAACCAATCCTTGTACTTACGTTCCTTGCCTTTGTATGACTGCTGGTAGATCCAGGTATACAGGTTCAGTCCCAGAAACCGTTTATTCGGTGTCTGCTGCAAATATCCTGTCAGGTCACCGGTCTCGATCCGGCGGTCATCGGATCTGATGATATTCTTTTTCAGTCGGTATCCCTCCTGGATAAGCCTGGAGGGACCGCAGGAGGTCAGGATGATCGCAGGAAGGACCACCAGAAAGAAGATGCTATGGCGGAAAAAAAATTTCAAACAGAATCCCGGTTTGCTGCTCAGCTGTCTGAGAAGCAAATTTAGCATTATTCCCTGGTCATCACCAAGTGAAACACTTTATAAAAAATGAAAGATTGCAAAGGAATTTTACTATTCCGTGTAATCTTAACCTGTAAATGAATAATTTCACGGTGATAAATGGAAACCTATCTCCTATGCTTGTGAAAAAAGACCGGGATGAGAGCCGCCCTTACCGCTGGGTAGTTCTGTCTGCTTATTTCATCCTTACGGCGATGATCCAGGTGCACTGGGTCACCTTTGCTCCCATCACTGTGGAAGCCATTGGTCTGTACGAAACCTCCGCCTTCTGGATCGTGTTGTTGTCCATGTCGTTCATGGTTGTCTACATCCTGGTGGCGGCCCCCGCATCGTATATGATCGACCGGTTCGGTCTACGGATCGGTGTTGGCATCGGTGCAGTGCTGATGGCCGTCTTTGGTTATCTGAAGGGAGCTTTTGGTGATAATTACACCGTTGTTTGTATCGCCCAGTTTGCGCTGGCTGCAGCCCAGCCATTCATTTTAAACGCTATCACAAAGATCGCAGCCGACTGGTTCCCTGTAAAGGAACGGGCATTGGCCACTGGCCTGGGCACACTGGCCCAATTTGTGGGTATCTTGCTCGCCATGGCCCTGACCAAACCTCTGGCACAATCATTCCTGGCAGCTGGAGCACCACAGAACCTGACCATCGAATCAGTTCGTTCCATGCTCATGGTTTATGGATGGATCTCCATCGCTGTTGCGCTCATCTTCCTTCTTACTATAAGAGAAAGAAAATCAACTGGTTATGACGAATCTGCCCTTTCCATGGAAAAACTCAGCGGATGGCAGGGCTTCAGGCATGTTCTGCGACTCAGGGACATGCAGTTCCTTCTGGCGGTATTTTTCATAGGTCTGGGTCTGTTCAATGCCCTGACGACCTATGTGGACCTCTTGCTGGCTTCCAAGGGATATATAACAGGTGGCAATGAATCCGGGCTGACAGGCGCCGTATTGATGGGATCAGGAATTGTGGGAGCCGTTATCATCCCTCTCTTTTCCGACCGGATCAGGAAACGGAAAGCCGTATTGCTGTTCTGCCTGGCAGCACTGTTGCCGGGCTTGGCCGGACTAACCTTTTTCACAAGCTACCTCCCCCTGGTTCTTTCAGCGGGTGTTTTAGGATTTTTTATCATGGGGGCTGCACCAGTGGGATTTCAGTACGCTGCGGAGATCAGCCGTCCCGCTCCTGAGTCCATTTCCCTGGGAATGATCCTGTTTGCGGGGCAGGTATCAGGGATCCTCTTCATCCTCATCATGGGCTTGGCAGGCAACGTGACCATGGAAGCTTTCGCCAATGCCAGCAAAGCGAGTGAACATCTGAACCTGGTCCCGTTCATGATCGGTTTTCTTGTCCTGTCAGTCATCAATGTTTTCCTTGCGGCTGGAATGAGAGAGTACAGGCCGGGCACTTGAACGATAAAAATTCATCACAAACCATAACGTATGAGAAAAGTTCTTGACGACATCGTCACCATCGCTCTTGCCTTTGAACAGAAAGGGTGGGCTGAAGGGAATGCGGGCAACATCTCGGTCAATGTCACCGGAAGTCCCGGTAGTCTTCCTGACGAACCACTGGACTCCTACCCCTTGTATCCTTTACCGGCAACCTTTCGAGCCCTGGCCGGGCAATATCTGCTGGTCAGCGGCGCAGGGACCAGGATGCGCAACCTGGTAAAGCAGCCCCTGTTGAATCTGCTCCTGCTGAAGATATCAGATGATGGCACATCCTACATCCATCTGCCCATCAGGCAGGAAATCGACACCACCTTGCGGCCGACGACCGAATTCATGACCCACCTGTCCGTTCAGGAGTATCTGTTGACCACCGGACACAAAGAACAGGCAGTCGTTCATACCCATGTCAACGAGCTGATTGCACTTACCCTCGATCCAAAGATCACTGATGAGATCACCCTGAACCGGATTCTCGGATCCATTCTCACGGAGATGGCCATGCTGATCCCGAAAGGACTGGGACTGATCCCCTTGCTGGAACCAGGTTCAGAGGATGTGGCCAGGGCCACAGCCGAATCCCTTCAGCAGCACGACATGATCCTGTGGGCACGGCATGGTGTGATCACCGTGGGAAAGGACCTGTATGATTGTCTTGACAAGATCGAGATCGTGACCAAAGCGGCAAAGATCTATTTCCTGGTAAGACCTCTGTGAGGAGATTATCCTCGCGCCAGCCAGCCATTGTAGGTGTCCAGGAACTGCTTCCAGTGGATGAACTCAGGGTGAAGCAGAGGTAAAAGGTGATCATAATCCGGATTATACTCACCGGGATCAGGGGCATAAATGGACAATCCGTTCGGAAGTTCCTTCCCGCCGGCTACTTCCTTGTACACCACGACTCCGGAGTGGTCGTAAAAGTCGGCCAGCGACCGGGCTTTCATGGTGATCTCCGGTGAGATCCATGCATCTTCGAGGTTAAGGGTAAAACCGATCAGATCCAAAAATCCCCCCCTGAATGAAAAGGTGCTGTTCATGCATTCATGCACTGCATGGAATACCTTTTCATCCATCGAAGCGTACAGGGCACGCGACAGGGCTCCGATCCGTTCACAGAGCCCCGGCAGGTGTGTACCGTTGAATACGGACTGGGTAAGCATTTTGCTTACCCTGGGATCCCCGGCGGATTGATAGAATCCGGCAACGGAGGCCACCACTTGGTTGGCCAGTTCACCCGGGCCCATCCCCGGATGGTCAGCCAACTTGCTCAGGATTCGGTCGTAAGGGTAACCGGTGCCCGGTTCAGGGGCTTCCGAGGCGACGATGTAGGGAGCATTGCCCGCAAATAAATCAAGTGCCTCAACGTTGGCCATACTGCAGGCATCAAATGCCACAATATCGAAGGAAGCTCCTGTGTAATCCTCCGCAGGATGAAAACGTGACCGGATTGCTTCCATTGTCCCCGAATAGCATTGGTGCAACCGGGCAAGATTCGGCTCAATGTCGCCAAAAGGCAGTTCAATGCCTTTCTTTAAATACATTTTCCATGTCTTGAAATCAGGCAGAAGACCTTTCCATCCGCTACCATGTCCCGACAGAATGAGCATCCTTTTCTCTGCAGGGAAAATGACGGAGTTGTTTCGAATGGTTTCACTGAGGATCCTGGGATGGCTTTCGATCCGAAGAAAACGTAGGACAATGTCTTCCAGGAAAGAGGCATCCGCATTGAGCCGTACGAAAAGGGAATCCGTCAGCAGCGGGCCAATGAAGATCGCATTGACATGCACGTCGGCGGAGGATCCTACGGCTTTCATTTCCAGCAGATCATCAAACATCAACGCCGACAGGGCCGGATCATCAGCCGCCATAAAGGTAAAGACGCTCCAGCGTGCCGGTCGGTTGACCGCCTCCAGGTTGTCCGGGGATATTCCAAAACTGAAATCCCGCCTATCCAGACGGAGTATTTCAGGAAGGCCATTGCGGTACGGATTGCCCTGATCGAAAAGCATGTCAGTGATGCGAATTTACAGGTTAAATACAAAACCTCATCGGTACATCCGCTTGGTTAAAGCCATTTCACTGCTTCAAAAATAAAGATCTTTGCAAACATTTTGTATCTTAGCTACAGAGAAAATTTATTTACCTTAAAACCTTAAGATCATGGCAATTTTAAAAGTCATTGAAGTGCTGGCATCCTCACCAAAAAGCTGGGAAGACGCAGCCCAGGAAGCTGTGAAGATAGCTTCAAAAACCGTAAAGGAGATCCGTTCGGTCTATATCCAGGAGATGAGCGTGGTGGTCAAAAATAACATGGTCGCTGAATACCGGGTCAATGCCAAGATCACCTTTGAGGTCATCACGTTATAGAAAGCACCTCAAGGATACTTCGTATAACTGCTTCCAATAAACCCAGACGGCCTCTACACTAAAGGATGCGTGTTGATTTTTGGATGCATGTGGTTGTGAGGCAGTAAACATTTTGGGAGCGTATCATTGGTAAATTATCATCAGGATAATCATCTTATACTGAAATTATCTATTTTTGCCAACCGTTCAACACCACACTCACACCCACACTGACACTCACACCCGCTCTGGGAGTTTAGCTCAGTCGGTTCAGAGCATCTGCCTTACAAGCAGAGGGTCGGTGGTTCGAATCCACTAGCTCCCACAGACAAGACCCTGCATTACCATTCGGTAACTATTCAACAATCCATTGTTAATAAGAAAATATCCTACGTGCCAGCCTTAAATGGTAAATATTTATCTTTGCTTAACCTCTGTTTTTCTATCTAAGACGGGGTTTTAGTTGCGGGAGTGTGTTCTGGGTGAAACACACTCCTTTTTTTATTTTTATGCATCAATTATCGGGCAGCCGGTAAGCAGCGTAAAGATCACACGACCTTATCCTTGAGTCAGGCAAACTGGATCCTGTACAGCATTAGGGCAAAAGATCGTTATAAATGAACCGGTCCACCTTGTCCCTCACCTCAAAGCTGCCGACCGGAAAATGCTGGCACATAACCACGTAAACCATCTGCAAAGGGGGATCCACCATGCAGGACGTATTGAATAGTCCACTCCAGCTATATGAACCGGCTGAGGATCCCTTCATTCCCTCGATGGGCTCAGTCTGGACATAAAATCCAAAGCCATAGGAAAGACCGGGGGCAAAGAACTCGATCTCACCCAGCTGACCGGATGTCATCAGCCGGACCGTTTCAGGTTTCAATATCCGTTTGCCGGCCAGTTCACCCTGGTTCAGCAGCATTTGCAGGAAGAGCATATAATCATAAGCTGTGGAGTACATTCCTGCTCCACCGGAAAAATACGTTTGCGGACCATCAGGATCAATAACTGGCGTGAAGGTCATTCCATAAAAATTCTGATCAGCAGCTGAATACTTGTAAAGAGACGTGTCAGCATGCGGATGGTAAAGGGAGGCAATCCTGTCCGTTTTCTCTGCGGGAACGTAAAAATAGGTGTCGGTCATGCCCAGCGGCTGACAGATCCGTTCGGAAATGAACGTATCCAGGGATTGACCTGAAAGGATCTCCACCAGATAGCCCACTACGTCGGCATTCATCCCCAGGTGCCAACGTTCGCCGGGATTAAACAGCAGAGGAAGCCCGGCAAGTTTCTTTACCATATCCCCGACAGTACCCGGTGTCTGCGTCATACCGTTGGAAATCCCGGCCTGCCTGTAAAGATCAGAGATAAGAGGCTGGTTGTAAAAGCTATAGGTCAGCCCGGAGGTCTGGTTAAGCAGGTGCCGGATCGTGATCTCCGAGGTTGCCGGTTCCAGTGTGTACGATGAAGGTATCCCGTTTGCATCCACTTCCTCTGAAAAGGTCAAAATCCTGGGACCGGAAAATTCGGGAATGTATTTTGAAACCGGTTCATCCAGCGAACAATGGCCTTCCTCATACAGGATCATTAACGCCGTATAGGTTATCGGGACCGACATGAACGTTAGCCGGAAGATGTCGCTGTTCCTCATCGGCTTATGGGCTTCTTTATCCCTGTAACCGAATGATTTCCAGAATGCAACCTCACCTCCTTTAGCGACGAGCATAACCCCTCCCGGTATGTCATTGTTCTGAACGTGGGTAGTGAAAACACTGTCGACACTTTTTAGGCTGATCTTTTCAACAACATCCTTCTGATCATCGGCGGAAGCAGTTTGCTTTTGTTTACAGGCCACGGCTGACACAAGGATTAGGACGATGGCCAGGGCCATACCGGCGGATTTCAAGATTTTCATTACGTGTTATTCTAATTATCCGAACGTTAAAATAAATGGGGACACAATTTTACGTTTGTATCCCTGAAGCGCCTGCAAAATTATTATTTTTACCCCAAACACTGGCATTTTGGCAAAACTTCGTACTTTTGCACCCTCACCCCCACTCCATCACACCAAACCCTCACTCACACTCACCCCCACACTCACACCCACACCCACTTCGGGGTATTAGCTCAGCCGGTTCAGAGCGCATGTTTCACAGACATGAAGTCACAGGTTCGATCCCTGTATACCCCACCCCCTGAAACCCTGAAATACCAAAGATTTCAGGGTTTTTCTTTTTCTAAAAACATATGCAGTTTACCTGCGGTTTAAATATGGTTTAAAATTTTTAGGAATATTTCAGGACTCGATTTCAAAAGAAACGTTGGTTTAAAGAAAATAAATTTTTGCGATCGGTACCACTTTCCAATTTTTTTGCTCCCCGGCCGCATGGCCGCGTAGATCTTGTACTTTTCTTTGTCTTGAAACAAAGAAAAGATACCAAAAGAAAATTCAAGGCTGCTTGAAAATTGCCTGAAATCCAGTTCGTGTCGCTAAAATTCAGGAACTCCCCCCGCTTGCGCGGGGGTCAAACAGCCTGAATTTTTTGACGCTCCACTCACTGAATTTCCGGGCGGCAATTTTCAAGAGGCCGGTCCTTTCTAATTATGTTTTATAAACGACATAGGACTTCGCAGGCGGGGTACCCACACGGCGAAAATGGCGTGCCCGCAGGGCAAATGAAAATCTGTTTGAGCCCCGACTAAAAGGAGGGGCGAGTTATTTTCATTTAGCCATTGAGCCGTATGTGGGTCGCCGAGAAGTCCAGTCTTGACTTTTACTCATATAATTGTTTATTATTCAAGGTATTCGTGAGCTCGCTTCGCTCGGTTCTTTTTGTCCTTTTCTTTGCGTCAAGGCAAAGAAAAGTATAAGCTAAAAGATTTGTGAGCAAAAAAAAGGTGCGGCCGTTATGGCCGCACCGCGAAAGGGCGTTCTTTCAGGACTGAACCTGATCAACCACCTGGGCATTGGAGTAAAGGTAACGGACCGGAAAGTAGGAATAGGTCTTTCCGTATTCGTCTGTCCGCTCGACCGGTCTGCCCCAGACCAGGAAGGGCCTGGAGTTCTTCTTAACGACCTTGCCGGCCTTGACCCAGCCTTCGTAAGTGTTGAAGGTCGTGTGCTTCTTGCTGGCATAGCTGGCAAGCAGAGCGGCGTTGACCGACTGGAACTGACCGCTGGCGACCTGATCCTTCAGGGACTGCGTCCTGACTTTTAATGCTGCTCTCTGAGAGGCGATGGCTGTGATGTTTTCTGTTGCATTCATGGCAATTGGTTTTGTGCAGCCGTGTGAGGGCTACGGGTCCTGATGAATAACCATTGCCGATTACCCAGGTAGAGGTAGAGGTAGAAGGCGAAGGTGAGGGTTGAAAGGATATTTGATTTCTGAAATATTTCCGATCTCAAAAATCCTTTGGTAAAACTACCTCTCCCTCCACCTCTAAATCTACTTCGGCAATCGGTAATGGCTATTCCTTCCATCCGATTTTTCGACGGCGAAGTAACTTTGCGTAGAAATTTTGAATGATGAACAGAAAATTGGGGGGCTTTACGCAAAATGAAGGCTATCTTTTTGGGCAGGGCGCTAACGGATGGCGCTAAGAATAGAGCGGATTCTGGAACACTATCCTTTCTGCTTACCGCTATTTTTGTTATTTGGTTTTACTTTCATTTTACTTTTCTACCCGCTTTATTTTTAGTGCTTATTAGCAACTCGCTTTTATATATTCAGCATCCATTAATATGATGAGCATTTTGGTACAATTTATTGTATTATAAACTTTTGAAAATTAACCCTAGTTGAACTGGTAATTTTAATAATGTAAAGGCCTTGTGGCAACATGCTTACATCTATTTTAGTGCTTTTATGATTATTTGTTTTACCGATAAAGACCTCTTGTCCATTTAGATTAAAAAACTGAATAACGGTCTTGAATAACCCGGGTTCAGTTTCAATAGTGATCCTGTCTTTTGCAGGATTTGGATAAATTTTAATAGGGTTTTCCTGCAAGTTGGACTCATTAATTGACACTAAGAATTCCTTTTCAGGCGTTGTAAGTACCATTCCTTTTGAGCCAACAAAATAACCTTTTCCTTCTTCAGTAAAAAAGACGGATTCTATCCACCCTCCACACATAGGAGGATATGAATACCACTCATCCCCTCCATTATTTGTATAGAGAATTGTCCCAACAGCCCCAACAGCATAACCATGATTTATATCCGTAAAATAAATATCCATTAAATCCCTTGTTGTTTTGCTTATTTGTTGCGTCCAGGTAACTCCACCATCCCAGGTTTTCATTATTGTACCGTATAATCCGACAACATATCCAATTAATGGATCAGGAAAACTAATTCCAAAAAAAGCCGCAGGTCCATCGTTTAGCATAGAATTCCATGTATTACCTCCATCAGTTGTTTTTAGAATAGTACCTTCACCTGGATACCCTCCTGCGACATAGCCAACCTGTGAGCTTACGAAACAAATATCATATAAATGCACATCAGTATTTGTATTAATGGTTGCCCAGGAATTACCAGAGTTCGTTGTGCCAGCCATTATTCCCTGATTTCCACAAACAAAACCAACGGCTTCATCAGCGAAATAAATTGAGTTATAGTAATAATCGCCTGTTTCCGTAACCCACCAGTTATCTCCACCATCAATAGTTTTCAGAATTTTACCATAACCACCGGTGATAAAACCGATGTTGTCGTTTATAAAATAAACTGACTCAAGTCTGTTTGTTGTACTATCCGAAATTAATTGCCAATTATGACCACCATTTTTTGTTTTTAAAATTGATCCATAAAATCCAACAATATAACCAGTGTTTTGGGATGGAAAATACACGGAATGATAATCTCCCGAATATCCGGATAAATAGTTTTCCCAGTTGTTGCCATTATCGCTGGTTTTTAAAATTGTTCCATCATAGCCTGTTGCAAACCCAATGCTTGAATCAGTAAACACGATCGCGCTTAATATCTCTCCATTATCATAAATTTCATTCCATGTATAAGCCCCATCAGTAGTTTTAACAATAACACCACCATGTACAGCTGCATAACCAGTAAATTGATCAATAAAAAATAAAGAACGTGGGCTACTGTGCTGCAGAGTTTCAAATATTTCCCAATTATCACCACAATCAATGGTTTTTAACAAATAACCAGATTCTCCTGCTATATAGCCCGTATTATCATCTGCAAAATTTATTGTGTAAAGATTTAAATATGTTATCCGCTCTTTTATTGTCCATGAAACGCCACCATCCTCAGTTTTCAAAACAGTTTCATATTCTCCCACAGCAATTCCCTTAAGATCATTAACAAAAAAGACTGAATAAAAATCGTGATAGTCTAACGATTCCAGTACTGTCCATTCCAGATCACCGACATTAATTTTTAATATAACTCCTGAATCACCGACTGCGTAACCCGTATTACCATCAGGAAAATGCATTGAATTTAGATTCTTATCAGTTCCAGTATTGAGTTCTACCCAGTTAATACCACCATTGGTAGTTTTAAACGACATACCGCTTTCACCAACGATATAGCAAGTATATTCATCAATAACAGCTATTGAAGAAATATGCTTTGGTGTTGGTCGTTGTACATATTCCCAGGTTATACCACTATTGGTTGTTTTAAGCATTGTGCCAAAGGAACCTGCTGCAAATCCAATGTCGTTGTCGAAGAAATCGATACAGGTTAGTTCATTTCCTTGAGGCAGGGGATTTTGCCATGTCCATTGTCCTATTAAAAATGTTGCTGAAAAGAACAATACTATTGTAAAAAGGATTTTTTTCATTTTTCTAATCGCTAAGGGGTTAGTTCCCCGCCGCTTGCGGCGAATAAGATATAAATCCCGAAGATATCCCGCTACTTTCGGCGGGGAGCTTCATTTATTTAACAAATGAGAGACTGAATTAAAAAAGAATTTGTCGATAATTTGGAAATTCAACTCAATGCTTTAAAGATACAAAAAATTAGATCAAGTACGAATTAAAAAAGGGAGCCTTGCAGCTCCCTAGGATTAATTCATCAGGTTTTCGTCGGCAAAGGAAAAGTAAGTGCCATCCGGAGTAATGATCAAATGGTCCAGCACCTGGATATCCAGCAGGGATCCTGCCTGGATGGCTTTCTTGGTCAGGGCAATGTCGGCCTGGGAGGGCTCATGGTTCCCGGAGGGATGGTTGTGAGCAAGGATTATTGAACTAGCCGCAGCCAGCAGGGCAGTTGAGAAGATCACTTTGGGATCAGCCACCGTACCGGAAAGCCCTCCAATGGAAATCAGGATATTGCTGATGACCTTGTTGGCACGGTTCAGGCAAAGGCAAATGAATAGCCATTAACGATTACCCAAGCAGAGGTGCAGGTAGAATTTGAAGGAGATCTTTGAAAGGAAATCTGATTTCCGAAATACTTCTAATTTCGGATCTCCTTTCGAATCTCTCCTTCGCCTTGCCCCTCTACTTCTACCTGGTTAATCGGTAATGGGTGTTCGTTCCGTCCTTGACGGATTTTTAGACTGCGAAGTAACTTTACGTAGAAATTTTGAATGATGAACAGAAAATGAGGGGATTACTGCCAAATGCTTTATCTAAAGTGCTACCCAACGTAATTCCAGATATAGGAAAAATGTTTAATCCTTTCACTGTTAAAATCCAAACTTAATTCCCTGGGCTAATGGTAGTTCAGAACTATAGTTGATCGTATTTGTCTGCCTTCTCATATAGGTTTTCCATGAGTCAGAACCGGATTCACGTCCACCTCCGGTATCCTTTTCACCGCCAAATGCACCACCTATTTCAGCACCGGAAGTTCCGATATTAACGTTGGCAATACCACAATCAGAACCTGCCTCGGAAAGAAACTTTTCTGATTCAATGAGGTTTTGTGTAAAAATAGCAGATGATAGTCCTTGTGGAACATCATTGTTTAGCTGTATGGCTTCTTCAATGGTTTTATATTTAATGAGGTAAAGTATGGGTGCAAAGGTTTCTTCCTGAACAATCCTGTAATTATTTTCTGCTTCAACAAGCACTGGTACGACATAATGCTTACAGCAGTATCGATCTCCATCCAGTACATCACCGCCAAAAACGACTTTTCCCCCTTCTTTTTTCGCTTCAGTTATAGCGTTTATAAAAGCATCTACTGCTACCAGATCAATCATTGGTCCTACCAAGGTGGATTCGTCAAATGGATTTCCAATTTTTTTGGCAACGGATTTATAGGCAGCTATCAGTTTTTCCTTTACCGTATCATATACTTTTTCATGAATGATGAGCCGTCTGGTTGAAGTACATCGTTGTCCCGCTGTCCCTACAGCTCCGAAAACCACCGATTTAATGGCCATTTCCATATTGGCATATTCTGAAATGATCACGGCATTGTTACCACCCAGTTCCATAATGCTTTTTCCCAAACGCTTACCAACAATCCCATTGATACGTTGTCCTACGGCGGTGGAACCGGTAACGGAAAATAAAGGAATTCTTCTGTCGGCAGCGAAATTATCTCCCAGTACAGAGGATTTGGCAACTATCATGTTGAACACTCCTTCCGGGACTTCATTTGTTTTCAACACATTTTCAATGATATGTTGAACTGCAATTGCTGCCAATGGTGTTTTGGAGCTGGGTTTCCATACCACCACGTCACCAGCGATCGCTGCGATCATAGAGTTCCATGCCCACACTGCTACCGGGAAGTTGAAAGAAGTGATCAGGCCAATAATCCCCAAAGGTTGGTATTGATCGTAAATACGGTGTTCCTTGCGTTCGGAGTGCATGGTGTATCCGTTTAACAATCGGGACTGGCCAACTGCAAAATCACAAATATCAATCATTTCCTGTACTTCACCCAAGGCTTCCTGGTAGATCTTCCCCATTTCCAGAGTAACAAGATATCCTAACTCATGTTTATTCTTACGCAGAGCATCACCGATTTGCCTGACTATTTCCCCTCTTTTGGGTGCAGGCCATTTTCTCCATATAAGAAACGCTTCCTGTGCTTTAGACATTATACGTTCATAATCCTCAATAGAGGCATTGCAAACTTTTCCGATAGTTTTACCATCAATCGGGGATACAGAACTTGTGATCTGCCCCGTGGTTTGAATCCACCTTGTTCCGGTGCATGCACCCTGATTGCTTTCTTCAATCCTTAATTTCTTAAGTACTTCCTGTTTGTTCATTTTCAATAAATTTATTTTACATTATATATTCATACCGGTAATCCGTTACTGGTCTAAAGGTCTCTTATCTGGTTCTTGTGCTGATCCACCTGATCAGATTTAATTCCCCGCCGGCTTTGTCATTGGCACCAGATGCCCGTGAACCCCCAAATGGTTGAAGACCGACAATGGCGCTTCCCGTCAATTTCTGCCTGAAAAATCTTTTTGCTTTGTCCCAATATGGTAGATGCATTGACAACAGCCTCGTATTTATCAAAAATCAATGCAGGTTCGTTGGATGCGATGTTGAAACTATAAATTGCATTGTTCATAAAATAAATTCAATTCATATTACTCTTACCGATATGCATCTTCATTCATATCGAGTGCAAAAGTATCATTTGCTGAGTAAATTTAAAATCTGGTGATGATTTATTTTATGTTTGGTAAGTTTTGGCGCAGCGCCCCGGCTCGGGAACGTACAGGCCCTGTAAAGATAACGATTAGTGGTCGCGGGCGCAAGCAGATCTGTAACTTTTCATTCTTTAGGCACAGCACGGAAAAATTCCAGCAGTTCCCGTTGTTTTTTGGTTATTTCCGGGTAGAACACCTTGCCGTCTAATGGTCCTTATCTATTCAAAATTCTATCCTGGGAATAAGGAGATGATACTAAGGTTGATTCTTAATGATTTCATTCAATATTTCTTCGATTTTTTCATTTTGAATTATTTGTAATCCGACTCTTTCAGCCGTAATGCCTTCTTTAAGCTTATAATCATAAATGGGTTTATCTTGATTTAAAACAGATTCAAAACATTTAAAATCAATGGATTTAGTACCAGCAAAATAGTCAGCAACCTCAAGGATATGAGTGGATATGAAGAAAAAAGTTCCTTTAATTTTTGATAATAAGCTTATAACCATTTTTGTCCCGTCATAGGCATCTTTTACATTTGTTCCTCGGAACATCTCATCAAGAACTACAACAATTTGGTTGTTATTCTTAATCTCAAGCGCCAGGATCCGAATTCTATTCACTTCAGCGTAAAAATGGCTAAATCCTTGGCTTATACTATCAGATATGTTAATCAAAGAGAATAAACCGTTAAACAATGGAATTGTAAGCCTCTTGGCAGGAACTGGTAAGCCAAGGTGGGAAAAGTATGTTAGAATGGCAACCGTTTTAAGGAAAGTTGATTTACCTGACATATTTGGACCGGTAATAAAGCATAGTGATCGTTTATTATCCAGTCTAAAGCTATTGGGCACCTGACTGGCTAGCAATGGGTGAACACAATCTATTGCCTCAAAGACTTGATCCTTTTCATTCGAGAATTCAGGTAGACTGAAATGTTCATCTCCTAATAATCTGCCCTGCGATTGAAGAAAATCAATTTTATAAATAGTATCTATTACGAATCTTAGTTCATTCCTTTTTTTAGCTCTAAAGTAATCATCAAGCATATTAACCTGCTTCGATTTCAGGCTTCCTGAATTACGGGGTAAATCACTAAGGAATTGAGTTATGAGACTTTCATTGAGGTAGGCCAATGACTTATTGAAGTCCGCGTTCAAAGACTTTGGAAGATTCATGCTTTGAATCCCATTAAGAAATTCTTTAAGGTTATAAAGAATTTTTGATAGTATAAAAATTCCTTCCTTAATGATGTAATAATCATTGCTTTTCTTTAGCTTATTCCTTAAACCATCATAAATTGCATCAATGATATTATTCTTGAGTGGAATGTGCTTGTTATTTAAATAATATTCTACAAAATCGAAATGTTTTTTATTCAGCTTCAACGAAGACCGTATCTGGAACATGAATTTAATCTCAGATTTTCTTTTCTCCAGAAATTCCAAATCTGAAATAGGGGAAGTAATAACCTTATACAGTAGTTCTTGCCCTCCTCTGGTCTCAGTCCGGTCATAGAATCCAAACAGGCTTCGATTATTTGTATCCTGCGAGAAGAGTTCTATATCTGAGATAGTTTGTTGATCGGTTCTGAATAACATCCTTTGAGTTTTAATTGTCCCAATACCCTATTTCGAATCACTGGTATGAACCCCAGGGCAAGCCCTGGACCCTAATTCCGGCGCAAGCACCGGGGAATTAACCCTTTTACCCCTCCCCCGTCCCCTCCCCTGCTCGCAGGGGAGGGGTGCAGGGGTGGGGTACATTAAAGCATTGGTTCCAACCACAGTATGATCAATCTCGCGGTCCTTTAGCAATGAATTTTTCCCAATTTAACTTTGAGAAAGATGGCCCAAATCGCATATATAAATTATTGTCGTTAATTTCTTTGACTTTAAAATTTTACCCATTTCCCAGATTCAATGATGCTTGTTTTCTTATTGAGAACCCTGTAGAAATAAATTCCAGATTCCAATCGCTCAGTATTAATTGTGGATGGACTGTTCTTGATCGATTGTCTTATTACGACTTGCCCTTTTTGATTAATTAATTCAAAGTCTGATTCTTTCTGAGGTACCCTGATGTTTAACTGGTTCGTACCCGGATTTGGATAAACTGAAGCGGTTCGATTGATTAATGGAATTTCCTCAGTCCAGACAATCAATCCATCGCTATTGACTTTGACAACATAAATATCTCGTTCTAAATATTGTATTTCAGAATCATACCGGTTTCCAACCATTAAACAACCACCATCAGAAGTTGCAATCATGCTGTACATATGGTAGTAGGCATCTCCTCCATACCAGTACTCCCATCTCGGGGTGATATCGGGGTTGATTTTAACCAGATGAAACCATGAATCCGATTCGCTGAAAAAAGGATTCGCGTAATTGAAATTTGAATTGCCACCTATATAAATGTTATCCTCAAATCTAGACACACCCTGAAAGTAGGATGAAAATTCGCGCATATTCTCTTCCTTTTTGAATGCTCCATAATTAATAGCATGATTGTCGATAGTGGTGGATAAAGCATTTAAACTATATTGTCCAAAAACTTCATGATCTCCGCCTCCTCCACAAATAAGTATGGAACTGTCATTAAGAATTTCCAGTGAACAATAGCTATAAAGGCCGTAAGGAATTGTATCAACAAATATACTGTCCATATCCTTGCTTAATTCAAATCTTTGACCTGCGTAAGGCAAATCTGCTGAGTACTTAAATCCATAAGCAAAATACCCCGAACTGTCTGGTTTTTCAATGATATCAAATGACATTGTCAAAACATCATCCGTCGGGTAAAACTTCGAAGTGATTGAATCACCCTCAGTTGACAATTTGTAAAAGAAAACATCGCTGTTTGGAATCGTGTCTCCATTTGGATAGGTATCCCAACGTGTTGTGTAACCTGTGATCACAAAATTGCTATCAGAATCAAGAATGGAATTCATATAGGAAAACCAGCTATCAGGAGGGATCCCGTGAACGGTCTGGTTTTGGATTTCAAGATCTTTATTCAGCACTAAGTACCACAAGTTGGTGAAGTGTGTACCAATTATATAGTATTGATCATTAAAGAAGTGAATATCAAAAAAGTAATTGGATATTGTATCATTGATGTGAAAGATCTCTTCATTCAATAAGTTACCTGATTCATCAATTTTCAGTATATAACCTTCGGGAAAGCCGGTTTCCAGATTACGGATTATTCCAACCAAAACGAAGTTACCCTCCTCATCCTCAACGACCTGGTGAATTTTCTGATCTTCCTCTCTTGCAAAAGTGATTTCGAAAGTGTTTTGGCCACAAACCTGAAATCCGATAAAAGCCGATATAGGGATGATCACAAATGGGATAAAAGCAAGAATTACTTTTACAAAATTCATATTTGAAATGCTTGCTTGTAACGTTGAGCGCAGTGTGCCGGCCCGGGAACGTACTGGCCCTGTAAAGATAGCGATTTATAGTCGTGTTTGCAAAAGGATCCCTCGGACTGGCCGATTACATCATCCATGGATTCCACCATGACAAAATCTACGAATAAAGCATGCCGTATGACCAAATAAATTTCTTTAAAGGAACTTAATCCCACCCTGCTGGGACATAAAGCGCTGGGGGACAGGCTCAGGACCGTGATCGTGGAGAATGGGATCATGCGTGAAGGCGAAGTGGTGACGGTTGTGGAGAGCTTCAGGGAATTGGGCGTAAAGGTGGAGATCATCGAAGCCCGGCAGGAGTTCTTTCATGCCCTCGCGGGAATCACAGATCCTGAAAAGAAGGATGAAGCCATTACCCGTACTTTTTACAAAGATGTCTTCGACCGCATCGTGAGGGAGAGCGGGGCAAGATACCTGCTCCAGGGTACCATAGTGTGACCTATCATCTTGCTTCAAAGCCCCCTTCGACGATCGAAGCAGTTTGAATTCTACTTTTACGTCCATGTTCGCCTGTTCATTGTTCAGGATTCCACAAAGATTCCATGAAAATGCAGGGAAAGGTTATTCGTGCCAGCTTTCAATTTCCGGTAGTCCCAGATTCCTCGACCGGATATTGATCAGGTCGATCATCTCGTGGGCCATGTCCTTGTTCACCTGCCAGGCCATGGGTAAGACGTACGTAATGGTCTGATTGATGTGACGTTCGTATCGTTCCGGGTCATACACAGTCAGGTGAAGGTCGAGCAGGTTGCTGATGCGGTCAGCCGACTTGAGCAGCTTGGCCCGGTCGCTTCCCTGTTTTAGCAAGCGTTCCAGGAATATTTCCTTTTTCTCGCAGGGAAATCGCGTCACCTCCAGCACCAAGTCAACCACCGCCGGACCATCCACGTCGATGACGCGCAGCGCCTGCTGATCGGTACCCGGGACGTCTTCGAGCAGGTCGTGGATGACGGAAGCTTTCAACAGTATCGGATCAACGATCTTATAGTCGAGAATGATGGCCATTGTGGCCATGGCATGCCTGAACTGGTTCCCTCCCACTTTGCGTGACACCCCTATCAGCGCCGTGGCCTTTTGTATCCACGGCGCAAGGATGATCTTCGAAAGGGAAAGCATTTCTTCGTTTTTCATAGGAATAAGATTATAACCTTGACAACTGATAACGCGGCAGAGGAGAGTAAACTAGGATAACAGAATTATTCGGCGGTGTAGACATCTCATTCGTGGAGCATACCGGATTCGAACCGGCGACCTCTACAATGCGAATGTAGCGCTCTAGCCAGCTGAGCTAATACCCCGAGGAGGGTGTGGGTGTGGGTGTGAGTGTGTAAAATTATATAATATTTTAATTAAATGACTATTTTTACCGCTACCAAATACATCACAACAAATAACAATAAATAACCCCAAATATCATTCATTACCGACAAATAACCCTTAATCCCATTTATTATGTACGAAAAACGCATTCTGGATCTTTTCCGTGTCAAAGGCGGTGAGAAGATCAATCTTGACGAAGTCGACACCGAGTATGGATTTATGCCGCGTCTTCAGGATTTCAAAAAATCAACGATAAAGGAGCACCTGGAGGATCGTCTGGCTCAGAACGTCAAAGACCTGGCAGAGATGCAGGACCTCTTCTATGCCAGTGACACCTACGCATTACTACTGGTTTTTCAGGGGATGGATGCTGCAGGCAAGGACGGGATCATCAAGCATGTGATGTCGGGGGTCAATCCTCAGGGATGTCAGGTGTACAGCTTCAAGCAGCCTTCGGCCGAGGAGCTGGACCATGACTTCCTCTGGCGGTGTTCCCTCCGGCTGCCGGAAAGAGGGCGCATCGGGATCTTTAACCGGTCGCATTATGAAGAAGTACTGGTGGTGAAGGTTCACCCCAAGATCCTGAACAACGAGAAACTACCCAACTTCAAGCTGGATGAAACCTTCTGGCAGAAACGGTATGAGTCGATCCGGGAATACGAGCATCACCTGTCCAGGAACGGAACGATCATCCTTAAGTTTTACCTGCACGTTTCAAAAAAAGAACAGAAAAAAAGGTTCCTCGACCGGCTAGAAAATCCGGAAAAATACTGGAAGTTTTCGACGTCTGATGTAGCTGAACGTGCCTATTGGAAAGATTATCAGAAAGCATTTGAAGATACCCTCAGGGAGACATCCACCGATTATGCGCCGTGGTATATAGTCCCTTCTGACCACAAATGGTTCGCCCGTGCGCTCGTAGCAGATATCATCGTTTCGACCATCGGATCGCTTGACCTGAAATATCCCGTCATCTCCGATGAGCAGCTGAAGGCGATGAAGGAAGCGAAACGGATGCTGGAGGAGGAGAAGTAGGCAGTTAGCAGTTAGCAGTTAGCAATTGGCAGTTGGCAATAACACCAGTCATCCACCAACTGCCAACTGCCTACTATTGACTGCCAACTGCTGACTACCAACTGCCACAATTATGCAAAAGACGGATCTGAGGCGTTTTTTCCGGGATCTGTATGAGTCCATATCCGGGACCGAGCAGGATTTTACTGCCGGCAGCCTGGGCCGTGCCATCTTCCTGCTCTCTTTGCCGATGGTCCTGGAGATGGTCATGGAATCGATCTTTGCCATCGTTGACATCTTCGTTGTGTCGAGGCTTGGGGCTGGGGCGGTTGTGGTTGTCGGCATTACGGAATCCCTGATCACCATCGTTTACGCGATCGCCTGAGGGATGAGCATGGCGACGACAGCCCTGGTGTCACGGCGCATCGGCGAAAAGGACAAAGAGGGAGCGTCGAGGACAGCTTTCCAGGCGATCATCGCCGCAGTAGCTGTTTCGATGGTCATCGGCATACCGGGCTGGCTGTTCAATGAAAAGCTGCTGATGATCATGGGGACCTCCACCCAAGATATCCGGCACCTGTCCAGTAACACTTCCCTGATGATCGGCGGGAACGCGGTCATCATGCTGCTTTTCATCATCAACGCAGTTTTCCGCAGTGCGGGGGATGCGGCGGTCTCCATGCGCGTGCTGCTCGTCGCCAATCTGATCAACATCCTGCTTGATCCCTGCCTCATCTTCGGCTGGGGCCCGTTTCCGGAAATGGGCATCCGTGGGGTGGCGCTGGCAACCATCATCGGCAGTCGTTCAAAGTGGCTCATGGTGCCTGCGGATCATGAGCTACGGGTACCTCTTCTGCGGTGTGGGCATGGTGGTCGTCAACGCGTTCAATGGAGCCGGAGACACTCTCACTCCCACCAAGATCAATTTCTTCTGCTACTGGCTGCTGGAGATCCCGCTGGCCTGGCTCCTGGCCGTTCCGATGCACATGAACGAGCAGGGTGTGTTCTACTCCATCGTTATCGCCGAATCAGCCATGACCATCGCAGCAGTATTCATCTTCAGCAAAGGGAGATGGAAACTCAAAAAAGTGTAAAAAAGATGCATTTCCAAAAAATAGTGTTATTTTTAACAATCGATGATTGCCATGGACGCCCGTTTGATTTTTCAGATCATACAGCTGGTCATTATTCTGATCATCCTGGTCTTTCTGATCAGGTACATCTGGGGAACTTTATTTGACACGGACTACCAGCCTGCAGCCTGGAGACATGCAGTGAAAACGGGCACCCTTTCCCGTGACTTAATTAAAGCCGAAAGGCAATTCTCCGACAAAGTCCGTTTCTTCACGTTCTGGTTCCAGGTCGAACGAATCAGGAAGGAACGGATCCCGGGTGCATTTGCCGAACTGGGAGTGTACAAGGGGGAAACGGCCAGGATCATTCACCTGATGGATCCCGGGCGGACACTGCATTTGTTCGATACGTTTGAAGGATTTCCGGAATCTGACCTGGTTGGGGAAACCGGTGAAGCGGCCGGCTATTCAACGGAACGTTTCTCCGACACAGGGATCAAAAAGGTCACAAAGCGAATCGGTGATACAGATAACGTGGTCTTCCATCCGGGTTATTTCCCAGACACTGCTAAAGGACTAGAGGAAGAAATTTTCGCCCTTGTTTCTATTGACGCTGACCTCTACAAGCCTATTTCCGAGGGACTGAACTATTTTTATCCCCGCCTCTCACCTGGTGGGGTCATCGTCGTTCATGATTACAACTACAAATGGGAAGGAGCCATATGGGCCGTGGATGAATTCCTGGAGAAAATTCCCGAAAGCGCCGTTTCACTACCAGACATGGAAAGCAGCGTGATGATCGTTAAGATGAAGAATATAGGATGAAGGATGAAATATGTAGAATGAAAAATGAAATATGTAGAGAGAAATCTTTTATCAACCTGAAGACCTGAAGACTTTAAGACCTGTTGACCTATTGACCAATAACACCAACAACCATGAAAAATCCCCTCATCCTCGAAATCAACACCTGGACCTGGTTGAGTGAACTTACCCTGAAGTATGACCAGGCCATCACCCTGTTGAATGTTCCTTTCGGTGAATGGGATGAGATCCAGCTCCGGGGTTTTGATCTCGTCTGGCTGATGGGAGTCTGGAAGCGAAGTCCGGCAGGCTTTCAGATCGCCCTGCAGCATCCCGGGATCATTGACACATGCCAGCAAGCCCTTCCGGGATGCACAGCCGCTGATATGACCGGCTCATCGTTCTGCATCCGGGAGTATACGGTGGATGAGATGCTGGGCGGGTCAGAGGGGATCGTAAAGGCGCGTAATGAGATGCATTTACGAGGCATGAGGCTGCTTTTGGATTTTGTACCCAACCATGTTGCTCCCGATCATCCGTGGACGATCGAACATCCAGAATATTTCATCCTGGGGACGGAAGAGGATCTCCGATTGCGGCCCGATGATTTCCTGAGGATCGGTCAGGCGGCCATTGCACGTGCCAGGGATCCGTATTACCCTCCATGGCCCGACGTGGTCCAGGTGAATGCCTTCTCGCAGAAGCTGCGTGATGCGTATACACTGACCTTGCACCAGATTGCCTCTCTCTGCGATGGGCTGCGCTGTGACATGGCCATGCTGGTGACCAACCGGATCTTTAAACAAACCTGGGGCGAAAGTGCCGGTCAAGTCAATCAGGATGAATTCTGGCCGGGGATCATTTCAGACATCAAAAAGAAACATCCTGACTTCATCTTTCTGGCAGAAGTCTACTGGGATATGGAATGGGAGCTTCAACAGCAGGGATTTGATTTCTGTTATGATAAAAGGCTTTATGACAGGTTGCTCCAGGGCTCCGCGGAAAGCTTACGCCAGCATGCCTCAGCCGATCGCTCCTACCAGGAAAAGCTGGTGCGTTTCATCGAGAACCACGATGAACCACGCATCGCCTCATTGCTGGAACCGAAACGGCACAGGGCTGCTGCCGTCATGTTCTCAACGCTGCCCGGAGCACGGTTGCTCCACCACGGCCAGCTTGAAGGAAGGACCCTGCGGATTCCCGTCTTTTTAACCAGATCGGCCCGTGAGCCTGTTGATCATGAGATGAAAGAATTTTATCATAACCTCCTTGAACTGACCTCACAAAACCTTTTCCATGAAGGAGAATGGACACTTTGTCAGGTGAACGGCTGGCCTGATAATGATTCCTGCAGGAACCTGCTGGCCTGGTCATGGTCATCACCGGAGCAAAGAGCACTCATCATCATCAATTATTCCGGCCAATCCGCACAGGGTATGGTTTCATGGCCATGGACGGAGGAGCCGCAGACAACATTGCTTCTGGAGGATGCCTGGCATCCTGTCACCTACGAAAGGTCAGGCCGTGAGCTGAATGAACAAGGTCTGTTCATTGACTTGCAACCATGGGACTACCATTTTCTGATTATTTGAATTATGCGGGATAAGATGCAATCATTCACGGACACAGCAACTAATAATACCTTAAGAATGAACCATTTTATAAAGACCATCCTCTTCCTTTTGATCGTCAGTTTTTCCATGCCGGCTTCATCACAGCATCTTGCAGCGTATTCGGATATCCAGAACCAGTTCTTTGTGTTCGATGCCGGAGTGACAAAAAAACTGGAGACGCTTAAAATCCAATCCTACAAGGTCGGGGGCAACCACGTAGCCTATATCGACAATTCCGGGGCGCTGAAAGCTTATTACAACGGGGAGGTTTATACCCTCGACAATGCAGGACCGACCATGAAATACTACGCCACCGATTACCTGCTGGGCTACAAGTACCTGGATTTCCTCAAGGTGTTCGACCGTGGCAAAGTGAAGGTACTGTGCACTGCCACCGAAGGATTTGTGGTCCAGGACAGCCTGATCGCCTGGTACGACCGGATCAGGCAAACGGTTGACATTTACTACAAGGGAAACGTTCAGACCCTGGAGGATGGATTGCTTGATTTCCCGATGGAAAGGTTCAGGAGCGGCGACAACACCCTTGCCTATGTCACGTCGATGGATCATAAATTTAAAGTGTTCTGGGCAGGGGATACCTGGATCATTGACGACTTTGGGGAGGACATGAGCTTCAAAGCCGGCAAAAATATCGTCGCTTTCATGGACGTGCCGCGCAGCCTGTTCAAGGTCTTCTACAAAGGTGAGATCATCGAGCTGGAATATTACCGACCGCAATCCTTTGAAACCGGTGACGATATGGTCGTCTATGTGGATGAGATGAGTAATCTCAAATCGTTCAACCAGGGCGTCACCACGACGCTGCTTGGCCACCGGCCCGAATATTATGAGGTAAGGGACCAGGTGGTCATCTTCATCGATCAGGGGTACTTTAAAACACATTGTGACGGGACCATCCAGATCATCGAACGATATGTCCCGATTAAATATGCACTCGACTGGAATTCAATCGCATACATTGACGATAACAAGAATGTGCAGGTTGTCCAGAACTGTGAAAAACATGTCATTACCTATGAACCTGTCCTGGACATCGAACTGAACCGGAATCTGGTCGTTTATAAAACAGGACCCACCATGACCCGGATCTATTATTTCGGGCAGGTCTTTGAGAAGTAGGAATCTGTCTTGCTAACAGGTTCCGGTTATTATCTTATCATACAATAAAACCAATTCTTTCCGTTATCTTAGTAACTTTACGGCCTTCCTCTGAAAAGAGGAACAGGACGATCAAAAACTAAAAAATCTAATTTACCCGCTTATGAAAAGTCCTTATGCCATGAATGGCCGTTTAAGGCAAATGTTCCATTTTGCCTTCATCCTGTTGTTGTTGGGGGCTCTTATCACGGGCACCAGCGGATGTTCAAGCAAGAAAAAGGCCGGTAAGACCAAGGAGGTAGCCGCCGTCCATGATAACACCGATCAGTTGCTCAAGGCCAAAGGGCAGTTGCTGGAGATCATCAACGACGACGGTTCCATACCACTGGAAACGAAGGAAGCTACCCTGAGAGAAATCAAATCCCAGCATTTTGATGATACCGAGATCACTGATCTTATAGGCCTTGCCGCCCAAAAGATCAAAGAAGAGAAAGAACGAATGGCGCAGGCCAAACAAATCGTTCAGCAGGATATCACAGAAACAGAGGTAACCAATACAAAAGATATCCTTTACGGATTTTTCAATGACCTGGTAAGCAATAAAAACTATCAGGATTCAGAAGTTTACATCAACCAGGCATTGAAGATGTTCGCCAACGAATCCGTACCGGTGCTGATCATCATCTCTCAGGCCGGTGGTATGGTGGATTATGATGAGCCGACCACTATCCGCAAGTATCTGGAGTACCTTGACGATACCAAAAACAACAGCAACCTGATCAATTCCATTAAAGTGAACGAGGAGGGTTTGATCACCGAATTAGAATTAATAAAAAAGTAATCCTTATGAATCGGACATTCATTTTTTCAATTATAGTTTTCATTTCATTTTCCGGAGCCCAGGTCTTTGCCCAGCCGGAGATCAGTCCCGAGCGCAAAGCGGCCATCGATTCGCTGGCACTGGAAAAGGTCCGTGACCTGAGCAAGTACATCAGCATCATTGGCAACAAAGAAACTCCCTGGTCGGAAGCAAACCGTGTCATCGAGCGCACTCTGGAGCTTTTCATGCCGGGGAGCCAGATGGGCGTTTCTTCGCTGTTCCTCGACGAGGTAAAGTATTACGGCATCCGGGAATACCTGGAAAGGCTGATGCAGCTCAATTACGACAAAGTCAGGATCCAATGGTTCAACATCCAGTACATCAGTGACCTGGAACAGCAACCCGACGGACGGTTCGTTGGCGTGATCACCATTTTCCAGCGGTTTGAGGGCATCACCGGCGATCAGCTCGTCTACAAGGACACCACGAAGAAAGACATTACGGTCTACGTTGAACGAAAGCAAACACAGATCGGAGGCCGGCTGATCGGCTTCTGGGATGTGTTGCTGGGTGATGTGCGAGTGACCGAAACCTTACCATGAGAAAAGCCCTTCTTATAGGATCTTTTCTTTTCATGATTGCGCCGGGCCTGCCGGCGCAATCCATTGGTAGTTATCTGGGCGACGAGGCCATCCTCATGGCTCAGACCAAGCAGGTGAACCAGTTCTTTCGTCGTTTTAACTGTGAAGAAAGTCCCGACGGCAAACGGTATTACCCCGGTGACTCCCTCTTCAGGGACCCTGACCTTCGCAACAGGTATATCTCCGTCCTCTTTGACAACCAGAATGCGAATATCACAGACCAGATCAAGCAGGATTTCATTCGAACGGTTAACGGCCGTGAAAATCCGACCTTTCTGGATTTTCACGGCGGCGAATGGTTTGCGGAGGTCACGACAAAATTCATTTACAGGGGCACCGAAATGCCACTGACCTTGTTTCTCCAGTTGCAGGAAGAAGAGGTCGGTTCGAAATGGGTGATCACCAATGTGTATTTCGAACCCTTCAGCAAACTTTTCTTTAATTCGGGACAGAACGGGATGAAATTCCTGCACCCGATGAGCCATGAACTCGACTTTATGAACCTGATTCATGTCTTTAAAGACAAGAATGAAATTGAACTGTATACGTCGAGAGAATACCATCCTGATTTCCTCACCCTGTTCATTTATGAGGTGAAAAATGGAAACCTGGCATTCAAAACGGTTCAACAGGTCAAGTTTCATTTCTTTCAGGTTCCCGACTGGTATTTCGAGCTGGTTGATTTCAACCGCCCGGCGGCGAACTCAGGATGGCTGATTGCCAATCTTTTGAAAATCAATACAGAGGAGAAGGAATTGATGTTAAAATTCATTTACCATGAGTAGATCCCTACCCTTCCTCCCCGGTCTTGTCTTTGTTTGTCTCCTCAACACATTCCCTGTTTCCGGACAGGTCGGGACGCATGGCAAGGAGTCCGCTCAAACCACTGATCCTTACGCGGAGCAGATCCTGCAGATGGTTCACTTCGTTGAATCAGCCTTTAACATGCTGGGTGATACTACGGTCACCATGAGGGAAAAAGACATCATCATCAATGAAAGTTACCTCAAATTCTTTCGCGACGACAAGGTCCAGATTGAAGACGACCTGGACGAGAACCGTCAGGTAGTGACCAATAAAAGTGTTCAGGCATACCTCAAGGATATCAACTTCTTCTTTACCTATGTGCATTTCACGTTCACAACAGAAGATGTCTCAAGGGAAATCAATGATGAAGGACTGGTGTATTACAAGGTGACGCTGAACAGGAATTTACAGGGCAGGACGATCGATGGCATTCCGGTCAACAGCACACAGGTCCGCTATCTGGAGGTTAACCTTGATCCTGACCGGCAGGACCTGAAGATCGTAAGCATCTATACCACCAAATTGAGTGAGAAGGAAGACATGGCCAACTGGTGGTCGCATCTCCCATTAGGATGGAAACAATTTTTTGCCCGTCAGGTCACCCTGCCGGATTCTCTCCCGTTGAACCAGGTCCTACTGTTCAACGATACCATGGCCATCCTGCAATCAGATCAGCCAGAACCAACATTTGACACACTTTACATGGATACGGCACCCCTGTACCAGTCTGTCCGTCAGATGTGGGCGCTCGAGACCGTAAATGTCAGCCGGGATCTGTCCATTCGTACACTGGACCCGTTGAAGAAACTGACACGCCTGATTACCCTTTCCATTTCTGAAACAAATGTGGATGATCTCACCCCCCTGCGAAGCCTGTCAAAACTGGAGGTGCTGGACTGCTCCCATACGCTGGTCCACTCCCTTGAGCCACTCCATTACTCTCTGAATTTAAAGGAACTGAACATCGAAGATACCTGGGTTGAAGATATTGCCATCCTCGCCAGCTTTAAGAAGCTTGCGCTACTTAACGGCAGCTTCACCACCATCCGGCATCTGGAATCCCTGACAGGACTTTCAGAGCTCAGGGAACTCAGGCTCAGTCACACGCTGGTCTCCCAGCTTGATCCCCTGCAAAAACTGACTCGGCTAGTTGTCCTGGATGTGTCGCACACCCCGGTGACATCTCTTGCCAGTCTTACTGACCTTAACGCAATGAAATACCTGAATATCGGGTACACACAGGTGGGTGATCTGGAGCCGTTAAACCAAATGGCATCACTGCAGTTCATCTATATGGATTACACGCCCGTTGACGATCTGGATCCCCTGTTGAAGTTGCCTGAATTGAAACGGGTCTACTGTGATCATAGCAAGGTCACCGGCGAAAAGGCCAACGTTTTTATGGTCAGCAGGCCTGAGACCCTGGTCATTTACGAGACCGCTGAGCTGACCACCTGGTGGAACTCTCTGGATGAACACTGGAAAAAGATCCTTTCATCCGAGATCGGACTGGATTCCGTGCCCACAACGGAAAACCTTCATCAGATAACCCTCCTGCGGAAAATAGACGTTAAGGATGATACGCTCATCAGAACGCTGGATCCCCTGACTGCCCTGATCAACCTCGACGCGCTGAATATTTCCAATACGCCCGTCGTGCACCTCGATCCGCTGCGGAAAAGCCTGCATCTGAGGACACTGGATATTTCCAGCACGGCAGTCACCAGCCTGGAATCCATCCGGGACCTTCGCCTGCTGGAAAGGCTGTACCTGGTAGGCACGGGGATCCCAGACCTTGAACCGCTCCGTCAGGCAGAAAATCTTGTCGTGCTGAACATTGAAAATACAGCGATCGCTTCCCTGGAACCCCTGGCTGATCTGGAGGAACTGGAAATCATCTGGGCCGACCAGTCAGGTCTGACACAGGAGGGGGTGAACGGATTTATGGATCAAAATCCCAGGTGCGAAGTCATCTACAGGTCGGTAGAACTGGAGGGCTGGTGGGCCGGCCTGCCGTCGGAATGGAAGACCATTTTTCTGGACGCACTGGAGCTGACCGATCCCCCGGGCAGGGAAGGACTGCATCAGGTGATGAACCTGGAAGAACTGAGCATTGAAAACAACCTGGTGATCAGCGATCTCGAACCGCTGAAAATGCTTTCGCGGCTGAAGGTGCTACAACTAAGTGAAACAAGGATTGCGGGGCTGGATCCCCTGAAGGGTGCTTCCCGCCTGGAAACCCTTGTCTGCAGGAAGAGCCCGCTGGCGGAAATCTCTTCCATCGCAGGGCTGACCTCCCTGAAACACCTTGACGTGTCCAGCACGCATGTGTCAGATTACTCGCTGCTGGCACTGCTGACCGGGATCGAAACCATCAATGTTTCAGGAACGCCAATCAGGAATCTGAAATGGGTAAAGAGCCTCTCGAACCTGTCGCAGATCGAATTATACAACACCGGTATCAGCAGCCTGTCGGATCTGATAGGACTCCCTGCCCTGAAAATCGTCAAATGCTATAACACAAAGCTTAACGTAAAGAAGGTCGAAAAGTTCAAGTTCGCCATGCCGGAAGTCGATGTTGTTTTCTATTAAACCTATTAGGATGAGCCATCCATTCTTATTGACCAAAGTGATTGCAACCCTGGGGCCGGCCAGCGAGTCGCCCGGAATGATCCGAAAACTGATCGAAGCGGGCGTGGATGCCTTCCGTCTGAACTTCTCCCACGGGACGATGGAGCTGCACGCCGAATTGCTCGACAGGGTAAGACAGGCAAGCAAGGAATTGGACATAGCTGTGGCTGTTATTGGGGACCTTTCCGGGCCCAAGATCCGCATCGGGGATGTGCCCGAAGGAGGGATCCTTCTCCATCCAGGAAAGAAGGTCGAGTTTGCCGGTGGGGCAGGCCAGACCGTTTGCCGGGAGGAAACCGACCGGATCGTATTGATCACGAATTATCCTGAATTCATCAAGGAAGTGATGCCGGGGCAACGCATCCTGCTGGATGATGGCGCTGTGGCACTGGAGTGCGAACAGAAGACCGGGTCCGGCACGAACAGGAAACTGGTGTGCAGGGTGTTGAATACCGGGCTCATCACTTCCCGCAAGGGCGTCAACCTGCCGGATACGGAACTTTCTGTTCAGGCCCTGACAGAAAAGGATCACCGGTTCATTGAGTTTGCCGTAGCACACGAGCTCGACTTTCTGGCACTGAGCTTTGTCAGGACAGCCATGGACATACGCAGGTTAAAGGAACGGTTGAGGGAATTGAAGGCCAGACCTGAAAGGCCTGAGCTCACGGATCCCCGCCAGGATGCCTGGCAGAAAGCATTGCCCCGGACCGGACAGTTCATACCCGTTATCAGTAAGATCGAGAAGCCCCAGGCACTGGAGAACCTTGAAGAGATCCTGCAGGAGACCGACCTGGTGATGGTCGCTCGTGGCGACCTGGGAGTGGAGGTGGAACTGGCAGAAGTGGCGGTCCATCAGAAAAGGATCATCCACCTGTGTCACGAATACGGGGTGCCGGTGATCGTCGCCACGCAGATGCTGCAAAGCATGATCCAGTCTCCCTCACCCACGCGTGCCGAGGTTTCGGACGTGGCCAACGCCATCTTCGACGGGGCCGACATCGTTATGCTCTCCGGCGAAACAGCTGTCGGGACATACCCTCTGGAGGCAGTCAAAATGATGAACCGGATCACGGAGAAGACCAACGACTACCTGCGTTCCCACAGCACACCGCTCGCCCTGCCTCAACATTTCCGGCAGGGAACGAAGGAAAGTGCCGCTATAGCCCACGGCGTAAAAACCATCGTTGAAGACATCGAGATCAAAATGATCGTCACATGGACACACCTGGCCGAAAGCGTCGTTTACCTCTCCCAGTATCATATTCCGCTCCCCATCCTCGGATTCAGCAACCGGAGGGAAGACCTGAGAAAAATGGCGCTGCTTTACGGACTGATGCCCATGTACATGGAACTGCCCAGGAGCGGCAGCCAGTTCATAAAACAAGTCGACCAGCTGCTCATCGAAAAGAAATGGGCCATGCCGGGTGATACCATCGTCTTTGTGCTGGGAGAACCCATCGGACGTGCCGGGATCTCCAACCGGCTGGTCATACATAACCTTGGGGAAAGCGAATAAATGAACTTATCGGAGTGTGTGCCCAAAAGTGACTCCCCACCGGTTCACAGCAGGTTGAACTTCTCAGGGTGCTTGCCATGCCGTCCACGGTAAAAGGCCTCGATCTGCCTGAAATCCTCATCATAATTCCCCGACGGGGTCAGGACCGGCCCAAGTCCGCATATCTTCTCCTTATAATCCAGGAATCCAAGCACGATAGGTACCTTCGCCCGCAGTGCGATGAAATAATACCCCTTTTTCCAACTGGTCACCAACGCACGGGTACCTTCCGGTGTAATGGTGATGTACAGTGACTTGTACTGGTGGAACAGGTCTGCAACCTGCTCCACCATATGATTGCTCTTCGAACGATCGATGGGGATGCCACCCAGCCACCGGAGCAACGGGCCCAACCCGTGCGCAAAAGCCTCCTTTTTGATCAGGAACTTGACACGGATGCCGATCACCGTAAAGGCAAGCCGTCCCCAGACAAAATCCCACATGCTGGTGTGCGGCGCCACGATCACGACGCATTTCCTGATCCCGGGAGGCAGCCCCCCTACAACGTTCCAGCCGTTCAGACGAAGGATCAGGTTTGAAAGGTACTTCATGACTGGGTAGTGTTAAATTGTCAAATTGTTAAATTGTTAAAATGTCATATCGCCGGATAAGAGACGGGTAGCAAAGTCGGGGGATATGAAGTTCGACGATTCGCCGCACACATGCGTGGCAAAAGCAATGGCTGTGTCGATCAGCTTGTCCCATTCGTCCCCAGGCAGTTCATGCAGATCCTTCCGTGAAATGCCCCTTCGGACCATCCCGAAGATCAACCCCGCGTTGAAATTATCTCCGGCCCCAATGGTACTGACCGTCCGAACCGCAGGCACCGCATAGGATCGCTGGATCATGTCAGTGAACAGAAAGACTTCCTTTTCTCCCCTGGTCAGGATCAACATCTTTCCCCCCGATGCGTTGACCTGCTGATAGATCCTATCGGGATCAACAGTCTGTAAAATATTTCCAAAGTCTTCATCGGATCCCCTGATCACATCAGCCATCTGTAAATTTTCGAGAATGAAAGGCATGACGGAATTCAGTTCACCAAGGTGAGGCTTTCTGAAATTGGGATCATAAATGAGGATGCTGTTCCTCCTCCTGACAGCATTGATCAGGCGCACTATCCTGGTGCGGTTCTCCGCTTTCAGCGAATAGAACGATCCGAACAGGAGAACATCATCCTGTTCAAACACGGGCTCCTTCCATTCAGGGTTATCCTGCTGAACGCTCCTGTAGAACGTATAATGTGCATCATTGTTCGCGTCAAGGAAAGCAAAGGCGATGCGAACCTGTCCCTTATACCTGGAAATGAATTCAGTGGAAACATGATTCGCCTGCAGGAACGAACAAATGTATTCTCCCACCGGATCATCGCTACACTCCGACACTATGTAAACAGGTATCTCTGCCCTGCCCAGCGAGACAGCTGAATTCAGCTTGGATCCCCCTGGACTGAGAAACAAGACGTCATCACCCCTGAAGGCCACATCAAGGATACACTCGCCCGTTGTATAGATTTTTCGGTTCATCCCGCGCTTAACCCAGGGCCGGCCTATCAGAAATCAATTTCCAGCCCGAGCTGATCTTTGAATTTGATAAGATCCGGGTTTTTACCGGCCAACTGCTTGTATTTCTCATGTGGAGTATATGGCTTTTGTTCGGTCGAATTGGCCGATATGATGGTCTTGAGCTGAATCTGGTCATTTTTCAGCTGAGTCCGCAAAAAACCCATCATTTCCTGTTTCTTGTCATTAAGTTCATCTTCCTGGACCTTGTTTTCGATGGTCAGCTCAATGGTATGATCCTTCTGGAGTTCAGGCTTTCTTTTGGTAAGGGTGCTGTAAAAATTGGGAAGCTTGCCTTTGATCGTTTCGGCATAGTTGGTCCAGGCTTCCTCAAGCTGAACCTGATCGAATGGTTCCTCTTTTTTTGCATTGAGGTATACAGGTTGATTGCCCGAATCATCAGCTGTCTTTTTGGGAGCAGTTTTTTCCTTGATGGATACCCCGGAGCCGGGTTTTGAGTTCTTTTCATGATTCACGCCAACGACGGGTTTTGCCTGTGCCGGCCTGGATTCGATTAGCTTTCCAGGGGCGGGCTCCAGGATTTCGTTCCCCTCCTCCCCTTTTACAGGTACCCCGGCGGATCGCGCGTACCGTGAGTATTCCGCCGACAGGGCACACATCTGCATCAGCGCAATTTCCAGGTGGAGCCGCTTATGATTGCTGACCTTATAGTTCAGGTCACATTTATTACTGATATCCAATGCTTTGACTAACAGATCAACAGGGCACTGCCTGGATTGGCTGATGTAGGTGTTCCGGATCCCTTCGCCTGTTTCCAGCAACTTTGCCGTTGAGGGATCCTTACAGATCAGCAGGTTGCGGAGATGTTCACCCAAACCGATGAGGAAATGTTGTCCGTCAAATCCATTATCGAGTATTTCGTTCAGGATCAGGAGGGATTTATGGATATCCGCTTGGAGCAAGCAATCCACCATTTTGAAATAGTAGTCAAAGTCCAGCACATTCAGGTTGCTGATCACCATTTCATACGTAAGCTGGCTGCCTGAGAAGCTGACAATCTGGTCGAACATCGAGAGCGCATCGCGCATGGCGCCGTCTGCTTTCTGGGCGATGATCCGAAGAGCGTCGGGGTCGGCCGTTATGTTCTCGCTCCTGGCAACGCTGAGGAGCTGGCGGGTAATGTCTTCAACGGAAATGCGTTTGAAATCGTAGATCTGGCACCTGGAAAGGATCGTCGGAATGATCTTGTGTTTCTCCGTAGTGGCAAGGATGAATTTGGCATACGCCGGAGGTTCCTCCAGGGTCTTGAGAAAGGCGTTGAAGGCCTGTTGGGAAAGCATGTGGACCTCATCAATAATGTATACCTTGTATTTCCCGACCTGGGGAGGGATGCGGACCTGGTCCACAAGATTCCGGATGTCGTCCACCGAGTTGTTGGAGGCAGCGTCGAGTTCATGGATGTTGAAGGATGCGGAGGTGTTGAACGAAAGACATGACTCACATGCATCACAGGGAACGATGTCACTGGAAAGATGAAAGCAATTGATCGTTTTGGCCAGGATCCTGGCACAGGTGGTTTTGCCGATGCCCCGCGGACCGCAAAACAGGAATGCCTGGGCAAGCTGGTTGTTACGGATAGCATTCTTAAGGGTTGTGGTAATGGCCTGCTGGCCGATGACCGTGTCAAATGTCTGAGGCCTGTATTTGCGCGCAGAGACAATAAAATTATCCATCAGGTGTTTTTTTAGGGATCGATTACCTTTCAAAAATAGTTATTTTTGATTACCTTGTCCCGTTTATTTTTTAACAGGACGATCTCATCAGCATTAGCAGTTCATGTTGCTCATACACATACGCAAACCATCCAACCGGGTCCAATACATTTTTCATCTGATCGTTCATGATCTGCTGGGGATGGATTACGACCTTGTGTCTGACGCCGATCACTTCCTTGCCTTCCAGGGGCCAAAACTATCCTATGGGGCCCAACCCCTGGCGGATGAGATGTTTCAGCAGGCCTCAGGCCTTCTGTTTGAGACCGGAACCGATGCAGGAGAGCCGGAGATCCTTGAAACATCAGGTTCCGGGTTAATATTCCCGGTCACCCATCCGGCTTCTGCATTTCCGTTTGACCTGTTCTCCGCCAGCTTCTACCTGGTCTCCCGTTATGAGGAATACGGTCCGGGACGAAGGGACCAGCACGGTCGTTTCATGCCCGGACAAAGCATCGCCACCCGGTTGGGCTTTCTCGGAAAACCTGTGGTGAACCGATGGGCGCTTGACTTTGCGGAGGCGCTCAGGAGACGCTTTCCCGGACTACCTTCCCCGGATCAAAAATTCACCTTCCAGCCAACCATAGATATTGATTCAGCCTACGCTTACCGGTTCAAAGGCCCCCTGAGAACCATCGGGGGAATTGCATCTGACATGGCCCATGGAAATCTGAAAGACGCCAGGCAACGCTTCAGGGTGCTCTACGGACGGGAGAGGGATCCGTTCGATACGTTTGACTATATTTCAACCCTGCATGGGAAATATCATCTGCGGCCTGTGTTTTTTATCCTGCTGGGGAATTATGGGCCCAATGACAAGAATCTTTCCTTTACCAATCCCCGATTCAGGGAGCTTGTCAGAAAGCTTGCAAAAGAACACGAGGTGGGTATACATCCCTCCTATGCATCCTATGCTTCACCGGAAAGGATGAGGAAGGAGATCGCCCGGTTGGCCGACATCATCGGAAGGGAAGTCACCTGCAGCCGCCAGCACTTCCTGCGGTTCACCCTGCCGCAGACGTTCAGGGATCTCGCCAGCATAGGTATCAGACATGAATTTTCGATGGGTTACGCCCAGGAGACAGGCTTCAGGGCTGGTATCTGCACGCCATATCCATTCTTCGACCTTCATGAGAACGAAACGACTGATCTGATGATCCACCCTTTTGAAGTGATGGACGGTACATTGACCGACTATAAGAACTACACCCCGGTGCAGGCGACCTCCGTGATCAATGACCTCATCCGCGGAGTAAAAGAGGTGAACGGTACGTTGATCAGCATCTGGCACAATGAATCATTGAGTGATCAAAAAAGGTGGAATGGATGGAGAAACATCTACGAACGTCTGGTGCAGGAGGCTGTAAATGAATGATTTGCGCCGTTCTAATTCCACTGACAGAAAGGCATCGACTGTTCTATTTTCTGCAGCGACTTTTTAATCATTGCCATCAGCTCCTCACACTCAACAAGCATAACAACGCTTACCTCCTCTTCCACCAGGTGGCTGTCGCGGACCAGGCGGATATGGTAATACGTTTCCCTTGCATACTCATAGGCAACCGTCAGCTGCATATAATATTCCTCACTGGACGCCGCATCCTGTCCTACTTCCAGACATGATCCGACGGATATCCCTTTCATAAGTATGTGCTCCGACAGGACACGGTCATGCTGCTTATGATAAAGGATCTTGTAAAGCTCAATGATCAGAAGGCTGAACAGGTAACTTTTCTTAACAAGGAGCGTATTTCCTTTCATGTTTTTTATTATTAATACGATAACCCCTTCAAATGTTACCTTGTCAACCATACTTTTTTCATAATACAAGACTTTATTCTTTACTTTAGCAGTACCAAATGGTGTAAACAGGGTATGATCGTTCACCTTGCGCATAAGGATATCGATAAGACCAAGTGGGATTTGTGCATCCAGGAAGCATACAATGGAGTCATTTATGCCTATTCCTGGTTTCTCGACCTGGTGTCGGAAGAATGGGATGGCCTGATTGAAAATGATTATGAACGCGTTTTCCCCCTCACCTGGAGGAAAAAGGCATGCATTTATTACCTGCATCAGCCTTTCTTTACACAGCAACTCGGGATATTCTCCAGAAGTCTGTTGGATGAAGAAACCGTTAACCGGTTTCTGGAGGCTATCCCCGCCCGTTTCAGGCTGATCGAGATCAGTCTTAATTCCCACAACAAGGTGTCTGCGAAGGGATTCAACGTCCGGAACAACCTGAACCATGAACTGGCTCTGATCGAAACCTACGAACAGATCGCTGCGGGGTATTCTGAAAATACCATCCGGTCGATCAAGAAAGCGACAAAACAAAAAATGGCCGTACAGGCCGAGGTAAAACCTGATGTGATCATCGAGATGTTCCGTCAGCACCGAGGCCGGTCCGTTCACACGCTAAAGGATCGGGATTACCGGCTGTTCCGGCGGCTGGTTTACACCTGCCTGTATAAAGGGAAAGCCCAGGTCTGGGGAGCCTATTCCCCTGAAAATGAACTATGTGCAGGAATAATCTTCCTTTTCAGCCACAACAGGGCGGTCTTTCTTTTTTCCGGTCTCAATGACTATGGCAGGATGAACGGAGCCATGCCCTTTCTCATCGATGCGTTCATCAGGGAGTATGCGCAGACCTATCTGACGCTTGATTTTGAAGGATCCAACAATCCTGATCTGGCTAGATTTTACAGAAGCTTCGGATCCAAAGAAGTCCATTATCCCTTTATCAGGAGGAATAGTCTGCCATTGATGATCAGACTGGCCAAAAAGCTTCAAACAGCGGTCAGGAAACAGTAAATTTTAATCTGAAGCCGTTTGTCGCTTAGTGTTTCTTATTCAGCTTTCGGCGTGCAGTGATCCTTCTTCATGAACGGATACCTGAAATCGGTGGCAGGCAAAAGGGTTTCCTTGATGGTCCTTGGATTTGTCCACCGGATGAGATTCATGTAGCTACCCGCCTTGTCGTTGGTACCCGATTGCCGTGAGCCACCGAAAGGCTGCTGTCCCACTACCGCGCCCGTCGGCTTGTCATTGTAGTACAGGTTTCCGGCGGCGTATTTCAGGATTTCGCTTGCTTTGGCCATTGCATAGCGGTCACGCGCAAAGATGGAGCCCGTGAGCCCATACGGTGAAGTGGAATCGCATAGATGCAGCGTTTCTTCAAACTGGTCATCCTTGTACACGTAGATGGTCAGAACCGGTCCGAAGATCTCCTCCTCCATGGTGAGAAAATGGGGGTTGCGAGTCAGGATAACGGTCGGTTCGATAAAGTAGCCCTCTGATTTATCGCCCTTGCCGCCCAGGATCACCTCAGCATCGGATGATTTCATCGCTGCATGAATATACCCTGTGATGTTGTCGAAGGAAGCCTCATCAATCACCGCATTCATGAAATTCTCAAAATCCGCCGGATCGCCCGTCCTGATCTGGGAATGCATGTCTGCCAGCCGTTCCCGTATTCCTTTCCAGAGCGATTCCGGGATATAGGCCCGCGATGCTGCCGAGCATTTCTGGCCCTGATATTCAAAAGCTCCCCGTATAAGAGCTGTAGCTACCTCGTCCGGATCAGCGGAAGCATGCACAAACACGAAGTCCTTTCCTCCTGTTTCACCCACGATCATCGGGTAGGACTTATAATCCGACAGGTGATCCGCAGTCATTTTCCATAACTTATTGAAAGTCTGATTGGAACCCGTAAAATGTACCCCTGCGAGGTAACGGTCTGCCATCACTGTATTTCCGATGACAGAGCCAGCGCCAGGGATAAAATTGATGACGCCGTCGGGCACACCTGCTTCCATGAATATCTTCATCAGGTAATAATTCGACAACAGCGACGTAGAAGCGGGTTTCCAGATCAGGGTGTTCCCCATCAGTGCGGGTGCAAGGTTCAGGTTGGATGCAATGGACGTGAAATTGAACGGGGTGACGGCAAATACAAATCCCTCCAGCGGCCTGTATTCGATCCGGTTGATGATCCCTTTGTCGGAATGAGGCTGTTCATTGTAAATATCCGAAATATAATGGGAGTTGAACCTCAGGAAGTCAACAGTCTCGCACGCAGCGTCTATCTCAGCCTGAAAAATATTCTTGGACTGGCCCAGCATCGTCGCTGCGTTGATCACATGACGGTACTTGGTGGCGATAAGCTCTGCTATCTTAAGGGTGATGGACAGCCGCTCGACCCAGAACATGGACTCCCATTGTTTGTGCGCTTTCCTTGCGGCTTCGACGGCCATCCTGACCTCCTTCGGGGAAGCTTTGTGATACGTGGCCAGCAGGTGCCGGTGGTTATGCGGCATCACGACCTGCCCTGTATCACCGGTACGGATCTCCCTGCCTCCGATGATCAACGGTATATCAGCCACCTCGCCGCTCATCCGCTTTAATTCTGCGATCACCTTTCTGCGGTCCTTGCTTCCCGGAACATACGAACGAATAGGCTCGTTCTCAGGGTATTCAAAAACAAATATGGCGTTATTCATCCGATGTATCATTAGTAATCAATAAACACCCTGTGCATGATTTTGTTCACACAGTGACAGATGATTCGACATGAGTTGCTATATTTGCCATCAGACTGCACAGTGTCAGGGATCGCAGTGGGTGATTAAAGATGAAGAATGAAAAATGAAAAATTCAAGATTATACCGGGAAGTGTTGGTCAGCTTATGCCTTCTTCTGGTAGTCATCCTCTTTGTGGCACAGGGATGTGATCCTGCACGGACCAGCAAGGGTAAAGCATTGTCTGACGAGGGGGAGGCCACCTTGAAGGGAGAGTTGGTCATTTTCCATGCGGGAAGCCTAGCCGTGCCATTCAGGGAATTGAAATCCGCCTTCCGGGAACTGCATCCGGAGGTTGAGATCAAGCTGGAAGCTGGGGGAAGTGTTGCCAATGCCCGCAAGGTCGTTGACCTGGGGCGTCCTTGCGATATCATGGCCGTTTCGGATTACAAGGTCATCGACGAGATGCTCATTCCCGGGTATGCCACATGGAACATCAAGTTTGCAGCTAACGAAATGGTCATCGTGTACACCCCTCAATCCGCGTATCACGAGATGCTGGACTCACTCAACTGGTACTCGGTCCTTTCCCGGCAGGATGTGCGGTATGCACGTTCTGATCCGAACCAGGATCCCTGCGGTTACCGTACAGTGCTCACTCTGAAGCTTGCCGGGGAATACTACGGTATGCCGGGGCTGGCTGAGCTGCTGCTTTCCAAGGACAACGCCTACATTCGTCCGAAGGAAGTGGATCTGCTCGCCCTGCTGGAGACCGGAACGGTCGATTATGTCTTTAACTACCGTTCTGTTGCCCGGCAGCATCAGTTGCCTTTCCTGCAGCTGCCACCGGAGATCAACCTGAAGGAGCCGGAACTGGCAAGTCATTATGCCACCGTCTCCACCGACATCAACGGGAGGGAACCGGGTGAAAAGATCACCATGACGGGAGAGCCCATGCTGTATAGCATGGCCATCCTGACCAGTGCGCCTAATCCTTCGAATGCCATGGCATTTGCCGATTTCCTGCTTTCCGGGAAAGGTCGGCAGATCATGGAATCCTGCGGGCAGCCGTCGGTGGTGCCGTCCCCCACTGCCTCGTACGACAAGGTGCCGGAACAGCTGAGGGTGTATGCAACGCGGGAGTAATTAGGCAGTTGGCAGTAAACAATTTAACAATTTGACAATTCGACAATTTGACAATTTAACAATTTTAAGATGAAACGTAGTTTAATCATTATCTTTATCGCCTTCATGATGGCGTCATGCGTGGACAATTCGGAGGGAAAAGTGGCCATAAGTGAAAGAACAAGGGATACGGCAGACATGACCAACGATTTTTATGACAACGAGCCCGTCCATGACCTGAGCATCGGGGAAATCCTCGTGAGCGGCGAGGTCAAAAATCCGGGAAAGGCAGACCTGGCATCGCTGCCACTTCGCTCTGTGATCGTCAAGGAAACCCTCCTTTCAGGGGATACAAACCGGTTTGTCGGAGCTTACCGCTATGACGGGTATTCCCTGTACGACATCCTGAACAGTTTCATCCCGGATAAGGCAAACAAGGAGGAGTTTCTTCCAATCATTGACCTGTATGTTGAAATAACGAACAAAGCCGGTGAAAAGGCAGTGTTCAGCTGGGGAGAGATCTATTATCCGGTCAACCGGCATCAGATCATTCTGGCCACCAGGGTGATGGAGATCGTCCCATCGAAAACCAAGGACCACTGGCCCCTTCCTGTTGCATGCAGGATCGTTACAGCACCCGATCTGATCACCGAAAGGAATATCCAGGAGCCGGAGAGGATAACGGTCAAATCGCTGGAGCGGTCGTTTACCGTTGACCGGGATAAAAACTACTCAGAGGGAGTATCACTCGTTGTGAATGACTCCCTAATGCTCTCTTTCTCTTCCATGCCAGAAGAATATATTTCTGTAACCTATCCAACCATTTTTTATGGACGAGGCAAGGGGATACACAGTGTCACTCCATTTTCAGGCATCATGCTGAAGGATATCCTGAAACACCATATCGCTGTCGATCAGCACTCCCTGCGCAGCGGACTGGTGATCGTCAAGGGGGCCGACGGTTATCGCAGCGCCTTCACACTAAGCGAAGTCGTCAACCGTAACGACCAGTCGGAGGCCATCCTGGTGGATGTTGGCGAAGAGAAAGAGGGAGGCCGTTTTCGGCTTTTCACCAGCGCCGATTTCTTTTCCGACCGTGCCGTCTTTGCCCTCGAAACGATCCTGATTGACTATTGATGACAAATTGCTTACAAAAACCGGTGAATGGTGGATTTTACTATTTGCCGTTTAATTTTTGATTTTTGATTTCATGAAAACCAGCATCTTCCAACTCATTCTCATTTTCCTGGGAGGTCTGGTATTGCTTTTCATCGTCGCTCCCCTACTGGGTATATTTTTAAAGACATCACCCTCTGATCTTTTCCAGACCAGCCAGGATCCGGAGGTGACCCGCAGTATCTGGCTGACCTTATGGACCAGCATGGTGGCGACGCTGGTCTTCTCCATCGGGGCCATACCGCTGGCCTTTCTGCTGGTCAGAAAAAGATTCCGTATGAAGCAGCTGGTGCTGGGCATCATCAATCTGCCAGTCGTCATCCCCCACTCAGCGGCCGGGATTGCCATCCTGGGTTTTGTATCCCGGAATACGCTGATGGGCAAAGCTGCCTCCCTGGCGGGCTTTGATTTTGTCAGCACACCTGCCGGGATTGCACTGGCAATGGCATTTGTAAGCCTTCCTTTTCTGATCAATGCGGCCATGGACGGCTTTGCCGCCGTCCCGGTAAGGCTCGAAAATGCCGGGCTGAACCTGGGGGCCTCACCGGCCCGTGTGTTCTTTTCCATCTCACTCCCACTAGCCTGGAGAAGCATCGTCACAGGTCTGATCCTCATGTTTGCACGCGGGATGAGTGAGTTTGGCGCCGTGGTGATTGTCGCCTACCACCCCATGATCACGCCGGTTCTCATTTTTGAGCGCTTTGGTGCATTTGGGCTCTCCTATGCACGGCCGGTGGCCGTATTGTTCATCCTGGTCTCCCTCGCCGTTTTCATCCTGCTGCGGCTGCTCACCAAAGATAAAAGCCATGCTAAGAGTTGAACAGCTTTCGGTTAACATGGGAGAGTTTTCCCTGCAAAGCATCGACCTTCAGGTCGGCCGGGAAGATTATTTTGTGGTGCTTGGAGTTTCAGGTGCAGGCAAATCCCTTCTGCTGGAAACCATCGCCGGCATCGTCAAACCTTCGGGAGGGCATATTTATCTCAATGAAGAAGACATCACCCGTAAAAAGATCCAGTCAAGGGGTGTCGGCCTATTGTACCAGGACCATGCCCTGTTTCCACATCTTACTGTTGTTGAGAATATTGCATATCCGTTGAAGGGAAGATATCCGGCAAAAAGAGATGCCGTCAAGGCCGTAAGGGATCTGGCTGAGCAGATGAGCATACAGCATCTGCTGCATCGCAAGCCGGGCACACTCTCAGGCGGAGAACAGCAGCGGGTGGCACTGGCCCGCACTCTTGCCATGAATCCCTCCGTCCTGTTGCTGGACGAACCCCTTGCATCACTTGATGTTCAGATGAAGAAAGACCTCCGGAAGCTCCTTCGGAAGATCAACCAGGATGGGATGACGATCCTCCACGTAACGCATGATTACGAAGAAGCCATCACACTGGGTCATAAGGTTGCCGTCCTCAATGAGGGAAAGATCATCCAGACCGGATCCATCGCCGACGTGTTCCAACACCCGCGGCATGCATTTACCGCCAGTTTCATCGGGATAAAGAATTTCTACAGCGCCCGGTTTCTGCCACCCGATCCGAATGCGTTACCCGGATTGTCATGCGCACAAATCAGCCCTGAGATCTCCTTCTTCCTGCAGGAACAGGTCCCCGATGGTGACGGATTCATCATCCTGGAAGCCGAAGATATCACCCTGAGCCATACAAGACCAGACAGCAGCGCACGGAACAACTTCAAGGGTACCATACTGGAGATCTCACCCGGAATAAAAGGTTTTGAGGTGACCGCGGATATAGGTATTCCGGTTCATGCCATCATCACCCGCCATGCCCTTGACGATCTGCAGCTTCGGGAAGGAAAAGATGTCTGGGTGTCGTTCAAAGCCTCTGCCTTACGATTCATTGCCGGATAACAGATCTTTCGTTTACTTAAATCACTAACTTTACGGAAGAGTTCAATGAATGACTTCGCAAAGGTCATACCTGCTCAGCCTGATCCTCATCTTCCTGGCTGTGGGGCATCTGAATGCCCTGACAGAAGCATTTCACCCTCGCACAGCGCCCTCCAGATACCCTGCTGATACCATCAAACTCCTTGACTCGCTTCATTCCTATTTCTGGAGAACAAACATCGGATACTGGGTGAACCAAGATCTCGACCTGTTTTCCTATGACCATAACACCGATATGATTCGATGGAACAGGAAACACTGGGACGAATCATACGGCTATATATGGTATGACGACTTCCGCGTCCTTTACACCCTTGAAGGAGGACAGCCAGTGGAAGAGCTCAAGCAGAATTACGACCTGCAAACCTCCCAATGGATCAATTATACCCTTTTTAGCTATGCTTTTGACGGGCAAGGGAACAAGACCGAATGGAAATGGCAGCGATGGTCGGCGGAAAAGGAAGAGTGGATCAACTTCCGGTTAAACAACTATCTCTATGATGTTCAAGGGCATCAGATCCTCTCTGTTTCCAGTATCTGGGATGCTGCGGGCAATGAGTGGCTGCTTTCTCAACAAACAGAAATATCCTACGATGTCTGCGGTGCAGATACCCTGATCCTTACCTCGTACTGGTCCACATCCGATTCCGCCTGGACCCCCCTGGGTCTCAGGAGAAACATTTATGATCAGGCAGGAAACCGGGTGAGAGAACATATGCAGTATTGGGATGCCGGATCTTCATCCTGGATCAACTCCAGCAATAATATATCGCTTTATGATGAACACGATAACCTGCTGCAAACGACCTACCAGCACTGGGATGAAGGCCTCAACGGATGGGTTGACAGGAATCTGACCGAATATTCATACAATGTACAGGACCTGTTAAGCCTTTATGTCACTTCCATGTGGGATCCTTCAGACTCAGTATGGCAACCTGCATCCAGAGGATTGTATGCATACGACCGGGAAGGCGACGAAAGCGATTTCATTTTGCAGGTGTGGAGCCAGAACGGTGAATGGATCAACCAATCACACAAACGCTATGTTTACTATAAAGTGCTTTCTTTGCAGGAATCCTATCCATCTTCGGAGATTTCCTGCATCTTGACGACCTATCCTACCGGACATCAATGCGTTCGGTGTTGCGGCTTAAAAAACAGCCAATCTTATATCCTCAACGTGTATACCTTGACTGGAAGCCTGATCCTCACTAGGGCATTCAACGGCGATCAGGCTGTTTCGTCATGGGGCCACATTCCACCCGGCATCTATATCCTCACCATTACGGGAAACGATCAGATAATACACAGGGAAAAGATGTTGATCCCTTAAATGCCAGGATCATGGAAGGAAACCTGTCTCGATATGGCTAACCGACCTGAAAAGGTTCTGTCTGGCCTTTTTGTTGAGCTTCGACATCTCCAGGATGATCTTTCTGACCTCCTCCCGCTGGGAAATATTCTCATAGGGGCACCGCACGGTCTGAGGAGGAAATCCTTTCAATGAGGCATACCGTGTCAACTCCGCTGCAGTTACCGATGCCAGGGGCCGTATGATGGTGAACTTACCCCCGAACATTTCCAGCCGCACCGGCATAGCACTGATGGTACCATGATGGATCATATTCATCAGCAAGGTTTCGATGATATCATCCCTGTGATGCCCGAGAGCGATCTTATTGCATTTCATCGCGTTAGCCAGGATGAACAGCTCCTTCCTCCGGTTCCTCGAACAGACATAGCATGCTCCTTTTGACGGCAAGGGATCAACGTCATCTCCTGGCGGCCTATCAACGAATGGAACCTGGTGTGTGTCACACCATTCCTTCAGGTAAGCGATGTTCGTCACTTCAGGAATGATCCCTGACCTGATATGAGCGGCATATAGTGAAATCGGAGAGGAAAGGATTTGCTTTCGCCAGGCCAGCATATCCAGCAGGGATAACGAATCCTTGCCTCCTGACACCGCAACCAGGATCCGGTCGGAAGGTAAGATCAGATCATATTCACTGATCGTTTTTAAAAACCGTGACCGGATCCTTTCCATGAATCTTGAATCACTGAGCTGCATCATGGATTGTCATTTTTATTGTAAAATTGCATAAAAAACCCCGACAATGGAATAAATTTGTCAGGATTGGTTACAGCCACATAATATGTTGTATGAGATACCCGGGATTTATAGCGTTATTATTTTTCATCGATATGTTTTTACATGCTCAGGACAGAATAACCGGTTTGCCTTTTGCCACCCGTTCAGAAGTGATTGCACAGCATGGCATGGCAGCTACCAGCCAGCCACTGGCAACACAGGTGGCGCTTGATATTCTGAAATCGGGAGGCAACGCCATTGACGCGGCGATCGCTGCCAGCGCTGTGCTTGGGCTGATGGAGCCGACCGGTTGCGGCATTGGCGGTGATCTGTTCGCCATCATCTGGGATGCAGAAAGCCGTCAGCTTTACGGACTGAATGCCAGCGGACGTTCGCCCGCTTCGCTTTCCCTGTCCTTCTTCCAGGAAGGTGGTTACAAAAAAATACCGGCACTCGGCCCCCTGCCGGTCTCTGTTCCAGGATGTGTGGATGGCTGGTTTGAGATGCACTCACGTTTTGGTTCGCTTGACATGGCCACGATCCTTCAGCCTGCAGTCGATTACGCAAGAGAAGGATTCCCTGTTTCAGAGCTCATCGCTTTTTACTGGCATAGAAATGCGGCTGTTTTAAAGGGCTATCCGGGATTTGCCGAAATATACATGCCCGGAGGCAAAGCGCCTGGAAAAGGCGAGATCTTTAAAAATCCATACCTGGCCAGTACGCTGGAAAGAATTGGCCTTATGGGCCGGGATGTTTTTTATAAAGGCGAAATGGCTGACAGCATTGATGCGTACATGAAACGTGTGGGAGGTTTTATTTCGAAGGAGGACTTGGCAAGCCACACTTCGGAATGGGTCCAGCCCGTCTCGGTCAATTACCGTGGGTATGATGTCTGGGAGTTGCCACCCAACGGCCAGGGCATTGCAGCACTGCAGATCCTCAACATCCTTGAAGGGTATGATATTCATGCCATGGGAATGGGAAGCGCCGGGTATCTCCATACCCTTGCGGAGGCCATCAAACTCGTCTTCGAGGACAGGGCCAGCTTCTACGCTGATCCTGCATTCAGCCATATCCCTTTGAACTGGCTGCTCTCAAAGGAATATGCGGCTTTTCGGAGGGACCAGATCGATCCGGATACTGCTGCCATGGTGGTGTCTCCAGGAGTGCCTGAACAGAGTAACACGATCTATCTGACCGTGGCAGATATCAACGGGAATATGGTCTCGCTCATTCAGAGCAATTACCGGGGCATGGGCAGCGGTATGACGCCAGGGAAGCTGGGCTTCGTGCTGCAGGACAGGGGCGAGCTTTTCAGCCTGCAGGAAGGCCATCCCAATGTATATGAACCAGGAAAACGGCCCTTTCATACTATCATTCCTGCATTTATCACCAAAGACGGACAGCCCTGGATAAGTTTTGGGGTGATGGGCGGCTCCATGCAGCCGCAAGGTCACGTCCAGATCGTAGTCAACCTGGTTGACTTCGGCATGAACCTTCAGGAAGCGGGTGATGCACCGCGTATCCGTCACGGAGGATCGTCCGAGCCAACGGGAGAGAAGATGACGGACGGAGGAATTCTTTTTCTGGAGTCAGGTTTTCCCCAGGAAACGATCCGGGAACTGGAAAAGAAAGGACACAAGATACGGTTTTCCGATGGTAACTTCGGAGGCTACCAGGCCATCATGCGCGACACGGTGTCTGGTATCTACTATGGCGCGTCAGAATCCCGCAAAGACGGACAGGCGGCGGGGTATTGATTCAGTCGGCGGTCGGCAGTCGGCAGTCAGCAGCCTGTCCTGAGGGCTAAGCCAGAAGGAACAGCAGTCGGCAATTGGCAGTTGAACAATTGAACAATTTGACAATTTAACAATTCATCATAAACGAATGAATATCAATAAGATACAAAATTACGAAGTATGGTTCGTTACCGGCAGCCAGCACCTGTACGGTGCTGAAACGTTACAGAGGGTGAACGAAGACTCGACTGCGATAGCAGAAGCGCTGAATGATTCGGACAAGATCCCCGTGAAGATCATTTTTAAACCTGTAGTGACCACTCCTGCCGAGATCACTGGCTTGTGCCAGTCGGCAAATTCCAGCAGCAACTGCATCGGTATCATCGCCTGGATGCATACGTTCTCTCCTGCAAAAATGTGGATATCCGGGCTGAGCATGCTGGTCAAGCCCCTGCTTCACCTTCATACCCAGTTCAATACGGAGATCCCGTGGGATGACATCGACATGGACTTCATGAACCTGAACCAGTCGGCGCACGGTGACCGGGAATTCGGGTTCATCTGCACGCGGTTGCGCGTGAACCGCAAGGTGGTGGTGGGGCACTGGCAGAGTGAAAAGGTGCAGGAAGCCATTGGCATCTGGTCGCGTGCTGCCATCGGATTCAATGAGTCAAGGAACCTGAAAATATGCCGTTTCGGTGACAACATGCGTTATGTAGCAGTGACCGAAGGTGATAAATTGGAAGCAGAGAAGATCTTCGGGTGGCAAGTCAACTACCACAGCGTCGGGGAGCTGGTAGAAAGCATGAAGGCCGTCACCGGCGACGAGGTAGGTGCGTTGATCAAAGAATATACGGAGAAATACGCCTTTGCTGCACCCCCGGATGAGCCGGTGCGTTACCAGGCCCGGATCGAGCTGGGAATGAAGGCATTTTTTGAAAGGAATGGATACAGAGCCTTTACGACGAACTTCGAGGATCTTTTCGGGCTGGAACAACTGCCCGGACTTGCCGTCCAACGGCTGATGCAAAAGGGATACGGATTCGGCGCGGAAGGCGACTGGAAACAATCGGCGCTGGTAAGGATCATGAAGGTGATGGCGGAAGGAATGCAGGGAGGCTGTTCGTTCATGGAGGATTATACGTATCACCTGGATCCGGAGCGGCCGTCGGTACTGAACGCTCACATGCTGGAAATCTGTCCGTCGCTGGCCGGGGATAAGCCGGTCATCGAGGTCCATCCCCTCAAAATAGGCGGAAAGGAAGCCCCGGCACGGATGGTATTTACCGTCCCGGCAGGAAAAGGCATGGTGGCCACGCTGGTCGATATGGGGGGTCGTATGCGCATGATCGTGAACCCGGTTGAGGTGATCACTCCCAAACCCCTTCCAAAACTTCCCGTGGCCCGCGCGCTATGGATGCCCGAACCGGACCTTGAGACCAGCGCGCATGCATGGATCCTTGCAGGTGGTGCCCACCATACGAGTTTCAGTATGGCCCTGAACACCGACCATATGCAGGATCTGGTGGAGATGTTCGGCATCGAACTGCTCTTGATCAATAAAACCACACGGATCCCTGACTTCAAGAAAGAGTTGCGGTTCAATCATGTTTATTATCAGTTCAATAAATAGATGGGTATCAATCAAATTCTAAGCAAATGACAACACTGGACTGGATCGTTCTGGGTGCCTTTCTTGCCTGTTTAGCCGGAATTATCATCTGGGTGTTAATGAAAAAAGACAAAAACACTTCCGATTATTTCCTGGCGGGGCGTGATGCTACCTGGCTTGCGATCGGGGCATCCATTTTCGCTTCCAATATCGGTTCCGAACACCTGGTCGGGCTTGCAGGCGCCGGAGCGGAAAGCGGGATGGCCATGGCTCACTGGGAGATGCATGGATGGCTCATCCTGATGCTGGGCTGGCTGTTCGTACCCTTTTATTCCCGCAGTAGGGTTTTTACCATGCCCGAGTTCCTGGAAAAAAGATATAATCCCCAGTCGCGGTCGCTTCTGTCGATCATTTCCCTCGTCAGCTATGTCCTGACCAAGGTAGCGGTCACCGTTTATGCCGGCGGAGTCGTCTTTAAGGACGTTTTTGGGATCGAGGCCATTCGGTTGTTCGGAACGGAAATCGATTTCTTCTGGGTAAGCGCCGTGGGTCTTGTTGCCCTGACAGGGCTGTACACCACCCTTGGAGGGATGAAGGCCGTACTCTATACCTCTGTGCTTCAAACTCCTGTGTTGTTAATCGGTTCGATCCTGGTGCTGATCATCGGGCTTAGCAGGATCGGGGGATGGTCAGAGATGATGGAAGTGGTCAGGGCCGCGCCGGTCAATGAGTATGGCGACAGCATGGCCAACCTCATCCGTTCACCCCACGATCCGGATTTTCCATGGACAGGTGTGCTCCTTGGATCGGCCATCATCGGATTCTGGTACTGGTGCACCGACCAGTATATCGTCCAGCGCGTCCTATCAGCACGAAACATGACACAGGCGCGAAGGGGATCCATTTTCGGCGCGTACCTTAAACTGACACCGGTCTTTATCTTTTTGATCCCGGGTATGATCGCCTATGTCATGAATCAGAAAGGAATGATCCAGCTCAGTACGAACGACGCCGCATTTTCCACCCTGGTCAAGGAGCTGCTGCCCATGGGGTTCAAGGGTGTTGTGGTCGGGGGTCTGCTGGCGGCCCTGATGAGCTCCCTGGCATCCCTGTTCAATTCATCCGCCATGCTCTTTACGGTCGATTTCTATAAAAAATATAAGCCCAATGCCACGGAAAGGCACTATGTGGTGGTGGGAAAAATCGCCACGGCAGCTGTTGTGCTGCTTGGAGTCCTCTGGATCCCTGTGATGAGAGGACTGGGAAAGGTGCTCTACGCTTACCTGCAGGATGTCCAGTCGCTGCTGGCGCCGGGGATCGCTGCCGTTTTTCTCCTGGGGATCCTTTCAAAACGCACGACACCAAAGGCAGGCCTCTTCGGATTGATCATCGGCTTCTCCCTGGGCATGCTCCGGCTGGGGCTCAAGTTATTTGCAGGAACCATGGACCCGGATGGATTGATCTACCGGATCTTTCTCGCACCCAACTGGTTGCACTATGAAATCGCACTGTTCTTTACCGTGATCATCGTGATGATCATCATCAGTTATTTCACCAAACCAAAAGACTTAGAAAGCATCAAAGGGCTGACACTGGTATCGGTCACACCGGCACAACGAGCGGAGGTCAGAAGCAGTTTCGGCAAATGGGATGTGGTCAATACGGCGATCATCATCACGATCATTGTGGCCTTTTATATCTACTTCTGGTAATCCTATCAAAAAGAACCCCTGATGATATGCTAAACGAATTAAAAGAGGAAGTTTATCACGCCAACCTGGACCTTGCGGACTACGGATTGGTACTGTTCACCTTTGGAAATGTCAGCGGATTTGACCACGGGAAAGGATGGATCGTCATCAAGCCCAGTGGGATGGATTACCGGCGGATGAAGCCGAGGGACATGGTGGTGGTCGACCTGGAAGGGAACGTGGTGGAAGGCCGTCTTCGTCCTTCCACGGATACCCCGACTCACCTGGAGTTGTACAAGGCCTTTCCTGAGATCGGCGGTATAGCGCACTCCCATTCAACGTATGCCACTGCCTGGGCGCAGGCGGGAAAGAACATACCCATCCTGGGCACAACCCATGCCGATCATTTTTCACAGCCTGTTCCCTGCACTGCCGTGATGACGCCGGAGGTAGTGGATGGCGATTATGAAAGGGAAACGGGAAGGACCATCGTCAGCACCTTTAATGACATCAACTACCTGCATGTACCCGGAGTGCTCGTCAGGAACCATGGTCCTTTCACCTGGGGCAAAGACCCGAAGGAAGCCGTCTACAACAGTGTCATACTGGAAGAGCTTACGCGCATGGCCTGTATTACCCTTGCGATCAATCCTGAAACCACAATGAACCGGGCCCTGATCCGGAAACATTACGAACGGAAGCACGGAAAGGATGCCTACTATGGACAATAAGACGAAGCGCTATGTGATCGGTGTGGACTTCGGCACCGATTCAGCGCGTACGGTCATCGTGGATGCATTTTCGGGAGAGGAGCTGGCCACTGCGGTACAGTACTACCCCCGGTGGAGTGAAGGCCGGTATTGCGATCCGGTAAAAAACCAGTACCGGCAGCATCCCGTGGATTACATGGAAGTCCTGGAAGCCACCATCCGCGAGGCGCTGGGACAGTGCGACTCCGGTGTCGCGGGGAAGGTGGCAGGCATCAGCATGGATACCACAGGCAGCACTCCGGCACTGACTGATGCTGAGGGGATTCCTCTGGCGCTGACCGAGGGATTTGAAGAAAATCCCAATGCCATGTTCATCCTCTGGAAAGATCATACCGCTGTGAAAGAAGCTGAAGAAATCAACCGGCTGGCACGAAGCGGAGGAGTGAATTACATTAAATATGTGGGAGGAGTTTATTCATCGGAATGGGTATGGGCCAAGGTGCTGCATGTCATCCGGCAGGATGCCTCGGTCCGGCAGGCAGCTGCTTCATGGATCGAACATTGCGACTGGATGCCGGCGCTGCTGTGCGGCCGTCAGCGACCGGATGAGGTCGTGCGGAGCCGCTGCGCTGCAGGACATAAAGCCCTGTGGCACAGGGAATGGAACGGACTGCCCCCCGGAAGTTTCTTCCGAAAGCTTGATCCGGCGTTGGAACGTATCCGGAACAACCTGTATAGCGAAACGTTCACCTCTGACATCCGCGTTGGCTATCTTTCACCTGAATGGGCAGACCGCCTTGGGCTGACCACGCAGGTTGCCGTGGGCACCGGAGCATTCGACTGCCACATGGGTGCTGTGGGAGGAGAAGCAACTCCCAATGTTCTTACCAGGACCATCGGCACATCCACCTGTGATATCATGACGGCCCATTATAAGGATGTGGGAGACCAGCTTATCGCCGGTATCTGCGGACAGGTGGATGGTTCCGTGATACCGGGCTATGTCGGGCTGGAGGCTGGACAATCCGGGTTCGGTGATATCTATGCCTGGTTTAAAAATGTATTGGCCTGGCCCGTCGAAAATCTGCTGGACAACACGACACTGATCTCCCCGGAAACGAAAGCAAAACTGAAAGAGGAGATCCTGGAGCAGATCATCCCCGGACTTACCGATGCAGCCGCCCGGATACCCTTTGAAGAATCCGCCGTCGTCGCACTGGACTGGATGAATGGCAGGAGGACTCCCGATGCCAACCAGGAGGTCAAAGGTGCCATGATCGGGCTTACGCTGGGCAGCGACGCTCCCAGGATCTTTAAGGCCCTGGTGGAAGCCACCGCTTTTGGATCGAAAGCCATCGTTGAAAGGTTCGGGAGGGAAGGCGTCAGGATCAAAGAGATCATCGGGCTTGGAGGTATAGCCCGAAAATCGTCCTTTGTGATGCAAACCATGGCCAACGTGCTGAACATGCCCATCAAGATCGCTGCTTCTGAGCAGACATGCGCTTTTGGCGCTGCCATGTTCGCCGCAGTGGCGGGAGGGATCCACAAAAGGGTGGAGGATGCTCAGAAAGCGATGGGTAAAGGATTCGACATGGTGTATCATCCCAACCGCGACAAGGCAGACAAATATGCACTCCTGTACAGGAAATATGAACAGCTGGGAGCATTCGTTGAGGAGCATTCCGACTGAGCCCGCCGGAATTTAATTCTGTATTTTTATTATCTTTGCCGTATCATTGATATGAAATGTAACTTCAATCATTTTATCGCATTACTATGAAAAGAATATTATTGGCATTTGGGTCCGTTGTGCTGATTGTCAGCATCGCCACCCATCAGGCTTCCTCGCAGAATCTCATGGAAAAAATGAAGAAAAAAGCGGAAGAAGCAATTTTGAAAAAGACGCCGGCCGGAGAAGAAACGAAGGATAACCAATCCCCGGCAGGCACATCATCAACAGGCACCAGTGGTCCGTCCAACACCAAAGGAGGCGGGCTGAGTGCCAAAACGATCGATGTCACCCAGCAGATTGCCGAAGCGCAAACCGCTTTCGGGGCGAAAAAGTACACCGACGCCAAATACTCCATCCGTCAGGCCATCCTTGGGATCGAGCTGGAGATCGGGAAAAGCATCCTTAAGGAATTGCCTGAAAAGATCGCAGGACTGTCCATCGTGACGGAGGAGGACAACGTCACCAGCAGCGGGATCGGTTTTGTGGGACTGGTCATCCACCGTGTCTACGGACCCGGAGAAAAACAATTCACCCTGACCATCGGCAACGATGCGGCTATGCTTTCGGCAGTGAACATGTACCTTGCCGCGGGTGCCTATGCCTCCACGGCCGATGAACAAAACATTCAACAGACCAAATTCAAGGATTACAGGGCGATCATTGAATACGATGAATCTTCCGGTTATAAGCTTAGCGTTCCCTTCGGGCAGTCATCCATCCTGGTCACCGAAGGAGTGAACTTCAGCTCGGAAGAGGAATTTATGAGTGCATCCAATGAAATTGATATCGAAAACATAAAGAAACACCTCGGAGAACAATGAGAACAACCCTATTTTCTTACCTGATGATCCTGTCGATGTTTGCCTTTCAGGTACATGCACAGGATGTGAACGGACAGCTGAATACGGCCACTTCATCATACGCATCCGGCGACCTGGAAAATGCCCGCTTTTCGCTGCAGGAAGCGCTCAACGGAGTTAATCAGGCGATCGGGCAGGATATCCTCAACCTTTTGCCCCCGACGCTGGGAGGTATGGATGTGGTCTCCGGTAACGACAACGTGACCGGTACTAACATGGGTTTTGCCGGTTTGTATGTCAACCGTGACTACCAGAAAGATACGATCCGGGATGCCTCCCTTGAGATCATCAGCGACTCCCCCATGCTGGCCACCGTCAACTCCATCCTGACCATGTCGGCCATGTTCTCATCCGATCCCAACCAGAAACGGATCAAGGTCGGATCATACAAGGCCCTGATGACCAAAAGCGAATTCAATGATGATGTTTCGTACGAGATCCAGATGCCGTTCGGAAATTCGATGATGACCTTTAAAACGAACGGGATCGGGGATGAGGCAGAAGTGACGGGATTGATGAATTCCCTTCCGATAGCGGATATTGTCAAGCTTGCACAGTAACTGGAGAAAAAAGCCGGGTGGCGGCAGGAAACACCACCCGGGGGAGATATATAAACTACCTGGCATCTGCCAACTCGGAATTGTTATCCCGAACCACGATGACCAGGTATTTGGTCTTTTCCCAAAACCTCAGCGGATCGATTATCCGGATCGCCTCTACCCTGCCCTGGTGATCGATAAGCTGGTAGGACGACGGATCCTGATCCGTGATGATCTCGCAATGCCGCGCATCCACAGGGATCTCCGTGACCACCCGGGTATCTATCCTGTGTAACTGCGCGGGATCCAGTTCATTGCTGAGGATCTTCACCTGATTGATACCAAGAAATCCCCCTTCTTTCTCCAGGATCTTCCGGTCTTTAAGTGACTTGTAAGTTCCAATGACATAATAGGCTGTGTGCAACATCAGCTCCTTATCCTTTAACTGCTGGCTTTGCTCTTCAATAGTGGATGATTTCTCCGCAAGATCCTGATCCAGTTTGTTCACCCTGACGACCAGCAGTTCCCGTTCCCGGACCACTTCATTCAGATCCTGCTGAAGCTTCTCCTTATCAGCGACAAGCCTGGCTACCTCGGATTTATATTCATCCAGCTTCTTCCTGAGATCTTTCTCCGTTTTCTGATACCCCGCCAGTCGCTTGTCCTTATCGTCCAATTGCTGGTTCAGGCTGGAGATCAGATCATTGTTCTCATTCAGCAACTGCTCGATAATATCGATCTCATGCTGGATCCTTTGCTCCGGATCAAGCTCAGTACCACTTTCGATATTCGACAGATTGTGATTTATCAATCCTTCATGTTCTCTAATTTGTGCAAGATTTGACTCGATCCGGCCAAAAGCATCCAGCATGTACTCCTCCTGAGCAGCCTGCATCTTGCGGCTTTCCTCCATGAGCTCCTTCTTCTGATCATACTGCCTGAGCGCAGCAATGATCCCTGCTGCCGCCACTAGGGTGACAAGCAGCAACACTATGTTCTTTAACATGGTCCTGTTTTTATTCTGAAGTTCCATCGTGATGTATTTTTATTTAATGACACGCGGGGATTGCCAACCCTGTGCCAAAGGGTATATTGATCATAATATATTTATAATCAATGTATTATCAAGAAGAATAAAGATTTGGGGGATCAAAATAAAAGGAATTTTATCATTTTGATAAAATTCGTAGCAGATGTCACATCTCTTTCAACATCCGGTAAACAGTGGCCTGTCCAATTCCCAGTATGTTAGCGACCAACCTGACATTGTTGGAATATTTCTTCAGGTAGAATTTCAGAATATTTTTCTCATAATCCTTCAGGGTCATCTCGTCCGAAAGGATCTCCGTCAGGAGGTCGGAGTGGCTGAGCATGATATCCGATGGCTGGAGGGTGTCGCCGGAGCTCAGAACGATGGCCAGCTCGATCACGGATTTGAGTTCCCTCACGTTACCGGGCCACGGATAGGTGAGTAGCCGGTTCATGGCCTCATCCGAAAGGCTCCTGACCGGAAGGTGATTTTCCCTGCAATAGTTGTCCATGAAGTGACGTGCCAGGATCAATACGTCGTTGCCTCTTTCGCGAAGGGGGGGAAGATCGATCTGCAAGCCGAACAGGCGGTAGTAAAGATCCTGCCTCAGGGTGCCGTTCTTCACCTCTGTCTGCAGGTTACGGTTGCTGGCGACGATGATCCGGCAGTCGAATTTAATGATCTCATTGCTGCCCAGCCGGCTGATCTCACGTTCCTGCAGGGCCCGCAGAAGCTTGGGCTGAAAATTGATGTCGGTGTCCGCGATTTCATCTAAAAACAGCGTACCTCCATGTGCCTCTTCCATCTTGCCGATACGGCGGGCATATGCGCCGGTAAAAGCTCCTTTCTCAAAACCAAAAAACTCACTTTCAAACAGTTCCGAAGGGACCGCACTCATATTGACCGGCACGAAAGGTTTGTCCTTCCGCGGAGAATGGAAATGGATAGCTTTGGCGACCACTTCCTTGCCGGTTCCCGTTTCCCCCGTGATGGTCACTGTGATGTTGTTGGTGACCGCTTTGGCCATCAGATCAAGGACTTTCCGTATGGCCTGGCTCTTGCCGACGACGACCTTTTCAAAATCATACCGGGTGATCACTTCCTGCTCAAGCATCCGTATCCGCTTTTTCAGGCCGGCATTCTTTCTGATCTTCCGAATGGCATTGTGCAGTCGTTGCGGGATCTCGTCGTTTTTCACCAGGTAATCAAAAGCTCCTTCGCGAAGCAGGTCCACTGCCGTCTGCACATCGGCCTGCTCGGAAATGATGATCACCTCGATCCCTTCGTCAAATTCCCTGATCTTTTTCAGCAGTTCCGATCCTTTAATGTCCGGCAGGCGGTAATCGAGTGTGATGATATCAGGTCGCTCATGCAAATGGGTGAGAAATTCCTTCCCGCTGAGAAAACCCCTGACATGATTCTCCTCGATCATGCTCAGGTGGTGCTGCAATAACCGGTTGTACCATTCGTTATCCTCCACCACAAAAATGGTCAGATGCTCTTCCTGCATATCGTTCAAGTTATCGTTTCAGTCCGTCAGATGTTGCGATGTCTTTCCTGATGCGTTCGAATTCCTGCACTGCCTGAAGGATCATATCAGCCGACAGCCAGTGTTTGTCCGGCTCTTTCATCAGGACCTCCGCCTCTTTCAGCAGGCGGTACAACGTTTCTGCTTTCAGGTGATGGCACGGGGAGCTGATCCGGTGAACGATCTCTGCTGCTCCGGTCCATTCCTGCCGGGCCAGGCAATCCGTGATCTCTTCAAGCCCCTGATCCGTATTGGAAATGAAAAGCTGCACCATTTCCCTGAAAAATGCCTCATCGCCACCACTTGCTTCCCTTAATGGAGTTAGATCATAGACCGGCTTTTCTATCGTTTCATGCGAAAATTCCTGATCCTCCTGCTGTTGTTCTGGCTGCTGAAGTTCCGGTGTGGAGACTGCAGCCCTTTGCCCGGGATAGGCAGAAAGTGTCCTATGTATGCATTGGATCAGCTGGTCTTCCTCGAAGGGTTTGGGTACGCAGCCATCAATGCCCATCTGGCTGAATTCATTCATACTGTCGGAGGTGACGGCAGCGCTTATGATGATGACTGGCACGGCAGAACCTTTTTGTTCAGTTGCACGCCGCATTTCCAGGGCTGCTTGATCGCCGCTCATGCCGGGAAGGTGAAGATCCATCAGGACCAGATCGACTTGCTGTGCATCCATCATCTGAAGGGCATCCTCACCTGTCTTTGCCTCAAAAACCATGCATCCGTACCGTTTCAGGATGACCTGCAGGAGCTTAAGGTTGTACTCCTCGTCATCCACAATAAGAACGCGGAGGCCGTTCAGGTCCGTTGTTTCTGCCGAATCCACGCGGACATCTGCCACCGCTTCACCTTTAGCTTTCAGGTATGGGATGCTGACCCGGAAGGATGATCCCTCCCCCACCTTGCTTTCAACATTCAGGCTGCCACCGTGAAGTTCGATCAGTTTCCGGGTGATGGTCAGCCCCAGTCCTGTGCCTCCTGAATCCAGTCGTTTGGGCCCGCTACCCTGTTCAAACTCATCAAAGATCTTTTTCAGATCCTCCGGCCCAATCCCTATGCCGGTATCATTCACTTCAAAGACAACCAGGACCTTGTCATCGGTGATCTCCTTGGGGAAAGCCCTGATGGAGACCTGCCCCTTTTCAGTGAACTTGAATGCGTTACCTGTCAGGTTGAAAAGGATCTGCCGAAGGCGCATCGGATCGCCTGCCACCAGCTGCGGGACCCCGGGTCCTACCCATGCACTCAGCTGGATGTTCTTTTCATCTGCGACCGGTTCAAACCACTTTCGCATGTCTTCCATGATCTCACGGATGCTGAAGGTTCGCTGAACCAGCTCCAGCTTGCCTGCCTGAAGCTTCGAAAGGTCAAGCAGATCATTCAGGATGCCCAGGAGATGGTCTGACGACTTTTTCACCATCCCGAGCTGATCCCTCTGTTCATTATCCAGCCTGCTTTTAAGCAGTTGGTAGATAAAACCCGAGATGATGTTCATGGGAGTCCGGATCTCGTGGCTCATGTTCGCATAGAACCTTTCTTTGGCCTTCGACAGGTCTTCAGCCTCTTCCTTTGCACGTTTGAGCGCCTTCTGATACAGCATATTCTTACGCACGTACCGGAAGATCACCAGGGCGGCCATCAATAAAAGCACGGAGGCTGAAATCCCGAAAGCGAAAATGATCTGCTTGACCTCGTCGGCCTTCTGCTCCGTATCCCTGGTCCGTCCCGACATGGTCTCCTTCTCAACAGATTCGATCTTTGCGAGCACCCTGCGGATCTGTTCCATCAACAACCGGTCCTGCTGCAACACGTTCCACTCTTCCTGCCTGAGTATATTCTCCCTTGTCAGGGCTTCCTGCTGGACCATGCCGACCTGTTCGCTGATCTCATCATATGTAACTGCCGGAGGCACTGTTGTCGTAATGAGAACCGTATCAGGCTGTATCTGTTCTGGTGGCTTTTTACGGCGAAAGATCCGTGAAAAAAAACTTCCCTTTTGCATCGTATCGCTGACTACCACCGTATCACTAACCACCACTGTATCCGAAACAGCCGGAAGCTCAGGCTTCCTCTCTTTGCGGATCTTTTCCATTACCTGGTCCATGGTTTGCTGAACCCTGTACTCGTCCTGGATGGAGAGCATCCGGTCAAGGTTCATGAACTTACGAATGACAATGCTGTCAAGGGTGAGGATGTATGGAAACATCGGATCACTCCGGCTGCACGTGCTTTTAAGCTCCTCAAAGCGATCTCCGGTGGCCTCGATGAGGGCGTAGAACCGATCCATCTCCTCTCCGTTCCTAGTAAGACTGTAGGATTTCACACTGTTTTCCGCTTCCGACAGATCATTGTAGATCTCTTTGACCAGGATCAGCTTCTGATCGGGCCGGATGCCCAGATTCACCGTCTGGATGATCTGGTCGAGCCGAATATAGGAAAGCACGCCGGTCGCAATGACCAGAAGGAACACCAGAAATAGGGTGATGGCGACGATGACCTCGAGCGTAAAGTGTTTCCTGGGTTCCTTGCCCGTACGGATTGTTTTGCCGGCTTCCACGGTGTCTTACAATTCAAAAAAACTAAAGTACAATAAAAAAATGTAACTTTACCCGCTATGATCTATAACGGCAAAGTTTTTTACGTGATTCCGAGTCTAGGATCAAGTGCTATTCATGATTGCATGTGAACTTCGATGTATAATCTAAATCCAATTTCTAACTAAACATGCAAAAACAGATTTTCCAGATCCAGGTAGCATTAAGGGGCTTCAAACCAAAAATTTGGAGGCGATTGCTGGTTCCTTCCGACCTGTTGCTTTCCGATTTCCATTGTGTTATTCAAAGAGCTATGGGTTGGGAGGATGATCATTTACATCAGTTTATCAAAAACCGGACTTTTTATACGGTAAGAATGAAAGTTGACCTTCGTGATCCTTTGTGGTTAAGTACTATGATGCATTCCACAGGGGGATAGCTCAAATCACATTAAAAAAGGCATTATTAAATTTAATCCATGAAAAATTCAATTTCACTTTTACCCTTGGTTTTCCTCCTATTAGCAATGGTTTCCTGTAATCCAAAGACTGAAATTAAGTATTCAGCAGACTACAGGGAAGAGATCCGCCAGACGGAATACGAATTCCAGGTCGCCGCTCAGGAAGACGGCATCGCTGAAGCATTTTACCGGTTTGCAGATCCATCGGCCATCATCAAAAGGGGACACGATTCCCTGATCAGCGGGAAAGAAGGGGTCAGGAATTATTACGATCGTGAGGTATACAAAAATGCATCCGTTGAATGGGAGCCCGATTTCATTGAGGTTTCCGTGACAGGAGACCTGGGTTACAGTTACGGCAACTATTGCTGGCAATTCACAGATACGGCAGGACAGGTCAGCGAACACAGGGGGATTTACATGACCATCTGGAAAAGACAGGCAGACGGAACGTGGAAATACGTATGGGACTAAATGAAGACGCTGGGGCTTGACATTGGCAGTTCCTTCATCAAGGCTGCCATCTATGATGTGGGATCGGGAGTGTGCATAGCACGAGCCCAGACGCCGGATCAGGAAATGCAGATCCTTGCTCCGCGAAAAGGATGGGCCGAGCAATCCCCTGAATCCTGGTGGGAATATGCCGTAGCAGCCATCCGGCAGGTCGTCCGGCAGGCCGGAAAAGAAGCGGAGGAAATAACGGCTATTGGCATCACCTACCAGATGCACGGGCTGGTGTGTGTGGGTAACGACGGTGTGCCACTGAGAAATGCCATCATCTGGTGTGACAGCCGCGCTGTGGAGACAGGCAACCGGATGGCCATTAAGCTGGGCCGTGAGTACTGCCAGGAGCATCTTCTCAATTCACCCGGAAATTTTACGGCAGCCAAGCTTGCCTGGTTGATGGAGAACGAGCCTGATGTGTATGAAAGGATCCGGCATGTGATGCTGCCTGGCGACTATATTGCTTACCGGCTTACCGGCGATATCCGCACTACGGTCAGCGGATTGTCCGAAGGGATATTCTGGGATTTCAGGGATAGAAGGATCTCTGATGAGCTCCTTGAGGTCGCCGGGATCCGGAAAGATCTTTTACCCGAATGTGTACCCGCCTTTGGCAATCAGGGAATCTTACGTTATGGAGTAGCCGTTGAACTCGGACTGCCGGGAGGTATACCTGTCACTTACCGTGCCGGCGACCAGCCCAACAATGCCCTCTCGCTGAATGTACTAAGGCCGGGCGAGGTGGCCGCCACAGCCGGGACGTCGGGAGTGATCTATGCTGTCACGGATCAGTTGCTTTCCGATCCGCTGTCACGTATCAATACGTTCGCACATGTCAATCACGGTCCGGACCGGCAAAGGCTTGGCGTTTTGCTGTGCATCAACGGCACCGGGATATTGAATTCGTGGCTGAAGAAAAATGTGGCGGCCGGTGAAGGCTATGATGAAATGAACCACATGGCAGCCATTATCCCGCCTGGTTCTCAGGGACTGGTGATACTGCCGTTTGGCAACGGGGCCGAAAGGGTCCTTCAAAACAGGGATATCGGTTGCCGAATCCTTGGACTGAATTTCAACATCCACACACAGGCGCATCTTTTCAGGGCGGCACAGGAAGGCATTGCTTTCGCAATGAATTACGGCCTAGACATCATGAGGCAGCATTCCATCTCACCCTCCGTTATCCGGGCGGGCTTTGCCAATATGTTCCTCAGCCCGCTGTTCCGGCAGACCCTTTCCGATGTGACGCACATCCCCACCGATCTGTACGATACCGACGGGGCTACTGGCGCTGCCATTGGCGCTGCCGTGGGGGCAGGAGCCGGATCCCCCGAAGAAATTCTGGGGAAACTGAAGAAAAAAATGATGATCGTACCTTCTTCCATGAAAGGAAATACAACAGATGCATACCTTCTTTGGAAAGATTTTCTTGATAAAGAGATCAAAATACAGATAGATTCACTTTAATCAATAAACACAAGCTAGATGAATATCGCGATCGGGAACAGGGAATTTTTTCCGGGAATAGGAAAAATCCAGTTCGAAGGAAAGAATACAAAAGATCCACTGGCATTTCACTGGTACGACGAGCATCAGATGGTGGCCGGCAAGACCATGAAGGAACACCTGCGGTTTGCCATGGCATACTGGCATACGCTCTGCAACACGGGTAACGATCCGTTCGGTCCGGGCACAAAAACATTCCCCTGGGAGTTAGCGTCCGACATGATGCAGCGTAACCGTGACCGGATGGATGCCGCATTTGAGTTCATGACTAAGACAGGGATCCCTTTCTGGTGCTTCCACGATACCGATGTGGCAGGCGACGGAAGTGTGGCCGAAATTGAAGAACGGCTGAGAAAGATGGTGGAGTATGCCCTGCAAAAACAAAAGGCCTCCGGTATCAGGCTGCTGTGGGGCACGGCCAACGTTTTCGGCAATCCTCGTTATATGAACGGAGCCTCCACCAATCCCGACTTCTTGGTGGTGGCCCACGCCGGCACCCAGGTCAGGAACGCCCTCGACGCGACGATCGCACTGGGTGGCGAAAATTACGTTTTCTGGGGCGGGCGCGAAGGATATCTATCGCTGCTCAATACCAATACAAAACGCGAAAAAGAACACCTTGCACGCTTCCTGACCATGGCACGGGACTACGCCCGCGGTAAAGGTTTCAGGGGTACTTTCCTGATTGAACCCAAGCCCATGGAGCCGACCAAACACCAATATGATTTCGACGCTGAAACGGTAATAGGCTTTCTTAGGTATTTCGGACTGGATAAGGATTTCAAGCTGAATATCGAGGTGAACCATGCAACGCTGGCGGGTCATTCGTTCGAACATGAGCTTCAGATGGCAGCGGACGCAGGATTGCTGGGCAGCATCGACGCCAACCGGGGCGACAGCCAGAACGGCTGGGACACCGACCAGTTCCCCGTGAACCTCTATGAAACCGTGGAAGCGATGCTGGTGATCCTGCAGGCAGGCGGACTGGCTCCCGGAGGGATCAACTTCGACGCCAAGACCCGCCGCAACTCCACCAACCTGGAAGATATCTTCATTGCCCATATTACGGCCATGGACACCTTCGCCAGAGCTCTGGTTATCGCCGATACAATCCTGAAGGAATCTGGTTTTCTCAAACTCCGGCAGGAACGGTACGCTTCGTTTGATTTAGGAAAGGGAAAGGAATTTGAGCAGGGCATGCTTACGATGGATGATCTCAGGCAGATAGCGCTCAGCCATGGCGAACCCCTCCAGATCAGCGGTAAACAGGAATTGTTTGAACAAATGATCAATCTTTATATTTAGTTATATACGCCTATAGCAGCTGGTCAATGCTGACCAGTGTCCCTGGCATGAAAAATCGTCGATTGCGCTTAGAAAAACATGCAAGAATATGGAAGTGAGCTAAAAATATCAAAAATTACCACAGCACAGGAAGCCCGGCAGGCTCCGTCGGGTTTTGGTGTTCTCAGTCTTCTGCATGACGGAAAGCTGCTAGAAGATCATTATATCAGTGAAACGCGGTTCAAGAAAATTTTGAAAACTAAAGGTTGTGCCCGTTCCGAAAAATTATCATTTTGGACTAAAATCCATTAACTGGTTGATTATCAGTTACCCCAGCCTAAAGGCCCGGGTAATGCAAAGTACTGGTTTATAGTGCTTTAGCCCTAAATTAAGGTTCATCAGTCCCCTTTCGGAGGAGATTCAATTTTGAATTCAGAACCTTGACGCACGAAAATGGAGCTCTCTTGTACTTCGAAGCCATACTGAGGACAGCATAATTCACAGGTGGTATGTTTGACCTCATTCATGCACGGGATGACATCCTGTTATCCCATTTTACCAAGTTACACTTATCGTTTAAGGATATTGATCAACGCTATGATCAGATTGATCAGGAGCGTCAATCCCAGGCTGATCAGTACCATCGAGGTAATGGGAATGGATAATCTGCTGTGTTCACGTTCGATCCGGACATCCCCTGGCAGTTTGCCAAACCAGCCAAAAAGCCAGGGGGCATAGAGTAAAATAACTCCCGCTATAATTAAAATGCATCCGATTATTATTATCCATAGGGCAAATGGCTTCATTATTTCCTGGTTATGATTCGTTCAGATTGGTTATCCTGGACCATAAAGTTAGTTATACTGCTGTTTCAATCACTCTAAAATCAATCAAGGCCTTCACAATATCCAGGATTTCAGACGTATGCCCCCGGTCGATATCTGCTTTTTTCATGATATCTTCAACGCTTTCAAAGTCGGCGGTCGGAAAAGGTAGGTGGAAAAGGAATCTTCCCTGGGGGATCGAAAGGCTGAGCCTGCGCTCTGTGCGTTCTCTCCCCTTTCCCATCCAGATGGCTACGCCACTGATATACTGATTGTTGCGAGCGGTGGTGAACCGAGCTCCCGCGTTCTTCCGCTCACGGATCCTCAATTGTCTTTGGTTGTCCGGTGCGGATTGCGGAAATAGAGATGCCAGATCGAGATTCAGTGTTATTTCTTTCACAATGAGTTTATACCTGAAATAAGGTCGTTTGCCTTCATATACTTCTTCCTTCTCAAGAATTCCAAGTTCCTGCATCGCTTCCAGAAAATCCTGCACCGTCTTGATATGCAGGTTCAACCGTGATGCGGCTTCTGAAGCTGATATCGTTGTATAGGCTGTGAGTAGCCCGAACAGGTCTTCGGCATAATCCTTCGAGAGATACGAACCCAGTATGGCGGCTTTCTTAAAATCCATTCCTGTAATTTGTTTGTGAATTCATCCATTACGAAAAAATACCCACCCCGGTTGAATCCAGCCTGTTAATGATCCTTACTCCTTCATTCTTCAGGAATATTTCCAGAAATTCCTTGAATAAATTTCCCAAGGATTCACAAAGCTGGTCAAACGATAGCTGATCTTTATACTCAAGATAATCTCTTTTTGAAATTTGAACCGTCACTTCTCCATTATAATCAATAGCCACCCAGGACCGATCCCTGTAATCCGGTCTGAATCTGTAAAGCAATGAGAATTCTCTGCCCATCTTGACCGGAACCAGTACCACCCTGTCCATTTCGATAAAAGGCAAAGCGATATGGTTTCTCCTCAGAAAACCGGCATAAGCCAGCAGATCCTCTTTTAAAAAGTTAATTTTTCCGGCCGGACGGGGACGTTGAGTGAAGCCGTCGGAAGTCTCATTGACCGACGCAGCGGCCAATTCAAACAACTCACGTCCCTTCCATTTAGTCTTTCTCGTAAATAACAGGTAAATCAGCCATAGTAATAAAAAGATAGTTGTGAAGACCAGAAATTTGGATAACAGACTGAAATCCTTTTCGTTAAATCCATGTTCGGACACAGGGACCGAAAACAGAAAAAGAGAAAACGACAGGATATAGGTAGCGCTGAGGAAGTAAGCCAGGCTTCTGACCTTTGAAAAAGCATAATACTGGAAGAGAGAATATATAAAGATGACACCTGCCAGTACCTTATAACCTATAGGAACGCCAAGGAAAATACTTGCCAGTACGATGGCGGCGATTGCTACGATGGCCGGAAGTAATCCGGTGATCGACTTATCAGGTTTTAATTTATTGGTTTTCATTGTCTTCGTTTATTTTAATAATTCCCTTTCCAATTTGATAACTGATGATACTCATTGTGTTGGGTTGAAAAGTTGCTTTTTCGCCCAAGCGGATATGGCCGGCATCAATATAGTCATATTCGAACATGGTGGCATCCACCGGGATCCATCCTGCTTCGCCCATATAGATCTCTGTCCACGCATGCTGACCAAAGCTTCCTCCATAATGAGTGGTGTATAAACAACCGATAACCATCCGGGCGGGTATTCCAACTGCACGGCAAAAAGCAGTCAGCAATCGTGAATGACCCCCACATTCCGCTTCACGCATTTTATAGGTATTGATGGCACTTCCTCCTCCCGGGATGGCTCCTTTAATATTGTGGGCCACCCATTTGCTGAGGCGGACCGCCGCTTCCCATGAATCGGCAGAGCCCTTCGTAATGGAACGAGCCCGTGCAATGATGGCCGGATCATCCGACTCGATCTGCAATTCAGGCTTCAGGTACTTTCGAATCTCCTCGTTGCTGTTATAATCCGGAGGGAATGGTGGTGCGTTGGCCCCATCATACCTCAGAGGCTGCATTTCAAAGACTCCGTCTATAAAATTCTCCGACACCTCACCCATAAAGTACTGTCCGGGCCGGTTCAAACTCGTTGAGGTCACCTCCTCTCCTACGGTCTGGATACTAGCGCTGACCTTCAGATAGGTCATATGCTGAAAATCCGGTATCATTTTATTGACTCGTGCAAAGATGACATTGTCGAAATCCACAATCCGTATCTTGTTCATGACAGAGCGGTCTGTCAGATAGATGTGGCGTCCTGCAACGAGTATTTTGATCTCAAAGCCATCCTCCTTGTTCAGCCAAAGCTTCGATTTAGTCATAGAGGAAAGATCAGTCTCCTCAACGACCAGGGCATGATATACAGAATCGTTGATGATAAGTTCCTCTTCCCCAATGGTTTTGAATACCTTTTCGACGATCTCTCCGGGAAGAGGCTCATAGACCCGGTATTTCATTTCTTTGGCACCACCCCGGATCATATCCCTGTAGAGGTAAGGGTACCTGAGCGGAATATCAAGGATGACATCCGGTGTAAGCGCAATCTTTCTGGGATCAGACACTCCATTCCCTTTGAACAGGATCGTATCACCTTGTACGATGCTTGTTGCCTGGATGGTCGCATTTCCGGTGGTGATCCTTGTCTCATTGAACAACAGACGCTCATTCAGCGGATCAACCTCTTCCCGGATCTGGAAGTTCATGTCCACGCCAGCACCCAGAACCGATAGTTTCAGGTTCACATCAGATCTTACCTCCAGGACCGGTTTACCTTCCTTTTTTACAGGGCAGACTCTTTCCACAGAATACCCGCACAGGACGCCATCGATCTCAGCACCAAAATAGTACTCACTCCCACCTTCACAGGAGGATCCCTCCTGACGTGGCGAGCAAGCCGGCGACAGCCAGATGTAGATCATGCCCAGGATCCAGGCATTGATCCAGACCATGCGCCATTTGATTGCAGATTTTGTACTGTTCATAAAAGATGATTTTTAGAGCTGAATTTCATCATACCGATTTTAACTCCGTGATTATCCGGTCTTCCTGCCCCTTTTGATAATAATTGAAAAACCGGATGAATACACTTCCCAGCGAAGCGCATAACCTGTCATAATTAAAAGTCCGCTTGTATTGTTGATAGTCAGCCATCGTTAGTATGACCATCACTTTCCCTTCCGGACTGATGGTGATATGACTGAAATCCCCGGGCTGATCTCCCACCAGCAGGCTTTTATTCAGGGAGAAAGCAAGGGAGAGTGTATCATCGATGTAAAAGAACCGTGTAACATGTTTACCATTTAAACAGCGTGCAAAACCAAGCAATTCTTCCTTTGAGGCCTGAATGCGTCCCGCCGGAAACGGTCTCCCGGTGAAACCGTTCGATGATTCTTCGATGGTATCAACTGCAAGTTTCAGCAGGCGACGTGCATTGGACTCATACCGTTCATGCCCGCTCAGCACACTCCATCGAATGATAAGGAAAAAGCCCAGCATTACCGCATTCAACAACCAGAGCAATTTGAAGGCAGGTCCTGGATACAGATGGCCTGGGATCGTCAGCAGGGAACCGATACCCATAAAAAATCCCAGGACCATATAATCCCAGAGTTCGTACCTGAAATATTGAAAGACTCCCATGACGATAAAGAAAAGCCCGGCGACGATGACCATATAATATGGGTAATGGGTGATATCGGGGTGCGCTTTGTACAATCCAAACCTGATGGCAATCTCAACAGCCAATAACAAATAAATGATCATCAGTGCCAGGGGATAGACCCTGCCTATCGGACCCTTCAATTTTGATCTTGTTTTCATTATTTCAATATTTTATATACTTCATTATTTTTAAACTTTACAAAAGTAGAACATTTAAAAGCGAAAAGCAAGTGTTTATGAAAATAAATTTCTTATATTCGTACAATCGTTTATACCTCAATAAAACCAACCATTATGAAAACAAACATGGGATGGGCCGACAGGATCATCAGGATTGTGATCGCGGCCGTTTTTGCCATTCTTTTTTTCACTAAAGTAGTAACAGGCGGCTGGGGAATCGTCTTTCTGATCATCGCCATCATTTTTCTGGTGACAGGGATCATCGGTAATTGTCCGCTCTACAGCGTGTTAAAGTGCAACACGTTGTTCAGCAAAAAGAAAGAGTAAGATGGCGTATGAACCGCTGAAGTTTGCCATGAAAAAGAATATCATCTTTATACTTTGTATGTTCCTTTTTGTGAGTGATGATTACAGCTTTGTTTGACAATGATCTCCTTGCCTCTGCCGTGTATGGGCCGACCAATGTCAGAATGAATGAAACGACTTACTGGGATATCAGGATAACCAATACCGGACTAAATCCGCAGTCAGGATACGATGTTAAACTCTTCAGTTATAAATCAGGCGGGGAGCTGGGATCGGTTCATATCAGCGATATCCTTAATCCTGGCCAAACGGGCCTTTACGAAATTCTCTGGGCCCCTTCAGAGGTCCAGAATACATGTCTATATGGCGTTGTGGTAACACAGAACGACGATTATCTTGTCAATAACTCTGCTCCTTCTCATTTTTTACGGATCGAAGAGGTCATGTCCAGCTGGAAATCCTGGACCTGAATGGAAGATTGGTCAGACAACTCTGTTCAACTATACAAGAACCCGGAAATCATTCCATCTACTGGGATGGATTGAATGACAATCATATCCCTGTAAAAAAAGGTTGCTACATTTACACCCTGACCGTAAATAATCATTCCGAAACCGGTAAAATGATTCTCATCGAATGAAACCATCATTACTTTCCTTACCTTTGCTATGCAAAAATGGCCTAGCCATTTCAATGTTGTAGAGAGGTCGGGACTGGTGTTCCAGTTGGTCTTCAAAACCAATGACAGGCGGATAAAACCGGCTGTGGCAGGTTCGATCCCTGCCCTCTCTGCCAGTCAGCACCACTATTCATAAAGCTTTACAGGATGGACAGGAACACGGGAACATACAAAGACCTCCCGGGCGTGGATACATTATTGGGTACCGATGAGGTGAAGGCCCTGCTGGCAGCCTATCCCCGTGAGCTTGTGCTGTTCTCGGTTCAGTCATCATTGGAGAGTTACCGGAGCAGGATCAGTGAGGGAGAAACTGCTCCCGGCCTGGCGGCCATCCTGCAGGAGGTCCGCAGCAACATCAGGGAACTGACCAGTCACAGCCTCCGGAAGGTGATCAACGCCACGGGTGTCATCATTCATACAAACATTGGCAGATCACCACTTGGAGATGCGATCCTGGATGAGGTCAGGGATGTACTGACCGGTTATTCCAACCTGGAATTCGATCTGGTGAAGGCAAAAAGAGGTACGCGTTATTCGCACCTTACGGGATTGCTGCGTTACCTTACTGGGGCCGAGGATATCCTGGTAGTCAACAACAATGCAGCCGCCGTGTTACTGATCCTGCACACGCTGGCTTGGAAAAAAGAAGTGATCATCTCCCGGGGTGAGCTGATCGAAATTGGCGGGTCGTTTCGTATGCCGGATATCATGAAAACATCCGACTGCCGCATGATCGAGGTCGGTACTACGAACAAGACCCGCCTGGAGGATTATGAAAGGGCGATCACACCCAGGACTGCCCTGTTGATGAAGGCACACCGGTCGAATTATGTGATCAAAGGATTCACTCACCAGCCATCGTTAAAAGAGCTGGCAGGGCTGGCCAACAGGCGTTCCCTGCCCCTTGTATACGATATGGGTTCCGGTTTGTTGCGTAAATCAGGCGTTGAGATCCTTAAGGACGAACCAGACGTACAGCAGACCCTGGCTGAGGGAGCCGACCTGGTCAGTTTCAGCGGCGACAAGTTGCTGGGAGGTCCACAGGCGGGCATTATTGCCGGAAAAAGGGAACTGGTGGCTCGGCTAAAGAAAGATCCGCTGACCAGAGCGCTGCGGGTTGGGAAGACCACACTGGCCCTCCTCGAGGCCACCTGTCTTCAGTACCTTGATGAAGGTCGCCTGCTTTCATCCAACCCGGTTTTTTCGATGCTTCACCTGACCCCCGAGGAGATCCGAAAAAAAGCCATGACTCTGCAAGAAGAACTGACAGGATATAACATCACATCAGACATTCTTCCTAATACAGCGCAAACAGGGGGAGGCTCGCTCCCTGAAGCAGAAATACCAAGCTTTGCGGTACAGATCACAGGCTCTTTCAGGACCAACAGGGAACGCGCCGCCTTTGCCGAAAAACTCTACCGCGACCTGCTTATCCAGGATCTACCCGTGCTGGGCATCCTTCGCAAAGGACAGGTTCTTTTTGATATGCTGGCCGTACCTGACAAGGAGATCCCCCTTGTTGCACAGATCATCCATCAGGCATTTCATACCGATCCGTTATGAGCCGTCACCTGATCCTTGGGACTGCCGGCCATGTGGACCATGGCAAAACAGCGCTTATCAGAGCGCTGACGGGAATCGACTGCGATACCCACAAAGAAGAAAAAGAGCGGGGCATCACCATCAACCTGGGCTTTGCTCACCTCGATCTACCATCAGGGGAAAGCATCGGTATCGTGGATATGCCCGGTCACAAGGACTTTATTCGGACTATGGTAGCCGGTGCCTACGGCATTGACCTCGTGATGCTGGTCATTGCGGCCGATAGCGGTGTCATGCCCCAGACCGTCGAACACTTCAACATCATCCAAATGCTGGGCATTCACCATGGAATCGTGGCCCTGACCAAGAGTGACCTGGTGGATGAGGAAACCCTAGGGATGGCAAAACTGGAGGTAATGGAGTTTCTGGAGGGGACACCTTTTCAGAATACACCCATTATCCCGGTCTCCTCCGTAACGGGATCCGGCCTGGACATGCTGAGGAACCAAATCGAGGCCCTTCTCCCATGGATAACGGATAAGGATACAGGTCATGTTTTCAGGATGTACATCGACCGGCTGTTCAACCTGAAAGGGCAGGGATACGTGGTCACCGGGACTGTAATGAATGGCTCCGCTACAACGGGTCAGGAACTTTATCTTCTGCCAGGTTTTGGTAAGAAATTGAAGATAAGGCAGATACAGCGGCATGGGAAAACCGTGGACTCAGCGTACGCCGGCGATCGGGCGGCAATGAACCTTACGGGGATCACCCTGGAGGATTTTGAACGCGGAGTGGTCCTTTCCGGTCAGCGACTGCCATCTACACAGATGACCGACGCCTCGCTGGTGCTTTTCGGTGAGTCAGAAAAGATCAGTAAGTGGTCACAGGTGATCTTTCTAACCGGAACACTGAGATGCAATGCCCGCATCCACCTGCTGGACACGGACCAGGTAGGACCCGGAGAATCAGCACTGGTTCAGATCCATCTTGAGAAACCAGCCATCCTGATGTATGGGGATCATTATGTCATACGCAATTCCTCTGATGACGCCACGATAGGGGGAGGAATGATACTGGATATCAGTCCTTTGCACCACAGGAAGAGGACAACCAAGCTGGTTGAATACCTGAAGGATTTAGGAGAAGCCGGAGGCGGAAGGCTGGATGCAGGAGGTGGGAAGCAGGAGGCGGGAGGCAGTAGGCAGCAGGGATTGGGATGGTTGAAAATTGAAATGAGGAAGGAGTCGGGGCCGGTTTTCCCGGAAACGATTGCGACCAGGCTTAATTTGTCACCCGATGATGTCCTGAACCACCTCAACGAGGTACTGAGTTCTGAAGTCCGTCAATATAATCCCGGAGGGAATTCGATTTTGATCATGAACTCGCTGGATGAGAGCATCCGGCAGAAGGTACTGTCTGTGCTTCGACAATGGCATGAAGCCAATCCATTGCTGGAATCCGGACTGGATACTAAAGGTCTGGCTGGCAAGCTGAGCTTCCAATCCACGGTGCAGAAACATTACCTGGAAGCACTACTGGATTCCATGCAGAAAGAAGGGAGCATCCGGAAAAGCGGCAGTGCCTGGCTGCTGGGCGATTTTCAGGTGACGATAGATAAAAAAATGCAGGAATCCCTTGACTGGCTTGATAAGACCACTGAACAGTTTGGCGTTCAGAGATCAGTCGCAACGGAGATAGAACAGCTGGTTACGGCAGCCCAGGCCAGGGGCATCAGCAAGCAGCGGCTGACAATGATGCTCATGTACCTGGCACGAGAAGGAGTGCTTCATTTTTATGACAACGACTACATCCACCGCTCGGTGGCAGATCATTGCCGCAACCTCTTGCTGGCTGATCTGAAACACAAGGAAGCCGGCATCAATGAAAAGGAGTTCCGCCTGCTGATCGATGGCACAAAAAGGATCGTCCAGGTGCTCATCGGGATATTCACAGAAGAAGGCTCGATAACGAAACAATCTTTCTACCTAAGGATCACGGAGAAAGGGAAAAGATTTTTAAAACCTTAGTCATCTCCCATGAACCTGTATCCAATGACCGGTTCGGTGACGATAATGACCGGATGATTGGGATTGTCTTCGATCTTTTTACGCAGCTGGGCGATAAAAACCCGAAGATATTGTGACTGTTCAACATAACCCGGTCCCCAGATCTTCATCAGGATGAACTGGTGGGTGAGAACCCTGTTTTCATTTTTGGCCAGAAGTGCCAAAAGGGAATATTCAGTGGATGTTAACCTGATAAGGGTGTCCCCTTTTCTTACTATCCGGTTCACAAGATCAATGGAAAGATCATGACTTTGAATGACCGACTTAGTCTCTGATCTATTATAATTCCGGAGCACTGTCCGGATCCTGGCCAGTAATTCTCCGGTACGGAAGGGTTTGACCAGGTAGTCATTGGCACCATTATCCAATGCCCTGATGATCTCATCCTCGCTATCACGGACCGATAGAATAATGATCGGAGAAATATACCATTCCCTCAGTTTGACAAGGATGTTCTGACCATCCTCATCAGGCAGACCCAGGTCCAGAAGGATAAGGTCAGGTGGATGCATGGCAGCCTGCATCATGCCATCCCGGCCAGTACTCGCCTCGCTGACCCGATAATCTGCTGAACGTAATGTTATCTCCAGTAACCTGATGATCTGCGCTTCATCATCTATCACCAGTATGGTCGGTTGTTCATTCATTTTCAGGTTCTATACGGATAATTTCAACAGGGATTCGGATGGTAATAAGGGCACCGTGAGGATCGTGATTAGCAACCGTGATCGTACCGTTGTGAGCATGAATAAATCCTCTGCTGATGGATAAGCCCAGTCCCAGACCACTTTTTCCAGAATCACCACGACTGGAGAATTTATCAAAAACCTTATCCACACTTTGCTTTTCAAATCCGGGACCGTCATCGGATATCAGAAATATCAGGTCATTCTTTTCAATCGACGCCCTGATGTTGACCGAAGTCCCCGGCGGCGTATGTACAGTGATGTTGTGCATTATATTGAAAAGGGCCTGTTCCATTAAACCAAAGTCCATTTTAACCATGGGAACATTTTCCGGTACCAGGATAGAAACGGGAAACTTCTCGATTTCTGGCCTTAACCTGTTCACCACAGTATGGATCAACTCATTTACATCACACCAGTCCAGTTTTGGCCGGAGCATCCCTGACTCCAGACGAGACATATTCAACAAATTGTCTACCAATCGGTTAAGTCGCGTGGAGGCAAGAAGGATCTCATCCTGCAGGAACAATCTGTCAGCGTCCTGGATTTTTTTATGCCGGCCAATCAGGGTTTCAGCCGCACCCATAATGGTGGTCAGGGGGGTCCGAAGTTCATGGGAGATTGAATTGAACAGGGCATTGTACAGCTTTAGGGCCTGGAGCCTATGTTCTCTTTGTTGAACCTGCCTTTCAAAATGCCGGATCCTCGATGTGAGAATTCCGTTCAAAAGGGCAATCGTAAGAAACATGGCGAGCATCAGTACATCTTCTGTAGTATTGACATGAAAGGTGTAATGGGGCGGGATGAAGAAAAAATCCCATATCATGGCACTGAGCACAGCTGCTATCAAAACCGGATAAAGACTAAATACGATGGCCAGCAACGAGACATTAAACAGAAGTACGAGTGCCACAGCACGATATCCAATCACATCCGAAATGAAAAAGCAAATCAGTGCAACAACAAGGGTGACAGAAATACTTATCAGGTATTGAATAGGGCGTTTCCTGCCTGTATAGTCAGTTGATCTGATCATTTTTCAGGGATAAGCACCTGGCCAATCAGGAACTACATGCATTGTCCACCAAAGGTACAATAAAAATGGGTGAATTTTGAAATCATGAGGATGGAGTCAATGCTTCAGGGCGCACTCGTGTAAGTATTTCAGAATCCGCTTCAGTTCAAGGATACATTGATCATAGGCAGCAAGCTTACCAGCCAGAATCAATGTCATCTTTTCGCTAATCACAGAGGATTCATTCTCAAATTTTTTCAGCACCTCTGATTTGCTTTCCGTCAGCCGGATGATCAGATCCTCGATGAGTTTTTCCATGGTTATTCAGTGTTCAATGATCGTTCAGGAATTCGTTGAAGCCAGATGGATGATTTCTGACTGGTCCAGAGGGATCGGTAACACAATGGTAGTGATTCCATGAAGGAACAGTTTCCTCTGGATGGCAAAAATGGTGTAATTATGAAGCAGTCGTACAAACCGGGGATTTCCATGAAAAATGAACTGGCCTCCAAAAAATACAGCATCCGGGTACTTGGCAATGATCTCAGGAACAAGATGATCCACCTCCTCCACAACATCGGTCCCCAGGCTGTAGAAGCTATCAGCCCTGAGGCCCACCTGTTCAGCAATATACTTATATTTCTGCAAGTCTGTCACAATATTGCCCCTGATCCGTTCGTAATGGTTATGATCAGTGAAGCACTGCGAATCCACAATACCAACACTTAGAAAGGTGATGTTGGAGTAGGTCGAATCAAATAATTCGATAAGCCGGTAGAAGGAATATAATCCGAGGCCATTGTATCCGTTGACCAGGAATACGGCAGTGTGTACAGGTGTGTCAACCCTGTTTTTTGGAGAGGAGTGGATTGCTATTTTGCTTTTCATTTTAGTGATTATATTGGGCAACACCTTTTTTAAAATCCTTTGCACGATAATGATCTCCTTCCTGGTTTTATTATAGTGCCGCTTTATGGTAACTGCAAATAAGGAAATAATTCCCGTTATTAAGAGTGTAATCCATCCTCCTTCGCCAAATTTGATTATCACTACGGTGATCAGAATAAAGCTGGTCATGACAAGGCCGATACCATTCACCAGCATTTTCCTCAGCCATTTCCGTTCCTCTTTCCTGACCTGTATCCAATGCCTTACCATTCCGAACTGGGACAGGGTAAACGTGATAAAGACATTAATGCTGTAAAGGATGACCAGCCAGGCGACAGACCCCCTGGAAACGAACAATAGCACAAAGGCTGCTCCGCCCATGATCAGGATACCGTTCTGGGATACCAGTCGGTCGCTCAGGTGCATGAATCTTTTGGGGATCCAGTGGTCGGTAGCCATGTTGGCCATTACCCTGGGTCCGTCGAGGAATCCAGTCTGGGCTGCGACGAACAGCAATGCCGCCTCGGATATCAACGTCAGGTAAACGAATGATTTTCCGACAAAGGGATTCCACCCGGAGGTAGCCTGTTGAACCAGTATAGCATTCAATGTTTTGCCATGCTCAAACCGGAGATCAAAAAGGTAATACGAAATGATGAGTCCAAAGGCGGCAATGGCCAGAGATACCGACATCAGCATCATGGTTTTCTGCGCGGTGTGTGTCTTCGGTTCCCGCAGGTTAGGAATGCCGTTACTGACGGCCTCAATGCCCGTGTAGGTTCCTGCTCCCATACTGTAAGCCCTCAGGATCAGGAAAAGGGTTCCCAGTATCCCCAGTTCAGAAACCGTCCGGGATGTCTCGGCTGCAGTCTTTTCGATGATGACCGGTGCCTGAGACATATGCGTTATAAAACTGTAGCCGATCAGCAGGATGTGGGTGAGCACGAACAAGATAAAAACGGGAGTCAGTGTCTGCACCGATTCCTTTACTCCCCGAAGGTTTAGAACGATCAATACTGAAAGAATAAAAAAAGCAAATGGAAGTTTAAGGATGTACCATGTTTCCGGTAAAAAGCTGAATATGGCATCGGAACCGCTGGACACCGATAAGGTGATGGTCAAAACATAATCGATCAGCAATGCACTGCCGGAGATCATTCCGGCAGTCGGGGAGATCAGCTTGCTGGCCACAATGTATCCGCCTCCGCCATGCGGGAAAAGCCGGATGATCTGCCGGTAACTCGTGCTGATCACAAAAATAGTGAGGACCGTAAGTGTGGCCGCAAAGATGGAAAGGTTCTGGCGGCCTTCCAGGTTTCGCATGATCTCTTCAGGACCGTAACAGGATGAAGATAACGGATCCGATCCCAATCCCACCCAGGCAAAAAAAGTGATCAGTGAAATATGGCGAAATATTGACTTATCCGATATATCACGCGCTTTACCGATCAGGGTGTTCTTGATTTTTGCCGATATGGCAGCCGTGTCGTTCATATGGGTCATGATACCGGCAGCAAATGTAATCCCGGTATTATAAAGGGAAAATCAAACTTTCCGGCGATCGTGTAAAGATTTTGTAAAGTATCTTTTCGATCGCTGTTTTAACTCAGAACGAAAGGAATGAACAATGGTATGATTTTGTTGTTTATTGAATAGCTTGAAACTTGAAGCTTGTAGCTTAAAACTTGAAGCTTGTAACCACCAACCCCATGTACGAATCCAACGAAATCCTCGACCGGCTGCCACGTCACCTGATGGACCTTGTGATCGAGCAGCCCTACAATGAGTATACGGCCCAGGACCATGCCGTCTGGCGCTATGTGATGCGCCGCAACGTTAAGCATCTCAGCCAGGTGGCTCATGGCTCCTACCTCGACGGGCTGCGCCGCACCGGCATCAGCATCGAGCAGATCCCCCACATGTACGGGATGAATCGCATCCTGAAGGAGATTGGCTGGGCTGCCGTGGCAGTGGACGGATTCATCCCTCCCTCCGCATTCATGGAATTCCAGGCCTACAAGGTACTGGTGATTGCCGCCGATATCCGCCCCATCGACCAGATCAACTATACACCGTCACCGGATATCATCCACGAAGCGGCAGGCCATGCGCCGATCATCGCTGATGACCACTACGCTGAATACCTGCGCTTGTTCGGAGAAATCGGCAGCAAAGCATTCTCCTCGGCTGGGGATTATGAACTTTATGAGGCGGTCAGACACCTTTCCATCCTGAAGGCAGACCCATACACACCCACCGCTGAGATCAAAAGGGCGGAACAGGAGCTGACCAGCATCGAACAAAACCTGGGTACACCCAGCGAAATGGCCAGGATCCGTAACCTCCACTGGTGGACAGTGGAATACGGCCTGGTGGGCGACCTTCACAAACCAAAGATCTACGGAGCAGGGCTGCTCTCTTCCATCGGTGAAAGCCAGAACTGCCTGAAGAAACACGTCAGGAAGATCCCCTACTCCATCCAGGCCGCAGATGTCAACTTCGACATAACAACGATGCAGCCACAGCTTTTCGTCACTCCCGACTTCGACCACCTGGTCACGGTACTGAACCAGTTTGCCGACCAGATGGCGCTGCGGAAAGGGGGATTAGTTGGTATTCAACAGGCTATCGCATCGAAAAATACAGCCACGTGCGTCTACAGCTCAGGGCTGCAGGTCTCCGGTACATTTACAGAGGTGATCACGGAAAAAGAAGAACCGGTATATATCAAAACCACAGGTCCCACGGCTCTTGCGCTCGACAGCAAACAACTTGATGGACACGGCAAAGAGTACCACAACCATGGATTTGGATCACCGGTCGGAAAAATAAAAGCATCATCCATACCACTTGAGGTATTGCAGGAAGATGACCTGAAGCGGTCAGGGGTCATGACCGGCGAACATTGTACACTGGATTTTCCGTCAGGGGTGTGCGTTAAGGGAAAGCTGGAGAGTATTACGCAGAAGAACGGTAAAAACATTCTGCTCTCGTTTTCAGAATGCAAAGTTACCTATCATGACCAGGTATTATTTGATCCCGCCTGGGGCACCTATGATATGGCCTTGGGTGAGTCGATCGTATCAGCTTATTCCGGTACAGCAGACCCGGATGCATTTGGGCTGAGTTACCTGGTGCCATCAGAAAAAACACATAAAATTACCCATACACAGGAAGCAAGGAAAATGCACACTTATTATCAGACAGTAAGGGATGTGCGGGAGTCGGGAACCGGTTTTGAGACACTTCCTGGAATTTGGCAGGAAGCGGTGTCGCTGAATCCTGACGAATGGCTTTTGAGCTTGGAGATCTACGAATTATGCAGGAAGGTGCCAAACCTTGCAGATCTCCTGCAAAAGATCACCTCCAATCTCGAGCTGTTAAAGTCAAAGAATTCAGAAATCCGCACACTTATTGAAAACGAAATAGATCTATTATCGTAATAATCCTGTGCGATGCCTTCGGCATCGATAATATTTTCCGGATAGCGATTTCTATTAACGTTCAATCCCTTCGGGATTGTGAAATCGTTCGTCGCTTTATTCTCTATAGACCTGCAATCCCTTCGGGATTGTGTCACAGATTCTCATTTGGATCATGCGCACGGATGTACGCAAGGATTTCCCTGGTTGAGTCCTGATAGATGACCAGCTTATCGTAATCAAACTCTACATTGTTCAGGTACTGAAGCACCAGCGCATCACCAATCATGGTTTCCGGCAGAATTCCGGCAAAGAAGAATCCCATTTTCTCAAATTCTTCCGTGAGATGGAAGGTCAACTTATCGGTAAGCTTCAGGAAAAGGTTGATCGCAGCGATATGCTGAACACAGAAACTCCTCAATGTTATCCTGATCTCACGGAGAATGTCTTCACCATAATTCAGTACAAAGATCTCACCGCATCCTTCCAGTTCATTTAATCCGGTATGGATGGCTGATACGGGATTTTTAAAAGTAACCTCCTGCGGTTCCGGCTGAAGGAACTGGTGGTGTGCTCCTAGTGATTCGTACAGTTTCATGATCATCTCCCTGTGATGTTGCGGCGCGTAAATCTCCAGGGTGCTGGGCTCGTGCATAAACCGGAAACTGAGCACGACGCTGATGCGCTGGGATGTGTCATCCGAGATGCCCTTGAATTTCCAGGAGGCGGGGCTGGTTGCCAGCAGGATGCCACAGTCTTTAAGGTTGTACTTGATCAGGGATTTCTGTGTGAAGGGATGATTGGCCACAGCATAGGCGTAAATACCTGTCAATCTTCTCTTTTTGGGCACATTGAGCAGGAACTCGGTCATCCGGTTCAACGCTCCCTGTCCCCGGTATTCTACGTTGACAAATGCAAATGTCAGTTCGGCTATTGTATCTTCCGGATACTGAAAGACCAGGGCGGTATGCCCCATGAATTCATTCCCGCCGGTGACTGCCACTACCGATATCATTTCCAGTTTCCTGTTCATTTCCACCAGCCGTTCCGGGTAATAAATATGGTCATCGAAAAAGGAATATCCGTGTGATTTATAGGCACATTTCGATACTTCGATGGCTTCTTCGGGAAGCATCCTGCGCACTTCATAATCGATCGTTCCCGTGCCAGGTACGGCATCTTCCAGCACGGCGGATTCCTCCAATGACAGTTCGATCGTTTGAGTGGACTCTGGCAGGTATTTCACCATGTGGATCTCTTTTCCCAGGTGTCCCAGGTTCTGAAACGACAGATCATCCACCACCTTATGCAACATGTAGATCCAAAGCCCCTCCGTTTCCATGTCCTCAATGTTCTTGGTGATGTTAAAACGGGCGATCCGGTTCGGATCAAAAGGTATCCCCATGTCCTTCACGATGATCTTCAAACCTCCCTCAATGCCCTGGCAAATGATGTCGATGGTCTTGTTTTCTTCACGGTCATATGCTTGATTCATGACAAACGTGACGGACTCCTCAACGGCTATTTCAAGCTGATCTAGATAACTGCCTGAGAATCCGGTCTTCCTGGCTACTTCCCTGACAAAAAGCTGGGCCAGGTAAAAATATTCAATGTCATTGGGCAGGGTCAGTTTTACGATGTTTGAATTTTCCATGGTCGTAGTCTTTTAAAACAGGCGGAAAGATAATTAAAAAATGAAATTCAGCCTTTAAAACCCATAAATTGTATTTCTGAATCAGTGAAATAAATACCGTAAAAATGATACCTTTGCAACAATTTCTAATAGACCATAATGAAAAGATTGACACTTCTACTTCCATTTATGATCTTGCTATCATCAGGTCAGGGAGTTAGCGCCCAGCAGCCGGATACCGCAAGTTATCCATACTGGATCGAGATGATGCAGGATCACTCGGTTAATTTTTACGATGTTCAGCGGGCTTTCAATACCTACTGGAAAGACAGGGAGATTACCCGCGGTAGCGGCTGGAAACCCTTCAAACGGTGGGAATACATGATGCAAGCCAGGATCAATCCGGATGGAACACGCCCGGATGACGACCATGTATGGAAGGAGTACTATGCCTACCTTCAGAACCACGCAAGCCGTGAGAACCTGGGGCAATGGGTGAACCTGGGTCCGTTCACGGTCCCCCTGGCACGGGGCTACCAGGGCCTTGGTCGTATCAGCGCCATCGCATTTGATCCGTTCGATCCGAATTTGATCTATATCGGAGCGCCTTCCGGCGGATTATGGAAATCGCCCGATTATGGAGAAACATGGGTGTGCCTGACCGACGGACTGCCAACCCTTGGCGTATCGTCAGTCGTGATTGATTTCAACAATCCGGATGTCATCTATATTGGAACAGGTGACCAGGATCACGGTGACGCGCCAGGCCTTGGCGTGATGAAATCCACCGATGGAGGGCTTACGTGGTTCATGTCGAACAACGGTATGGATAATAAAACCGTGGGAAGACTGATCATGTATCCTGGCGATCCCGGCATCATCCTGGCCGCCACCAGTGGCGGAATTTATAAAACGATCGATGGTGGCCAGAACTGGTATCGTACCCGTTCGGGTGACCATAAGGATCTTCTTTTCAAGGTGGACGATCCCATGACGGTGTTTACCACTGCTGCAGGCAGGCTGTTTAAATCGACGGACATGGGTGAGAGCTGGCTGCAGGTCTCCAACGGCATCATTCCTGGTTCCAGAGGAGCCATCGGTGTGACCCCTGTCGATCCGAATGTGGTCTATTTCCTTACCACCACATCCTCCTCCTACAAGGGGATCTTCCGGTCGGAGGACGGCGGCAATTCCTTCACGCTCATGTCCACTACTCCCAACATCATGAGCTGGGGTTGCAACGATAGCAGTGAGGGGGGGCAAGCCTGGTACGACCTTGACATTGCAGTCGATGAACAGGATGCCAATACGGTGTATGCCGGAGGCGTCAACTGCTTCAAAACCACCGACGGAGGTGCCACCTGGTTCATCGTTTCCCACTGGTGGGGCGACTGCGGAGTACCTGCCGTTCATGCCGACCTCCATGTACTGGAATACAATCCTCATGACGGGCGGCTTTTCGCCGGAAATGACGGCGGTATTTATTACACGGCCGACGACGGAAGCTCCTGGGTAGAGATAACGGACGGCCTGGCCATCAGCCAGACGTACAAGCTGGGGCAAAGCGCTACGGATAAAGACCTGGTCATCAATGGATACCAGGACAACGGCACATCCACATACACTGGGGAAGCGTGGTTGAATGTTTACGGGGGCGATGGGATGGAATGCGCCTTTGACCACCAGGATTCAAGGTATAGCTATGCGACACTCTACTACGGAAGCATCTTCCGTTTGTATAACCACGGCAACTCCGTGCAGGTTGCCGGCGAAGGAGTGAACGGGATCACCGAGAGCGGCGCCTGGGTAACTCCCTTCATCCTGAGTGAAGCCAATCCCGCTGCCATGTTTGTGGGATATCAAAACGTATGGTACAGCGCTAACGTCAAAACCAACCAGATCCAGTGGAAGAAGATCTCCAGCGATGAGACGGCCGATGTGAACGTTTTGGAACAGTCTCCGGCCAACACGGAGACCCTGTACGCTGCCAGGGGAAACACACTCAAACGTACCGATCAGGCAACTGCTTCCTCACCGGAGTGGATCAGCCTTACGAACTTTTTGCCGAACACAAGCTCCGTAAGCGATATCGAAGCCCATCCCACTGATCCTGACCTGATCTACATGACCCAGGGGAACCATGTGTATGAATCCCACGACAGGGGAATGACATGGACAGACATTACCGGTACCTTGCCCAATATCTTTTTCAGCGGAGTTACCTACTATAAGAATAGCCTCGACGGGCTGTACCTCGGCACGGATGCCGGCATCTACTACAGGGACAATTCGATGGATGACTGGATCCAGTACTCCGCTGGTTTTCCGATAGCAGGACTCGTGAGCGAGATCGACATCTATTATGATCCTGCCAGCCCCGCAGGCGACATCCTCAGGGCATCAACCTACGGAAGGGGACTCTGGGAATCCCCTCCATATCACGGGATGCCCTCAGCCAGTTTTACCGTTGACCAGACGCTGGTGCCCGCAGGTTGTGCGGTTAATTTTACCGATCAGTCCGCAGGAGTCCCCACTTCGTGGCAGTGGACCTTCGAAGGCTCAAGCACTCCTTCATCTACTGAAAAAAATCCTTCCAACATCATTTATGAAAACGAAGGACAATATACAGTAAAACTGGTAGTAATCAACGAGATAGGATCCGACTCCGTAGTGATGGACAACTACATCACCGTAAGTTCAGCCGTAACCCCCATCGCTGATTTTGATGCCCCTATCCGAACGTTTTGCGATGATAACGGTATTGTCACCTTCTATGATTCCTCGATCTACTGCCCCATCGCCTGGGAATGGAGCTTCGAACCAGCCACGGTCACTTTCCTCGAAGGAACGACCAGCAAATCCCGGAATCCGGTGGTCATGTTCAACGAGGTCGGAGGCTACTCCGTCACACTGACTGCCTCCAACCTCAACGGCTCAAGTACAATCACCAAAGACAATTACATCCTTATCGGCGGTGAATTCCTTCCTTTTACTGAATATTTCGAAACAGGATTTACCTCACTGCATTCCTGGGACCTTGAAAATCCCGACAATTTCATAACCTGGGATATAACCGAAATAGGAGGCACCTTCCCCGGTAATAAGGCAGCGCGAATGAATATTTTCCAGTACCAGGCCGTTCCCGGTCAGCGAGACCGCCTGATCAGCCCTCCCTTTAACCTGACCGGATATGGAAATGCCTACATGAGCTTCCAGCATGCCTATGCCCAAAAGTATGCTCCCATATCCGACTCGCTGATCGTTTATATTTCATCTGACTGCGGCACGACATGGAGCCGGCTGCTGTCACTGGGAGAAAACGGTTCCGGCACGTTCGCAACACATCCATTGACCACGGAAGAATTTGTTCCCATGGCAGTTGAAGACTGGTGCGGAGGCGGTTTTGGAAGCGAATGCAACACCATCGACCTTACTCCCTGGGTGGGGATGCAGAATATCCGGATCATGTTCGAAAGCTATCATTACCTTGGCAACAATATTTTTGTGGATAATGTCACCGTGTTCACTACAGTGGCTGTTGACCAACTCAGTCATCCGGAAACTGCCATGGACCTCTACCCAAATCCCACAAACGGAATGTTTACTTTACGTGTGGCTGGCATATCATCCACTATCTACATGAAGATCATGAACCTGTCCGGGCAAATCATTTTCCATGAACAATTCCATAGTGCCAATGGTAATCTGTCACAGGAGATCAACCTGGAGAATCTGCCGAAAGGTATTTACCTTGTTGAAGTTTCGGGAGGGGATCTATTACAGCATCGTAAACTTATCCTTCATTAGGAGAAAGGTACATTCCCTTACTTGAACAACCTCATGAAAATTATCCATTTTATTCCATATTCATATTAATTGATCACACATGAAACAACGGATTTTTCTTTCTATCATTTTTTTGTTCATTTACACATTGACAGTCAGTTCCCAGGTTTTTACGGGCACAACAGGTACGGCGCAGCGGCATGTGAAAGTCCACTATGATCAGATCAGGGCCTATGACGCGGCTCATCCCAGCGATTCGATCCCGAAGCTCAAGAAGCCAAAACCGCATTTCTATCCTCCCGTATACCCGATCGATCCTTCCGAGATCATTTACCGGGAACCTCCAAGGGATGAAGAGCCATCGTCGGTGCAGCGAGAAAGCTCTCCCGAACCCTACCTGAATTTTCCCGGACTGGGTGACAATCAAGCGGCGATTCCTCCGGATACAAAAGGTTCGGTAGGATTGAATCATCTTATGATCACACTGAATACTGAAGTTAGAATACAGGATAAAGAGGGCAACAACCTTTCTACGATTTCTCTCAGCAGCTTTTGGAGCTCCCTGCCCGGTGCCAACGGCACGTTTGATCCGCAGTTGATGTACGATCCGTATGAGGATCGGTGGATCTTCGTGGTTGTCAAGGATTCCAATCCTGTCAGTTCGGAGATCTTCCTAGCTGTATCAGCCACAGGGGACCCCATGGGTGAATGGTATCTTTATGCTTTTGACTCCGATCCGGCCAATACCACCTGGTGTGATTTTCCCAGTGTCGGATTCAATAAAAAATGGGTCGTGGTCTCGGGGAACATGTTCACATCGAATAACAGCTTCATGAATGCAGCCGTATGGGTCATCAACAAAGACGACCTGTACGATGGCATTCCGAATGCAGCGTTTACGCGTCTGGTACCGTCGAACGGGTTCACCATCGCTCCGGCGATGACCTATGATGATGAGCTGGAGGATATCTACTGCGTTACCAACGTCAGCGGCAATTCGGCTGGCGACGGTTATATCCGTAAATACAGGATCACCACCGGCCCCCTCGGCAATGCGATCATCGAAAGCCAGGGACTGATCTCTTCTCCGGATCCATGGGCCGACACGTACCCCCAGAACAATGGGAACATCTCGCCCCAGCTGGGATCTTCCCAGCGGATCGATGCAGGAGACAGCCGCATACGCAACACTATGTATAAAAATGGCTCCCTCTGGTTCACTCAAACCATTTTCCTGCCGGCTAACAACCCATCCCGATGCTCGGTGCAATGGTGGCAGCTCAGCGAAACGGGGACGATCATTCAAAGAGGCCGGGTGGACGATCCCTCCGGAACCATGTTCTACTCCTATTCTTCCCTTTCCGTGAACGGGATCAATGACGTACTGGTAGGCTACTCCAGTTTCTCGTCAAGCCAGTACGCCAGTGCGAATTATTCCTTCCGGACCGCAGATGATCCGCTGAACACACTCAGGGATCCCTATCTGTTCAAAAGCGGCGAGGCGCCCTATTTCAAAACTTACGGCGGCGATAGGAACCGGTGGGGGGATTATTCGGCCACCTATGTCGATCCTGCCAATGATCTCAATTTCTGGACACTGCAGGAATATGCAGTAAGCCCGTCAAACATCTGGGGAACCTGGTGGGCGATGGTGAAAAAGGAGGCAGCTCCCATACCCCAGTTCTCAGCCAATATGACCACCGTTCCCGTGACTACCGGGGTCAACTTTACAGATAAATCGCAGTTTGTGCCCACCTCCTGGCTTTGGACCTTTGAAGGGGGTACACCTGCAACCTCAACCGAGCAAAATCCCTCCAATATCATCTACAACGCTCCAGGAGTTTATGACGTTACTCTGACGGTCAGCAATGAAACCGGATCCAACACCGTTACGGTTGAGGATTACATCACCGCCAGCACCACCATCCTTCCGGATGTAGACTTCATGGTCGAAGAAACCGTCATCTGTATCGGCGATACAGTTAACATAACCGACCTGACCACATACAATCCAACGGGATGGACCTGGAACATCTCACCGGATCATTTTCTTTACGTGAACGGCACTACCTCCGCCTCGCAGCATCCGCAGATCGTGATCACCGCACCGGGTATTTTCTCGGTCGCCCTGACAGCTTCCAATCCCAACGGTAGCTCAACCCTCACGAAAGAAAACTACCTGGCTGCCGGCGGCACCACCCTCCCCTTTGAAGAGGATTTCGAGGGGAGCTTCAATTCCAGGGGATGGACCATCGACAATCCTGATAACGACATCACGTGGGATATTACCAACATTGATGGCACCGAACCCGGATACAAAGCCGCCTACATGGATATACGGTCCTATAACGCCATCCGGGAGCGCGACCGGCTGATCTCCTCCCCGCTGGATTTCTCCGGCTTTGAATACATCACCATGACGTTCAGGTATGCTTACGCCCAGTACAACCCCAATATCACCGACTCCCTTATCGTTTACATCTCCGATGATTGCCAGCAGACCTGGTCACGGCTGATTGCCCTGGGAGAGGATGGCTCGGGTAATTTTTTCACGCACACGAGCATGACCTCGGAATTTTCTCCTCAAAACGAAGATGACTGGTGTGGAGCGCCGAATGGACCTGCCTGCCCCTACCTTGACCTGTCCCCATGGGCCGGCAAAACAGACGTCAGGATCATGTTCGAGTGCTATAGCTTTTACGGCAATAACCTTTACCTGGACAACATCGTGATCTATAACTCCGTGGGTATACCCAGAAAAACGAAGGAGGCGGATATCAGCATCTTCCCGAATCCAGCCACCGGTATGGTGAATGTGTATTTCGAGGAGACCAGGGGCCGGGCCCATCTGCGCATCATCAACCTGCAGGGGCAAACGATCGTGGGCCGGATCATTCAACCGGGCTCCGGTTCCGTACAAATGGATCTTTCGGAAAGTCCCAGAGGGATATACCTGGTTGAATTCATCAGCCAGGATGCCGTGATCGTGAAAAAACTCATGCTCGAGTGATCCACTGACGAAGGAAGGAGTATGCATCTGTTCTATACCCCGGATATTGGTCCGGATGATCATTATACCCTCACCGAAGAAGAGTCAAGACACTGCACACGGGTGCTGCGTTTATCGAAAGGGGATCCTGTTGCTTTGACCGACGGGAAGGGGACGCTTTTTGAGACGGTGGTGGACTCCGATTCCCACCGAAGGACCACGGTCCGGATCATCCGTGCACTCCCAGGCTGGGGCGCCCGTAAGTACAGGCTTCATGTCGCCGTCGCCCCCACGAAGAACCTAAATCGCTTCGAATGGTTCCTGGAAAAGGCCACTGAAATCGGGATTGATGAGATCACTCCGCTGATCTGTGACCATGCGGAAAGAAAAACCCTGCAAATCAGCCGTATGTCAAGGGTCATGATCGCCGCACTGAAACAATCGGTAAAGACGACCCTTCCTGTACTGAACGAACCGGTCAGGTTTTCTTCGTTCCTGGAAAGACCTGCCCCGGAAATGAAATTCATTGCCCATTTTGATCCGGCCAACAAGCATCTGAAAGACAATTATTCCAGGAGTAAGAACGTTGTTGTGCTGATAGGCCCTGAAGGAGATTTCAGCACCGGTGAACTGCAGCAGGCGTCTGGGGCAGGATTTACAGCGGTCAATCTGGGTTCAGCCAGGTTGAGGACCGAGACAGCTGGAGTGGTCGTCTGCAGCCTGATCAACTTCATGAACGAAGAATAACAACACCATGCATGGATTTAGAAATGTCATCTTTACACTGACCATTTCACTTGCCCTCAACAACGTGATCATGGCCCAGTCCGACATACAAATTGCACTTCTCAAATACAGCGGTGGGGGCGACTGGTATGCGAATCCAACCTCACTGCCCAATCTCATCCGGTTCTGTAACCAGAATCTTGGTACGAACATCGATCCGGCCAACGCCACTGTGTCGCCCGGAGATCCTGACCTATTCAATTATCCCTTCGTTCATATGACCGGCCATGGCAACGTGATCTTTTCCGAAGCGGAAGCACAGAACCTCCGGAAATATTTGCTGGCCGGAGGTTTCCTACATATCGACGACAACTACGGGATGGACCCCTATATCCGTCCCCAGATGAAAAAAGTGTTCCCCGAACTCGAGTTCATCGAACTGCCTTTCGATCACCCGGTCTATCACCAAAAATATGAGTTCAGGAAAGGGCTGCCCAAGATCCATGAGCACGACAACAAGGCCCCTCAGGGATTCGGGCTGATCTATGAAGGGAGGCTGGTGTGCTTTTACACCTATGAATGCGATCTGGGAGATGGCTGGGAGGATCCCCAGGTTCACAAGGATTCCGAGGAAACACGCACAAAGGCGCTGCAGATGGGGGCGAACCTGATCGAATATGTTTTCAGACAATAACAGTAAACAATTGTTCAATTGCTCAATTGTTCAATTGTTATTCTAATGTTCTCTTGTTTGACTGCTGACTGCCTACTGCTGACTGCCTACCGCCTAAACGCCGCCAGCTGCTCCCCGATCACCTTGATCCGTGCCTCGGAGTCCGCTTTTTTCTTTCGTTCCTTTTCCACCACGGCGGCAGGGGCATTCTGAACGAACCGCGCATTCTCCAGCTTTTGGTTCACTGCCTCAAGAAATCCTTTCTGATAGTCCAGCTCTTCCTGTAGTTTTTGAATCTCAGCATCATGGTCGACGGTATCTGTGAAGGGTATATAAAACTCCGTGGAACGAAGGATGAACGAAAGGGTATTCGCCGGCTTCTCATCCACATAGAGGATGCTGCTTAAATTACAAAGTTTGCAGATCACCGGATCAAAGGATGTATCCGGTTCTTCACCGAAATTCTTTTTTACGTAAAGTTCAAGTGTTTCCCGGGGTTGCAGTTTCTTTTCCTTTCTAACATTGCGAAGGGCGATGATGACTTCGCGTTCATGATCAAACCGTTCAAGGATCTTGTGATGGATGCGCTTGCGCTGGGGCATCCTGGAGACCATAATGCTCTCGCTTTCCCCGCGTTCCCTGATCAGGTGCCAGATCTCCTCGGTGATAAAAGGCATGAACGGGTGCAGCAGCTGCATCTGCTTCTCAAAAAACACCGTTGTGGCATCATAGGTTGCCCGGTCGATGGGTTTGCCAAATTCCGGTTTGATCATCTCCAGGTACCACGAGCAGAAATCGTCCCATATCAGTTTGTAAACCATCATCAGCGCGTCGGATATCCTGTACCGCGTGTAAAGGCCATCGATCTGATAAATCGCTTGATTGAGTCGCGACTCAAACCACTTCACCGAGATCTTGCATGCCTGGCTTTGCCTGAGCGAATCCTCCACTTCCCAGCCTTTGACCAGGCGGAGGGCATTCCATATCTTGTTACTGAAATTCCTTCCCTGTTCACAGAGCACCTCGTCAAAGGGTAGATCATTGCCTGCGGGAGATGTCATCAGCATACCGACACGGGTCCCGTCGGCACCGTATTTTTCCATCAGCTGGATGGGGTCCGGCGAGTTACCAAGCGACTTGGACATCTTGCGGCCCAGTTTGTCACGGACGATCCCTGTGAGGTACACGTTGCGGAACGGCACTTCCTTGCGGTATTCCAGTCCTGCCATGATCATCCGGGCCACCCAGAAGAAAAGGATATCGGGTGCAGTGATCAGGTCATGGGTCGGGTAATAATAACGGATGTCGGGATTTTCAGGAGAACGGATGCCGTCAAAAACCGAGATGGGCCAGAGCCACGATGAGAACCATGTATCCAGGACATCTTCATCCTGGGTGAGGTCATCCGGCCGGATCGTGTGTTCAGGATAATTCGCTCTTGCCTTTTGGAAAGCCTCCTCTTTGGATCTGGCCACAACGATCTCGCCCGTGGGAAGGTAGTAGGCCGGTATCCGGTGACCCCACCACAGCTGACGCGAAATGCACCAGTCCCTCACATTTTCCATCCAGTGACGGTAACTGTTCTTGAACTTGGCAGGATGGAACCTGACCGAATTGTTAAGGACCACCTCCAGGGCAGGAGGAGCCAGGGCTTCCATTTTCAGGAACCATTGCAAGGAAAGGCGTGGCTCGATGGCTACATTAGTCCGTTCGGAGTAACCGACGCGATTGATATAATCCTCAATCTTCACCATGTACCCCTTTGAAGCCAGTTCCTCCGAGATCCTGTCGCGGACCACAAAACGGTCTTCCCCGATGTAAAGCTGTGCAGCCGGGCTCATCGTACCGTCGTCATTGAAGACGTCGATCAACGGCAAATGATGCTTCACCCCGATCCGATAATCCTCCATATCATGAGCCGGCGTGATCTTCAGGCATCCTGTCCCGAACTCCATATCCACATATTCATCAAAGATAACCGGTATAGGCCTGTTGATCAGCGGGACCAGAACACGCCGGCCTGCAAGATGCCTGTATCTTTTGTCAGCAGGATTCATGCAAACCGCCGTGTCGCCCAGGATGGTCTCGGGCCTTGTCGTGGCCACCGTTATCCATTCATCTTCAGCATCTTCTATTTTATAACGGACATAATACAGCTTGGATTTCATTTCGATGGGCCTGACCTCTTCATCACTGACAGCCGTCAGCGCTTTCGGATCCCAGTTGACCATCCTTATCCCCCTGTATATCAGTCCTTTATCATAGAGATCAATAAAAACATCGATGACCGATTCATAGAGCACCTCATCCATGGTAAACCGGGTTCGTTCCCAATCGCACGAGGCGCCCAGCTTTTTGAGCTGTTCCAGGATGATGTCCCCATGTTTTTGCCTCCACTCCCATGCGTGCTGCAGGAACTCTTCCCGGGTGATGTCGGTTTTCCGGATCCCCCGTTCCCTGAGCCTGGCAACCACCTTTGCCTCCGTTGCGATGGATGCATGGTCGGTACCTGGCAGCCACAGGGCATTCTTTCCCTGCATGCGTGCCCTTCGGACCAGGATATCCTGGATCGTGTTGTTGAGGATGTGTCCCAAATGCAGGACCCCCGTAACATTGGGAGGCGGTATGACAATGGTGTAGGGCTCCCGGTCATCGGGCACAGACCTGAAAAATCCTTTTTTCATCCAGAAGTCATACCATTTGTCCTCTGTCAATGAGGGATCGTATTTCGAAGGGATATCCATGGAATTGATATATGTGGTGGATTACGGGATTTGTTGTGCAAAAATAACAAAGATAAAAGAGCAAAGAGCAAAGAGCAAAATTCAAAAATTTGCTATTTGCTCTTTGCTATTTGCTTTTTGATTTTAATACAGCTTTTCCCTTTTAAGCAAGTATGGTAGCAGGATCTGATCGAATCCACGGTTGATATCTGCTTCCACAAAGTCGATCCTGTATTTGGCGCAGCGAAGCTTCAGCTCATTGCGGTAATCCATGACCGATTTCATGTAGCTGTTCCTGACGTCGGACGGATTGAGTCTTACCTCTTCCCCGCTTTCCATATCGATGAACCGATGCGGACGGTTATCATAATCAAAATCAAGCTCTTTTGTTTTTTCCACAACATGAAAAAGGATCACTTCGTGCTTATTGTACCGGAGATGCTGCAGGGCAGAGAACAGATCGCCGGTCGTTTTTTCTGAGTCCATCATGTCGCTGAAAAGAATTACCAGGGAGCGTTTGTGGATTCGTTCTGCGATCTCGTGGAGCGCTTCCGTGGCAAGGGTGTTTTTCTTCTCATTCAGGGCGATGGGCTGAAGCATTTTCTCAAGCTGGCCGATCAGGTATTTATGGTGGACCGAGCTGGACCTGGCTTCCGTATGAAGTTCTATTCGGTCGGAAAATAAGCTCAGTCCTACCGCATCACGCTGTCCCTTTAGCATATGCATAAGGGCGGCAATGGCGTAGATGCCGAAGATTATTTTATTCGGCTGGTCAAAAGAGGGCTTCTCCAGGACAGGGAAGTACATCGATGAAGAGTTGTCGAGTATGAACTGGCACCTCAGGTTCGTCTCCTCTTCATACCGTTTGATATACAACCGGTCAGTCCTGCCATACAGTTTCCAGTCGATGTGCTTGATCGATTCCCCCTGGTTATACTGCCTGTGTTCGGCAAACTCGACTGAAAAGCCATGAAAGGGGCTTTTGTGAAGGCCTGTTATGAATCCTGCGACAACTTGTCTGGCAAGAAAATCCAGGGATCCGTAATGTTCAATCCTGTTGCGGTCCAGTGTATAATCCATCAAAATGGAATCAGGTGATCAGAATGGGTGTTAAGGGATATTTTACAGGAGCTTTTCAAGTTTGCTGACCAGAACGGATTTGGGTACTGCACCCACCTGTTTGTCGACCACCTGTCCACCCTTGAAGAACAGGATGGTGGGGATGCTGCGTATACCAAACCGGGTGGTGGTATGGGGATTGCCGTCAACATCGAGTTTGCCGATGACCGCTTTGCCGTCATAGTCCCTGCCGATTTCTTCAATGATGGGGCCAACCAGTCGGCATGGACCGCACCAGGCAGCCCAAAGATCTAAAATGACAGGTATATCCGCTTTCAGGACGATCTCTTCAAAATTCGAATCAGTTATTTCCAGGGCCATAGATCAACGATTTAATAAGTGAATGATGATTTGCAAAATTATTGAAAATTTATGTGAGTTTATAACTAATTTCTCTGATATCCTTTATTGCATGGAGAAATTCAGCGCAGGGGACATGGTATTTGCCTGACGGCATCTCGATGGACAGGTTGTCATCCGGGTCGTAGACTATGAATTTGATTGCACATTTCCCTTTCATTTTTCTTACCAGCTTTGCAAGGATTTCGGTGAGCTGGTGATCCACGGCGGGGAGGGGCAGCCGGAGGGTGATCTCTTTCACCAGTTTTTCGAGTGCTTCGGCCAGCAGCATCATGTTCTGGATCCGTACCTCGACCTGGGTATCCGAGTTGAATCGAGGCAGTATCCGCGCCTTGATCAGTACGGCGGTTTCTTCCACCAGCAGATGTTTATATTTAAGGTATTCCTCTGAAAAAAGCACCAGACGGTAGGAATCCGTGTAATCCTCAATAATGAAAGTGCCCATGGGATTACCCTTCTGGGTAGTACCATGCTTGACTTCCGTCACCATCCCGCCAAAGGTAAGTTCTTTTCCCCTGAACGCATTCAGGTCCCTGTTGAGTTCAGTCAGCGTAACATTGCACAGGTTGTCCATTTCCAGCCTGAAATCATCCAGGGGGTTGCCTGACATATAAAAGCCGGTGACTTCCTTTTCAAATTTGATCTTCAGCATTTTCGACCAGGGTTCACAATGGGGCATCCGAATATCGGGAAGCTGGGCAAGCACTTCGTCGCCGAACAGACTTGCCTGAGAGGCCAGCTGACGACTCTGGAAGTTGGCGGCGTGTCGAAGTACCTTTTCCAGAAAAGTGGTCTCTTCTCCTGGTTCCTTGTAGAAATACTGGGCGCGATGGGAGTCCGGGAAGCTGTCGAAGGCACCGGCCATGGCCAGGGCTTCCAGGCTTCGTTTATTGACTGCACGGGGATTGATCCGGCGCGCAAGGTCGAAAACATCCTTGTACGGGCCGTTGTTTGTCCGTTCCTCTACGATCCCTGCCACGACCGCTTCACCGATGCCCTTGATGGCAGCCATGCCAAACCGGATGGAACCTTCCCTGTTGACTGTGAAATTCAACTCACTTTCATTGATATCTGGTCCCAGGACCTCAATCCGGTGACGCCGGCACTCATCGATGAAAAAGGTGATCTTCTTGATATCGCTTAGGTTATGCGTTAAGACCGCAGCCATGTACTCAGGCGGGTAATTTGCTTTCAGGTAGGCGGTCTGGTAGGCGATTAACGAGTAGGCTGCCGAGTGAGATCGGTTAAAGCCATATTTCGCGAAATCCGCCATGATATCAAAGATCTCAATGGCTTTTTGTTCGGTGATCCCGTTGGCCTGCGCTCCCTGAATGAAGAGGGCACGGTTTTTCTCCATCTCCTCTTTGATCTTTTTTCCCATGGCTTTGCGAAGCAGGTCAGCCTGTCCCAGGGAAAAACCTCCCATTCGCTGGGCCACCTGCATGATCTGCTCCTGGTAGACCATGATCCCGTAGGTGGGCTGCAGGATGTCTTCCAGCAGAGGATGGGGAAACTCCACTTTCTCACGCTGGTGCTTTCGGTTGATGAACGAAGGGATGAACTGCATGGGACCCGGACGGTGCAGCGCATTCATGGCAATGAGATCCTCCAGGTTGTTGGGTTTAAGTTCCTTGAGGTAAGCCCGCATTCCATCCGATTCAAACTGGAATGTGCCGATGGTGTCTCCCTTCTGGTAAAGCTCAAATGTCCCGGGATCATCCAGTGGAAGGTTCTCGATGTCGATCTGGATCCCGTGTCGCTTGAAGATGAGTTCGATGGCATCCTTGATGATCGACAGGGTCTTCAGACCAAGGAAGTCCATCTTCAGCATTCCCACATTTTCCACCTGCTTGCCTTCATATTGCGTGACCATCATCGCTGAGTCCTTTGCAATGGCCAGCGGGACATGCTCGATAAGAGCGTCGGGGCCGATGATCACGCCACAGGCATGCGTGCTCGTGTGACGGTTTGATCCCTCCAGTGTCTCCGCCAGCCTCAGGGTCCGGCGAATGTTTTCCGGTCCGTTCTTTTTCAGATCCGCCAGCTCAGGCACTTCCTTGTACGCCATCTTCAGGGTAGTCCCGGGGCGTTCCGGAACCAGTTTGGCCACTTTATCCACCTGATCCAGCGGGACTTTCAGCACCCTGCCCACATCCCTGATGGCCGAACGGGCCGCCATGGTTCCAAAAGTGATGATCTGAGCCACCCTCTCCTCTCCGTACTTATCCACTACATACTGCATGACCCGGTCACGGCCCTCATCGTCAAAATCCACGTCAATATCGGGCATGGTAACACGTTCGGGATTCAGGAAACGCTCAAAGAGCAGGTTGTACCGGATGGGATCTATGTTCGTGATCCCCGTGCAATAGGCTACCACGCTCCCTGCCGCCGATCCGCGGCCTGGACCCACAACCACCCCCATCTTCCGGGCTGCGTTGATAAAGTCCTGAACGATCAGACAATAACCGGAATATCCTGCTTTTTGGATGGTGGCTAATTCATATTCAATGCGTTGTTGTATTTCCTGTGTGATCTGCGGATACCTCTGTCTGGCCCCTTCGTACGTCAGATGCCTCAAATAATCGTCTTCTGACCCATGTTCGGCAGGCAAGGGATAATGAGGAACAATGACATCCGTGGTCAGGATATGATAGGGTTCCACTTTATCCACAATTTCCCGGGTATTGGTCAGGACTTCCGGATGTTCCGGAAAAAGAAGGGCCATTTCATCCGGGGATTTCAGATATTCCTGCCCTGTATAACGCAGGCCTTCCTCCGTTTCCATTTCCTTCCCGGTGTTGAGGCAGATCAGGATCTGGTGGGCCTCAAAATCCTCCTTGTTGATGAAATGCACGTCATTGGTGGCGATCACCCTGACGCCGTAACGCGACGACAGACTCAGCAGCGACCGATTGACCTGTTCCTGTTCCTTCAGACCATGGTTCTGCATCTCAAGGTAAAAATCCTCCCCGAAAATATCCAGGTACTCTTCCAGTACCAGGGCTGCCCTCTCTTCTCCGTGAAGCAGGATAGTGGAAGGTATCTCACCACCCAGGCAGGCGGAGGAGGCAATAAGTCCGTCACTGTGCTGCCTGAGCAATTCCTTGTCGATGCGCGGTGTGTAATAGAAATTTTCCCTCTTGTACCCCAGTGAGCTCAATTTGGCCAGGTTCCTGTACCCCTGATCGTTTTTCGCCAGCAATATCAAATGGTAACCACTGCGGTCCAGCCTTGAGGTCTTATCTTTCCTGGTACGTTTTGCTACATAGATCTCACATCCGATGATGGGCTTGATCTCGTATTCCTCCTTGGTAGAAAGGAGTAATTTCACGATGCCGAACAGGTTCCCATGATCGGTAATGGCCAGGGCATCCATTCCCATTTCCATGGTCCTGGCAAGTAGTCCCTCCAAACTGGCAGCGCCATCCAGTATCGAATACTGTGAATGAACATGTAAATGGGTGAAATCCAGCATACGCCCTGTAAAAAAGTTAACCTTCAATCAATTTATAAAATTAAACAGTTATAGCAAACCCCCGGTGAATGTTGAAAAGTTTTCGAAATTTGACGAATGATAAAGAATTAACTGATGTTCTTTGATATGTAATTAAAAAATCCGAAATTTGCAGCCCTTTTTGGGAAAAAGTCAGCAGTCAGCAGTCAGCAGTCAGCAGTCAGCAGTCAGCAGTCAGCAGTCAGCAGTCAGCAGTAGAACAATAGCACAATCTGACAATAGAACAATTTAACAATTTAAGATTTACGAATTATGCCAGCAAGAATGAGATTACAACGGTTTGGAAAGAAGGGAAGAGCTTTTTTCCACATTGTAATAGCGGATGGTCGTGCACCACGTGACGGGAAATTTATCGAGAAGATTGGCACCTACAATCCTATTACCCAACCGGCGGAAATAGACCTGGATATTGATAAAGCCCTGGATTGGCTCAACCATGGCGCCCAACCCTCTGAAACGGTTCGGGCAATCCTGTCCTACAAAGGAGTTCTCTATAAGAAACACCTGCTCAAAGGGGTAGAAAAGGGAGCGCTCACCAAGCTTCAAGCGGAAGCGAAATTCAATGAATGGGTCGTTCAGAAAGAGGCCCGGATCAGCGCTGTAGTGAAGGCTAAAGAACTCCAGGGCAAGGAAGCCCGCAAAAAGAAATTAGAAGAGGAGCTGAAGGTGATGGAAGCAATCTCCGAAAAAATAGCCAAAAAACGCTCACAGGAGCTTCAGGCTGAAGCGGAAGAAGTGGAAGCACAGGCAGCTGAAGCTGAGGAGCGGGCTGCTGAACCGCAGGAGCCAGAAACCCGGATGCCCGACGAACCACATGCACCTGAGGCTTAAACCGCCTCATCTTTACATCGTTCCTGCACATGGATAAAAGCAGTTGCTACTGTGTTGGGAGGATCATAAAATCTTTCGGATATAAGGGAAATCTCATCCTCCTTTTTGAAAGGCTTGATGCACATGCCTGTACCGCTTTCCCCAGCATTTTCGTGGATATCGAAGGAGAACTCGTACCGTTCTTCTTCGAGGATTACCAGGTCAGGGACGACCACACGGCCATGGTCCGGTTCGATGATATCCTTTCAGAGGACCAGGCCAGGAAACTGGTGAGCCGTGATCTGTACCTCCCCCGTGAGACGGAAACCGAACCTGACCACGCTCGGTCCATGCAATCAAGGATCGAGGGGTACAAGGTCTTCGACCAGGATAAGGGATATGTCGGAACCGTGCGGGAGTTTGTCCGGCTGAAGGAACAGGATCTTCTCAGGGTAGATGGGCACGGGAAGGAAATACTGATCCCCGCCGTCGAACCTTTCATCGAAAGAATGGATCACCGCAACAGGGAACTCCACCTGGATCTGCCTGAGGGACTGCTCGACCTGAACGCATAGGGCATCCTATCCTTATCAGCTGATGCGAACTATCCGATCCCTGCCGTGAAGGTCCTGCCTGAGTACAGTTTGCTTAAATCCAGCATGGTTGAAAAGTTCACAGACATGCTTACCCATCTGTTCGTTTATCTCAACGTAAATCTTCCCGTGAGGTTTGAGATGGTTCCCTGAGAACGCCGCGATAGCTTCATAGTACCTCAGGGGTCTGTCCTCACTGACAAAGAGGGCCGTTGCCGGTTCATGGTCCAGGACATTAGCACCCATCCGCTCTCTGTCGGAGGGCAAGACATAGGGGGGATTGCTGACCATGACGTCAAAGAGGCCAAGTGTTTCCCACTGATGAGCATCCAACAAATCCATCTGCCCGAACAGAACGCCGGCCCCCAGCTGGCCTGCGTTGATCTGTGCCAGTGCCAGTGCTTCAGGGCTGATATCCACTGCCATCACCAGGGCGTCCGGTATCTTTTTCTTCAGCGTGATCGCGATGCAGCCACTGCCGGTCCCAAGATCCAGGATATCCAAAGGTGCACCGGAGATCCTTCCGCCGGTGTGATCCTCTGCGATCCAGCCGACCAGTTCTTCTGTCTCCCGCCGTGGGATCAGGACATGCTCATTGACCTTGAAAACCATGTCACAGAAATACGCCTTGCCCAGTACATACTGCACAGGCACATGCTTCTTCAGCTGGCTCAAGGCCGACGTGACCATCACGATCACCCCCCCGGGCACCGGCAGATCCGCATCCAGACGAAGGGATACCCTGGATAATCCAAGGTACTCTTCCAGCATCAGATCCGCAAGGCTGTCACGTTCACCGGGTTCATAATACCCTATTAGCTGATTCTTTATCAGGGACCGGATACTTTTGATCGTATGGATATGATTCATGAATCAGGGACAAAACTGAACGAATGTACAAAAAGAAGTAATCCATGGAGAGCCAGACCTGGTTCTGAATGTCAACCCCCTTCCTCCCATCCCTCATGAGCCCACGGAAAAACATGGAGAATGAAGTATGAAGAATGAAGAATGGAAAATGGAGTATTAATGATTTGCTTGTAACTTGTAGCTTGAAGCTCCGTCCAGCATAAAATTCAACCAGGACATGGTTTAATGGTATGAGTGTAGTAAATTTGTAACCATGTAGAACATAAACCATGCCCGCACTAAGCCTGTTGTTGTTTTGGATCATCCGCTTTCTGTGTCAGGACCCCTATGTCGCCGAACGGGAAAAAATGGTCCGCGAACAGATCCGCGCACGGGGAGTTCATGATGAAGCCACACTCCGGGCCATGAGGGAAGTCCCGCGTCACCTTTTTGTCCCTGAATCCCTGCAGCCTGTCGCATACGGGGATTACCCGCTTCCGATCGGTCAGGGCCAGACCATTTCGCAACCTTACATCGTGGCCTACATGACAGCTGTGGTTGAGCCACAGGCAAATTTCAGGGTATTGGAGATTGGTACGGGTTCAGGTTATCAGGCAGCTGTCCTGGCGGAAATCGTCGACAGCGTGTATACGATCGAGATCGTAAAGGAGCTTGCCGAAAGTGCCGGAGAAAGGCTTCAGCGATTGCAGTACAGGAACATCGTAGTAAAGTATGGCGACGGGTATGCAGGTTGGAGAGAGCACGCTCCTTTCGACGCCATCATCGTTACAGCCGGAGCTGAGGAGATCCCTCCTCCCCTCTTCGAACAGCTCAGGGAGGGAGGTAAAATGGTCATTCCCGTGGGCTCCGTGCACACTGCTCAATCCCTGTTGCTTGTGACTAAGAAGAATGGCAAGATGACCAAAACGAACCTGATGCCGGTCAGGTTCGTTCCGTTTACCCGCGAAAAGGAATCAAAAAACGAATGATCATTACAAATAATAATGCTATGACCTCCATTCAATCCATCAACCGTTTCCTTGAGCAAAAAACGCTCGCTGTGGCAGGTGTCTCAAGAAAAGAAACAAAATTCGGGAACATTCTCTTTAAAGAGCTGACCGGTAAGGGATTCACTGTTTATCCCGTCAATCCTGCAATGGAAACCTATAAAGGGAAGGTCTGTTATCCGAATGTTACTACCCTTCCGGAAGGTGTCACGGGCCTTGTCATTGTGACCAGTCCCTCCCAGACGCTGAAGCTGATAAAGGAAGGAGAAGCCAGGGGCATCCGGGATTTCTGGGTGCAACAGGGCGCGGAAAGCAGACAAGCCATGGATCATGCCGTTCAGAGCCAGAGCAATATCATCTTCAAGGAATGCCTGATGATGTTCGCTCCACCTGTTCGCAGCATCCATGGATTCCATCGTTTCTTTAAAAAGCTGTTCGGGAAATTTCCCGGATAAATCCCGGGAGCATTCAGATGATTGATCCGGACACTTACCAGACTATCAGAGAACCAGCTTCAGGCCATTTCAGGGATCGTGGCAGCAAATTTCTTGGTTTTGCCTATCCCGTCACCACGGAAGAGCAGATCCGTGAACATCTTGCCGTACTCCGGAAACAATACCATGATGCCCATCATCACTGCTATGCATGGGTACTTGGACCCGACCGGTCGCGGTACAGGATCAACGATGACGGCGAACCGTCAGGAAGTGCCGGCAAACCCATCCACGGACAGATCCTATCAAGAAACCTCACGGACCTGCTGGTCGTAGTGGTCAGGTATTTCGGAGGCACCAAACTCGGCATTCCGGGGCTTATCAGGGCATACCGTACTGCAGCCGGAGAAGCGCTGGAAAATGCGGCAGTCACCACCAGGACCGTCACCGCCTCCATCCAGGTCCGCTGTGGCTATCAGCAGATGAATGAGGTCATGCACATCATCAAAGACCAAAACCTGACCATCAGCCAAAATCATTTCGAAGAAGAATGCCTGTGGACAGTCCTGGTAAAGAAAAGCCACCTGCAGGAAATGCTTGCAAGGTTCAACGATCACCACGGCATTCATGCCATCATCCTAAATCCTGTAAACGAGGCCTATTGACCAACTGGTGACCAACAGAGAAATTTATAATCATTCTAAATGCTTTTTTGCCCCAGATTCCATCATTTTTACCTACCTTAGAAAATCCGTTACCAAGCATGAACGATTCAGCAAAAAGGGGAATAATTTAATTATAATTTACTAATTTATAATGTTTTAAAAAAGAGTGATGATTTTCTCTCGGATAATCTGTTAAGAAAAACTTTTTTAAAAAACAAGGTCTAAAAAATTTTTTTCTTAACTTTTTTTATTTCATTTTTGTTAACTAGTAAACGTACCTCCTCTGAAAAATTAACTCGTTAAAAATCAGGTTTAAGAAGTATCAAGTAGCAATCAACGCCATTAAAGGGGAAAAATTAAAAGGTTTTTGACTCAGGAATAATAGACGACCAATGAAAATGGATCATTCGGAGGTGTGGGAAAATTGTCTTAAAATCATTAAAGATAATATTAATTATCAGAGCTTTAAAACATGGTTTGAGCCGATAAAGCCTTTAAAACTGGAAAAAAGCGTACTGACGATCCAGGTACCTAGCCAGTTTTTCTACGAATGGCTGGAAGAGCACTACATCAACCTGCTGAAAAAAACCATCCGGCATCAACTGGGATCCTCAGGTCAACTGGAATACAGCATCATCATGGATCAGTCCTCAGGAGAAGAGGACTCGTTGTCTATCAAGATGCCCACCACCCACAGGAAAGCCGTAAAAAATCCCTCCATTGCCATGCCTATTGATCTGAACAGGGGGACCTCCAAGGAAATCCCAAATCCTTTCATCATCCCCGGCCTGAAAAAGATCAAGGTAAACTCTCAATTGATCGACACCTACTCATTCGACAGCTTTATCGAAGGGGATTGTAACAGGCTGGCCCGCTCGGCAGGTTATGCTGTGGGCAACAATCCGGGAAAAACGTCATTCAATCCGCTTTTCATCTACAGTAACGTCGGGCTTGGCAAAACCCACTTGGCTCATGCCATTGGACTGCAGGTGAAAAACAATTTCCCGGAACTGACGGTACTCTATGTTTCAACCGAACAGTTCATCAACCAGTTCATTGATGCTGTAAAGAACAACAGTCAGAACGACTTTGTCCACTTCTACCAGATGATCGATGTCCTGATCCTGGATGATATTCATTTTCTGTCCGGGAAGGAGAAGACGCAGGATGTGTTCTTCCATATCTTTAACCATCTTCATCAGAATAAAAAACAACTGGTGCTCACTGCCGACAAAGCACCGGTGGAGATGCAAGGCATTGAGCCCCGGCTGCTGTCGCGCTTCAAATGGGGGCTGGCAGCCGATCTGCAGGTTCCCGACCTGGAAACAAGGATCGCCATTTTGGGAAAACGACTCTATAATGACGGTATCGAGATGCCCGTGGATGTCATTGAATACCTTGCCTACAGTATCACGACCAACATCAGGGAGCTGGAAGGCGCATTGATCTCCATCCTGGCACAGTCCTCCCTGAATAAAAAAGCCATCACCATCGAACTTGCCAAACAGATGGTGGATAAATTCGTCAAGAATACCACACGCGAAATTTCCATCGATTATATCCAGAAAGTGATCTGCGATTATTTCGGTTTGGCGTCGGATGCCATCCACTCAAAAACGCGCAAGCGGGAGATCGTACAGGCCAGACAGCTTGCCATGTATTTTGCGAAAAAGCACACCAAATCGTCACTTGCCACCATTGGACTGCAGTGTGGCAACAAAGACCACGCTACGGTGCTTCATGCATGCCGGACGGTCAACAACCTCATTGAAACCGACAAGCAGTTCAGGATCTATGTGGAAGAACTTGACAAAAAAATCAAGTTATAGCCAATATACCAATCTGTTCAAACCCGAATGAAATTCCTGTCAGGCTATGATTCCTGATGAAACTACCATTCTATCCGCTGCCAACCGTATCAGGGAACATGTTCACCACACGCCTGTGATAACCTCCCGAACACTGGATCAGATCACCGGAATGCATGTTTTTCTCAAATGCGAGAACTTTCAGAAAGCCGGAGCGTTCAAGTTCAGGGGAGCCACCAACGGAGTCCTATCGCTGGGAGAGGACGAAGTGTCCAACGGTGTGTGCACGCATTCGTCGGGCAACCATGCCCAAGCGCTGGCGCTGGCTGCACGGAACAGGGGAATCCCAGCCTACATCGTGATGCCGGAGACATCCTCGCGTGTGAAGATCGATGCTGTAAAGGGTTACGGAGGAGTCATCACTTTCTGCAGGCCAACGCTGGCAGACAGGGAAGGCACTCTGGCCCGCGTACGCCAAACAACCCATGCCACAGAGATCCATCCTTATAACGATCACAGGACCATTGCCGGACAATCCACTGCTGCCCTGGAGCTTATCCGGGACGTGACGAACCTGGACGTGATCATGGCACCGGTGGGTGGAGGCGGACTGCTCAGCGGTACGGCCCTCGCGGTGCATTATTTTTCCCCGGGCATCAAAGTGATCGCCGCCGAACCTGCCATGGCTGACGATGCCTTCCGCTCGTTCTACTCCGGACAGCTGGTCCCGTCCGTCAGCCCAAAAACCATCGCCGACGGCTTGCTGACCTCCCTGGGGAGCCTGACTTTCCCAATCATCCTGAAGTATGTCCACCAGATCGTCACCGTCAGTGAGGAATCCATCATCAGGGCGATGCGCTTTGTGTGGGAACGGATGAAGATTATCATCGAACCCTCTTCCGCAGTCCCTGTGGCTGCTCTGATGGATATTGCTGGGAAAAATGGTGCGGAAGGATCCTTTGTCCTGGGCAGCCGCATCGGAGTGATCATCTCCGGAGGAAACGTGGACCTGTCGAAGCTACCCTGGTAATACCCCCGCTGATGAAAACGACCGGAACACTTTATCTTATCCCTGCGCCTTTGGGTGAAACACTACCCGATACTGTGATCCCTGCACGTGCATTGAAGGTTTTGCGGACGCTTGATCACTTTGTGGTGGAAGAGATCCGAACCGCCCGCCGGTATCTCCGCAAGGCAGGCTTTGTGGGAGAAATGGAAAAGCTGGTATTTTACGCATACAACGAACATAGCCGGCCGGATGATCTCACTTCCGTCATCACCAGCCTCCTGGCAGGTCGCGATATGGGACTCCTTTCCGAAGCAGGTCTGCCCTGCGTGGGCGACCCAGGTAATGAACTGGTAAAAGAGGCCCACCGGCAGGGGATTCAGGTAGTACCGCTGACGGGGCCCTCCTCCGTGATGCTGGCACTGATGGCCTCAGGCTTCAACGGCCAGCATTTCACCTTCCTCGGATACCTCCCCGTAAAGGCGCAGGAACGGATGAAAGCGATCCGCAGGATCGAAAGAACAATGTACCAGCAAGATCAGACACAGATCTTCATAGAGGCACCCTACAGGAATCTTGCACTTTTTAATGATCTGATGAAAACATGTGCCGGTGAAACGTATCTTTGCATTGCTTGTGACCTTACCCTGGAAACCGAATGGATCCGTACGAGAAAGATCAAAGAATGGGTAAGGGAATCTCCGGAGATCAATAAAAGGCCTGCAGTTTTTCTGCTTTACAAATAAATCGTTTTATGCCTGAAACCATCCTCTCGATATGTAACCTGACAAAAAACTATGGCCGCATCCGTGCAGTAAACGACCTTTCACTGGACGTGAACAAAGGAGAGGTGTATGGGATCCTTGGACCAAATGGAAGCGGGAAGACCACCACCCTGAGTATGATCCTCGATGTGGTAAACCCTACCAGCGGGACATTTACGTGGTTCGGGCAACCCCCTTCCCATCATCAGCGCAAACGTATCGGCTCCATCCTCGAGCAGCCTCTTTTCTATCCGTACCTATCCCCTCTTCAGAACCTCAAGGTCCTGTCGCTCATCAAGGAAGTTCCTGACACACCATCAGAGGAATTACTCAAAATGGTGGGGCTTTATGAAAGAAGGCGCAGCAAGTTCAGTACTTTTTCCTATGGGATGCGTCAGCGGATGGCCCTGGCAGCCTCCCTGCTGAGCAATCCCGACGTACTGATCCTGGATGAGCCCACGAATGGCCTTGATCCACAAGGGATCGCAGAGGTGCGTGACCTGATCCGGATGACGGCATCCAGGGGCGTTACCATCATCCTGGCCAGCCACCTGCTGGATGAGGTCCAGAAAACATGTACCCATGTGTGCGTGCTGGATAAAGGAAAACGGCTTTTTGCCGGCAGTGTTCAGGAGGTACTGCAGGAGACTGTGCTCGTGGAAATTGCAGCCCATGATATGGCAACGCTACAGCACGCACTCGTAGGTTCTCCGATGATCAGGTCCATGGAGCTTAAACAGGATCTGCTTCTGGTCAACCTGGCGGAAAACATATCCGGCAGTGACCTGAATGCAGCCCTTTACCGTCAGGGCATTGTGCTGTCGCACCTTGTACAGCGGAAGAAGACACTGGAAAATTATTTCCTTGAACTTTTAAAATCCAGCGAATGATCAGGCTTATCCGCATCGAACTGAAAAAGATCCTCCCCTACCGTGCGTTCTGGTTGCTGGCCGGATTCTATGCCCTGTCGCTCACTTTTACCCTGATCGTGTCACAGGTGATCATCAACAAGATCCTGCTGGAAGCCGGAAAATCAGCTCCCATTCCGCTACTGAAGATCTCTTTGTACCAGTTCCCCAGGGTCTGGAACAACCTTACCTATATGGCCGGTTTTCTCACCCTTTTCCTGGCAATCATCGTCATTTTCTTTGTCTGCAACGAATTCTCAAACAAAACCCTCCGCCAGAACATCATCAACGGACTCAGCAGGAAGGAATTCATCCTTTCCAAGCTGTATTTCATCCTTATCTTCAGCCTCGCGGCCACCTTGCTGATCTTCCTGATCGGTCTGATCCTTGGCCTCATCCATTCAAACGATGTGGATATCGGCGAAATCTTCAGCAGCAGGTTGCAGTTCATTCTGGGATATTTCATTGAAGTGTTCACTTACCTGGTATTCGCCTTTTTCATTGCATTCCTGCTGAAAAAGGCAGGATTGGCCGTGATCACGCTGCTGTTCTATACCATGATCGAGCAGATCATAATCTGGTGGAAGATACCGTCTGAGTATGTGAAATTTTTTCCGATGAAAGCTTTTGGAAGGCTGGTGCACTTTCCCCGAATCCCGCTCCCCGAGATCAACGGTCAAAGCATACGCTTCCAGGATTATGTGTCCATCCTTGATTCCGCGATCGCTTTACTTTACGCGGGGATCTTTGTCCTGCTAATCTACCTGCTCATCCGGAAAAGGGATCTGTGAGGCTCGAGGCAATCTAAATTGCTAAATTGTCAAATTGTTTACTGCTGACTGCTGACTGCTGATCCCTCGTCACTTCATTCCTCGGGACAGGCTGCCGATTCAACCCCCTCCAGCGCCTGGAGCCGCTTCAGCACCGGGGGATGGGAATAATAAACGAACACATACGCCGGATGCGGGCGAAGATTCGACAAGTTATTGACCGACAGCTTCTTCAGAGCCTCCTGCAGCGACCGCGCATTAAATTGCACACCTGCAAATCGATCCGCCTCATACTCATGCTTCCTGCTTAGGTAATTCATGCCCAACCCCAGGATCATGGAAATGGGACTATAGAGCATGCCAAAGGCAAGGATACCCATGTGAAAACTTCCCAGTTCAGCTCCCAGTGCCTGCGAGAGTAAGGGATTCCCGATAAAAAGGGACAGAATGTAGAGCATCAGTCCTGTTTGGATGACCGACAGGATGATGCCGGTTCTGGTGTGCTTCTTTTTATAGTGCCCCACCTCATGCGCTAGCACAGCCACCAACTCATCCACACTGTGGTCGGCGATCAGGGTGTCATACAGAACGATCCGCTTTTTTGCTCCCAATCCGCTGAAATAGGCATTGGCCTTCCTCGACCGCTTTGATCCGTCGATCACAAAGATATTGTCCAGCCTGAACATGACCTTTTCTGCAAACTGCTCGATTGCGTTCCGCAATTCACCTTGCGCCAGCGGAGTTTGCTTATTGAACAGGGGCACGATCAGAGTCGAGTAGAACATGGTCATGAAAACGGAGAAAAGACTGATGGTGATCCAGGTGAGAACCCAGAAAAATTGACCGGTCGAAAGATAGATCCAGATGACGAGCGAAAGGAGCCCGCCTCCAATGACCGCCCCTAGCAGCCACCCTTTCAGCTTGTCCAGAATGAATGTCCTGGGTGTGGTCTTGTTGAATCCAAAACGCTCTTCGATGACAAATGTGCTGTAAACCGAAAAAGGAGTCGTCAGCAGATCCGATGCCAGTCCAAGTATGCCGAAGAAGCAAAGCGACATCAGGATGGGATGTGTCGTCCATTCCCTGACAACCTGGTCAAGCCACGCAAATCCTCCCAGAAGAAGCATCAGAAGCATCACTGCAAGGGACACGGAATCGGTCAAAACGGAGAAGCGCTGTTTGACGCGAAGATATGCCTGTGATTTTTTATACTTTTCGGCATCGTAGATCCCCTTCAGCTCTTCGGGTAATTCATCGCTCCAGTAGGTGCTGTTCAGGTAATCGAGTATCCGCTCCACGATGTAGCCCACCACGAGGATAACGATTATCACTATGAGTATTACATGATCCATGATTATTTATGATTCAGTATTCAATATTTGAGATTTCGGATTTATTTATGATTTTTGATCTTTGATTTTTGATTTTTGAACTCAGAAGTTACAGGTATTTTTTCATTTTGTACACCCTGTAGCCAACCACCTCATGGAGTAGGTTGCGCCAGTAGATAAAACATTCGGTTTGCGGAATGAACAGGTGCTCAAAGTCGGTACGTCTTCTTCCGGTCAGCTTGTTCGTCGGAAAAGGTGTCACATCCAGTCCGGCTTTTTGGAAGCAGCCCATGGACCGTGGCATGTGGAGGGAAGTGGTGACCAGAAGGCACCGGGCGCCGGGAATGGCCCTTGACATTATTTCAGCGCTGTTACGGGCGTTCTCCCGGGTAGTCTGGGATACGGAATCCACCAGGATGACCGAGTCAGGGATGCCGATGGATAACAGGTACGTTCTCATATAGGATGCTTCGTAAAGATCACGTACGAACAGATCACCCGGTCCACCCGACAACATGAAGTACGCTACCCTGCCATTCATGTAGAGGCTGACAGCCTGAAGGATCTTATCTGCATTCTCACGGAAAATGAGCCGGCCGGCTTGCTTGTCGTAATTCACCACTCCGCCTCCGAGAACGATCGCTGCGTCGTACCCTGAACCAATATCGGACTGGCTTGTCAGAGGGTACTCCCATGCACGTACGGCTTCATCCAGCAGAAAGCGGTTTGAGAAAAGATAGAACAGAATCAAAGCTGCAAGAAGGATCCATCTGCCGGCTCTCCGTTTCCGGAGAAGGAAAGCGACCAGCCCGAGAACCAGTATCCAGAACAGCGGGCTAAGGAAATAAGAAGTTATTTTTGAGATGATGAAGAACATGGGTACCAAGGATATTCTGAATGGATCTGTTTACAGATCAATATGATCCTTTATATTTTCGGAGAAACCATTCAGCGGATAAAAGAGCCACAATGGCTGCCAGTATCCAGATGACATTGTTGAATTCATTGTAAGACTTCCGTGTATAGACCAGAGTATGTACGTCATCACGATCTTCAAGCAGGCTGGGCAGTTCGCTTATCCGGTCAGGGAAGATCATTTTGCCGCCATAACGTGTAGCCAGGTTATAAAGAAGGGCATGGTCGGCCCGCGTGGCAACGGTCTCTATATTAACTGACTCAACCGAAAACTGTCCCGACTTTTCATAAAGGTCATTGCCTGCCTTGACTTTTGCCTGGTAGGTGTAATTCCCCGGTGGGAAGTTACCCACTAAAAGGTGATAGGCCGTTCCTTTTCTTCCGAAGATGTAAGGAAAACGGGTACCCTTATCATTTTCGATGGTGATCTCCACATCCGGGTCATTGATGGGCTCATAACTCCTGTCGTAAACCTCCGCCTCAAGTTCAATGGATTCATTCTCCCGATAGGACGACCTGGCGATCACACGGAAGAATCCTTTTTCTTCTTTGACGGCAAGATACTGCACCATTTTCAGGATCAGATGGTTAAAAGCATTGTGGTTTTCCTTCTCAGCGAAGTTGTACAACCGCCATTTCCAGATCCCTTCGCCCGCAATGAACCCCGCCTTGCTGTCGACCGTACCGGTAAAAACAATCAGGGGAGCGGTGGAAGTTACCTTTCCCATCACCTGGTAAAAGAGGATGTCGGCCGTCGGAGGCAGACGATACTCTCCAAAAGGACTCACCAGAGGCGGAAATTTTTCGAGTAGGATCTTTGTATCATCGTCTATACGAAATAACATGAAGTCGGGATTGACAGCCGGTATGACCTCATTCACCATCTGCTCGGCAGGATGTACGGTCATTCCCAGGTTTAACTGATTGAGCGCCTGAAAATCCGTCTTCCCACCAAGGATGCAAAGGACCGGAACGTTACTTTCCTTTATTTTTTCAAGGATCGGAGAATGGTTTCCTGAGCGGGCCGGGAGCTGGTGAAGAATAACAAGGTTATATTTGGATAGTTCGCCAGGGAATTCCGAAACCTGGAAATCCTCTGCCTCATAGTTAAAATTTGTCTGGATGGCCGACTTGACTGCTGATATATCAGGATGCGGTGCCTCGTAAAGGATCAGGATCTTTTGCCGGGAATCCAGGACTTCGATAAAGATATCGGATGAGTTGTTATCATAACTGATCTCACCATCCAGGCCGGAGAGTGATACCCTGTAGCGGACCAGTCCAGTCTGGCCGGCGTACAATTCGGCCAAATACCGCTCACTGAAAAGATCACCCGTCAGATCTATATTTTTGGTAAACAGGACGCTATCACCTCTGCTCAGCGTCAGCCTGGTTCTCTGGCCAGCACACTTATCGGCACCCACCAGGATCTCCACCGGGAATTTATTTCCCAGGTAAGCGATACGGTTATAGTTGACCTTTTTTAAAATGACGTCCTTCTGTACACTGGTATCGCCAAGGGCAATGGTGTACATCGGTGCCCGGATCTTCTGCGCGCTGTAGAGAGGGTTCATCCCCTGGTTATAGATCCCGTCGGAAGCCAGGACGACAGCACCCAGGTTCCGGTTGGAGAAATTGGATTCTACTTCATTAAACAGGGATGCCAGATCTGTCTGTTTATCGCCGAAGGTCAAAAATGGGGATGACAGGTCATCAACCGCCTCCACCCTGTCGCCAACCGTATAGATCCTGGTGTCGTATTCCTTGTTCAGGACGCCGATCAGCTCTTCGATCGCCTGCCGGTATTCTGTCTGATAGTAGGCAGAGTCCCTGCCCATCTGTATCGATTGGGAGTTATCCAGGGCCAGGATGATCACCGGTTTTTCAAAGGTGCGGTTAACGGACCGTATCAGCGGGGACAATAAAAGAAAGCTGATAAGTGACACTGAAACAAAACGCAGCACCGCCAGCAGCCTGACAAGCCACTGCGGAAGGTCATCGCGGCGGTTCCTGTAATAAAGCAACATCGCCATCGCTGCACCCAGCAGCAGGCATAACAGGATGAACCATAAGGGATATTCGATGCGAATACTCAATAAGTGATCCTTTAACGCTATGGTACGACAATCCTTAGTTCTTATAGTCGGTAAGCAGCGTATAGCCGGTCAGCTTGCCTTTATTATTATAGGATTCCGAGCGGACTGTGCCCACGTTCCTGGCATACCATTCCACCGATTTGACAGAGATCTTCATCATCATTTTAGTTTCCACATCCGAAGATATCTTATAGCATGAAAAGGTCCCTGCTGGAGTGGTGATATCCTCGATCGCTTCCACCTTGCGGTTGGTAATCCACACGTTCATGCTGAAGAGTTTCATTCCGCCGCTGCTCGCCGACACGGTGATCTTCGCATCCTTCAGGGTCTGTCCGGGACTCAGGTTCGACGGGAATTCCATGTTCTCCGATTCCATAGCCACTTCCATGTCCTTGAACGATTCCATGGTCTGCTGATCGAGGAATTTTTTCATATCAATATAGAACACCCCGTTTTCGCAGTACACTTCCATAGTGGTGTTCATCACCTCTTTTTCCTTATCATCCAGGTTACGGACGTCGACCGTCACGCTGACCCTGGGACCTGCTGTCTGTTTTTGCAGGACGGTCATTCGGGAGATTCCCTGGAGCTTGTCCTTTGCATCATAGTTTCTGGTCTCAAGGTAAGCGCCTTCCTTCATCGGGAAATAGGCATCACAGTCCTGGGAAAAAGCTGAAAAACCGATGCTTGCTGTCAGGAATGCTGTAAGAAATAGATTACTTAATGTCTTCATAGGGTATGGATTTTAGTTATTTATTGTCATTTGCTCAGCACGAAGTTTATCCCGACGTTAGTCGGAGTGCTTCGCGTTATTCATGGTAATTAATGGCTTAATCATTTCTCCTCTCTCCTCTCTCCTTTCTCATTTCATCGCATCACGCCATTCCACCGCACACCTGGATCACCTGTCCGGTGATGTAGTCCGACAGGTCAGAAGCCAGGAAAAGGGCGGCATGCGCCACGTCCTGCGGTGTGCCGGGGCGCCTCAGCGGGATGTTCCTGAGCCAGTTTTCCCGTGCTTCGGCAGGCAGCTGGGCGGTCATTTCTGATTCAATGAAGCCCGGGGCGATGGCATTGCAACGGATGTTCCTGCTCCCCAGTTCCTGGGCAATCGATTTGGTAAATCCGATCATCCCGGCCTTCGATGCAGAATAATTGGCCTGCCCTGCGTTGCCACGAATCCCGACGATCGAGCTCATGTTGATGATCGAGCCGGACCGCTGCCTGAGCATATGGCGCTGGATAACCTTGGTCATATTGAAAACGGATTTCAGGTTCACGACAAGGACCATTTCCCAGTCGCTTTCCGACATTCGCATGAGCAGGTTGTCCCGTGCGATGCCGGCATTGTTGACCAGGATGTCAACCTTTCCAAAATCCTGAATCACGGCATTGACCAGGTTCTCGCAATCCTGGAACGAACCGGCGTCGGAGGCGTATCCTCTGGCCTTTATACCAAGCTGAATAAGCTCATTCTCCGTACTTTCCATGCTCGCGTCCCTTCTCAGATCCGTGAAGGCAACATTGGCGCCCTCGCCAGCAAAAACCAGGGCGATGGCACGCCCGATTCCGCGTGATGCACCTGTGATAATGGCAATCTTACCAGTTAACAGATTCATAATGAGTAAGTTAATTAATATTCTGTTTTCAGATCTGTTTATATCCACTTCACCAAACGCAACGATTGTTTATGGGGTACCAGATCGCTTTTGGGGAAGATCCTGAAGATATAGTCATATCCTCCTGCCCTGTCCAGCTGGAAGCTGCAACGATACTGTACCCGGTTGTCTTCCAGTTTCTTCATTTCCATCTCCTTGACCCAGAGAATGTTTTTCACTTCCCCATTGTCTTTTTGTCCGAACAATGCTTCCACACCAATGTCATGACAGGATATCTCAGGGATCAGGAGTGTGACCTCTGCCTCAAAAACCTCGCCAAGTTTCAGCGGGCTGATGCTGGGATCCGGGACTTTCACATCAAGCACCTCAATGTTATCCCAGTTGCTGACCAGTTTCCGTTTCCATTTAGCAACACGGCGTGCCAGCTGGTAGTCATCCTTTATAATTTCTCTTGTTCGGTCTTGTAACTTCTTGTAATAGATTGATTGATAATCATTTAACATACGCTTCATGGTATAATGAGGCGCTATCAGGGAAAATGTGTTTTTTATGTACTGGATCCATTCCACGGGTGTGTTCTCGGCGTTGCGCTTGTAGAACATGGGGATGATCTTATCCTCTAACAGGTTATAGATGATCTCAGCATCCAGTTCATCCTGATAATGCTGATCCCGGTACATGCGGCCTTCGGGGATGGCAAAACCCGCTTCGGGACGGTAACCTTCGGCCCACCAGCCGTCCAGCACGCTCAGGTTGACCACGCCGTTCATGACCGCCTTCTCGCCGCTGGTTCCTGAGGCCTCCATCGGGCGGGTGGGTGTATTCAGCCAGATGTCTACGCCGGGGATAAGCTTTTTGGACAGCTCAATCTCGTAGTTTTCCAGAAAGATGATCCTGCCAATGAATTCCGGTCGTTTGGAGATTTCAATGATCCTCTTGATCAGGTCCTGGCCGGCTTTGTCACGCGGATGCGCTTTCCCCGCAAAAATGAACTGTATGGGAAAGTCAGGATTGTTGATCAGGCCATCCAGCCTTTCCAGGTTGGAAAACAGCAGATGGGCCCTCTTATAAGTGGCAAAACGCCTGGCAAATCCTATCGTCAGCGTATGTTCATTCAGGGTTTCGATCGTCTGGAAGATCAGCTTGGGATTTTCCTGCCTGAGTGTCAGATCCCTGGTCATCTTTTCACGAAGGTACTCGATGAGTTCCTTGCGGAGCTGGTTGCGGATCTCCCATATCTTCGAATCCGAAACGCCATGGATCTTTTTCCAGTGTTCGGGATTGGACTGGTCATGAATGAACCCGGGTCCAAAGACCTCCCCATGAAGCTTCTTCCATGTCGGTGCAGTCCATGTGGGGTAATGGACACCGTTGGTTACGTATCCCACCGGGATCTCGTTGGCAAAATACCCATCGAACAGGGGACTGAACATTTCCTGGCTCACTCGTCCGTGAAGCCGGCTCACACCGTTGACTCCCTGTGAAAAATTAACAGCAAGGACGCTCATAGAGAACTTATCATCTGGACGGTTTTTATACATCCGGCCAAGGTTCGTGAACGCTTCCCAGGTGATGTTCAACCGGTCGGCATAATGCGGAATGTAGGTCCGGAGAAGATCTTCCGTGAAATGGTCGTGCCCTGCGGCAACGGGTGTATGTGTGGTGAACAGGGTGGATGATCTTACCACCTCCAATGCCTCCATGAAATTCAGTTTTTCGACCTGAACGTATTTCCTCAGCCGTTCCAGTCCAGCAAACGCTCCATGACCCTCATTGATATGATATATAGCAGGCTGGATGCCCAACACATCCAGCAGCCTGATGCCACCAACGCCCAGCAGCAATTCCTGCTTGAACCGCATCTCTTCATCGCCGCCGTAAAGGTTGAAGGAAATCGACCGGTCGGCCTCGTTGTTCTCGGGGATATCCGCATCCATCAGGTAAAGGGAGATACGTCCCACCTTGAGGATCCAAACTTTGGCATAAACCACCCTTCCCGGCAACGCCACGCTCACCCGTATCCATTCGCCGTCGCTGCCCCGCGCCGGGGTCAACGGCAGGTGCGAAAACTTCAACGTTTCATAACGGGCCACCTGGTCCCCGAAAAGCGAAATCACCTGGGTAAAATAACCATAGCGGTAAATGAGCCCGACAGCCACCATATTGGCGTTGGAGTCGCTGGCCTCTTTAATATAGTCTCCCGCCAGCACCCCCAGTCCGCCCGAGTACATCTTCAGGCTGTCATGGAGCCCGTACTCCATGCTGAAATAGGCTACCAGATCATCCTGATGGTTCGTCTCAACATCCATGTATTTCCTGAAACGGGCATAGACCGCCTGCAGCTTATTCATGAATTCCCGATTCTGTTCCAGTTCATGAATTTTATCAATGGTGATCCCTTCGATCAGCGACTGCGGATTCTGCCTGCTTTCCCTCCAAAGCACCGGATCGATCTCCTCAAAAAGGGCAATGGCATCGTCGTTCCATGTCCACCAAAGATTCCATGCCAGATCTGTAAGCATATGAAACTTCTCAGGAAGCGTAGGGCTTACCAGGATCTTTCTCCATTCCGGCTTAACAACCGTTACCTGTTGGATCAGGGCGCTGATATCCACCTGTTGTTTTGAAAGATATTGATCCGAACGGGCAAGCGACTTTTTCAGGGCGATCTCGTAAGCTTCAACATAATAGCTTATCAGATGATCCCACAGCACTGTCTGGGAAAGTTTAAATGCCTTGTCGCGCGCAGATTCAAGTTCGTCGGCATTCCATGCCAGGGCTTTCCTGATATTCATGATCATCTGGTCCACCACTGACCTGTCATTCTCGTCATCCCTGTCCAGTACAATGAGACCAGGCTCCGTATCCGGATCGATGTTCCGTATCCACTGTCCGAAGCCAGAGAGTGAAGTGATCATGGCTGGAACGTGAAAAGCCAGGCTTTCCAGGGGTGTATAGCCCCAGGGTTCGTAATAGGAAGGAAATGTGGAGACATCAAAACCGATCACAAAATCGTAATAGGACAGGTTGAAAACACCATCCCGTCCGTTCAGGTAGGAAGGAATAAAGATGATCTTGATCTTGTCTTCCGGCCGGTTGAGCAGTCCGTTCTCCTGTATACGCCTGAGGACAGCGTCATTGGAAGGATCCCACAGAAGATGGGTCAGGTAAACACCCGTGATCGGGTGGAAGAAGTCGGTGTTTTCCATCCGTTGCACCATCGCCTCATCCGGCCCCTTGTGGTTGCCGGGAACGGCAATGACGGCCAGCATTGACCGCTGCAGATCCGGATCCCTGTTCAGATTGCCCAGGCTGTCGATGAACAAGTCGAGCCCTTTGTTACGGAACTCATACCGTCCGCTTGTCAGAATCCACAGGGAATCCTCCGGAATATGCTGGTTCAGAAGCGCTTCGGTCACTTTTTTCACTCGGTGGCGGGCAGCCTGACGCTTGATGATAAAATCATCACCTTCTGGTACAAAGGCATTTTCAAAGCCATTGGGTGTAACCACGCTGACTTTCTGCCGCAGGAAATGCTCACACTCACCGGCAGTGATGGGACTGACCGTTGTAAAGACGTCGCAGGTCTTTGCCGAAAGGTATTCTAGTGAGAATTTCGACTTCAGGTTGAAATTTTGCGCGGTGCCTTCAGGATCGTACGTTTGTAGGTTCTTGTAAAGTGGCAGACCGTTGCCGGCGATGGACCGCCCAAGCGTGGTGGCATGGGTCGTAAAGACCGTGGCGGCCTGCGGCATGAATTCATTCAGGTACAGGATGCCGGTCCCTGTCATCCACTCATGAAAATGAGCAATGATCTTATCCTGTCCCGACAGGTGAAACTCATAATAACTTTCGATGATCCTTCCGGCAGCATAGCCGAAGAGCGCAGGCTCAACATAATCCCATCCACCGGAAAGGGAATCCAGCTTGTAGGTTTCCCAGAATTTTGCGAAGATCTTGTTCTTGTTGGAGAAGAACGTAGTAAAATCCACCTGGATGACGATCGGATTGCCGCTCACGTTCCAGCGTCCGATATGAAAATGCAGCCCCTCACTGGCAGCTTTCTCCTGCCAGGCCGCCATGAGGTTTTTATCCTCAATGAAATCAGGATTTTCATCCGTTTCTTTCCAGACATCGGGACCAAGCAGAATGTAATGATCACCAAAACGTTCAGTAAGCTGCCGTGCTTTGGTCGACAGAACCGTATAGATACCGCCAACTTTGTTGCATACTTCCCAGCTTACTTCAAATATATAATCAGGTTTCATATACTGACCCTCTTTATTCGTTATTAAATGCTATAAAAAGTGCAAATCTAGGAAAGATCATTCATTATTGAGGATAATTTCTGCCGGCAACGGTTGATCTCTGTCTTTTTACTTTTCATCAGTGATGTGGAGAGAGCTTCAAATCGAACCAGATCCTGTTTGGAAAGATGTTTCATCACTTTCGTCCTCAGGGATGTATCGCAATTCGTAAGGGCACAGGCAAGCGTTTCCAGGTCAACGTGTTCCAGAAACTTTCTCATACGGGCCGCAGTTAACGTCTTCAGGTCCTCCCAGGTACAGCTCGATGGTGCTTTCGCTTCCCTGCCCGGTTTTGCTGATTCTTTCACTGCTTTCGCTGCCGGAGCTGCCGCAGGAGCAGGGGTTAGGGAGGCACTGAGGCCATCGTTTACCCGGATCATGAAATCCGAGAGGACATTCATATAGTTTATAAACGCCTCGTAAGGCGACGAATAGGGTGTGAAGTACTTATGCACCTCCCCGTCGGAGAACCACTTGGTGCACATGTAATAGAAATGGTCGCTGCACTGGAGGTAATTCCAGTCGCGCCGGATATCAGGACGAGTGATTTTCCTCACTTTATCCTCCAGGCTGTACAGTTTATCCACTGCTTCTGCCTGCATCTCATTGCCCAGCCAGGCAGTGGTATCCTTTTCTTCGTCAGCCCATGAAATGGCATGGCCAACGTGTATGGCTGCCACTGGCTGGAGAAGTTTCAATAGCTCGGAAGGTGTATGAAAATGGTAATTGGTGTCGGAAAGGACAGCGTGTGGCAGGTTCTTGAGGAACTCGAAGATGCCTGAATCAGCCCATTGGTGTTCCCCGAAGGTCTCGTAATCCATGAAAAGATTCACCACCTCTTCCCTGGGATTGAATGCCTGGATCCACATCGCAAACTTGTCGGCTGTCAGGGGCCATTCACTCCAGCTTTGCAGCGAGAACCGGAACGCGATATCATCACTCAGACGGAAGTTCTTCAATAAAAGCTTCAGGCGCGGATTGACCGCATTGCAGTACATGAAATTCGGGCTTTTCCAGCCCAGGACCTGCCGGGGACCTTCAGAAAGCATCAGCTCATAACCCATTTCGGCCACCATCTCTCCGATACGGTCGGAATAGATCAGTTCGGTGTTCCTGAAAACCGTGGGACGTTGTCCAAACAACGCTTCAATTTTATCGGAATGCTGTTTCACCTGATCGAAGAACTCCTCTTTACTGCGCAGCGACGCCAGTGAATGAGAATACGTTTCCGTCAGAAACTCAACCGAACCGGTACCGGCCAGCTTTTTAAAACTTTCAATGACTTCCGGTGCATATTTCTCAAATTGCTCCAGTGCCAGTCCTGTGATGGAATACGTCACCTTAAAGGCGCTTCCATATTCATGGATCAGGTCCATGATAATCTGGTTGGCTGGCAGATACGACCTTCGGGCTACTCGCTGCACGATTGACCGGTTGAGGTATTCATCATAATAATAATGATCCCTTCCAATGTCAAAAAAACGGTACGTTTTTAACCTGAAAGGCTGGTGAACCTGGAAATAAAGACAGATTGATCTCATAAATGATGCTGTTGTGCTTAAATTGGTTATTAACTTCTTTAGTCACAAGCTTCAAGCCTCAAACTTCAAGCTTATAACTTGCAGCTTGTAACTTGCAGCTTGTAGCTTGCAGCTTGTAGCTTGCAGCTATCCTGCCACCCCCTTATACACCTCCTTCACCTTCAGTGCTGCGTCGTCCCATTTAAGGTTCTCCACCTCCTCTTTGCCATATTCCTTAAAGGTTTCCGACAGGGCATGGTAGTGCAACAGTCCGTAGATGGCATCCGCCAGTCCGTGAACATCCCAGAAATCGACTTTCAGGGCGTGCCTGAGGATCTCCGAAACTCCGGATTGTTTGGAGATAACCACCGGAACGTTAGAGCGCATGGCTTCCAGCGGGACGATACCAAAAGGTTCTGAAACCGACGGCATGACAAACACATCGCTCATGGCAAACATACGGTCCACATCGGCTCCCTTGAGAAATCCCGTGAAATGGAACCTGTGCGCAATCCGAAGTTCTGCCACGCGGCGGATGAGCTTGTTCATCAGGTCACCCGTCCCGGCCATGACAAAACGTACGTCGGGATCCACCTCCAGCACTTTTTTTGCCGCCTCGACAAAGTATTCCGGGCCTTTCTGGAACGTGATACGTCCCAGGAACGTGACCACCTTTTCCTTCAGCACCTTTTCGGTACCTTCCAGTCCTTCCTTGTCCACCGGTTCGACAGCATTGTGCACGGTGATGATCTTGTGCGGGTCGATGCCATACCTGTCGATGACGATCTGACGGGTCAGGTTGGAGACAGTGATCACCCGGTCGGCCTGCTCCATCCCGTAACGTTCGATATCGTAAACCTGCTGGTTGACGTTCTCTCCCGAGCGGTCAAATTCAGTGGCATGCATGTGTACCACCAGCGGTTTTCCAGAGGCAGCCTTGGCTGCTACCCCAGCGGAATAGGTGAGCCAGTCGTGGGCATGGATCAGATCAAAATCATATTTGGAAGCAATGGCAGATCCGATCAGGGCATACCGGTACACCTCTTCCATCAGGTTGGTGCCATATTTTCCCGAAAACTCAAACCGGCTCGAAAACAAGGTCTGCCGGGTGGTTTTCTTCCGCAGCTCCTCCTGTACGACCAGGTCGGTGAACTCCTCCGGTGCCACGTAGGGAACGAGGTTGGAGCCCACTTCCATATAAGTGATGCGGTCCCAGTACTGCTTGTTTTCAATATCATCGACATCAATCACCACATCACTTGCATTTAAAAGCCTGACAGCGCGCTCATCCTCATCGCCGTATGCTTTTGGTACGACAAAGATGACCTCTGTCCCATGCTTGGCCAATCCCTTGGTCAGGCCATAGCAGGCAGTCCCCAACCCTCCCGTGATGTGGGGAGGGAACTCCCAGCCGAACATTAAGACTCGCATAGGCTACGCATTATTCTTGTTGCACGTGATATAATAAATTCTAATCTCTTAAATCCCAAATTCCAGATAAAATCCAAATGCCAAAATCCATCTTTTACCGACCGGTTACCGGCTACCGCTGATCCCTCCTCACAGCTTTCCCCGGAACATGCTGCTGACCGCTGACTGTTGACAGATCACCCCGCTCCATCTCCTTCAGCATGTGCCCAACCCGGAGCAGCTCCGCCACGCTCCAGGCCTGCGATATGGCACCACCGGGCTTGTGCGGAGGATCGCCGTCATACACTTCGGGAATAGTTCCCACACCGTTTTCATCCATCACGTCCTCAAAGCCGCCCAGAATGGTTTTGATCTTCTGGTAGCCTGACCTGCCGTATAGTTTCAGGTACGCCTCCGCAAAATGGCCAAACAGCCACGGAAACACGGTACCGTTATGGTATGCCAGGTCCCTGGCCACCTGATCACCAAAATAAACGCCGTGGTAACCCGGATCCTTCGGAGAGAGGGTCCGCAGCCCGCGTGGTGTCAGTAATTCACGCTCAATGACATCCAGAATCTGCTTCCGTATCTCTTCATCCACCGGTGAATAGGGCAGCGAAACGGCGAAAAGCATGTTTGGCCTGACGGAGAAATCTTTGACGTCCCCATCCACATAATCAGCCAGATATCCTTTGGCTGGACTGTAAAACGTGTCCGTGAATGCTTGCGGGATCTTTCCGGCCACAGGATGCCATTCCTTGCAAAAATCCTTATCCCCTGCTTTTTCAGCGAGCTCCAGGGCGAACATGATGGCATTGTACCACAGGGCGTTCACCTCGACGGGCAGTCCAATGCGGGCATTGACTGGTCTCCCGTTGATGATGGCATCCATCCACGTAATGGCCAGACCCGGAACACCTGCATGCAATAAACCGTTGTCCTGCATCCGGATGTTGTACATCGTGCCCACCCGGTAGCCCTGAAGGATGACCTTCATCTTTTTCCCGTATTCATTCCAGATCTTGAGTGGATCCCTGATATGAGCCAGGTACCGCTGCAGGGACCAGAAAAACCACAGTGAGGCATCCACCGAGTTGTAATGCTGTTCGTGCCCCTGTCCGAAATTAGGGAATAAAGGACCTTTCAGCTCCTTGAGCATGGTATCGAGCGCAGCCTTGAAGGCCCTGGTATCGTTCTGCGTAAGGGTTAGCCCCGGCAGGGCGATGAACGTATCCCTTCCCCACTTCCCAAACCATGGAAAACCAGCGATGATCTCTGTCTTTTTTCCGCGTGTCACGATGAATTGCTGGGCCGAGTTGATCAGACAGTGGTAAAAGCTGTCGCGCGGGATGCGGGAACTGATCTCCTGGTCAAAGCTGCGGTTGAGAGAACTCACGTTCACGTCTTCCAGCGCCGCACAAAAGACGATGCTCTCCCCTTTTTCGATGGATACTTCAAAATATCCTGGCGTGAACAGGTCTTCCAGGGAATCGTAGCCTCTTTCCTTTTCCCGGATATATTCAAAATTATAATACCAGTCGGGTACATGCACATAATCTACCTTCTTGGAAAACTGTAAGTGCAGATGCGAATAACCGTCGTACATCCTGACCTTTATCCCGTTCTTGATGGGTTGAAACTTGGTGTCGGCATCATAATTGGCCTTCGTCAGCCGGTGAATGTTACGGAACGCAAGAAACGGCCTGAAACGCATTTTTGTCGGAGAATGCGCATCCACCAGGGTATAGCGGGTCATCGCTTTTTCATCACGGGCGGTAAATAAGGTCTCTTTCGTCAATACTACGCCACCAATCTGATAGGTGAGTTTAGGAATGGGATCGCAATCGAAATCCCGAATGTATTTGTGGCCCTTGGGCATATATACCTCGCCCTTGAATTTATGGATCGCCAGATTGAATTCAGCGTCATGCTGTATGATCGTCTCATCGACAGAGGACAGCAAGACGTGATTGTCCTGGTCGACCAGGGGCTGGGGAACGACAAAAAGACCGTGATACTTGCGTGTATTGTTTCCGACGATGGTGGTAAAACCATAAGAACCCGCGCGGTTGGTCCTCAGAAGTTCACGTGATAATGAATATTCAAGATTTATGAGCTGGCTCTTATCAAACTTTAGATAACTCATCTATAAGTAATTATGATATAAAGGTATTCAAATGTAACGAAAAAAAATGGGTTTTCAAAGTTAGCGAAATCCCCGTGCATTTCCCCAGTCTTTATGATAATTTATGGATTAATTAACAGAAGCTTCCCTGGTGTAAAATATTTCATCGTGCCAACCGTATATATATCAGGAATCGGTAATTTTGCCGGTTTGGAACCAATGCGCAATAACCTTTCCAATATCCTGATCCTAAAGGTTTTTCTTGTTCTGTTCATGGCTGGGTTGACCCTGGTTTCATGCGACAAGGAGGAGGTCATCACGACGGATCCCTCCGTGAAGCTCTCCTTTTCAACAGACACCGTTATCTTCGACACCGTTTTTTCGACCATCGGCTCAGCCACAAGGTACCTGATGGTATACAACTCGAACAAGAACCGTGTGAAGATCTCCTCCGTCCACCTTGCCGGAGGAACCTCTTCTCCCTATGAGATCAACATTGACGGTATCCCTGCGGCGCAGTGGAACGATCTTGAGATACCCGGCGGGGATAGTCTGTTTATTTTTGTCCGTGTGACCGTGGATCCCAACGATGAGAACAATCCCTTCATCGTTAGTGATTCTCTTGTTTTTGAAACCAACGGCAATGTACAGGACATTGACCTGGTGGCCTACGGGCAGAATGCACATTTTTATACCAACGCGGTCTATCAGATGGATGGCATCTGGGAGAACGACCGGCCGCATGTGGTATACGGTTTTGTCATCGTCGATTCATCCTATTCCCTGACCATCCGTCCGGGAGCCAGGGTATATTTCCATAAGGATGCGGTGCTGGCCGTGGCCAATGAGGCGACGCTGAAGGTGGAAGGCACGTGCGAGGAGCCGGTCAGCTTTCAGGGCGACCGGCTGGAGGAAGATTACCAAGAGTTGCCCGGGCAATGGGGGACGATCTGGCTGACCGCTGGCAGCAGGAATAACGAGATTGACCATGCCATCATCAAAAATGCCGTCATCGGCATCCGGGTGGATACCCTTGGAAACTCCATCCAGCCCACGCTGAAGCTGAGCAACACCCAGATCCTGAACATGACCGGCTACGGCCTCCAGGCACTGGGCTCCGAAGTGGTGGCTGCCAACTGTGTCTTTGCCAACTGCGGCGAATCTGCCGTATTCCTGGGCATTGGTGGCACGTACGACTTCCGGCACTGCACCATCGGGAACTATTATCCCTATACGGCCAGGCAGACCGCCTCGCTGGTGATGACCAACTATTACCTGCTGCTGAACGACATGGGCCAGGTGACCGACACCATCGCCCGGGACCTGAGTCAGGCCTTTTTCGGGAACTGTATCGTTTACGGGAACAAGACCGAAGAGATCACCATGGCGCGGACTCCGCGGGCCGAATTCAATTACCTGTTCGACCACTGCTTGCTGCGGACCACCAAAACCAGCGATCCCCTGATCATCGGCAGCATCTTTAATGAGGATCCGCTGTTCACCGATCCCACATCCAACGATTACACCCTCGACACTGTCCTCTCCCCTGCCGTCAACGCCGGATGGATGGAGATCATCAACTCCTCGCTGATCAACCTGGTGAATGACCTGAACAATAACAACCGCACGCTCGACGCGGCACCGGATCTGGGGGCATACGAACTGATCACGAGGTGATCAGAACTATGAAAGAATCTCCTTCATTTTGACACCAATTTGCGCAGGCGAATCCACCACATGTATCCCGCACCCTCTCAGGATCTCCTTTTTCGCCTGTGCTGTATCATTTTTCCCTCCAATGATAGCGCCTGCGTGCCCCATGCGCCTGCCTTTGGGAGCGGTGGCGCCGGCGATGAAGGCCACCATGGGCTTGGCGCCGTTCTTGCTGAACCAGTAGGCTGCATCGGCTTCCATGTTACCGCCGATCTCCCCGATCATGACGATGCCCCTGGTTTCCGGATCGGCATTGAACATCATCACCGCGTCCAGCGCATTCGTACCGATGATCGGATCCCCGCCGATACCCAGGCAGGTCGACTGCCCCAGCCCGACCTTGGTGAGCTGGTCCACGGCCTCATAAGTGAGTGTTCCCGAACGGGAGACGATCCCGACGCTTCCCTTCTTATGGATGAAGCCCGGCATGATCCCCACCTTGCACTCCTCCGGCGTGATGACGCCGGGGCAGTTGGGGCCAACCAGGCGCGAGGTCTTCCCGCACATAAAGTCTTTCACCTGCACCATGTCGTGTGTCGGGATCCCCTCGGTGATACAGACAATCAGCTTGATGCCGGAGTCAGCAGCCTCCATGATCGCGTCTGTAGCAAAGGGAGGCGGAACAAGGATGCAGGTGACGTTGGCGCCTTCCTTCTGAACCGCATCCGCTACGGTATTGAACACCGGGCGGCCAAGGTGCTTCTCCCCTCCCTTCCCGGGCGTCACACCCCCCACGACGTTGGTTCCATATTCGATCATCTGCGTTCCGTGGAACGTTCCTTCTTTCCCGGTAAAGCCCTGGATGATCACCCGGGAGGATTTGTTGACGAGGATGCTCATGGTTCTAAGAGGTTATGGTGTTGGATGTTGGTTGAAGGCACAAAGGCACAAAGTTAATGTTTGATTTTTGAGATTAGGCTGGATAACATTCGTTCAATTTCTCTAGTTTTATTTTCAATATTATTATATTGTTCATTATCAACATAATTCAAAATTTTTGATATAATTAGCTGCGTTTGGAGTTCAAATACTGAACCGATGGAGATCTGCAGGTATCTTGAACAATCATTTGTGTGTTTACGACCGTATCCCTCTGCAATGTTGGATGGGATTGAAACAGCAGCCCTCCGGATCTGGGATACCAAACTGTACTTTTCATCTTCAGGAAAAGGTTTCGTGATTTTGTAAATTAATGTAACGAGTTCGATCGCCTTCTGCCATACCACCAAATCCCTATACGTTCTGATCTCTCCCATCCCCATAATCTAAAATCTGCAATCTGAATTCTAAAATTACTCTGTACCTCTGTGCCTTTGTGCCTAATTCAAACAGAAACCAAAAATAGAATCTTTTCGTTTAATAAGAAAATTTACTCCCGGAAATGAACCATAAAACACTCCCCGGCGCCAGCACCGACACCATCTGTGCCATCGCCACGCCTCCCGGAACCGGTCCCATCGCTATCATACGCATATCGGGGCCGGAGTCATTCAGTATCGCCGACGAGATCTTCACGGCGCATGCCAAAGGCAAAAAGATCAGCCAGGCAAAGGGATACACCATCCATTTCGGTACGGTGAACATAGGCAGGGAGATGCTGGACGAGGTGCTAGTATATGTCTTCAGGGCGCCGAATTCCTACACCGGCGAGGATTCGGTGGAGATCTCCTGCCACGGTTCGTTCTATATCCAGAAAAAGCTCATCGAGCTGCTGCTGTCAAAAGGATGCCGGCATGCGAAGCCGGGCGAGTTCACGTTGCGGGCCTATCTCAACGGCAAGTTCGACCTGTCGCAGGCCGAGGCGGTGGCCGACCTGATCGCGGCACATTCACGTTCGGCGCACGACCTAGCGCTGAACCAGATGCGCGGGGGTTTCTCCGACAGCATCCGCAAGCTCAGGCAGCAGCTGGTCGACTTCGCCTCCATGCTGGAGCTGGAGCTCGACTTCAGCGAAGAGGACGTGGAGTTCGCTGACCGCAGGAAGCTGCTGGGACTGATCCATACCATGGATAAGCATATCAAGACGCTGATCGAATCCTTCACCATGGGTAATGTGCTCAAGACCGGCATACCTGTCGCCATTGTCGGCAAGCCTAACGTGGGCAAGTCCACCCTGCTGAACGCGATCCTCAACGAAGAGCGGGCGATCGTCTCGGAGATTCCGGGCACCACGCGCGATGTGATCGAGGATACGATCATCATCGACGGGGTCTCGTTCCGTTTCATCGACACGGCAGGTATCCGTCCGGCCAGGGACGAGATCGAGAGCATGGGCATCGAGCGGACTTATGAAAAGATCCGCCAGGCCCGTATCATCCTGTACGTGTGCGATGTGAGCGAATGCACCTGGGACGATGTCAAAGAGGTCGTGGAAGAGTTCCGCGAGCATATGAAGGACCGGACAAAGAAATGGATCCTCATCGGCAACAAGATCGACAAGCTGGTGGAGATCCCAAAAGATTTCCAGGAGCTGGTGGATCTGGAGACGATCTTTGTGTCGGCCAAGCGCCGCGAGAACATCAACCTGATCACCGCCCAGCTACATAAATCCGTGGAGGAAGGCTTCCCCACGGACCAGGCCCTGGTGTCGAACGTACGGCATTACGAGGCGCTGGTCCGATCGCATAAGGCGCTAAAGCACGTGGAAGGCAGCATACAGAAGGGAACGCCCACCGATCTGATTGCCACCGACATCCGCCAGGCGCTCTATTACCTGGGCGAGATCACCGGTGAGATCACCAGCGAAGAGATCCTGGGAAACATCTTCGGGAAGTTTTGTATCGGAAAGTAGATTTTCATTCTCTTCTCTTCCTTTCATTGGTAATTCAATGTTTTAGAATTTGTTAATTTTACCTTCTTGGAGGTTTTTTTTCCTATTTATGAGATATATTTGTTGCGATTTTGTTGCGCTTACTAGTTTAATATGTGACGCACGACAACATGGGAGAGATTATGGCACATACTGGCACATATTGGCACGTGTTGGCACGTACTGGCACGTACTGACACATGCCGACACTTAAGATGAGTTCAAACATACAGATCCAAAAAATTTGCGAATTTTGTGGAACGACATTCACCGCACAGACTGTCGGGACCCGGTATTGCTCCCACGTCTGCAATCAGCGCCATTATAAACAAAGGAAAAGAGAGGAGAAAATCGTCCGGGCAACTAAGAATAATGACCACGGCTCAACAGTTTCAGACAGGATAGATGGTGATCATGATTTGGCTTTGAAGGAGTATCTATCTATCAGACAAGCATGCATGTTGATTGGTGTGAGCCGAAGATCATTTTACAGGCTAATTTCATCGGGAAGAATAGCTCCTTATAAAATCGGAAGGAGATCGATCATAATACGCTCCGAACTTGATAAATTATTCCAGCAATGAAGGTCACTTTAAGAAAACGTGAAAGGAAGGATAAAATAAGCCTTTACCTTGATTTCTATGACAAGAAAACCAGGAGAAGTGAATATCTTGATCTCTATCTGATACTTAAGCCCAAAAACAAAACTGAGCGAGAACAGAATAGGAAAACACTTGAATGTGCAGAAGCGATCAGGGCAAGGCGTCAAATTGAGTTTCAAAATAATAAAATGGGATTAATAGACAGAACTGCTGCAGATAAAAGCTTTCTTGATTATTTCGAATCCCTTGCTAAGAAGCGAAAGGCAAGCGAGGGTAACTACGGCAACTGGATGAGTGCTTTGAAACATTTAAAAAACTTCACTAATTCAGGTATAAAGGTTTCGCAAATCAACGAAGAATGGCTGGGAGATTTTAAAAACTATCTGTTAACTGAAGTAAAAACAAAAGATGACAAGAGGCTTTCAGTAAATTCAGCAGCATCCTATTTCAGTAAAGTACTTGCTGTATTAAAGCAAGCATCCAAGGTCAATATCATCGATGAAAACATCTGGAAAGATGTAAAAAGGATTGAAGAAATGGAGGTCGAACGCGAATTTCTAACACTCGAGGAACTGAAAGAGGTGGCTGATAAGGATTGCGAAAATCCCCTTTTAAAAAGAGCATTTCTTTTTAGTGCCTTGACTGGCTTACGGTTTTCAGACATCGAGAATCTGAGGTGGAAGCAAGTACAACATTCCGATGAAACGGGGTATTCAATCAATTTCAGGCAGGTCAAGACCCAAAAATTGGTAACCCTCTATATATCAGGCGAAGCATTTAATTTGCTTGGGGAGAGGAGGTCAGGACCAAGTAAAGTTTTTCAGGACCTTGTTTACAGTGATTATAATAATCAAAAGCTGAAAGATTGGATAAAGAGTGCCGGAATCGAAAAGAAAATAACCTTTCATAGTGCAAGGCATACCTTTGCTACACTTCAACTCACACTGGGCACGGATATATATACCGTTTCTAATCTATTAGGACATAAAAGTCTCAAGACCACGGAGATCTATGCAAAAATTATTGATAAGCGCAAGATTGAAGCTGCTAACCGTATTAAGTTAAAATGATATGGCAACCATCATTGACAGAAATAAATATGAGCTAAAGTACTTTATAACAAAAAACTTGACGCTACATTTTAAAAAGACCCGGCTATTTGATTTGATTCATCTATTTCATGGCCAGAATGAAGAACTGGAAATGGAGGCTGTAGCAGCTAAAGAAAACGGTGATATCAACAAACACAAAGAAATTCAGAGCCTGACTGAATTTATAAATCAAAAATCCCGATTAAACGAGGAGGCATATAATAACTACGTTCCAAAACTACTGAATAATGGCTATATTATAATTGATTTATTTAATGAGGATGATTTTACTTCGAATGCTGAAGAAACAAGTCTGTACCGTTCTTATCAACAAATAGCCTTTAAATATTTTTATAATGTATTTGAGTACCCAGAACCCTATTATTCCCGTCCGATCAATTTGGAAATTAGAAGAGTGATCCTACCCAAATACAAATTTGATGAAATTGAATCCTTCATCGAGAAAATGGATTTGATAGCTTATAAGGATTTCGTCTTTTACCTTATTTCATATACCCAAAGGTTTTATTGTGAACAGGTTGAGTTTAATGAACGATATCGGCAGGGTAAAAGCAAAAACTTCGTTGCCGATGAGGTGAAGAAAGTCATATATATCCTTGATAAATATGATTATTATTCTTTCAAAGGCCAAACGCTGGGAGATCAAAGAATATCATTTAAAATTGGTAAAGACAAAACATATTCAATACATGATGAAGGACTGATCAGGGATTTTATTAACTGTTTTAAGAATCACTATAATAACCAATATTATTCTAACTGGCGTAAACAACTTATGCATTATCCTGAAAGTTTTGAGGAAAAACCAAGTCCCGATATTTTTAAATGGCGGTTGGGTGTGGCAATAAATAATTTCGTTCTGGGAGAAGGTATTTATACCCTACAAGATGGGTATAATACATCCGATCAAGCATTACGTATATCGGCCGGTATACTTGAATTTAGTCATTTGAAAGTCAATGAAGATCCTTATGATTACCTGGATGACAAAATAGATGTTATAAGAAAGAAACTGACCTCAGTGGAGGTTACTCCCGTGGAAATTGAAACAGAAATACAGCCAGACTTTGAAGTATTGAATAAATATTTTGAAGAGGACTTTCTTCAACTAGCGCCTACCGTTTTTCCAACCTATTCGTTTCAACTTGCAATTCATACAATATGCGTTTTATTCAGACTGGAAGAAAAATATTACTCAATAATGCATATATATAATTGTCTTATTGAATATTTAAAAAGAAGCACGACCCCTGCATCGCAAAATGTAAGCATTGAGGATTCTGAGGATACCAAGGATTTTAGGATTCTAATGAGGAATATTCAAAATCAAAAAATTAAGGAAGCATCTTTTGTATATAATGACGATACACAGTTAATCCTTAAACATCCATTACCCACTTATTTGATCAATCAAGCTATAAACGAGTATTATCAGAATCATCCAGAAGAGTTTGAATTAGGAATCACCTATGAAGAAACAGCTGATACCCAGGCTAATAATGCTGATAGCCATCCTATAAGAAAACTGAATAATCCCGAATGGTGCTTTTTGCCTGCATTTTGCACAGGATTTTATGGTTACCTAAAATCGAACGAACATGAAAATCCTCCTGAACTAGCAAAAGGCGACGATTTCTCATACTATAAAATCATCGCATTAGTTTTGCAAGCATCAGGTGCAGTCAAAGAACAGTACGCAAATGATGAGCCCGTCATTAATAAAATAAAATCCTGGGTCACTTTCAATCCATCCCTTGTAGAATCCAATACCTCATCGACTCAAATTTATCAATTTGAAGACATGTAATTCATGGATGACCTTATCTCTTAATCAGTTATCCCCTTTAAGTTAATTCTCTGATTATCAGAGCGCTATTTTTAATGGTTTCTTTCTAATTCTTGGCGCTATCCAGGTTGAGACCTTTTCGGAATTTTGCGGATATTAAGCTATAATGGAGCGGCTTGAAAGGCTCCTATAACCTAAGAAAGATAAAATGAAGAATAATCTATCAGATGAGCTGGATGGTTTGGAGGCGATAAGAAGTCATTCTAGTTCACCCAAAGTTCCAATTGATTTCAAAACAGCCGCGCAGCGCGCTGGATTAAAGGAATCTTACATGTACAAACTAACCAGTCAGCGTAAAATCCCATACTACAAGCCTTTCGGCAAGCGAATTTACTTCGATGAAGACGAGCTCACCCAGTGGCTTTTGAGAAATCGGTATGCTACTCAGGAAGAGTTGGATCAGCAGGCATCGGAGTATATCAGGGAAAAAGATAACATGAAATAATAAGGAGGTAACATGCATATGCGTGATGGAAGCAGCAAGATTTCCCCCTATGATATCCTCAATGGGATCATCGAAAAGGGGGGATTAATTAGAGAGCGTCTGGAGATGGTTCTGAGCAAAAGACCAAATAGCTCACGGCGTACAATGCTCTCAAAGACTGAGACCCGCTTTGTACTGGCCATGAACCCAAAAATATTCAAGGCTTTCCAGGAAGGCGAGTTTCTGCCACCCCGTACTGGGTATCGGCCTGGATATTATGTATACGAAATTCTGGGCTTACTGGAACGGGAACCTGAGGTCAAACCAGTGAATCTGGGAAAGTTCTTAGATGAAAATATTCAACTAAATATATTTAATGATGAGTACTGAAAAAAAAGCAGATCGCGAAATGACATCGGGAAACGCTGATGTGTTACGATCAGAAATAGGCTGTACAAGCCTGATGATACCTATCAATTTTGGCCTTCTAGGGGCCACAGGGATTGGTGGACTGACCGGTGGATGTGTGATGGGGGTTGACCCAATCCCGCATCGGGTGATTTTGGACAGGTTATTGGATATTATAAAACCTATTGACTTCAGAGCTAAGGCAGGACTGAGTGATGGGGAATCCTTAACGCAACGCCATTACCGCATTATCACGATAGAATCACTTCTGGAACTTGCTCAGCAATACCAGTGGGGTCTGTGTCGTCATCACAATTTTATTTATGTGTACAATGGGGCATTTTGGAATTTGGTCGAGACTGACCAATTGGTGAACTTTTTAGGTCTGGTATCCGAAAAAATGGGTATTGATCGTTATCTTGCCAGGGATTACCAGTTTCGAAATCATCTTTTAAAACAGTTTATTACCCTTGCCAACCTTCCTCATCCGGAACAACCTCAAAATTTGATTCTCATTAATCTGAAAAACGGAACTCTGGAAATTTCGATGAATGGGGTACATCTCAGGAATTTTGACCGAGAAGATTTTCTGAAATATCAGCTACCGTTTGAATACAATCCATATGCAGAAGCCCCGATGTTTCGAAAATATCTGGAAAAGGTACTTCCGGATAGAGAACTGCAAATGGTTCTATCAGAGTATCTTGGTTACGTTTTCATACCGAATACAGCGTTGAAATTAGAGAAAGCACTCCTCCTTTATGGAACGGGAGCAAATGGAAAAAGTGTCTGCTTTGATGTCGTCAATGCTTTATATGGACCGGAAAATACTTCGAACTATACCCTGCAGAGTCTGACAGACATAAAAGGTTATCATCGGGCGATGATAGCAAATAAGCTGATAAATTATGCCAGCGATATTAATGGAAATTTAGATTCCGCTATGTTCAAACTGTTGGCGTCGGGCGAGCCAATGGAAGCTCGCCTGCCATATGGAAATCCTATGATTATCTCCCAGTACGCCAAACTGATGTTCAATTGCAACGAACTGTTCAGAGATGTTGAACATACACATGCTTTTCATCGACGGTTAATGATTATCCCATTTGAGGTCACCATTCCGGATCATGAACAGGATGTAGAACTTGCAAATAAAATAATTGCATCAGAGTTATCCGGTGTTTTCAACTGGGTGCTGGAAGGCCTGTACCGGCTTCTTGAGCAAAAGAATTTTACAAGAAGTAAAATCGTAACGGATGCTGGAGAGAATTTTAAAAAGCAATCGGATAGCGTACGCGTGTTTTTGGAGGAGTGCAACTATAAAGCTCACGTATCGAATTATGTTCCGATCAAGGATCTTTATCAGGAGTACAGGTCATTTTGCCAGGAAGACGGTTTCAAAGCCGTAAAGAAAACCACCTTCAAGATTCGCCTTGAAGCCATCGGGATGATGACAAATCGACTGAATAATGGTAATGTATGCTATGTGAAGAAGGTTATTGTATACGGCATTTAAAAAAAGTTTTCCCAGGTGCCACGAAATTCACTTTTTGCACGATTGACCAGTGAATGGTACATTCAGTGCAGATATTGCTGCAGTTGGGTATAGGATTTTAGCAGTAAAAAGCTTAAATCGTGTAAAAAGTGAAAAACATGACGCTGTAAACAAAATTTTTTACAAGTGGACTGATGACATGGTCTAAGCAATGGAGGGGCTATGATGATAGAATCATAGCCCTTCTCATTGGCAAAAATGCCTCCCTCATCAAATAACCCCGCCACTCCGTTTTCCATACTCGATTTTTTCCTACTTTTAAAAGTCAGATTTCATACTGTAAAAGGCAGACCGGTTTTACTGGTTTTCAGTAGAAACGGGATGCTGTATTCATATTAATACCATGCCATGAAAGCATTTGAGCTTCACAGGCGGGTACTGGATTTATACAAGGAGTACCTGCTTTCTTTTATTAATATTAAGGATCGACGGATTGCAGACCGGGTGAAGGAGGCGGTGCTGCAAAATGCGTTCATCCCCGAGCCCCTAATCCAGTTTAATCCGTCTTATAAAATCGAAGGAACTTTGCAGGATTTTGTTTCCCGAAACAACCTCCACCCTGACCTGGCACGGATCTTCAAGGTTCCCTCCCTGTTCAAGCATCAGGAGGAAGCAATCAAAATCGGAGCGAATGAAAAGGGCTTTGTCGTGACTTCGGGGACGGGTTCTGGAAAGTCGCTGATTTTCTTTGCTACCATTTTTAACTATATTCTGAAGCTTCCTGAAAAGAAGCCGGGCATCAAGGCTGTGATCGTCTACCCGATGAACGCCCTGATCAATTCCCAGCAATTGGAAATAGAGAAATATGCTAGTGATTTCGGATCTGGCTTTCCCATTACGTATGCCAAGTATACCGGGCAAGAGGATGCGGATGAACGGCAGCGTATCAAAGATCTGAAGCCTGACATCATCCTTACCAATTACATGATGCTGGAGCTGATCATGACCCGGCAATCCGAGGAATGGATGCGGGAGGTGATGAGGGATGATCTGCACTACCTGGTATTTGATGAGCTGCATACCTACCGGGGCAGGCAGGGATCGGACGTGGCCATGCTGATCCGCAGGATACGAAACCTGGCGCATCAACAGCTGATCTGTATCGGTACTTCAGCGACCATGGCCACCGAAGGTGACACGGGAGATCGGAAACAGGCCATCGCGGATGTAGCTTTCCGCATTTTTGGTGACATGTATCAGACCGACCAGATCATTGAAGAATATTTGGAACCATGTACACAATCTCTTGATAATCAGATAGATAGATTTACGCTGCAGGAAGCAATCCACCGCCGTATTGACCTTGATGCAGATGAGAATGAACTTATCCGGCATCCCCTTGCCATCTGGTTGGAAAATAAAGTTGCCCTTCAGTATAATCCTGACGGGACCATCCAGCGGGGTAAGCCGAAAAGCATCCCACAAATTGCACAAATGCTCATTACGGATTCCGGGGAACCGGAACGAATTTGCCTGTCGGCCATCATGAACCTGCTGGAGTGGGCGGAAATCCTTAACATGAGGCTATCCTCTCAGGGTATCAGGAAATCCTACCTGCCTTTTAAACTGCATCAGTTCATTTCCCAGACCAGTACGGTGTATGTCACCCTTGATCCCGTCGAAACACGCAAAATCTCCATCGAATCGGGGAGGTATGTGAAGGATGAGTCAAAACTGGATCAGCTTATTTACCCCATTCTGTTCAGTCGTTACTCCGGACATGAATTTATCTGCGTTCGGCTTGACTTCGAAAACATGACGCTCCAGCCCCGTGAGCCGGAGGAACTTCCATATCAGTGGATCCAAAGCGAAACCAGGGAGAACAGGCAAACGGGAAAGGAACGCCGGGAGATGAGACTTGAGGACTTTCCGGGAGGGTACCTGATCGTTCAGGATCCCGGGGAACCCGACCTTTGGACCGATGAACAGCTGATGGAGATGCCGGCAAGCTGGTGGAAAATAAAAAACGATAAACCTCAGGCTACCGACTTTTACAAATATCAGCTCCCACGGAAAATATGGTTCAACACCCGTGGTGATTATGGAGAGGAACCTTCTGGTACACTTGACCAATGGGGCTGGTACATACCGGCAAAGCTCATCGTCGATCCCACGGCCGGGATCATCTATGATCATCGCACCAGTGAGAATACAAAACTGATGCGGCTGGGAAATGAAGGTCGCAGCACGGCAACGACACTGCTTTCATACGTGGTCGTCATGGAAATGCACCATCAGAAAGCACCTCCTGCTGATCAAAAGCTGCTGAGCTTTACGGATAACCGCCAGGATGCTTCGCTGCAGTCCGGCCATTTTAATGATTTTATCACCACAGGACAACTGCGGTCTGCCGTTTATCATGCCCTGCGCAAAGCATCTGGCCACCGGCTGAAGGCATACGAGATTGCCCGTCATGTATCAGAACATCTTTCCCTGAAAGAAAAGGACTATGTCCCCGATAACAGGGTCACCGACTATCCTGATCCGGAAAATCAGCGGGCACTGGAAACATTTCTTCTGATCAGGATCCTGTACGATCTCAGACGGGGATGGCGCTTTAACCTGCCCAACCTCGAACAAACCGGACTGCTGAACATCGGTTACCAGAATCTGGATGTGATCTGCCAGGATAATAAAATATTTGAAGAACTGTTCTTCTTTGATGCCCTCGACCCGCAACAGCGTTACGATATTTTGCTTCAGGTACTGAATTATTTCCGGACATCCTATGCCATCGACTATCCTTTGCTGACACGGGATAAAGCCGTGTCGGAGGGACTGATGAGCGAAAGGCTGGATCCGGCCAAATTATGGGGTCCAGACATCGGTGAACGAATCGAAACTCCCTCCTATCTTGTGCTTCAAAAGCCTGGCAAGACGCGGAAGGATGCCTACATGGCAAGCATCGGGGCGGGTTCGTACCTTGGGAAGTACCTGAGAAGGAAAATCAAAGAGTACACGGGTAAAGACCTGGACAAGGGATCGTACCTGGATTTCATCCTAAAGCTCTGCGAAAAGCTCCGAAACCTGAATTTCCTGGTTGCCGAAGAAATCCGGGGAGATAAGGCTACGATCAAAGGGTACCGACTCAGGCTGGAGCAGGTCGTATGGGAGCTGGGAGACGGCAATAAGGTTCTTTTGGATGAGATCCGGTATTGTGGTTATATACAATGGGAGCCGAAGCCAAACAGCTTCTTTAAGCAATTTTACCAGCAGGACTTTTCCGCTCTGGATAGACAGCTGGTCGGCCGGGAGCATACCGGTCAGATGGATAAGGACATCCGTATCATCAGGGAGGAGGGATTCCGCCAGGGACAGATCTCGGCGCTGTTTTGCTCCCCCACGATGGAACTGGGTATCGATATTGCCAAACTAAATATCGTCCATATGCGGAATGTGCCCCCCACACCCGCAAATTATGCACAGCGCGGAGGACGGGCAGGACGTAGTGGCCAGACGGCATTGATATTCACCTATTGCTCACAGTGGTCGCCCCACGACCGGAACTACTTTAAGAAACCGACCGATATGGTGTCCGGTTCGGTGGTCCCTCCCCGACTGGAAATCAATAATGAGGAACTGATCCTGTCACATTTCAATGCTTACCTGCTGATGCGATGCGGGATCAGCGATCTTCACATCAGCATGGAGCAGGTACTGGATATAAGCCAGATGCCTGCATTACCCATCCGGGAACGGGTGATGGCCAATCTTCAGCAGGGCATGCACGATTTTGGGGAGAAATGGACCAGTGAATTTGCCCAGGTCATCAAGGGCATCTCACCGGAACTGGAGCAGGGAAGTTGGTTCAACCAGGCCTGGCTTACCTCGCATCAGAAAAGTTTTATTACCCGTTTTGACAGAGCCTTTGACCGGTGGCGGATTTTATTCCTGGCAGCAGAAAACCTGCTTCGATCTGCTCAGGAAATTGTCAATAATCCCACCGTCAAGGATAGCAATATCAGAAAACAGGCGTTGAATGACCAGTATCTTGCACTGAAACAGAGGGATCTTCTGCTTAACCAATCCCGCGATACTTTTGGCAGCCAGAGTGAGTTTTATATTTTCAGATACCTGGCCTCTGAAGGCTTTCTCCCTGGGTATAATTTCACCCGTCTTCCCATCAGGACATTCGTAGGCGAAAGAGCCACTCAGAAGGGTGGATTTATCTCCCGGTCCCGTTTCATTGCCCTTAAGGAATTTGGTCCAGGTAACCTGATCTATCACAATGGGCAAAAATACCGTATCAAGCGGCTCTTGATGGCTGATGCAGGAATCCGACAGCAAAAGATCAAGACCAGCAAGGAAACCGGGTATGCGTTCCTTGGCCTGGATGCAGACCATTACACCAACGATCCGATCACAAATAATGAACTGACTCCTTCCCGGAGCTCGACATTTTCCAATGTGATCGAGATGAGCGAGACCGAAGCCTTCCCTGAAAACCGTATCTCCTGCGAAGAAGAGGAACGCACTTCCCAGGGGTATGAGATCAGCTCGTATTTCAACTATCCCAAGGGCATGGAGAGCAACCGACAGGCGGTAATCAAGGCGGCAGGACAGCCTCTGCTGAACCTGATTTTCGGGCCTGCAACGCAACTGATAGAAGTAAACGAACGATGGAGAAGGGCAAAGGACCGGGACGGCTTCTGGATCGATGACCGGAACGGACGCTGGCTGAAACAGGTAGATCTGGAGGATGAAGAAACAAAGAACCACGCCCATGAAGTCCGTATCTTCACGACCGATATTGCTGATTCGCTATATATTCAGCCTGTGGCAGAGCTGGGCCTGACTCCGGAACAGGTGCATTCCCTGGCTTATGCACTTAAAAGAGGGATCGAACAGCTTTTCCAGGTGGAAGAAAGCGAGATTGGTGTGATGGTGCTGGGAGAGGCAACAGCACCCAACATCCTGCTTTTTGAATCTTCCGAAGGCAGCCTGGGTATCCTCTCACAGCTGGTCGATGAACCTAAAACTATGCGTAAGCTCTTCCGGGAGTCCTACGCGGCCATGCATTTCGATCCTGAAACGTACGAGGATACGCGCCCTGATCTGCCGAAAGCAAATTATGACGATCTTCTGTCGTATTACAACCAGCGTGTTCATGATCAGATGGACCGGTTTGATATCAAAGAGGTACTTGAAAGGCTGATGGAATGTTCGGTGGAAACCAAATCCGGTAAGATGGACAGAGAGCAGCTCTACCACTACCTCCTATCACGTTGTGATCCCCACTCCAGTACGGAAAGGCAGTTTGTCGAATACCTGTATGTTAATGGGTATGTTTTGCCCGACAAATCACAGGTGAACATACCGGAATGCTACGTCAATGCTGATTTTATTTTCAACACACTCAATGGGCCTGTGCTGATCTTTTGCGATGGCAGCGTGCACGATAATGAAAATGTAAAAGAGCAGGATCGCCTCAAACGCAAATGCCTGAGGGATGCCGGGTATGACCTGATCCAGTGGTATTACAAGAGACCACTGGAGGAGATCATATTGCAGCGTAAGGATATCTTTAGAATAATTCAATAACCGGTAAAAGATGGTCACATATAATCCCGGAAAACTGGTAAAATACCGCGACCGACGATGGATCGTAATCCCGAGCGATGACCCCGAGCTGATGCTATTGAAACCGCTGGGTGGCTCGGATCATGAGATAACGGGCATCTATAATCCTCTGCGCGGCATCCCGGGGGAAGAGATCCGTGAAGATCTGTTTCCACCGCCAACCATCGAAGAGCTGGGGGATTACCAGACTGCCAAGCTACTGTTCGAAGCCTGCCGTCTGTCGTTTCGTAACGCCAGTGGTCCTTTCCGCTGCATGGGGAAGCTATCGTTCCGCCCACGGTCCTACCAGATGGTGCCGCTGGTGATGGCACTGAAGTTACCGGTTATCCGGTTACTGATCGCAGATGATGTCGGTATCGGTAAGACGATCGAAGCGCTGGTCATCCTGAAGGAAATGATGGAACGTGGCGACATACGGCGTTTCGCCGTGGTATGCCCTCCACACCTCTGCGACCAGTGGCAAATGGAACTCAATGACAAGCTGGACATACAGGCGGAGATCATCCGCTCCAGTACGACAGCATGGCTGGAACGGAGATTACCTGACGATAGAAGCGTATTTTACCATTACCCCTACCAGGTGATCTCCATTGATTATATCAAAGGGGAACGGCACAGGCAGATGTTCCTGAATGACTGCCCGGAAATGGTGATCCTGGACGAAGCCCATACCTGTACCCTGCCGGCAGGAGCATCGGCCAGAACACAACAGCAGCGTCATTTTATCATGAATCAGGTGGCCAGAAGGCCAAACCAGCACCTGATCATGCTCACGGCAACGCCGCACAGTGGGAAAGATGTCGAGTTCCGGTCGCTGCTGGGTATGCTGAATCCCGAATTTGAGAAATACGAGCTGGATTCCATTGAACAAGCCGAAAGGCGCAGGATCGCCAGTCATTTCATCCAGCGTAAAAGGGAGAACATCCTGCACTGGGCAGGACAGGACACACCCTTCCCGAAAAGGGATTCGGGAGAAATACCCTATAAACTCTCACCTGCCTATAAAACCTTGTACTACCATGCGCTGGATTTTGCTAAAGGTCTTACACGTGAAGGCCTGGAAATAAGAGGCAGCCGGGTAAGGTACTGGGCTGCCCTGGCATTGCTACGCGGGATGATGTCAAGTCCGGCAGCGGGACTGGAGATGGTTCGCAACCGGCAACAGCGACGGCTGGAAGAAACTGGGGACTGGGAACAACTGGAAAATCCAAACTTTGAGCGGCTGGAGGGTGAATCGGATACCACACAGCAGGAACTGCTGGATTATGCGGATTTGAAATCCTCCGAAAGGGCTGAGCTGATCAAGCTCCAGAATGAACTGGAAAAGTTGCAGGGTACTGTACAGGATGTCAAAGCCCGTATTGCGATACGGACGATCCACGAATGGCTCAAGGAGGGGTTCCAGCCCATCGTTTTCTGCCGTTATATCGCCTCGGCCAAATACCTTGGGGAATTGATGCAGCAGGAACTGCCACAGAAATATACCGTTCGTGTGGTGACCTCCGAACTGGCTGACGAACAGCGCAAGGAGGAGGTGGAACGCCTGGGCAAAGAACCCAATCATGTGATGGTGGCCACGGACTGCCTGAGCGAAGGCATCAACCTGCAGGATCATTTCACGGCCGTCCTTCATTATGACCTGCCCTGGAATCCAAACAGGCTTGAACAACGGGAAGGCCGTGTGGATAGGTTCGGCCAGACTGCTCCGACAGTCAAGACATTCCTGATCTGGGCTGAGGATAATCCGATCGACATGATCGTGCTGCAAATCCTGATCCGCAAGGTCCGTGCGATCCAGAAATCCATTGGCGTTTCTATTCCCCTGGCTGAAGACAACCAGTCGATCATGGATGCGATCCTGATGAAAATTATCCTTGATCCCCGCAAGCAGGATACGGCTGTTCAGGGACGGTTGGATTTTGGCGACACAGAGATGGAAGAGCAGAATGCGCGTATCACACGGGAGCTGGAAGCGGCAAAGGAGAAAGCGGTTCAGCTCCGGAATATATTCACTCACAGTACCGTCAGCCAGGAAGATATTGAAGTTCAGCTGAAAGAAGTGGATGAAGCCATTGGGGATATGCAATCCGTTGAGGCATTTGTCATACAGGGACTCAACAGCCTGGGAGTAACAGTACGGCCCGACGGCAAGGGTTATGTGTTCAGTCCGGTTAATCTTCCGACTCACCTGAGGTACTTCTTTAACGGGGAACAACAGGCCTATATCAGCTTTGAGTCACCCACGCCGAAAGGATACCGGTATATCGGCCGGAATAACCGATTCACCGAACAGCTGTGTCAGTTCATAATGGCTCTATCGTTCGACGGTCATCCCAATTATCATCGTATTGCCCGTACAGCAGTGGTTCGTACCGATGCGGTAACGATCAAGACCACGCTGGTGCAATTCAGGGTGCGCAATGTGATCCGTGAGTCCAGCTCCCGAAGGGATGTCATATCCGAAGAGATGTACCTGTGGGGCTATGTGGGCAGCGATCCAAAAGGTAAAAAACTGGAATTTGCTGAGGCCAAGAAGCTCCTCAGAGAAGCCCAGACCGTTGCAAACATAAGCCTGGAAGGTCAGCAGCGCATGATGAAGGAAGAGCTGAAACTGTTTGAAGAAATGAAAGATCCTTTCATCCAACTGGCCGAACGCAGAGCAGAGAACCTGGTGGAGGCGCACAGCAGGTTCCGCAGCCTGGTGGGTGGCAGACGCTATGAAAAGGTCTACCCGATCCTTCCCCCGGACATCATGGGCATTTATATTCTTCTTCCACCTGTAAGATCGTTGTAATCATGGCCTATACGAGCATAAACATACAGGGCAACATCATTTCTTCTGAAATCCTCGATCGGATCCGGCAGGAAGAGCCTGCTTACCGGCAGAAACCTGTTGATTTTGGCCTGGATCGCAATCAGACCGTCCGCGATGAGATCAACATTGCCTGGGCCGCCACCAAAAGCCACTGGGAAGCGTTTCAGATCCGGCGGGAACGCATTCCCGAGGAAGAATCCGGTACCACGGAAACCCGCCAGAGCTGGATGATCCCCTTCTTCTTTGAGCTGGGTTATGAGCTGGAGGTCAAGCGACAGGCCGAAGTGATCAACGATAAGACCTATTTTATCAGCCATAAGGCCCATAACCATGGTGAATTTCCTGTTCACATCGTCGGGATCAATCAGTCACTCGACAAAAGAGCCGAAACAGGAGGCACCCGTCTCTCCCCCCATGCGCTGGTCCAGGAGTACCTCAACAACCATGAACATCTGTTTGCCCTGGTGACCAACGGGCGGTTCCTGCGCCTGCTCCGGGACGCCACCCGCCTTTCCAGGCTGAGCTACCTGGAATTTGACCTGCAGCGGATGATGGACGATAACCTGTTCAATGAGTTTGCCCTGATGTACCGCCTGCTGCACGTGACCAGGATGCCTGTAAACGTGGAGGAAGGGGAAAATTCGATCATCGAGTTCTACCACCAGGAAAGCCTTGCCTCGGGTACACGTATACGGGAAAAGTTAAGTGAAGCTGTTGAGAGAGCGATAACGGGCCTGGGTAATGGATTTCTGGTTCATCCGGCAAATGATTCGCTTCGGGACGCATTCAGGGAACAGCAGGTGACGGCCGATAAATACTATCTGTACCTGCTCCGCCTGATCTACCGGCTTCTGTTTTTAATGGTAGTGGAGGAACGGAACCTGATCTATCCTGATGAGCGGAATCCCAGGCTGGATCACTTCCGGAACCTCTATCTACGGCATTATTCACTGAAACGGCTACGTGAGCTTGCCCTGAAGAGCCTCTATGTGGATAGTCGCCATCACGATCTGTGGGAAGGATTAAAGGTGACCTTCCGCCTGTTTGAAGAGGAAAAGTACGGGAGATCAATGGGCATTTCTCCTCTAGGTAGTGGTTTGTTCGACCCCGATGCCCTTGGGATCCTGGCTGATGTTAAGCTGGATAATGAGATCTTCCTGATGGTGCTGCGCATCCTCACTACCTTTGAAAGCGAGCAAAAGCAGCTGGTAAAAGTAAATTATGGGGATCTGGATGTGGAAGAATTTGGATCCGTGTATGAAGGATTGCTGGAGTACGATCCGCAGGTAAATGAAGCCGGAGGGAAGTTCACCTTCAGTTTTGTCACCGGTCAGGAACGCTCAAAATCCGGTACGCATTACACACCTGAAGAGCTTGTGAAACCCCTCATTCAGCATTCGCTGGATTATCTGATCGAAGATTGCATCAAGAAACCACATGAAAGGTTAAAGATGGGAGGCGGGATGCAGGAGGCAGGAAGCGGGAAGCAGGTAGCAAATGGGGAATTACGATTATTGCAGGAAAAGGCTCTCCTGTCTCTGAAAGTTGCGGATGTCGCGTGCGGCTCGGGGCATATTTTGTTGAGTGCGGCACGAAGGATTGGATTGGAGCTGGCCAGGGTGCGAACCAGTGAGGATCAGCCGACACCGCCTGCGATACGTCGGGCGACCAGGGATGTGATTTGCAGCTGTATTTATGGGGTAGACATCAATCCCCTGGCTGTAGAGCTCTGTAAGGTTGCCATGTGGCTGGAAGCGCACAATCCCGGGCAGCCGTTGAATTTCCTGGATCACCGGATCAAGTGCGGTGATGCCATTGTCGGACTGGCCCATTTTAAAGAACTAGAAAACGGGATCGCTGACGAAGCATTTAAGGCCTTGCCTGGGGATGATAAGAAGATTGCTGCCTTGTTTCGGAGACGAAATGCTCAGGAACGAAAGTTAGCACATCTTCAACCATATGATGTAGATAATGTTGATAAAAACCTAAATGATATTACAATTGAATACACTCAGGTCATTAATATGCCTGAACGAACACCGAAAGAGATTGAAATCAAACGTAACGCCTATCAAAAATTATTAAGTGGACCCCGATGGATGAGACTGAAACAGCTGGCCGATATGCAGGTGGCGCAGTTTTTTATTTCCAAAATAGATGAGAATATAAACAAAATCATTACACATGCGGAATATGGGAGTTATCTTAAAACTAGCACTCAAATATTAGGTCATGGGCCTGCTAAAGCAACTGCTATGGCTGCTGAAAAGCGGTTTTTTCATTATTTTCTTGAGTTTCCGGAAGTCTTTAGACAGGAGGGATTTGATTGTGTTTTAGGAAATCCGCCCTATTTAGGTGCACAAAAAATTACCGAGAATTTTAGCGAAATCTATCATGAGTATATTCGTCATATATTTAACACCAAAGGTATTACGGATTTAGCTGCATACTTTCTTTTAAGGATCCATGATTGTACTTTAAGAGAAGGATTTATATCGCTTATTACAACAAATAGTATATCACAAGGAGATACACGTGAAAGCGGATTAGCAAAAATCATCAGAAAGGGTAGCTATATATCTTTTGCCAATAAGAATATTAGATGGCCTGGTCAAGCAAATACAATAGTTACAATATTTGGAATTAGTAAAAATCGAAATGTTGAAAGGCTAGAATTAAATGGGTCATATGTTGAAAATATTAATTCATATCTTTATGATATTGATAATGAGCTTAATAAGAAAACTCTAAAGCAGAACATAGGTATAGGTTTTGTTGGTTCTTATCTATATGGAGATGGTTTCATCATTGACGATGAACAAGCTATGAAATGGAAGGCAAAGTACCCAAATATTATTAAAAAGTATATAAATGGAGATGATTTAAATAATCATCCAATGTTCCAACCAAGTAGATGGGTGATAGATTTTGCCGATATGGATAATGAAGAAGCAAAGAAATTTACTGAACCTTTTAATTATATTGAAAAATTCGTATTTCCAGTAAGAGAAAAAGTAAAACGTAAACAGTATAAGGATAAATGGTGGATGTACGCAGAACGAAGGGTTAATCTATATAAATCAATCCAAAACAATAGTCGAGTTCTAGTAAGGACTCAGGCCAGTAAACATAATGTATTTGAGTTTATTGACAACGGATTTGTTTTTGATCAGAAGTTAATAGTCTTCAAATTTCAAGATTATTATTCTTATGCAATTCTTAATAGTAACATCCATGAATCATGGATTTTAATTTTTTGTGGAGATTTTGGTGGGATTCTTAATTATTCGCCGACAGATATATTTGAAACATTTCCATTTCCCCAGAAAACAATTGAAACTAAAAGTAACTTAATCAGTGATGTTGCTCAAAAATATCAAAAGCATCGAGTTCAAATATTGATTCAAATCCAATTAGGACTCACAAGAACCTATAATCTATTTCATAGTAAGGAAATTCGTCAAACATGCAAATCAGAGAACACATTAGATGATACATCATTCGAGAAGCTTGTCGGAAAAGAGGCCCTGCAACTCCGGAAACACTTAGCGAAAACCCCAGGTACTATATCTTTTAATGAAGCTATTGAAAGCATCATTAAACTTCGAGAACTCCACGTTCAGATGGACGAAGCTGTCCTGGAAGCATATGGCTGGCATGAAGACAGTCCCAAGTGGGGTCCCGCCATCCAGCTCCGACATGATTTTTATGAGGTGGATTACCTGCCAGAGAACGACCGGATCCGTTTCACCATTCATCCCGATGCCCGCAAAGAGGTTTTGAAACGGTTGCTGAAGCTGAATTATGAGATCCATGAGGAGGAGGTGAGAGCGGGGTTGTGGGAGAAGAAAGGGGGAAAAGAAGAAAGGCACAAAGGGGCAAAGGCACAGAGGCACAAAGGGAGTGACGAACAGAGAAACCGGGGATTTTTGAATGAAGAATTGCCGTTGGCGGCGGAGGAAGAGAGTGGGTACAGGCAGGGAGATTTATTTGCGGAGGAACCACGGATTGTTCAAGTACCTAAACCTGCCACTCCAAAATCGAAGAAAGTTAAAGAATTTATTACCGTTACGATTCGTCGTGATGACGGTCGTGAGTTCCATTACCATATAACTCCATTTGCAAAGAAGGACCACTTCTCGGGTAAATATAAACAGATACTTCCTGATTCCAACCTAGCACAGGCCATGATCGGCAAAATGGAGGGTCAAAGTTTTGAGTTCGGGGGATCGAAGTTTGAAGTGGAAGAGGTTGGAACATAAGAGGGAAAGAATTTTATACACACTATACCATGTCTGAATTAAAAACTTGCTTCAAGAAGGTTGATTACGATCTAAGCGGCTTGCTGCATTATATCGAAATTGGTGATATCGGACTGCCGGATATCCAGCGTCCCTTCGTATGGGAAAATACTAAAGTGAGGGATCTCTTTGATTCGATGTATAGAGGATTCCCGATCGGGTATTTATTATTCTGGGAAAATGTTTCTTTAAACGGAGTCCGGCATATCGGGACAGGAGAAAAAGCCCATATCATTCCAAACCGTTTGATCGTTGACGGGCAACAACGATTGACCTCCCTTTATGCCGTAATAAAAGGGAAGGAGGTACTTGATGCCAGTTACAGACACAGGAAAATTGAAATTGCCTTCAGGCCCAGGGATGGTAAGTTTAGTGTTACTGACGCTGCCATCCGCAGAGATATTGAATGGATACCGAACATTTCAGCGATATGGTCTGGAAAATCAGAGTATATGGTGATCAAGGAATACATCCAGAAGGTCACCAGTCGGATTACATTGACAGAGGAAGAGATTGAGAACATCAGTAATAATCTGGATCGCCTTTACGATCTCAGGAAATATCCTTTTACTGCCTTGGAAATAGCTTCGGGAGTTGAAGAAGAGGAGGTTGCCGACATATTTGTCCGTATCAACAGCGAAGGAGTCACTCTGAATCAGGCGGACTTTATCCTTACGCTTTTATCCGTATTCTGGGATGAAGGGCGAAAGGAGCTTGAAGATTTCTCACGGTTCTCCAGAATAGTACCTGGTACAGAAGAACCATCACCCTATAACAAGTTCATAAAACCCTACCCTGATCAACTATTACGAGTTGCGATTGCACTTGGATTCAACCGGGGAAAGCTCAAAAGTGTCTATCAGATTCTTCGGGGGAAGGATCCGGAAACGGGTACTTATTCAACACAGAAGAGAGAAGAACAGTTTGAGATCCTTCGAAAAGCTCAGGAGCAGGTCCTGAATCTGACCAATTGGCACCAGTTTATGAGCTGCCTGGTGGGTGCGGGATTTCGGGGAGAAGAAATGATCTCCTCTCAGAATGCTCTGTTGTATGCGTATGCATTTTATCTGATAGGTCGTACCAGGTTCCATATTCCGGAATATGTCCTGCAAAAGCTTATTGGCAGGTGGTTCTTTGCTTCGAGTCTGACTGGCCGATATTCGATGGCCCCAGAGTCAACAATGGATAGCGATCTTATCCATATTAAGGATTTACAGTCCGGGGAAGATTTCGTTCAGGAACTGGAAGAAATGATCGCAGGGGTTCTGACCAATGATTTCTGGAATATAACCTTGCCCATGCAATTGGAAAGTTCCTCCTCGCGAAGTCCCATCTATTTCGCCTTTCTTGCTTCTCAGATTCTGTTAAATGCTCCGGTTCTGTTCTCCCCTAAAAAGATTGCCGCTATGATGGATCCGATGCTGAAAACAGTAAAAAAACCTCTGGAGAAACATCATCTGTTTCCCCGTGCCTGGCTGGAGAATGAGGAAAAGATCAAGGACATCAGGATGATAAATCAGATAGCTAATTTTGCGTTGATCGAGTGGCCAGACAATATTGACATCAGTGATGGCGATCCGAAAAGATACGTTCCGGAAATTAAGACACGCTTCAAAGATGAAAATGACTGGAAGTTAATGTTAGAATTGCATGCCCTGCCGGATCAGTGGGAAAATATTCCTTATTCAGAATTTCTGGTTCAGCGTCGATTTTTGATGGCCCAGATCATCAGAAAGGGTTATGAATATCTTCTATAATCCTGATAATCAATGAGTTAGATCACAAAAAATCTGAAGAGTCTACTGCGGAACGACGCATTTATCCTGATCCTGATCATTGTCAATGCCATTGTCATTTTTCTTCAGGGCTTTGACTTCTCGATACACGTATTGAAAGTTTTATCCATCGTTGACAACATCATAACGGTGATTTTTGTCATGGAATTATGCGTCAAGCTGATCGAATACAGACCCACCAACTTCTTAAGATCATTCTGGAACATTTTTGATGCTATCATCATCCTGCTAGCCGTCCCTTCCCTCTTTGAATGGTTTGTCGGTTTTGGAGGGAGGCCAACTGAGTATATACTGGTGTTAAGGGTCCTGCGTGTGTTCAAGTTCTTCCGGTTCATACGGTTTCTTCCGGACGTACATAAAGTGATCACGGGATTCAAAAGGGCACTTAAAACATCGCTGGTTATCATACTGGGATTCTTTATCTATGGTTTTATTATAGCTGTACTCTCCTGTTATCTGTACCGAAATGTCGCACCTGAATTTTTTCATACTCCGCTGATGTCATTTTATTCGGTGTTTGAGATTTTCACCGTGGAAGGATGGTTTTCTATCCCTGACCTGATTTCTGAGCGTACCAACGAAACCATGGCTATACTGACACGTATATACTTTATCTTCATTCTGGTGACAGGTGGTATTTTCGGCATGTCGCTGGTCAACTCCGTTTTTGTCGATGCCATGGTCAGCGATAACAAAGAAGACCTGGAAAAAAAAGTCGATAAGCTGGAGAAAAAGATTGACAGGTTGCTTGATATGCAAGAAGAAAAGAAAAAAGGACAGGATTAATCATGATCAGAATCTATTTTTTATTGTCAGCAATTGAATCCATATTCATAGTTATGCATGGGAATCCTTATCCAACCTGATTACTCTCTTGCCGTCTTTGACAGAAATCAAGCGAGTGATAGACGGACTAGAGTCCTTGAATTAGTTACTAGAAACTGGTGATACCTTTTAAAATGTAAGTTAAGGTATTAGTCTTTGTGCTAATTCTTATGAATGAGGTTTTTAATGGGAGAGTGATATTAAAAATACATCGAGTTTTTCGGATAAATAATCATTGGGCATTTGATCATTATCTTTAATCTCAAGCATTTTACATAAATCTTTTATATCAAGAATTAAAATTAATTTACCATGTTCTCTTAGAGCACCTTTTGATGCTGAAATTGCCTGATCATTCGCTCCATTTCTTGCTATTAGGATACATACAGAACGAAGAGCCTTAGTAAATAAATATCTTTCAGTTGTATATATCTGATTCTGTTCAATCTTATCAGTATAATTTTTAAACTCAAATAAGATATATCTGGAACGAAATAATTGAATAATCATTTTCCAAAAGTCATCATTTGAATTTATTCTACATATTAAATCAAATCTAGCTAATTCATCGTCTGTTCTGGTTTGCCTATTCCATAGAGTCAGGTCTTCTTCAAAGAGATATTTAAGAATTTCTTCGCATTTTCTTTCAAATTCATGCCATCCTTCCCTTCCATTTATTATTGTATTCATTTCTTGACACAAACTTTTACCCTTTTTATGAGGACGCTCAACTTCAATTAGATGAATCGGAAATGGTTCACAAAGGGAACTAATATATTCATTTGGCTCTTTATGCTGTATTTCTATTCCTTCAAAAACATTTACAATGTCAATCCCTTGCTTGGCTTCAATTAGTAATTTTTCGAAATCTTCCAATAATGACGAATCTAATAATTCACTTTTTAAAAGATAATACAAGTCTCCCCTATCCCATAGAATTATTTTATATCTATCTAAAACTTCTTCTTTGAGCTTTAAAGTGACAGCTGAAGAGACAATTAATAGACCCTTACTTTTGGTTTTACTTTTCACTAAGTATGCAAGTCGTTCACATGCTGAATATATCGTTGAGCTTGGTATTATTTTACTACGATAAAATTTAATTTCACAATATATTAAGATATCCTTTTGAATTAGCCTAAGGTCAGCCCGATACCCCACTCCTGGATGAACATGTTGTGGTTGGAAGCCATAAGCGAAAAAGATTTGTTCTATTATTTTTTCAAACCTTTGATGAAAATCAAACCTTATCATAATTATTTATTTAATGGTATGTTAAAATAGTAATAGGGATGAATTATTCACGGTACAAACGAATTATTGTGTGTATAATAGAATGTAAAGTGAATATAATAAAGTGTCTAATTGAAATTAACTTAACCAGTGGCACAACTCATTATTGCGCATATTCCAAACTCATATGAAGGTATCAAATATACAACTAATTATTACGTGAAGATATAAATGTGCTTTTGATAGGTAATATCTAGTATTAACCATACTATCTAAAATTATTTGGATACATGCAATTTCGTTTTTAAATCTATGGACAGGGAATTGATGAATTACCCGTCCATAGATCGGTTTAATAGTCAGGCATAAATTTCCGAGGAAAGTGTTACGCTCAGCACCTGTGTGATACTATCAAACGCAATGGAGAAAGCCTACCTTGAGTCGAGATCGACGCCCCGTCCAGGACGGGATCAAGAGGCTGGTGAGGCCGACAATGAAACAGTCGTTCTCTGTGATCAGTCGCAGCACTTAATACTGAGTTATTAACAAGGCCCCAAAGCCCTACGGGCATATGTGGTGATCCGGTGTCATGGATATCGGCACTGGTGCCCGTTATCCCTTGCCACCGCTTACTCATGTCAAAGTGTCAAATTGTCAAATAGCCTAAGGGTCCCGAAGGCAACGGACGCTGAAACCGTAGTTCTTGCCGAGGTTGACCCTGACTGATTCCGGACCGGAGTAACCGAGGATACGGCACCAGGCGACGTAGTTGTCATCCTCCGTCGATGTCCACCGGTAGTCGCCGATCGTGACATTGCCGAAGTAGCCATCGTCGTTGCGATGGCCACCGGGCAGACCTGAGAAACCAAACAGGTCGGTGCCATTTCCATTCTCAATCCAGCCGCGGGTGGTCTTCAGGTTCATCCCGGCATCATATCCACGAAAAGGTCCATCATCATCCCAGGTAGTATCACCAATCCCATACTGGCTGTCCACCGCCCCTTCCAGCACCTTCCATTCCTCATCCGTGGGCAGGTGCCAGCCCAACGGACAGATGCCCTGTACACCCTGCTGGGTGGTGTATTGCATCATTTCCCACCACTGATAGAGGCCGCCGTATTTGCTGCAACTATCAGGTTCGTTGTTGTAGCAATACTTCTCCATCACACCATTGTCAGTCATCTCCTCCTCTCCCAGAATCATCTCACCCACGTTCAGGTTTTCCTTCAACCAGCATTGGCTGAAGATCTGTATCGTGTTGTACACTTGATCCTCGTATTCCACCGTTGGCGTTTCCGGGCAGGGGATGTTGGTGGCGAACTGGAAGGTGTAGGTGGTGTTTTCTTGCGGAGCATCCAGCATGCCGGATTCAATGCCGTTGACATAGCCGACATATAACAAAGTGTCACCATAAGTATACGGTATTTCACCTGGTAATTGCAATGTTGTATCCGAACCGTAAAGCATTGCCTCCTTACCCTGAGTACGGTTCATGACCTTTATGCTATCCAGCTGGACATGGGTAGCGTTGTTTACCGCCGTAAATGTCAACTCAATTAAAGGTATATAAATTTTATCCCTCAAACAGCGAACGCTAAAACCATAGCCCTCGTCGTAGCCGTCCCGGTAGACTCTCGGGTAGTCGTAACCGAGGTCACGGTCCCACGCGCTGCTGACGTCCTCCGTCGACGTCCACCAGTAGCAGTAGCTGCCGACATCGTAGAAGTAACCATCGAGGATGCGGCTGCCACCCGGCAGACCTGAGAAGCCGAACAGGTCGGTGCCGTTGCCATTTTCATACCAGCCACTGGTGGTCTTCAGGTTCGTCCCGGCATCAGATCCACGCAATCCCCAATCATCCCAGGTATTGTCTCCAATGCCGTATTGGCTATCCACCGCTCCTTCCAGCACCTTCCACTCCTCGTCCGTAGGCAGGTGCCAGCCCGGAGGGCAGATGCCCTGTGCACCCTGCTGGGTGGTGTATTGCATCATCTCGTTCCACTGGTACAGGCCGCCGTATTTGGCGCAACTGTCGGATTCGTTGTTATAGCAGTACTTTTCGATTGTTCCATTGTCAGATTGTCCTATTGTTCCTTCGATCATCTCGCCTACATTCAAATTCTCCTTGAGCCAGCATTGGCTGAAGATCTGTATCGTGTTGTACACTTGACCCTTGTATTTCACCGTTGGCGTTTCCGGGCAGGGGATGTTGGTGGCGAATTGGAAGGTGTAGGTGCTGTCCTGTTCCGGTGCATCCAGCATGCCGGATTCCAGTCCGGCTGCATAGCCAATGTACAGCAGCTCATCACCGGGATTGAAAATGAAATCTTCAGCCTGGGCAGATAACTTCTTTTCAGGGACAGAGGATATGAGCCCAGTGTATTTGACCAGGCACTTCTGATGACCGGTACCATAATGCAGTATCTTGATGGTCTGCCTTTCACCTCGCCAGTTAGCTGACAGGAAATAGGTTGACTCCTTACCGGGTGTGAACAGCAGCGTATGAGTTCCTCTTGAAAGGGTGAGATCCCTTCTATAAACTGTACTTCCCAGTAAATCGGTAACCATCAGATTCACCTGGTCCTGTTCGGGTATAGCCAGGTTTATGGTTGTTTGTTCCCCGACAGGATTGGGATAGTTCTGGTACAGCCGGAATCCGGAGATCGACTCAGGCTCGGAGATACCGAACCATAAATTCGTAACGAGGACTGTATCAGGCCAGGTCAATACTGTATCTCCGCCTTGTGTGCGGTTCATCACCTTGATGCTGTCCAGTTGTACATGCGTAGTATTGTTCACTGCGGTAAAGGTCAATTCAATGACTGAACGCTGTCCCACGGTCATCATACATGCGGTGATAAGAGTAAATAATAGGGTAAGCTTTGGTTTCATTGGACTGAAATTAAGACTGGAGATAATTGATTTGGGCTACAAGTTACGACAATATTCGTGAAAATCAAATGAATAAGGGGACAGATTGTAGATAAAGGGGCGTGGAGAGGTAATTCTCTCCAGCCCCTCGTCAAACTGGCTATCTTGACCTGTCGATTATCGACCCGCCAGTGTCACACTCAGCACCTGTGCAGGTTAATAATCAGATCAATCCTTCCGCCCCACCTCCACTTCCAGTTGTAAGATAGCCTAATAATCCCGAAGACAGCGAACGCTGCAACCGCTTCCCCCACTGGTGTAGACCCGGTGGACTCCCAGACCCAAGTAATTGGAGCCACGGTCCCATGCGCCGAGATAGCCCCACTCCGTCGAGGTCCACCAGAGACCTCCGTAGCCAACAGCGTAGAAGATATCAAAGTTGGAGCGGTAGCCGCCGGGCAGACCAGAGAAACCAAACAGGTCGGTGCCGTTGCCATTCTCATTCCATCCACTGGTGGTCTTCAGGTTCGTTCCAGCATCAAGGCCTCGCCAACCGTCATCATCCCAAGTGTCATGACCAATCCTATACTGACCGTCCACTGCCCCTTCCAGCACTTTCCACTCCTCATCGGCAGGCAAGTGCCAGCCCGGCGGGCAGATACCTTGTACTCCTTGCTGAATGGTATACTGCATTATCTCCCACCATTGGTAAAGACCACCATATTTATTGCAACTATCAGCTACGTTTCCATAACAGTACTTCTCTATAACTCCGTTATCAGTCATATTCAAGTCTCCCTGAATCATTGTACCCACATTCAGATTCTCTTTCATCCAGCACTGGTTGAAGATCTGGATGGTGTTGTATATTTGTCCTTCGTAGTTAACCGTAGGTGTCCCTGGGCAAGGGATACTGGTAGTGAACTGGAAGGTGTAGGTTTCGCTTTCTTCAGGGGTGTCCAATATTCCTGATTGAAGGGTGACTCCGTACCCGATATAAAGCAGAGTATCACCCGGACTGATGATAAAGTCCTTTCCTGATGCCTGGGACTTCCTTTCAGGTTCCAGACTGTTGCTGCCAAGATAAGTAAGAGTACATCGCTGGTCATCACCTGGTCCGTAATGCAGGATCTTTATGCTCTTTCTGAATCCTTTCCAGGTAGCTAAGAAGAAATAAAGTGATTCTTCACCTGAAGTGAACTCTAAAGTGTGAAGTCCCGAAGTAAGGATCATATTCCTGTTGAATAGGGTCCTGCCCAGTATATCGGTGACCATCAGGTTCACCCGTCCTTGATCTGGTATTGAAAGGTCAATAGTAGTCTGGTCGCCGAAAGGATTGGGGTAATTCTGGTACAGGTTGAATCCATCGGCTATGGAAAAGGATTCTGGTACTTCTACCCATAGAACTTCAAGAACCGTGTCTGGCCAGATAAGAATGGTCTTACCGCCCTGTGTGCGGTTCATTACCTTGATGCTGTCCAGTTGTACATGCGTGGTATTATTCACAGCCGTGAAAGTGAGTTCAATGGCGGAACGCTGCCCCATGACCATCATGCAGGTGATGGTAAAGGCAAACAATAGGGTAAGCTTTGATTTCACGAGTCTTAGGTTCTGGTAAGTAAATGATAAACTGCCTTTAAAGGTACAACAATATATACAGAAAGCCAATATATTTCACATTACAGTTAATCGAGAAGTGAAGAAAGGGGGCTGGAAGAAGGAATCCCTCCCAGTCCCCATTGCCATGCAGCATCTTCAATCTGTTGATCATCAACCTGCCAGCGTTACGCTCAGCACCTGCGTAGCTTTGTACCTTGCCGGGTAGATCATCTCCCCTGTCTCAGGATCGGCCACAGGCGCCTGCAGGTGCTTCAGCATCTCTTCCCGTTCTTTCTTTGACCTGTCCAGCTCTGTCCAGATGGTATCCTGGGAGTAATCGAACGTCCTGCGGGTGGTAACCTGGAACTGTGAACCATGGAAGGTGAAATCCTTACCGTACTTCTCGGCTTCAGCCAGAACCTGGTCGGCGATACCCTCCTTGATCCTTTTCACCACCTCCTCCATTGCACGCAGGCAAAGATGTACCTCAAGCGGATTATAAGTGCCGTCGTCTATTTCGCTCAGCACTCGCCTGGCTAAGTTGTTTACCTGCGTACGGCTCAGGTTGAACTGGGTGATCGTTGTCAATGCATCATCCATTGTTACCTCCTTTCACTTCCAAGAGCCTGGCCCGCCATTCACGACGCATCTTGAACGTGCCGAGCGCTTTATCAATGATGTCATGCTCCCCGTTCTGGAACCTTTCTATTGTTTTATCTAATTGTGATTGGGTAATCCACTCCCTTCCATCATCGTAATACCTGCTGCGGTCGGGTTGAAGTAACGGTGGTTGTATAGATGCTCTCTCGGCATCATCGTCCTCATCAATGTTCAGGCAGAGGATCGCACCCAGGGCATAGCGGCGTTGGTATGTAATGGCACTACCCAGCCCCTGCGGATCATCACGCTGCGGAGTCATTCGGTAGGTCTCGGCGAAGAACTCACCGCTGGTATGAAGCAGGATAGTCTCCAGCTCATGATCACCAGAAGGCAACTGTATAACGGCCAGACCACATTCGTTCAACGGTTTCTGCACCGCTTCAATGATCTGGCTCAGGGAGGCATAGCGGTTCTTGAAGTAAGGATTCACCGCATCCTTGGTGACCTTTACCATCCTGCCCTGGAACTCGATCAGGGCTTTGCTGATGGTTGTAATGGATTCTGATGTTTTCATTGCTCAGCGGTTTACAAGTGACATAGCATACCCGCACACAGCGAACTTGGCACAGATCCACTCCTCCAGGCTGCACGGGGCAAACTCCTGAATCTCAACAAACTCCATGGAGAACCAGTGAAAGATATCACATCCTTCCTGTCCGATGGTAATGGTCGTTATCTCCGGTTTCTCACCGTCCGTTTTGTCGGTGATGCGTATCCACCGCTTTTCACCAGGGATCCTCCCGTAAAATGGCAGGGCAAGCTCCATGGTGGTGCGGTTCTGGTTGCGAGACGGAACATCCACAACCAGGGTGCTTTCATTTGTCGTCATAATTATTGGTGTTAAATGGTTAAGCGGAGGCAGGTCTCCCTGCCCCCTTGAATCTGTTATTCTGTATAGCTTTCGATGGGAATCAGCCTGTTGGGAGAATACCTTCGTCGGCAAATGAGAAATAGGCAGTGGAGGTAAGAATCACGTGGTCCAGCACCTGGATCTCCAGCGTCCGACCGGCATCGACCAACCGCTTTGTCAGCACTTTATCGCTCTCTGAGGGTTCCGTATTCCCGGACGGGTGGTTGTGTGCCAGGATCAGAGAACTTGCATTTCCTTTAAGGGCAACCTGGAAAATGACTTTTGGGTCAGCCACTGTACCACTGAGGCCTCCACGGCTGATGCGGGCATAGCCAATAGCCACGTTGGCACGGTTTAATGCCAGAATTAAGAACTCCTCGACATGATCGATCCGATTGCCCCAAACCATCCTCAGATATTTCACGGCATCCAACGAGCTGCTGATCTTCGGTGCTTCTTTCAAATGAAGCGGGTTCCTGTAATAGATGTCAATCTCTTTCAGGCTGTTGCTTGCAATGGGATTAACGATTTTAATGTTATTCATTCATTTAGATGTTAATATTTCTATTCAAATTCGGGTATATAATGACTGCTAGGCTAAGGCAGCCGGAAGAATCAAATCATCATCAAACGATGATTTGTAAAGGGAAAGCTATATAATCTAAGCTGCTTTATTAGGAAAGCTCAGATATCCTGGTAGTGACGGGAGGGGATCATTGGTCCTCCCGCCCCAGGATACGGAAATAGTGGTCGCAGTATGCCGTGCCGTCGATGACAAAGACCAGCTTCAGGTCAGGGCTCATCTTGACAGCCGATACGATCACCACCTGGCCTGCATGGAGATCACCCACGCTGCGGATCACCCTTACCCTGAAAGGACAGTGGATACGGGTGAGCTGCCCATGGCGGTTGACGACAAGCAGACTGTCGGTGGGGCAATAGCGGTTGATCTCGTCAATCAGCCGATCACGGCTCAGGGGCTGTACTCGTTGTGAAGCATTATGACACCGTCATGGACGATGATGAACAGGATCGCCAGTGGGAATGAGATGCCCGTAAGCTTGGTTGCCACGACCATATTATCGTTAGCATCCACAAGGAAGATGAACCACTCGTCAGCTTTGTTGTACGACACCTGCCAAAGCTGGTGCTTCATACCGCTGACCTTCGGATCTTGCTGAAAGGTGATAATCACCCTGAAGAGCCAGTGGGTACCTACATGCCCCAGAAGGAATTTGCATCCCTCGGAGAGCAGGAAGGCTGTCGGCGGCAGATCAGGGGTTCGTTTAGGAACATCTTTGCTGGAGAATCCTTTCAGGATCATGTCCAGCTGTTGGGCTGTGTACTGAGGTTTGTTCATAGCGTTAGCGTGTTAAGGTTAATAAAAGGGAGCCTGCTGTTGCTGCCGACTCCCCTGTGGACTGTGACACATGCCTACCGTGCGGGAATGGGATGGCCCTGGAAGACCGTTTCCTCAATGGTCGAGGGCTCCGGACTGTAACGATAGGTGTAATTCAGCACGACCATTTCGCCTGTGCCGGGGACAGTCCATTCGTACTCGGGTGAGGAAATTCGTTCCACAGTGCCAGGCAATTCGGTTCCGATGAGCTTCTGGCAGGTTGCCTCGTTGAACGTACTGACGATGGATGCCTTCTTGGCGGTAGCGTAGAAATTACCGGTTGCTCCGGATTGAACCAGCTCAATACCGCCCTGAACGATCAAAGCAAAGAACGGTTCGCCTGCAGCGTTCACGCGCTGCTTGTAATCAATAATCTGTACCATGATGTTGGAGATTAAAGTATTGGTAAATCAGAGGGCAGGGGCTTTCCCTGCAGAACTTCGGCAGGGTCTACTGGCAATATGGTCAGCGCTCTTAAGAAAATTATAAAATAAAATTTCAGCCGCAGGTCGATCCGGGGCTGCTGTCATCGGCATCAGCGGACTGCAAGGTCAGGTAGGCGAACCTACTTCTCCCTTCACTTCCCCTTACCCTTGTTTCCTCTGATATCTCCCCTCTCATTACTCTAGTAAAATTGACCACTCATTCTCTTGTCATTCTACTCTATCTTCATTATACTTGACTTATTAATACTTTCGTCAAATAACCTGCTGGGTTCATGCGGAAATCTGCACTGGTCATCAAATAAGTTGGCAGATCACATCAGTATTTGTACGACCAGTTTAATATTCGTATATTTAATGCCCAATCAACCTTAAAACTCTCCAATATGAAACGGTTTTTACACTTTGATTATCCTTGTACCCGTAATGCTATTTGCCTTCATAAGCAATGTACAGGCTTCTACACCTGGTTTGCCTGAGGATGACTTCTCGTGCGGTGATGTGAATGAAGATGGCTTAGTCAATGTGCTGGACATAATTACAATGGTTAATTATATCATGGGTGGCAATCCCAGCCCGTTTAATACAGATGCCGCAGATATCAATGCAGATACTGGGATCAACGTACTGAATATCATTGCCCTGGTAGACATTATTATGCAGGTGCCAGGTATGCCATGTGGATGTGTCGCACCGGTGCTTTATGAAGGACAGACCAATGCCACGGTACAGATCGGGAGTCAATGCTGGCTCAAAAAGAACCTAAATGTAGGCATAAAGATCAACAGCACACAGGCAAGTTTTCAGCAACAGGATAACGATACCATTGAGAAGTACTGTTACAACAACGTTAGTGGTAATGCCGGATCAAAAAAACGATTCTTTAATGACTAAAAACTACGTATTAAAAGCAGAAACTGGCTATGTTAATATAAGCCCATACGGATTTTGGTATTATGCGAACGATTATTTAGATGCGGGAATTAATTGGATTAATCACCAGTCTGAAAACAGGTATTCTCCAGTCCCCTATTTTCTATTTTGCAGAGCAATAGAACTTGGCTTAAAATCTTATTTGATTTTGCAAGGCATTGAAATAGATTTCATTAAAAAAAAACTAAGACATGATCTTATAAAAATTTTAAAAAAAGCTCAAGAGAACTCATTAAGTGAAATCAAAACAATTTCAAATGAAGAATTTAATGAAATTGAAAAGGCAAATAGCTTTTACGACTTAAAAGGGTTTGAATATTTTTTTATTTCGAATCATGTTGAAGGACTGGCAAAGCACCCAGATTTGAAAATTCTTGAAGCATTTGCAAAAGATCTCTTAATAAAATTGTACAAACCTGTAATAGATGCTTAGTGGAAATAAAATATCCGGCACTACCACTAACAACCGCGCATCGCCCAGGCCGGAAATTCACACTTTGCCCGGGCAGGTGGGGCGAATAATTAGTTCAAAGTTCAATGTTCAAAGATAAAAGTGATATAAGCGCCCCGCCTGCCCGTGCAAATAACCCGGCCCAGGGCGCTGCGCACAACGTTAGCACCAACCCTAAAAAATGACACAGTATGAATGAAGTAGAACTTTTAGAAAACTTACTAGAGACTGCAAGAAAAATATCTTATGACAATAAAGAGCAATTTGATGTTCTTGAAAAAAGAACAGAAATGCTAATAAGAAAATTTTTCGGGGATAACAGTCATTATTTGAAAGACTTAAAAGATATTCGATATCATCCGATGATTATAGTTGGAGATACCGATTGGAGGTCTCCATTTGAAAGTGGGTTGAAACAATTTAGAAACCTAATTCAAATTATGATTGAGGATAAAAGAATTAGTACAAACTATGATAATAAGGAACCTACAGAGTTTATTAAAACTGAGGGAATTTCAACTCCAGACAAAAAGACTTTTAAAGAAATTAAAATATTGATTGCCTCTCCTTCAGATGTTCAAAGAGAACGAGAACTATTACTTGACAAACTAGAAACAAAATTTAGAAGAGACCATTTTGAAGAAAGATGTGGAGCAAGAATTATAGTAACTGGTTGGGAATTTGTTCCATCTCAATCAGGATATGCTCAAGACATAATAAATTCCGATTTGGTACAAAAGTCAAATATTATTCTTGCTGTATTTCGACACAAACTTGGTAGTCCTACAATTGATATTAAAACTGGCGATGATCGGTCTCCATCAGGAACAGCAGAAGAATTACTTTACGCAATTAGAAATAAAAAAATTAAGAATCCACCTCTTGGAATGGCTTATTTCTATGCAAATGCTCCTGTCTTATCACTTGATTCGATCGATTTTGACAAAATAAAAAATGAGTGGCAAAGGTTAAAGGAATTTAGAGAAGAAATTAAAAATGAGATTCTGTATAAAACCTATAAACATGAGGAGGAGATTTTAGAAATTGTTTGCCCTGACCTTTGTGACAACATTATAAAATACTTTAACAATAAATAAAGATTAATAAAGGGCAGGTGCTGACACACAATATAGCCAATAAGGGTTTCAGTGGTATGAGAAGGTTTGTAGCCCGCTTTAACTTTTCGTGTACCTTGATAAGTAATTGCCCGCAATCCCTTACTGGTCATACCGCAAAACGTTAGCGGTTATTTAAAGGAACAGATAAACAGATAGTTAAACTTGAGCAAAGGATTTAAAATATTTGGATTTGGAATTATTGTTTTAGTGATTCTGTATTTAATATGGATAAAACTCCCTTTTACAATAAATCGTCATTCCGACATTAGTCTTGGCAGTAAAATTATTAGCCAGATTGAATCTTATAGAAAAACAAATGGTTTGCCTGAGTCAAATGACTGGAACACATTGAAGAAATTTGGATTCATTGACCATCTCAACTTTTTAGAACCTGAGTACCAAAAATTAAATGAAAATGACTATCAACTGATATTTATTGAGGGATTTGATGGACCCTATTTAATGTGGACTTCATTAGATAAGAAATGGAAAATAGACCAACCACTATTTCCAGATAGTTGGATGGAAAATAAATCAGAAAACAGAGAAGTAATTGAATCGAAAAAGATTTGGTTTGTAGAATTTGATACGATATCATCAAACTTCTATATGAAGGAAATAACTAGTTTAGAGTCACAGACACTAAATCAAGTTATTGAGAAATTGAACGGAGAAAATCCCCAAATTCAAATTGTACTGAATAGAATTTCAAATGATACAGCATTTGTGCAAATTAATGATAGTGAATTTTTAACAGAACAATGTGGAACAGCTGGAGCAGATTCATATTTGGCTTCAGTGATATATAATTTGACTGAATTTAAAAATATTGAATACGTAAACTTTGACTTTGAATTAGGAGACCATGCGACACCTGGTACTTATTCGAGGACAGATTTTATAAAATTCTAAATCGGATGAAAAATAAAAACAACCGCTAATAATGTATATACAAAATAGGCGAATGAGTAGTAATTCCATGAGCTGTAAACCGCTTCAACCTTGTAACGTTTTGATAAGGTTGAAGCCTGCAATCGCCTACTTTGCATATACAAACCGATGAAGCCAATTGTGCCATTTATGGTGGACTGTACGAATGGCCGGAGGCGATGCAGTATGTGACCACAGAAGGAGCACAGGGTATTTGTTCGGATGGCTGGCATATTGCCACAAATGCAGAATGGACTACTTTATCAGACTTGCTGGGAGAATCATCCATCGCAGGAGGGAAAATGAAAAGCACTGGGACCATTGAAGCAGGAACTGGTCTTTGGCATGATCCCAATACTGGTGCAACCAATGAAAGCGGTTTCTCAGGTCTGCCGGGTGGCGGCCGCTACGACTTCGGTATCTTCTACGATATCGGCGGCTACGGCCACTGGTGGACTTCGACGGAGTACTTCACCAACGCGTGGTACCGTAGCCTCGATTACATCACCCCGGAAGCAGGCCGGTACTACAACAACAAGGTGCTCGGTTATAGCGTTCGCTGTTTGAGGGATTATTGACACTTTGACAATTTGACATGAGTGAGCGGTGGCAATGGATAACAGACATCAGTGCCGATATCCATGACACCGGATCACAGCGTATGCAAGTAGGGTTTTGGGGCCTGATGACTAACAGTGACACCTGTGAGACTGATCGCTCAGAACATCAGACTCATCGTCGGCCTTACCAGCCTCTTGATCCCGTCTTGGCCGTGGCGTTGATATTGCTTCTGCGTTGGTGGCTATTAGGGACCAAATCCTGCCACTTATTTCGGAGCAAAGCAGGCCATCCTATTAATCCCACACATCATAGCTCCTAGTCACTATTTCAGCGTAATCAGCGTTCCCTGCCTGGTGGATTCCATCAGGATGATCCCCTCGTCCTGCAGCTCCTGAAGGAATGTAAACACCTTCATCCTCGGCCATCTCCATTCAGCCGCCAGTTCCCGGATGGACGTCAGGGTAGTGCCCCTGTCGACCTTAACCAAGGTATCGTTCCTCGGCAAACGAATGTCGACATGCGTGCACCTGATGATCAAGTCTATGAATGCCCCAGGTCCCGTATACGAGCACTCGCCCAACTCTGCCATATGATATCCCTCTCTGAGTTCCTGATACAACTTTCTATAATCTATCTGGCCATTCGTGGAAGCGATATCCACATCAGGCACACTTATATCGTATAATCCTGTTTCCATAGGCTTTGTTATGAGTTATTAACTGCTGTTCCAACAGGGGATACATCCCCCTATTTTGGTGTCCGGAGTTTATCATAAATGGCAGCTGAATATCAGCACGTTATGTTTAAAAGTCTGGACACATTTCAGTGATTACAGACACGATCTCCGGCGAATCGATGCAAAGTACCACGCGGGGTATAAAGTGGCTGAAATGGCCATTATGTGTCCGGCGATTTCCCGGTGTCGGATTATCCTTAGGGTATCAGTGAACATCGCTGTTGATCGTTGTCGCTTCATACAAAGTTAAGGAATTAAGACGAAATGGCCAAGTTTTGTTATCGAGATTAGCTATATATTTCCATTAGACTTTCTCATATTCTACAGTAGGGTCACTCATTTACAATCGTATTAATCAGTCTTCGGAGATCTTCTCAACCCAGGCTCCGGAGGAAAGCATGGAGGCGGAAAAGGAAAAGCTGCATGCGATGATCGGCAAGCTGCAGGTGGAGAATGAGTGGCTAAAAAAAATTTCGAAAAGGGCCGGACTGCCAGTGAGATGAAAGATTATATTGCGGAAAATCAGCAGATAAGCATCCGGCATCAATGTGAGATATTGGATGTCAATCGCAGTACGGTCTATTATGAGCCGGTGGGAGAAAGCCAGGAGAACTTGCAGGTAATGCGCATGATGGACGAGCACTATCTGGATCATCCCACGCATGGGGTGCTTCAGATGCAGGATTTTCTGTTTTTGTGCGGTTTTCTGGTCAATCATAAGCGGGTACGTCGATTGATGCGCAAGATGGGAATGATGGCGATCTATCCCAGGGGTAACTTGAGTCGTATGGGGAGTGCAAAGTATCTACGACCCTATCTGTTGAAGGGGATCAAGATCACCCGGCCTAACCAGGTCTGGGCGATCGATATAACCTATCTTCCGATGGCGCATGGTTTTTGTATCTGACAGCGATTATCGATGTGTACAGCCGGTTTGTGGTAGGCTGGGATGTATTCAACAGTCTGGATGCAGAAAACAGCCTGGAGGTGTTAAAACGGGCTATTACACAATACGGGCATCCGGAAATCATCAATTCGGACCAGGGAAGTCAGTTTACCTGTGCCTTATGGACCCAATACGTTGAAGGAGCCGGTATAAAGATCAGCATGGATGGGAAAGGCAGGGCCATTGATAATATTTTCATCGAGAGGCTCTGGCGGACGGTAAAACACGATTATGTCTATTTGCATCCGGCTATCAGTGGATCGGAGCTGTATTGGGGGCTGAGAGACTTTTTCCTGTATTACAATACCCGGAAAACGCATCAGGGAATTGGCAGGGTCACTCCGGAAACTCTGTACAAACAGGCAGCATAGTTATGAACAAAAGGAAAAAGAAGCAAAAAAGAAAAGCTGTTAATATGTATCCCTTCGGTCTGATGCATATTGTATAACCTGATTCGGGATTCTACTTTTACGGATTGATAAATTTCAATTCCATGAGTGATACCACTGACCGCCAGAGGCCAATGTTTTCTCTTCTTGAAGAATGCCATCAGAGCACCCTGACCCGCAAGGAGTTTTGTAAACATCATTCTATATCGTCCAATTGCTTTTATTACTGGCAGAAAAAGTACCGTGGGCAGGATCCATCCAAAGATGTCCCGGCGGGTTTTATCCGGATCGGCACCCACAATGGTCAGGGCAGATGGCAGGTGGCAGGACAGCCGATTATGCTGATTTATCCCAACGGGGTAAGCCTTCAATTGCCTGCTAACACACCTTTGACTGTTATTGGGTCGCTGCTCCGACTGGTCTGATCGGTCATGTTTTCTTTATCCTCATCCCTTCGCTATTATCTGTATAGCGAGCCCTGCGATATGCGCAAGAGCTTCGACAGTTTGTGCCAGCTGTTGGAGGGAGGCATGAGACGCAATCCGCTTTCGGGTGAAGTTTTTCTGTTCATCAACCGTCCCCGCAACCGGATGAAACTGCTCCGGTGGGAGTATGGTGGGTTCATTTTGTACTATAGATGGCTGGAAAGCGGCACCTTTGAGCTGCCACTGAGCCCGATGAACGCCAACTGCATAGTTATTAACTACTCCCAGTTGGTGATGATGGTTGAGGGGATCTCTTTACAGTACATACGAACACGGAAACGGTACTTACTGACAGAAAAATGTTTAGAAATAAATCGTCTAAAATGCAGTATTATCAACGGGTGCAACGGTTTTTTGCATACCTTTACTGTATGATCAGCGACGATAAAAAACATATTCCCTCGGACACAGATCAAATCATGGTGTCAAGAAAGGAGTATGAAAATCTTCGCAGCGAAAATTTTTACCTGCGTCACGAATTAGATAAGCTCAAGCGGATGATCTTTGGAGCTAAGAGTGAGCGGTTCATTCCCAGGGACAGTTCACAGTTGAGCCTGGATCTGATCCAAGGGGTGCAGCCCCTTGCGTGCCAGCAACCGAAGAGATCACCTATACCCATCAGAAAACCGATGAAAAGAAAGGCCATGCCCGCACGGAACTTCCTTCCCATCTGCCCCGCGAGATAGTGGTGATTGAACCGGTGGAAGATGTGAGTGAAGCAAAGAAAATCGGGGAGGTAATCACCGAGGTGTTGGACTACAAGCCCGGAAAGCTGATTGTCACCCGATATGTAAGGCCCAAATACGCCTTACCCAATGACCAGGGTATCGTGATCGGCCAGCTTCCTTCTTTACCTATCCCTCGTGGGAATGTGGGAAGCGGATTGTTGGCCCAGTTGGTAATCTGCAAATTTGTCGATCATTTACCCTTTTATCGCCAGGTACAGATGTTCAAACGCCTGGGAGTGACCTTGGCCGAGAGCACGGTCAATGATTGGTTTAGGGGCGGTTGTGATTTACTGGATTCGTTATACGAATGCCTGAAGAAGAAAGTTTTGCAGGGCGATTACCTGATGGTCGATGAGACGCCCATCAGCGTATTGACCGAGGACAAACCCGGGGCCACCCACAAGGGCTATCACTGGGTTTACTACAGTCCGGCGGAGCGCCTGGTGCTGTTTGATTACCAGAAGGGCCGGGGACGGGCTCACCCAGCTGCTCAACAAATACCGGGGAGCCCTGCAGGTGGATGGATACCAGGCGTAAGATGCATTTGAAAATAAGAAAGATGTCACCTTGCTGGCGTGTATGGCACATGTCAGGCGGAAGTTCGACGAGGCATTGAAGAATGATCCCACCAGAGCCGAATATGCGCTGGGGACGATCCAGAAATTATATGTCATCGAGCGGGAGGTCCGTGAGCAGAATATGAATCCGCAAGAGCGAAAGGTGATCCGGCAGGAGAAAGCTGTGGCTATTCTTGAATGATTATTTCGGACAAAGTCGGCCACTGATTCCGGACCAAACCCGGCCACTTTATCCGGGACGAAACGGATAGCCCAGAAAATCAAATTGAATAATGGGGTAATTCTCTTTGCGGTTACTGCTCTTGCAGTAAACTATCTTCGTCTTCTCCGGATGCATCTCTAACCCACATTCAGCTAAACGTTGTTTGATAGCATCTCTTACCTTTTGTGCTTGTTCCTTCGTCCTGCAATGAATGACTACATCGTCTGCATATCTCTCAAATGGACATTGAGGATAGTTTCTCTTTAGCCATTCATCCATGCAGTAATGAAGAAACAGATTTGCCAACAACGGACTGATCACTCCCCCTTGTGGTGTACCCCTTTCCCTGTCAGTCAGGATCCCTTCTCTGTCTTGAACAGGTACCTTCAGCCATCTTGAAATGTATAACAGCACCCATTTACAGTCAGTGTGCTTTCTGACTGCCTTTAAGAGTAATTCATGTGGAATACTGTCAAAAAAATTCCTGATGTCTAAATCAATCACCCATTCATACTGCCAACACCTTTTCCGGGTTGTGGTGAGTGCTTCTATCGCCGATTTATCAGGTCGATATCCTTAGGAATCCTCATGAAAAACCGGTTCAAGTGTCAGCTCTAACACCATTTTTACTACTGTCTGTGCAATGCGAGCGCTTACTGTTGGTATGCCTAATGGTCTTCGCCCTCCTCCTTTCTTCGGTATTTCTACTAATCTTACCGGTGGAGGCATATAGCTTCCTGAACTCATGCGGTTCCATAGCTTATAGAGATGATCCTTATAGTTGCTCTCAAACTCCTGTAAGGTCTCCCCATCAATACCCGCACTGCCCTGGTTGGCTTTAACCTTCTTATAGGCTTCCATCACCAGTTTGCGATCAATACTGAACGCTTTCGGTTTTGTTTGTCCCATCAAGTTCCTCCTAAATCTTTAATGCATTTAGTTGTCCTGCTGTTTCAAACTGGATAACAGGTCCCCTTCGCTCCATCTCCATTTCAGAAACTTCTTCGCTACTACAGAACCTTCCGCCCCTGTATGCCGCATCGGTACGCTCTCTCTTGCGGGTCTGCCGCTTGAAATTCTTCCTTAACATCAGCATGACAGGTTCTCACCTTCCAAATTAAAGCCTGTTACAAGATCACGCCTTCTTTACGCCGAATGCTATGAATGCAGTAATCAGGTATCCCATTCATTTATCCCGACAGTTCGGTCTGCCGCCGGTTTCGACATCGTCTGTAACCTTTCGACGCTTCATCAAAGGTTCATTTGCATTCGTCTTCCTGTAACTTACCTGACATTTTTAATAATGCCTTTTCACTTCCTCGCTTCCTGCATCAACTCTTAATTAGTTGATCCTTAATAATTATTAACATATTGATTGTTAATAACTTATGTTC